>Ga0316192_10001897_pt1 | contig 15428 bp, 9 predicted proteins | sample MerIslwburrow_MG_FD_204931 | JGI IMG/M metagenome (GOLD analysis project Ga0316192, IMG submission 204931) | Coastal sediment microbial communities from Maine, United States - Merrow Island worm burrow | ecosystem: Environmental > Aquatic > Marine > Coastal > Sediment | place: USA: Maine...
CAGGTGGCAACAGAGAATACAAACCTCTGCCTGCAGCATTGGGAGTCCCCAGTCTACTCGAAAATTGGTCACGTCCGGATCTGTGGGGGGGATGGCCAGCAATGGCTGTCTCTACCCGGAGGTGGCGACACAATTGGAATTTGATCTATACTTGTCCGACCGCCGCTCGGAGGAAATGCGGTAACTTCCCTGAAGTCCCTATGATGCACGCGAGGGTGCTCAGGGATAAACCTATAATTACTATTAAAGTTAACAAGAATCGGAGGTTGTCATGAGACAGCATTTTCAGAATGCTTCTACTTTGTGCGTGGTCAGTTGTGTTCTTGCACTAGGGGTATACCAGCCAGCCACCGCTGGATTTCCCTATACAGCGACTAACCCTACCGCACCGCCAAGTACGAGTCCCACTCATAGTACCAAGCTTAATAACTTTGGGAGCGACTGGCTGTTTTCACATAACGCACCTGCGGACGTGGCCATTGATTTCATACCGCCTTCTACACTGATCCTAAGGGGTCTGGTTGTCGGGGGAGAAGCCTCCGGAGGAGCATATCTGCCGGGTCGGCAAGCCGTATGGGATGCCGATATCCAGGTGACGGGTGTCACGAGGACGTTCGGACCCCTCGAAGGCACCGGCCCTTTCACTCAGACCGTGACCTACACGGCCAATCTGCTTAAGGACGGGACTGTAACGGGAACCCTGCAGCTGAATGTTGAAAAGACACTGGCGGTGCTCGGTAGTTTGCCGACGCCCAAAGTTACCGAACCAAATCCTGCAGACTGGTTTATCAACGTTGGCGCCGAAGAAGGCGTAACGTTGGACCTGAATACATCGGGTCCCTTGACCTTCCCCGCTGAAGGTCAGCTCGGTGACAACCAGGTACTCAGGTTCGAGGAAACCCGCAGCTTTGATCAGGACCCGGGTCGCCTGTTCCCTTCCCAAGTCACGGTTGACCGTTCGGTTGATCCCAGTGGTATACCCACTCCGCCGAATGGCCCCTCCGATGGCCTGGCAATATTTGATGCCGTCAACCAGGTGCTGGGAACGAATTACGCCAGTAACGCCGAGCTTGCACCGCTGTATGTAGCACCGGATTCCTTTTGGAAAAAACTGGGCGATGAATCATCCCCCATCGCATTGATTGGCATCAGCGCCGGTAACTGCAATACGCTCGGTGTAAGTTCCAATACGAATGCGACGGACATCCTGGGACCCGATACTGGGTTCCGGCTGGAGACTGAACCTTTCCCCGGCGCCCTGCTGGCACTCGCGCCGGACACCGAGTTTGTCTGGTATCTTCGATCCTCCAGTCGATCCTCCAATCCTCCCCCGCTCTGCGATGCGGGCGCTACGGGCACCACCTTCTATTCAGACCCTGTTGAAAACAGCTCGGATAACCTGGATCACATGTTGACCTATGATCTTACAGCGCTCCATCCCGATTCGGTCGAAGTGGAACTCCTCAATGGGAGTAAAGTGGATGTAACGCCACAGTACCTCATCACCTGGGAAGATCTGGAAAGTGGCGGTGATGCAGACTACAACGACGCGATGTATATGATCGGCACGGTGACAACATCCCCAGGAAGCGGGTTTACGCCGCTTGGCTCCGAGCCCGGGACATTCGTGGAGCTGCGCTATTGCCACTCGCATTCGCTGCTCAAGGATGATCCGGTAGACTGTATCCGGGAGGATGGGTTGCCTGCCACTGGGGTTACGCAGAGTCTCACGCTTGCCAGCAGTTGCCCGGATAGCGCGCCTGCAACCGGCGCGATAGATGTGATGATTCGTGCCAATTCAGCCACGATCAACTGGACGGATTTGGGTTGCGGCAGCGATTCTGGATCCAGGTTATTCAGACCGGTGAAGAAACTGGCGAGCGCAGGGAAGCGTACACCGCTCACCATTGCTGCGGTAAATGGCGAGCTGTGGACAACCACGGCCAATGAGGCCCTGAGCGTAAACGGTCCCGGAGACAAGGGTCCGCAGAAGAAGACCATTGAAGGCAATGAAAAGCTCGTGTTCAGCATCACGGACGCGACGCCAGACACCCCGGATGTCTTCCTGGGCACCTCAGTCGAGTTCTGGGTCGGCAAGAACAAGACCCAGACCATCCAGGTCACGGCACAGGATAGTGGTGACGGGGCAGAGGTTTACTCTAAGGAGCTCACTGTGACCTCACTGCCAGGCAGCGAAGTCTCGGCACCCATAACGCTCGAAATCTACGAGCCATTCGTCGAGTTGAGGTTCGAGCCGGTCGGCAACAGCAGTTTCGGTGTCGGCAACGTGTCGTTTGGTACCGTGGTCGAGTAGACCTCGAAACGGCATACACCTTTCTCGTGTATGCCGCTTGTTAAGGTGGCCAGCGGTCAGAGATGGCCGCGGGCCCTTTTAATTTGTGCTGACGAAATGCGGCCCAGTAGCTGAATGAGGGTTGGCGAGCAGATCAGATCAGGGCCACTCGAACATATTGGCGCTCAGGAGGAAGTGAACGCCGTCGTCCTGCAGCGAGTTGTTGTCGTCATTATTGTCTACGCTGCGGAACCCGTGGCCCCAATAGAGCTGCGCGTGAATTCTGGGTGTCGGATTCCAGCGCAGGCCGGCACCGGCACTGTAGATAAATGTCGGGTTCGGACCATTGGGCAGGTCGTTGTTCTTGGCGCCGCCGGCATCCACGAAGGGCGCCAGCGCCAGGATAGTGCGGCCACTCGGTTCCTTGAGGAGCGGATAGCGGTATTCCAGCGAGGCGTCAAAGCCGTAGTCGCGTACCAGCTGGTTTTCGCGGTAGCCGCGCACACTGAGCGCCCCACCGACCGAGAACTGCTCCATCGTAAAGAGGGCATCGTTGGTCAGCTGGGCGTCGGTTCGAAAGATCAGCTCGCCCCAATCCGGTCCCAGACGTCTGGCCCACTGGAACTGGCCGAGCCAGGCAAAAAATTTACCGCTGGGAAGATTGTTTGAATTAGTGGTGGCATCGAACGCATCGACCCCGAGACTAAACAGGGAGCGTGCGGCCAGAGCCTGTTCGGCGCCGCGCTTTGACCAGTCCTGGGAGAAACGGATGATAGAGGCCTTAACCTCGCCATTCGAGGGCACGCCCGGGGTAAAGGCAAAGTCCTCGCCCAGCAGTTCGGATTCACTCTTGCGCAGGTCCATGCCCAGCGCCATGCTGAATGTCTGGCTCGGGGTACGGTAGAAGGGCTGACTCAGCCTGAAGCCGAAGGTCCGGGTCTTGTTCTCGATGTCCAGGTCCTTGAAGACCCCATTTTCAACTTGCGAGTCGGTGTAGTTCCCGAGCAGGGTGAGCGTGGTGTCGTGGGCATTCAGGGGAATGCCCCAGGTTACATAGGCATCCGTCAGTCCTTCACCCAGTCCAACGGCAGTGTTGAGCACATCGCCATGGCCGGTCAGGCTGTAGACATAGACCTGTGGCAGCACGCGGACATCGCCCAGGCTCGGTGACAGCCGGTTGTCGACAACCGGAATGAACTGCACTCTCGGCCCCTCCTTGACGAGAGTGGTGAGATTGGCTTCGCCCGGTCGGTCACCTGGTCTCAGCTGCGAGTTCAGAGTCTGGACGACCGGCGACTCGAGCATGATCTGAATACGCTCCTGCAGCGCCTGCACATTGAGTGGCGGCCCGGCACCGAGTTCGAGACGTTCCTTGATGTAGCTGGCGTTCAGGTGCTTATTGCCGACGACGTTGATATCCGTCAGACGGCCCTCGATGATGTCAATGTGAATGACACCATCAGCGACCTTCTGGTCGGGAATCACGGCCCCGGAATTGATATAACCGTGATCGATGTAATAGCGGGTCAGCGCGACACGAAGATCCTCGAGCTCACTGCTGGCCACCACGCGAGCCTCGTAGGGCGCCGTGATTTTCTTGAGTTCGTCGGTGCTGAACACCGTGTTGCCCGTGAGGCGGATTTCCTTGACGAAGACCTTGATGCCATAGGGCGTCACTTCCTCCTCGGGTGACGGTGCGCCCGGCGGGACTTCGACCGGTGCTTCGGGCGGGGTGCCGGGTTGCGGCAACGCCGGACGGAAGTCACCCGGTCTGGGTATGCCACCGGGAGGTGTTTCCCCGGGTGCGCCGGGGCCGAGGGGTTGTGCGCAGGCCGGTCCGGCATAGGCAGCTATACCCAGCACCAGCGCAATTGCCCGCGACAGGTTGGTGCTGGCGGTAGCGGTGTTTCTGGCCCTCACGCGTCCCCGGCCGGTTCTGCCAGCGCATCCGGCGTGTCGATGATTCTGTAATGGCATTGTTAGCGTGTGCAGGTCACCTGGGCGGATTGTAACGCTGATGGTGCTGATTCCTCTGCCCACCAGCGTTTACCGCCGCTGACTGATCCGCTTCTCCCTTTTCCTTCGTCTTCTTGTGTGGTCGCAGCTGCGAAACTCGGCAGATAGCCATCCGGATCGACCGCCAGCCCGCCGGGACCCGCGGCGACCAGGCTGCTAGCACCGGCGGTGGTACTGCAGCGGTCGCTGATGAGGCCGGTTACGTCCAGATAGTTCTCGGGCAGTACGGCGAGATCCTCGGCGACTTCCGCATCCGGCGAGCTGATGTTGATCGTGCCGTCGAGGCCCAGCGCCGAAGAAGCGTCCACCCGGCTTCCCGCTGAAATGATGAAGTTGTCCGCCACGATGTTGATGTTACCGCCGGGTCCGCCAAAGGCGTTGGCGAGTATGTTGCTCTGGTTGAGGATGACGAACTGCGGGTCGATGTCGATGTTGCCGCCGCCGCCCAGGCCGCTCTCGACCGAGGTGGTGATTTCCGCGTTGTCCAGGTACACCCTATCCCTCGCAGTGATCTGAATATTCCCCCCGTCTGACACCGTGGCCTGTGTGGTGACATGCCCGCCACGCGAATCGAAGTTTTCGCCAGCATCAATAACAATGTCCCCGGCGAGCCCGGTGCCGAAACTGCTGGCTGAAATCGTGCCCTCGTCGTTAAGGTTTACCGCCCCTGCAGTCAGTGAGATGTTACCGCCATCGCCCTCACCCAGGGTGCTCGTCGAGATACCGCTTGGGCCGGCTGCTGACTGACCCGATATAGTTGTCACGCTATCAACCGTCAGATCGACGGTGCCACCATTGCCTGTACCCGCCACCACCTGACCGCTGTCACGGCTGATACCGCCGCTGCGGCTGCGGATCTGGGCGCCCGCGTTCAGGCTCAATGTGCCCAGATTCATCACTACGCGACCGCCCTGACCGTCCCACAAGGTCGATGAGTCGATGCGCGACTCGCCGGACATATCAACTTGCGAAGAGCTGATCGAGATCTCGCCTGCGTTTCCGGCGATGCGCTCGTTGACCTCAATAAGACCAAACTCATCGTCAAGCATGGCGAGCACATCGAAAATATCGGGGTCAGGTAACCCGGTAAATTCCAGCAGTGTGGCGTAGTCAACACCAAATAGTGCGGCAAACGCCTCGAGTTGTTCGTTGGGTGGCGGGGCAGTGGCACTAAAGACACCGCTGTTGGTACCGGAAAAGTCGATCGACGGGGCATTCACAGTCACTATGCCTCCGTTTCCGGAGCCCCCCGTCGTCGCGCTGACTTGAAAACCGCCACTGAGTGATATTGCACCCGTCGCGTCAATGTTAATGTCTCCGGCGTTTCCCGCGAGAATACTTTGTGCAGCAATGGCCCCGGTGCCGGCCCCGTCCCGTGACAGGGCTATATCGCTGGCGTTGATGTTGATATCGCCGCCGCGGCCGAGTGCGAAACTGTCAGTACTGATTTCCGCGCCCTCGCGAACCACCAGGCCGCCCGGGCCTGTCGCGGTCAGATTTATCGTTCCACCGTCTGCCTGGCTTAACGCCGGATTGAACGGGTCCGGATGAGTTTCGCTGCCGAAACCGGGGTTAAAGCTGCTCTGCGAGGCCAGCCCCGTGAACCCGGGATTGCCGTCACCGGACAGTACTACCTCTTGTGCGCTGATGTTAAGATTCCCGCCCGGTCCGGCGAAAAAATTATTCAGGCTTATGTTCGCTCCATTGCTTAGCTGCAGGGAGTCCACGGTGATGTCTAGCGTCGCCGCCTGTCCCGGTCCGAAACGTTCACTCTGGATAGCAGTCGCCCCGGAAAGGGAAAGACTGCCTGCCTGTATGCGGATATCGGGAACATCGCTGGGGGGACCGATCGCAGCACTCGATCCTGCAAATGTATACACCCCGGGCGCAAAACCAAAGACATCGGTCGTTCCGGTGACAGTCATGTCTTCGGTTGCTGCGATATCCACCACACCACCATTCGGCGGTGCGTCCATGTCAAAAGTAGAGAAAAAGCCCGGTATTACCGCCCCGTCGTCGAGCACCAGGTGACCGGCCCGGATATATACGTCCTTGCCATCAATGATACTGCCCCCGCTGATATTGATATCGCCCAGTTGAGCAAATGAGCTCACATCCACTGGTCCACCGCTAAGCCCCGCTTCACCCGTTGAGGCCACGCTGGCCAGATTGACTGTTCCGCCGCCGGGTGCCAGTACGTATGCCGGTGCAATACCTGCGCCCGTGTCCCGTCCCATGTTGAGTGTGCCCCCGACCAGCGTCACGGATTCGCCGGGTTGGGTCTGAAGCACGCTGAAGGTGTCAGTGCCAACGTCGATAGAGGCGGGATTCGCATTCAGGAAACCGAAGGCGCTCGGCGGTGCGGATGTCAGTACGCTTGTCTGCCCCGGGTCAGCATAGTAGATGCCGCCGTCGGAGAGTCGCACAAAATCGCCGGTGGAGGCGTAAAAGGCGCCGTCGACCTGTATAGAAGCGTTGTCACCGAAAATGATGCCATTTGGATTGATGAAATAGAAATTCGCACCGGTTATGGTCGAGTTCAGAGGCCCGTCTATCAGTGAGGCCTGACTCCCGGTTATGGCGCTGGTGCCACCGGTAACCCGGCTGATGACGTTGCCGATAGCCGGTCCCGTTGTTGGCGGTGTAAACGTTGCACTTTCACCCGGAAGGACGTTGAAGACGGTAAAACTGTGGAACAGATTGCTTCCGGCCTGTTGCCCCGCATCGCCCGGGATGGTTATATCGCCCGACAGCGTTGCCCCCGACCCGCTAAACGTCGCTTCCGCCCGGATGGACAGCGGTGCCGCTGCACACAGCAGACAGCTAATTCCAGCGACTAACCACTTGGAGCGGTCTACAGCCCTCGTTTTAGTTTCTGACACTGTTGTCATACCTGGTTGTTGTTCTTTGTGCTCACCGTTATCCGGGTGCCTCAAACTTGAGCAGAAAAATATGCTGATGGGGATTTTTATGTTCGGTAAGCCCTCTTGTATTTCTTGTCTCGCGAGTAACCGGTTGCCTGAACTTCATCTCACCCCAACCGCGACCTGAAAAATCCCTGCTTGGCGAAAGAAAAATTTAAATCGGGTCTGCAATTGCCCGGCGTCCCGATCCACCGCATTCTGGCGAACTAAAAGCTGCCCCTCGCTAGTTCTCCACAGCGACATGATTGGTTTGGATTATATACCAATATCACCTAACCGCTAATAGCTTATGGGCGGGCAGCATCTTAAATTAATCCAGATGCTGAAGCTCCCGGGTTTCCCTGCCCAGCTTTCTGGTCAACTGTTTTGCGAATTGCGTCAATAGCTTAAACCGTACTACTTCAGGGATCTCATCAAAGACTACCTGGTAAAGCTGGCTCCGACACGTGGTGCACGCATCGGCCGAGCGGGTATGATCGTTCAAGAGCGCCATTTCACCGAAGGACATACCGGGGGACAGCCTTGCCAGCCGTTTGCGCTGGCCGGTATCGGTGGGCAGCAGAATTTCGACCTCACCCTCGAGGATGAGAAACAGCGACTCGGCCGGATCCGCGCAGCGAAAGACGGTTTGCCCGGCTTCGTAGGTAACCGGTTTTACGATGCTTCGCAATTGCTCGAGGTCCTCCGTACCGAGACCCTCGCAGAGATCCTGGTCCGCCAGTTCCACGCGTTTTGTCTGTGAGTTTGGACATTCGTTTTTCGCCAACACCCTCTCTTCGCACCATTCAAGCGCATGGTCCGTATCCGCAAATGCCAGTAGCTGCCGGTCATCCGGCTCGGTGAGCTGTTGCCTCAGGTAGCGGATGAACCCGTATTTGTCGCCGGTGTGTGTCAACAGCAGTGTCTTGCCCTGGTCCCATAGCGTCTGTTTCCGCTTGTGGAGTAACTGGCAGGCCGCACGGTCGATTTCGAAGACGTGCTTCAGGTCCAGGATAAAATGGTTCCCGTTGGGGAGGGCATCCAGCACGTTCTTTACCACGGATTCCGTCGAGCCGAACATGAGGTCACCCTGGAGCTCAAAGAATCGAGGATGCCTTCCGGGGGATCATTGAGGATGCCGAACCCGCGCAGCAGGTGGGCGATCGCACGGTTGCGGTGACCGGTTTCCTTCTCCGAGCGATAAACCTGCTCATCGACCTTGAGCGGGTGTCCGGTGTAGCGGGCAAAGGCTGTCAGGATCCGTTGCAACTTGGCGTCGGGGTTATCCCCCTCGACCATGGAGGCGGTGGCGATGGCACCGGCATTGATCATCGGGTTGAGTGGCCGGCCCGTGTCGGGCCGCAGGCTGATGGAATTGAATGCCTCGCCCGAGGGTTCGACATCCACCTTGGTTGCCATGCTATCGATGCCATTATCTTCCAGCGCCAGACCGTAGACAAAAGCCTTGGAGATCGATTGAATGCTGAAGGTTTGCTGGGTATCGCCAACCTGGTAAACATGGCCGTCGACCGTGGCGATGGCGATCCCAAACCAATCGGGGTCGGCGCGCAGCAGCTCCGGTCTGTAACTGGCGACGTCGCCTGCGGTGCAGTCTTTGAGGCCAGCGTGCAGTGCATCGAGATATTGTTGCAGCGGGGAGCGGTCGAGTAGCGCGGTGTCCATTGACTTCATTGGTGTTGGAAGTTCGTCATATCGACGCAAGGGACGTGCCATAGAAGTGTCAGCAGCGGTATCTCTAAAGAACAACAGGTTGCAACGCGCGCTTTAAGGGCGAAAGGACGTGAGTGCTGCGCTCTGGTGCAGCGCGTGAGTTTTGTGCTCGATCTTCGTGCGGTTTACTGTGGTTATGTGGGCGGGTGATATGGAAACGCTGCCAGACGGTTTTCTGGCAACCAGACGATTCGAAGTGATCCTATCCGCAAACGGGCCGTGCACCGAAGGCGGAAAGCGGTAAGATGGGGCATCGCAGTTTTTCTGTTGGGCTACGCCCTGCGGGCTAGCCCACCCTTCGGGGTACTACGTTACTTGTCATGCATTTCGAGAATAGCTGATCGGGGTATGGGGCAGCAGCATGATTGTTAAGCGGCTTGAACAGTTACGGGCACCGACGCTTGTCAGCGTCGCTCTGGGGTTCATTGCAAGCCTCATCGTTATCGGCCTGCGGAGCGCGGGATTTCTGCAGTTCGTCGAGCTGGCAAATTACGATATCTACCTGCGTTTAAAGGAGCCCGAGAGTATGCGCGAGCCGCGGGTCGTGCTCGTGCAGACGGTCGAGACCGATATCCAGAAGCTGGCGGAGTGGCCCCTAACGGACCGCCACATGGCCGAGGCACTGGAGAAACTCCTGGCCTATGGTCCGCGCGCTATTGGTGTGGATCTGTATCGTGACATTCCTGTGCCGCCCGGTAGCGACGACTTGAACAAGCTGCTGGTCAGCGACAAACGGGTCTTTATTATCGAGAAGTTCGGCGAGGACAGCAGTAAGCGTGTGCTGGGGCCGGCGGTCCTGCGGGGGAGCGAGCAGATCGGTTTTGCCGATGTCACTGTCGATGACGACGGGGTGGTGCGTCGTGGGCTGCTGTTTCTCGACGACGCGGAGAACTTTTCGGTGTCCCTTTCCCTACGTCTCGCACTGGCCTATCTGACGGACGAGGGCATCACGCCGCAGCCTGGCGATCCAGACCCGACGCACATGCGCCTTGGTAGGGTGACTCTGCGGCCCTTCGAGGCCAACGACGGGGTCTATGTCGACGCGGATGCCCGCGGCTATCAGTATCTGCTGGATTATCGCGGTGGCGCCGAGCGTTTCAAGACCTATTCGCTCAGCGACGTGCTGGAGGGGGGCGTCGAGCCGGACTTGATCAGTGGCAACATCGTTATCATCGGCGTCAATGCCGAGAGCGTGAAAGACGAGTTCCTGACACCCTATGACCGATTTACCCGCCGTGGCCAGGCCACCGCCGGGATTGCCGTGCACGGCTATCAGGTCAGCCAGCTGCTTCGCACGGCTCTGGACGGCAATGCGCCTATGCGATTGCTGAGCGACCGCTTCGAAAACCTGTGGATTCTGCTGTGGGGCGTCGCCGCCGCGCTGGTGGGCCGGGTCGCGCGCTCGAGCCTGAGATTCTCGCTGTTTACGGCGGCTGGTCTGCTGCTTTTGGTGGGCACAACCCTGCTGGCGTTCATCAACCACTGGTGGTTGCCGGTGGCGCCGGTCGCCATCGCCTGGGTGATGTCGGCGGGGCTGGTGACTGCTTTTCTTTCCGGGCATGAAAAGAAAGAGAAAAAGTTCCTGATGGATCTTTTCAGTAAGAACGTCTCGCCGGCGGTGGCCGACGAGATGTGGAAGCAGCGCGCCTCTTTTCTCAAAGGCGGCCGTTTGGAGCCGCAGACGATGACGGTGACGGTCCTGTTTTCGGATCTGGCGAATTTCACGCCCGTGGCTGAACGTTTGTCGCCGGCCGAACTGATGGACTGGCTCAACAACTACATGGAAACCATGGCGGGACTGGTGATTCAGCACGGCGGGGTTGTGGATGACTACTATGGCGATGCGATCAAGGCCAACTTCGGTGTGCCACTGCCGCGCACGAGCGCCGAGGAAATCCACCAGGACGCCGCCAATGCGCTGCGTTGCGCGCTGGCGATGCGCCGGGAAATGGAAAAACTGAACGCGTCCTGGTCTGCCGACAACGCGCCGCGGGTGAAAATGCGCATGGGGATTGCCACGGGACCCGTAGTGGCGGGTTGTCTGGGCAGTGCGCAGCGTATGAAGTACACCACCATCGGCGATGTGGTCAACACGGCCGCGCGGCTGGAGAGCTACGGCAAGGAGATTTCCGAGCGGTTCCTGGATCCTTTCTGCCAGGTGATTGTGGCGGCCTCAACGGTCGAGCGACTGGATGGCGGGTTCAGGCTTGAACCCGTTGGAACGCTCCAGCTCAAGGGCAAGTCCCAGAGCGTGGAGGTCTTCGCCTTGATGGGTACGACAGAAGCGACGGTGCAGGCCCTGCCTGCAGTAGTGACGGTTGTCAGTTCCGGCAGCGGCTGATGCAGGCCGGGGGAACAGTTTCGCACTGGGGGGACGTCAGCGCTAGAATGCGCAGAGTGACCGATTGTGCGGATAGTTGATAGGGGGTTGTCATGAATACGGACAAAGTACTGGGTGGTTTCGCGCTGGGTCTGCTCCTGGCGACGTCCGTTGCAGCGGCAGCGGAGACTGGCGCGGCGGCGGCCAAGCAGGAGACGACGGGACAGGGAAAGGCAACTTCCGGGAGCAAAGCGGGATTTTCCTACCGTCCACCGATGCGTGGTGCGCCGGCCGCCCGAATCGGCGGGGGCACGCGCGGTATAGGCGACATGGCGCTGGAGCTGGTTGTTCTCGCACCCGACCACACTGGCCTCACGACCAAGGAACAGCCAACGCTTTACTGGTATGTTTCACAACCGGTGCCAGCCCGGCTCGAGGTGACAGTCATCAATGACGAAGCCATTGACCCGGCGCTCGAGGAAAAGGTTGATGACCCGGGGCGCCCGGGAATTCAGAGTATTGACCTCGCCAAATCCGGTGTAAAGCTCAAGCCGGGCGTTGAGTACCGCTGGTTTGTATCCGCCATCGCTGATCCGGATCAGCGTTCCAATGATATCGTTGCCAGTGGCACTATTGAGCGTATCACGCCGCAAGGCGCTCTCAAGAGTCAAATTGCAGGGGCAGGGGCAGATCAACGCACCTTGGCGGGCGTTTATGCGGAGGCGGGTGTGTGGTACGACACCATCGACATACTTTCACGCATGATCGAGAAGTCCCCGAACGATTCCGCGCTACGGGAGCAACGCGCTGTCCTACTGGAGCAGGTCGGGCTCAAATCAGTCGCGGATTATACGCGGGCGTCTGGCCAACGATGAAACTAGTACCCCTTCAACCTGATATTGATGGATTCAGAGCCACACAGCAACGTCAGTGCAAGGCGCGGCTCGCCGGCAATGGCAGGACCCTTGTCAAGAGGCGCAACGCAGCAATGGCGTTGCTGTGTGGCTCCCTCTGGGCAAGGCGATAAGCGGCCATCTGCGGTGTTGCTTGCCCTTGAGGTAGAATGGCGACCCCGGCGGGCAAGCGCCTTGCAGCTGACCGCTTCTCGCCTTGCTGAACCCATCAATATCAGGTTGAAGGAGTACTAGTCTGCCGATGTCGAGAATGTGGCGACTCGGCTCATCGAGCCTTTGTTGAAATCACCGAGCAAGACGTCCTCGTTGATATCCCGCGCATGGATTTGCCAGGAATATAATCCGTCCGGCTGGAGCAGACCCGGAGGTATGACAAGAGCGGGTTCCCGCAGCAGTTTGGATTTGTAGATTAGTTTGCCGTCGTCCCAGACATCACGGATAAACACCTGGTAATAGCTGCCCGGCGCGACGGATGACCAGGTGAATTTTTCAGGTACCGGTCTTGGCTCCGCACCGTCCGGGGGGGCCATGTCTGAGGCGCGCGGCAGGCGCGCGATAACTACGTAATCCCTGGCGACGAGCTGCGTTCCGTCGGCTAGTCCGATGATTGCCGAGTACCACCCGTTCGCTGCGCTGTCTGGAACATCCATCTGAGTGAGAAAGACGTGCTTTTCCGGCTTGCCCTGGGGTTTGAATACCTTAAACTTTTCCAGATCGAGGTTTGTCAACGCACTACCGTCCGGAAACCGGACCTGGATGCTGGTTATTTCAGCATAACGGGTCGTCGAAAATAGAGGCATAAAAAACAGTTCACGATCAGGCCAGTTACAGACGTGAATGTCAAAAAAACCGGCCGGTGTGTAATGCGGATCATCAGCATGCTGGGTGTCGGCCATGACGCCGGACGCCCCGATGGGTGTCAGCGGGGCTGCCAGGAACAAGACCGCAGCCGCGATGACTGAGTGCAGCTTGCGGCCCGACAGGATTTCCTGCTCGTCATTCATCGTTTTCATTGCTGCCGTTCCTCTGGTGTTGCAAGCGGAAGTAGCGTGCATGACCTTCGCGTATTTTCAGCGACAGCGCGCGCATCATGCCAATGCTGATTTCAGGATAGCTCAATAATAGCCCGCGCAACTGCGACTTCTCCAGGACCAGCGCGCGTGTATCCTCTATCACATGTGCGGTCGCGGACCGCGGGAGGTCGTCAACGAGGTTCATTTCGCCGAAAGCCTCGCCGGGTCCGATGAAGGCAACGTATTCCTCCTTAGCCGGGTTCGGGTCGATCGAGATGCCGATTTTGCCATTGATCACTATGTAGAGGTGATCACCCTGATCACCAATATCGAAAACACGATCTCCTGAAAAATAAACTTCTTCTTCAAGTGCTTGTGCAACATACCTCAAGTCATCTGTGTCCACCTTAGAGAATGCGTTGGACTCCTTGAGGAGCAGGATTCGTTCAAAAAGGTCAGCCACTGTTGGCTCCCCGGTACACTGTGAGCGCGTTCCCTGCGCACTCTTGCAGCCAGGCGTCGGGCCGTGCCGCCAGTGATCTGAGTACCACTTCGAGATCTTCTGTTATGGATTGTGCTGTTCTGCGCACCGGCATGAAAGCGTCCTGAAGCAGTTGGCCAAGGGGTTGCGCCAATGTCCGGTTAGGTATCGAGTTCAGCGCTTCACAGGCGTTCGCTATATAACGGTCATCGCGTGTACTTATCCCCGCCCGTATAATATCAATTACTCCGCGCGCACAGAGCGGCTCCATTGCCGTCAGTGCGATTTCAAGGATCTGCTGTAACCGCTCTTCCAAAACATGGGCGAGAAGTTTCAAGGCAGTGTTCTGATGATCTGAGCGCCCACGTACCGCGACCAATGCATCGTGAATCCGGTGTGCATCCTTAATCCTGTCTTCGATAATCGATTCCAGCGCGCTCTGCGGAAGACCGGTCTGGATGACCGAAGATAGCAGCGTATTCTGCGCCCTGGGTATGCCCCTTTTGTGTTCAATCATCCAGCTCAACGCAAGCTCGGACGCATCTGGTAGATCTTTGCGTAATGTGTCCATAGCCGCGTTTCGAACCCGCGCGTGCCCGTCAGCCAGTGCGCGCTCTAGGCGATCGTGGTGTTGGTTCCGGGGGAGCAAGTGAACACAGCGCACTGCGGCGGCCCGTATCCCCGGGTCCGTATCTTCCAGTGCATTGGCGATCAGCTCCTGAATTTCGCGCTCGCTCGCCCCCTGCCAGTGGCCGTAGGCCTCTAGGATGTGGATCTTGGCCGCAACGCTCCGGGTGTGGAAGATGCGTATGCCGGAGGCAAGGCAGGCCTGTTCCACGGTTTCCCGCACGGCGGGCGTCGCTATATGGCGAATATCAGGGATAAGCTCGAGTGCTGCCAGCTGTTCGTTCTCGGAACCATTCAGCAAGGCGAGCCAGTTAGCCACGGCTGGAACATGATGTTCAGTCAGTGGCCAGGAAAGCACACCGTGTATCCCCGTCGTATGAATCCGCGGATCCGCATCGTCGAGCGCCTGCAGGAGTAATGGTGCCGCATTTTTCACTCTGGCATTTGTCAGTATGTTCAGGGTGGTGGCACGAAAGTGATTGTCATGCAGGTCGGGTCTCTCGAGCAGGAACCGGTAAACGGCCGGATCCCTAGTTGTCGCCACTATTTTGAGTAACTGGTCGGCGATCCCGGGGGTGGTGCGTTCAACAACCGGCAGAATATGCTGCGCGGCCGTGTCCTTGTAGGCCTCGGCTAGAATCCGGGCAAAGCTCGCCGATGCCTGGTCACTACGGTTTACCGCAGCTATGATGGATGCGATGTTTTCTTTTCCCGTATTGCGCAGGGACGCCGCCGATTGCTCTTCAGGAAGAAACAGGTGCTCTTTCAAATGAGCGAGCAGTGTCTCTCCGTAGGTGCGATTCATGCGGATACTGAAATAGACAAATAATGCCGCAGCGGCGGCCCCTGGCATGAGGAAATAGAGAGGATTATCGAGTTTCTGTAAAAGCCAGAGCAGGGTGCCGCACACAACCAGCGAGACCGGCAGGACAATCGCCAGCGACATGGCCCGGGCACGTCCCTGAATATGCTGCGGTAGTGCGTTCAGAAAAATTGTTCGTACCGGGTTATAAAAGGCCGGCATTCCCGATTCGATATTTACGCTGGCGACAACCGCGGATGGCAGTCCGAGGTGAAAAATCATTCCGGCGAAACTTCCGAGTGAAGCCAGCGGGTAAATCAGATTGACC
>Ga0316192_10001898_pt1 | contig 15420 bp, 17 predicted proteins | sample MerIslwburrow_MG_FD_204931 | JGI IMG/M metagenome (GOLD analysis project Ga0316192, IMG submission 204931) | Coastal sediment microbial communities from Maine, United States - Merrow Island worm burrow | ecosystem: Environmental > Aquatic > Marine > Coastal > Sediment | place: USA: Maine...
TCAGGTTTTCATAATCGGCCTGTATATAGCGCCCCTCCATGTCGAAATCGGCGAAACCCAGGCCGGTCATGATCGCCTTGGGCAATTGGCGACAATAGATTGCGACACCATTGGCCTTGCCATCGATATCGTCAAAAAAATAGGCGTTGTATTCTTCCGGAAAAAAAAGTTGGTCCTGCAGGTCGTATTCCGAGCACTGCAGGTCCTGGATGCAGATGAAGTCCGCGTCCTGTTCTTTCAGCCAGTCGTAAAATCCTTTTTCCGCGGCGTTTTTAATACCGTCGGCACTGAAACTGATGATCCTCATTCATAGCCCCTTGGCATGAGAGCATGTATGATATTGCGGCCTTGGGGACGCAGTATCTTGTGTATATCCTGGCCCCCGGGTAAGGTCGTCCAAAATATAAAATCCGATAATGAAAGCGGCAGATAGCGCCACTACTCATTATGGTATTGCCCGGACAATACTGCCTGCGGCAAATTCTTTTATTTGAGCGTGGCGTGAACCAGACTGCGTATTCTATATTGGAATTTGCGGAATACAATGCCTCGTTTAAGGATTGGATAATCTCATGCAAGCCTACCAAAGCGAATTCATAGAACTGGCCAGACAATACGATGTATTGAAGTTCGGCGAATTTACGCTCAAATCGGGCCGTATAAGCCCCTATTTCTTCAATGCAGGCGCGTTCAACAGCGGCCGCGCGCTGGCGGCTCTGGGCCGTTGCTATGCCCAGCGTATCGTGGATTCCGGAGTGCAGTTTGATGTCCTGCTGGGGCCGGCCTACAAGGGAATCCCCCTGGCCAGCGCCACCGTGGTTGCGCTGGCCGAGCATCACCGCCTGGATGTACCCTTTGCCTATAACCGCAAGGAGGCCAAGGACCACGGTGAGGGCGGCATGCTGGTGGGGGCGCCCCTGCGGGGGCGGGTGCTGGTGATTGATGACGTGATCACTGCGGGTACGGCAGTGCGCGAGGTGATCACCCTGATCGAGGGTGCCGAGGCAGAGCTGGCGGGGGTAATTATAGGGCTCAACCGGCAGGAGAGGGGCGCGGGAGAGCTGTCCGCCGTGCAGGAGGTGGAGCAGGCCAGCGGCTCACCCGTACTCAGTATTGTTGATATGGGCCATATCATCGAATACCTGGAGGCATCCGGGGGAGGCCCGGAGGGGGCCCTGCAGGGCATGCAGGTCTATCGGGAGCGCTACGGCGTGTGAGTTGTACACAGTGTGCGCAGGCCCTATAGTATGGCCATGATGTCTCGATCCGCACCAGCTGCGTTGTTGTTCATTGCCGCCCTGCTCCAGGGGCTGTCACCTGTCGCCCTCAGCCGCGATCTCTATCGCTATTACGATGGTGAAGGCAAGATGGTGGTTGATTATCGCGTTCCCACCGAGTATGCCGGCGCCGGCTACGAGGTGCTCAATGAAGATGGTGTGGTCACCAAGGTGGTGCCACGGGAGCTCACTGAGGAGGAAAGGCAGCAGCGTAATGCGCTGGAAATTCAGCAGGCGGCTGCGGAGGCGGAACAGGAGCGATTGCGCAAATGGGACGAATCCCTGTTGCTGCGCTATAGCACCATTGCCGATATTGAAGATATGCGGGAGCGATCCCTGCGTGACCTGCGTATCCGGGTGAGTATTCTCAAGAGCAACAGGCGTTCATTGAAACAGCAGGTGGAAAACTACCAGTCCCAGGCCGCGGACCTGGAGCGCGGTGGCCAGGAAGTGGATGTGGGTCGATTGCAAGTCATCGAGGAACTGCAGCGGGAAATTGCGACCACCGATCGCGCCATTGCTGAGCGGGAACGCGAAATCCAGGAGGTGTCCGCCGGTTACCAGGCCGATATAGAGCGCTTTGCCCTGTTACTGGAGGTAGTCGAACTGCGCCGCTCCATGCTGGCACAAGACAGGAAGTAGGCCTTCCGTTTTCAACTGACGAAAGTCGACGCCTGACCCGCTGCAGGCTGGCTGACCGCCTCGCGAAAAAATCCCCCAATCAGTAATTCCCACTGCTGTGCCCAGTCTGCGGTGGGCGGTCGCCGGAAGTCACTGCGCACATATTGTGAAATGCGCCCCTCCGCCGCGGCCATTAACAGGTTGGCAGCGGCTGACAGGGGAATCACCGGGCGCAGGCCCTCGCGCATCTCGGCCTCTCGAATCACTTGCTTCAATTGGGTTTCAAAACGATCGAATAACTGAGCCACGCGCTGGTGCAGTCGCTCCGCCTCCCCCGCCAGCGCATCGCCGGTGAGAATGCGGGTGATGCCCGGGTTGCGCTCGGTGAAAGCCAGCAACAACATCAGCATTTTTTCACAGCGCGCAGCTGCCGCCTGTTCCTCGTTGAGTATGATGTTGATGCGGCTGAACAGGGTTTCCTCGATGAACTCGATCAGGCCTTCAAACATTTTCGACTTGCTGGGAAAGTGGCGATACAGGGCAGCTTCAGAAACGCCCACCTGCCTGGCCAGGCCGGCCGTGGTAATCCGGTTGCCGGGATTCGCTTCCAGCATCTGGGCAAGTGCTTCCAGAATCTGCTGGCGGCGTTGGGATTTACGGGGTGGCATGGCAATCCATGTTGAGTCGCAGTACGACCAATGCTAGCGATTACCTGCTAAGGCTGCAATAAGTGTTACGCATATCACAAAGATATTTTACGGATTTCTCAGTTCTGGTCGCGCTTGTTGGTTATCAATGTGCCCATACCCTCGTCGGTGAAGGTTTCCAATAACACCGCATGGGGCACCCTGCCATCAATAATGTGCGCGCTCGCGACACCGGATTTTACGGCATCCAGTGCGCAGCTGATTTTGGGCAGCATCCCGCCAGTGATGGTACCGTCAGCAATCAGGCCATCGACCTGGCCGGTGCTCAACCCGGTGAGAATTTTGCCTTCGCTATCCAACAGACCAGCGACGTTGGTTAATAGCATCAGCTTTTCTGCCTGCATTACCTGCGCCAGCTTGCCTGCCACCAGGTCGGCGTTGATATTGTAGGTACTGCCGTCCGCACCTACACCGATAGGTGCAATTACCGGGATGAAGTCACTGTCTAGAATGACATTGATTACCGAGATATCAATCTGCTCAACATCGCCCACATGACCGATATCGATGATTTCCGGCGCCTCCAGCTCCGGGCTGTGCCGGGTGACTTGCAGCCGCTTGGCACGGATCAGTTGCCCGTCCTTGCCGGTTACGCCTATGGCCCTGCCGCCGTTGCGGTTGATCGAGGACACGATCTCCTTGTTAACACTGCCGCCCAGCACCATTTCCACCACGTCCATGGTCTGGGCATCGGTTACCCGCATGCCATCGACAAATTCCGTGTGAATATTGAGTTTCGCGAGCAGGGCGCCGATTTGCGGTCCGCCGCCGTGGACTACCACCGGGTTCATTCCTACCAGTTTCATCAGCACCACGTCCCTGGCGAAACTTTCATGTAACACCGGGTCCACCATGGCATTGCCGCCGAACTTGACCACGATAGTCTTGCCAGTAAAACGCTGTATATAGGGCAACGCTTCCGTCAGTACTTTGGCGACGTTGAGGGCTGATTTTCTATCGAGTGACATATCGTAACCTGTGGGTGAATGTGGCGCTGTGTGTCGCGCCTAAAAATTCAATTGCAGATCGGGATCTATAAGCCCGATCTGAGCGCGAAACTCCGCCTGTATAGCCTCCAGCGACTCCTCTGTGTCCGCCTCAAAGCGCGCCGTCAGCGCCGGTCCTGTATTGGAGGCGCGCACCAGGCCCCAGCCCTCGGCGAAGTCCACCCTGATACCGTCCATGGTGTTGACCTTGCCGGTGGAGAAGTCGGTATTGTTGATAATTTTATCCATCAACTGGAATTTGTCCTCATCGGGCACGGGAATGATGATTTCCGGGGTATTGCAGCTCACCGGAAACTCGGCCAGTGCCTCATCCAGGCTGTTGCCGTGGGTACTTAATATCTCTGCCAGGCGACCGGCAGCATACATGCCGTCATCGAAGCCATACCAGCGCTCGCCGAAGAACATATGCCCGGAGAATTCCCCGCCCAGCAGGGCGCCGGTCTCGGCCATTTTTTCCTTCATAAAGGCGTGGCCGGTCTTCCACAGTACCGGCCTGCCACCGTGACGTGTAATCAGCTTGGTCAGGTTGCGACTGCACTTCACATCGAATACCACGTCCGCGCCCGGATTGCGCGAAACCACATCCTGGGCGTAAATCATCAGCAGCTGATCCGAGCGTACGATGCGGCCGCTGGGAGTAACAACCGCCAGTCGGTCGCCGTCGCCGTCAAAGGCCACACCAAAGTCCGCCTCCTGCTCCTGTACCACACGAACCAGATCGGCCAGGTTGTCCTCGTTGCTGGTGTCCGGCGGGTGGTTGGGGAAGGTGCCATCCACCTCGCAGTGCAGCGGCACCACCTCGCAGCCCAGATCCTCGAACAGCTGTGGCGCTATGCGTCCAGTGGCACCGTTCCCCGCATCGATGACGATTTTCAGTGGCACTGCAATGGCAATATCGTGCAGAACTTCTTCCATATAGGCGGGCACGATATTTTCCCGGATCATCCTGCCGTTGCCACTGCTGAAGTCATTATCAACGATACGCTTGCGTATCTGCTGGATCCCGCCGGCTGCGATAGTCTCCTGGTTAAGCACTATTTTGAAGCCGTTATAATCTCCCGGATTGTGGCTGCCGGTTACCATGACGCCAGACTTGCAGCTCAGGTGCCTGGTAGCGAAATACAGCAGTGGCGTAGGCACCAGGTCAATATCGATAACGTCGCGGCCACTTTCCATCAGTGACCGGATCAGCGCCGACTTGATGCGCGGGCTGGAGAGGCGCCCGTCACAACCCACTGCCAGGGTTTGTTCACCCATATCTTCGGCAATACTGCCAATGGCCCTGCCGATGTTGGCGACCAGTTCATCGGTAAGCTCGGACTCGGCTTTCCCGCGGATATCGTAGGCGCGGAAGATATGCTCCGGCAGGTTTGAGGTATCCGGGCGGACACCGTCTTCCGCCGCTTCACCGCCAGCGAGGTCCAGGTCCAGGGTTTCATCGTCATCATCCAGCATGTTGGCGGACTGGAACATCGGGTTGGTCAGTTCTGACCCCTCCCCCATAAAGTCCTCCTGCACCTCCGCCACCGGCAGTGAGGTAGAGGATGGTGCGCCGCTGCTCTGGCGCAAAGTGCGCAGGGTAGCCCGGCGCAGTTGCCTGGCTACACCCACCAGTTCAGGGATGGAGAGCTCCAGCGGAGTTTTCCTGTCTGCGGCGGAAATTAACCGGTTGATTTCGCTGTCCAGTCTGCGCGGGAACCTCCACAGGAACAGCGCTATTGCACATAGCACCGCGATGATGGACAGGGCCAGCACCGCGTACAGTGGCCACGGCGGGATAGCCAGCGCGTCCAGTAAGCCCCGCGAGGGTGTAAAGGCCACCTGCCAGGGCGTATCGGGAATGCTGGCGCGCTGGGTGTAGTCACTGCCATCACCGCTGCCGGCAAAGGCGATGACGTTGGTGCGTGCGGTGCCGGAAGAACCGCTGTAGGTCTGTTCTACGGAAAATTTTCCCGCCGCGGTGTCCAGGGACTTGAGCTGGTTGGCGATCTGCTCGTTGTCCAGGGTAATGATGATTACCGCCTTGCGATCCGCTATACGCGGGTGGGTGACCAGGGCGGTCATGGATGTCATCCAGCGGTTTTCAAATTTGTAAGCCTCGGGCTGGGTTTGTTGATCCATGCTGGTGCGCCGTACCAGGTCCACTTCGATGTGGTTGCGCAGGCCGTTGTCCCCGCCCTCGATCTCTGCGGTACCCATGTCGCCGATGGTGACGATTCTCAGGCTGATGACCTCCGGGAAATAATCCAGCATGGCCTTTTCGACCAGGTCGACGTCGCCCCGGTCCTGGCTGGCAATGGCCGACAGTGCCAGGGGTGAACCGGCGGCACTGTAGATACGGGCTTTCAAGCGGGTCATCAGATGGTGAATGTTGGTTGCCTGCTGGGTGGCGAAGGACAGTGCCACGCGTTCGATCTGTTGTGTCTGCAGGGCGGGTTCGCGTAGCAGCACCAGGTAGCTGAACCCCAGGGCGAGCGGCACTACAGCCGCCAGCAACGCGCTGAAGGCGATGGCCTTTAATGCGCTACCCTTGGCGACGATGCCCTGGGGACTGCTTGCCGGCTGGCCACTGCCCTTCCCTTTTGTCTTGTCCTTGTTATTTTTCTTGAGTTTCAGCATCCGGGTCGTCGATTTGCAGGTGTGTCAGGTTGCGCTAATCATATTACGGAGCGGCATTGACTTAAATGCACAGCGCTTCTTTTTATTCATTACCAACTTACCGCGTTGGCCTGGCGCTGATGTCTGGCTGCCGTCGCGCCTAGCGTTGGACCTGTGCGATCAGCTCAATGATATGGCGGGCGATGCTGTCCTTGCTGGCGCGCGGCAACGCCTGTTCCCCATCCGGCCACAGCACCGTGGCCGCATTGTGCTCGCTATTGAAGCCTATGGAGGGGTCGGAAACGTCGTTGGCAACGATCATATCCAGACCCTTGCGCTGCATTTTGTCCCTGGCGTAGGACAGCACGTCATTGGTCTCCGCCGCGAAACCCACGGTAAATGGCCGGTTTTCACTCTCCGCCACTGCTGCGACGATATCCGGGTTGCGCACCAACTGCAGGGTAACTTGCTCCGGACCCTTCTTGATCTTCTGTTGCTCCATTGTCGCCGGGCGATAGTCTGCCACTGCCGCACAGGCGATGAAGATGTCACATTCCTTTAATAAGGCAAGGCTCTGGTCCAGCATCTGCGTAGCACTCTCCACCGACAGGTGGCGTACTTTGTCCGGCACGCTTAAAGACACAGGGCCGCTGATAATAGTGGTACTGGCGCCCGCCTCCGCCGCCGCCCTGGCAAGTGCATAGCCCATCTTGCCGGAGCTGTGATTTGAAATGTAGCGAACCGGGTCCAGGGCCTCCCGGGTGGGGCCTGCGGTGATGACCACCCGCTTGCCAGCCAGCAGGCCGCTCTGGAACAGGCTTGCCGCCGCCGCCGCGATAACCGCAGGCTGCTCCATACGGCCCGGGCCAATATCCCCGCAGGCCTGTTCGCCACTGGCTGGGCCCACCAGGTGCACGCCGCGCCGCAACAGAGTTGCAATATTGTCTGTGGTCGCCTGGTCCAGCCACATCTGCTGGTTCATTGCCGGAGCAACCAGCAGTGGCGCGGCTGTGGCCAGCGCCGCAGTGGTTAGCAGGTCGTCAGCCCGGCCCGCGACCAGCCGGGCCAGCACATCAGCGGTGGCGGGTGCAATCAGCAGCAGGTCCGCCCAACGCGCCAGCTCGATATGACCCATGCCCTGCTCCGCCTCGGCATCCAGTAACTGGGTGTGGACCGGGTTTCCGGAGAGCGCCTGCAGGGTCAGGGGCGTGATGAACTCCATCGCGCCCTGGGTCATGATGACACGCACGTTGGCGCCCTGCTCCTGTAATTGCCTGATCAGTTCCGCTGATTTGTAGGCCGCAATGCCGCCGGTGACGCCCAGCAGAACATTGCGATTAAAAAGATGTGCCATTTGCCTGCCCAAATTGGGAAAATAGCCTAAGGGGAGGGAAAGATACCACCACCCCGTGGCATTTGACACTGTGCGGGTGAGGGGCTCAAGGAGGAGCGCTATGGGTATGGCCGATTGGCCCGCGGGAGAGGGACCTCGCGACAAGTTGCTGGGCAAGGGTGCTGAGGCACTTTCAGACGCCGAATTGTTGGCGATACTGCTGCATACGGGTTACCGCGATTGCAACGCCCTGGAACTGGCGCGCAATCTGCTGGGCCAGTACGCGGGTCTCGATGGTGTGATGCGCGCGCAGCGCGCCAGCCTGCTGGCCTGCACCGGCGTTGGCAATGCCAAGTACGCCCGCCTGCAGGCGTCCCTGGAGCTGGCGCGACGCCAGGCGCTGCAAGTGTTGTGTTGCAGTGACGTGCTGTCCAGTCCCAAGGCAACGCGGCGCTTTCTGCAGCACCACCTGGGCGGTCACACCCGCGAGGTATTCAGTTGCCTGTTCCTGGATAGCCAGCACCGGGTGCTGCGCTGCGAGGACCTGTTCCTGGGCACCCTGGACGGGGCGGCTGTCTACCCGCGGGAGGTGGCGGTGCGGGCCTTGCAATACCATGCTGCCGCGGTGATATTCGCCCACAATCACCCTTCGGGGGTGGCCGAGCCCAGCTCTGCGGACCGGCGCATTACCGAACGCTTGTGTGCCGCCCTGGCCCTGCTGGATATCAGGGTGCTGGATCACATCATAATCGGCCGTGGCAGGGAATACTCGTTCGCCGAGCAGGGGCTGTTATAGTGCCGCGAGGGCCCCATGACGCGCCCATGTTTGGCTTGCTATGGCAGTAGCCTTCTGGTATAAAGTCGCGCTCCGCGCGGCTGGGCCACTGTTTTGCCCACAAATGCATACCGTTTTTTAACTGATTCCCGCGTGTTTTTTGGGAGAGACTTCGATCATGGCTAGAGTATGTCAGGTTACCGGCAAGCGTCCGGTAACAGGAAATAACGTATCACACGCAAAAAACCGCACGCGTCGCCGTTTTTTGCCCAACCTGCACCAGCACCGTTTCTGGATTGAATCCGAGAAGCGCTTTGTCAGCTTGCGTGTTTCCAGCAAGGGCATGCGTATTATTGACAAGAAAGGCATTGAGCAGGTGCTGGCTGACATGCGCACCCGCGGCGAAAAGGTTTAAGGGAGAACAGTAATGAGAGAGAAAGTCAGGATGAATTCTTCAGCTGGTACTGGCCACTTCTATACCACTGACAAGAACAAGCGCACCACTCCGGACAAGCTGGAGATGAAAAAGTACGATCCCGTTGCCCGCAAGCACGTGATGTATAAGGAAGGCAAAATCAAGTAGTGCCTTGCTATGCAGTACCAATAAAACCCCGGCTAGCCCGGGGTTTTTTGCATTTGGGCCATTTGTTGACGCGCACCTGAGAGCCTCTGCCGATGCCGGAATTACCCGAAGTTGAAACGACCCGCCGCGGAGTCGAGCCCTATAGCCGGGGTCGCACCGTGCGCCAGCTGGTGGTGCGTGAGCCCCGACTGCGCTGGCCGGTGCCGGCCGACCTGCCCCGACTGATGCAGGGTCAGGTCATAGAGGCCGTGGAGCGGCGCGCTAAATACCTGTTATTCCAAACTGCAAATGGAACCCTGATGGTGCACCTGGGGATGTCCGGCTCGCTGCGCGTGGTGGAGCCCCGGGAGCAGCCCGGCAAGCACGATCACATCGATATCCTGATGCAGGGCGGCGCCGGCCTGCGCTTCAACGACCCGCGCCGCTTTGGCTCTTTTCTCTGGCTGGAGCCGGGTGAGCAACACCCCCTGTTGAGCCATCTGGGCCCGGAGCCACTGTCCGAGGCGTTTGATGGCGACTTGCTGTACCGTCGCTCCCGGGGTCGCAAAGGGCCGGTAAAACAGTTCATCATGGACGGAAAAGTCGTAGTTGGTGTTGGTAATATTTACGCTAACGAGGCGCTGTTCCTCTCCGGTATTCGCCCCGATCGCGCCGCGGGTCGTATCTCGGCAGCCCGCTACCAACGCCTCTCGAATAACATTAAGCAAGTACTCACTTCTGCTATAGAGCAAGGGGGGACTACACTGAGAGATTTTGTTGGGGGTGATGGGAAGCCCGGCTACTTTGCCCAGCAGTTGTATGTTTACGGCCGGGCGGGGCAGCCCTGCAAGCGCTGCCAGAGCCCGTTACGCGAGACTCGCCTGGGTCAGCGCAGTAGTGTCTATTGCGTGGCCTGTCAGCGCTGAACAGGCTACACTGTAAAGGCTAAGGGGAACGGGAAGGGAACCCGGGAGATGACTATGAAAATAAAACAAGGCGCTCGCCGCGCCACAACAGCCCTGATGATTGGTTGCCTGCTGCTGCCGCAGGCACTATGGGCCCAGAGTGCAATTGATGACAGTCCTAACGAATTTGCCATGGTTGGCGATCTGTTGGTGGCGCGCCCTATAGGCGCGGTCATGACCCTGGGGGGCACTGCGGTCTGGCTGGTCAGCCTGCCTTTTACGCTGATGGCGGGGCATGCCAGCGAAGCAGCAGAGACCTTGATGCTGGGGCCGGCCCAGGCCACGTTCTGGCGCTGCCTGGGTTGTCGCAATACCGGCTACACCGGGAAAGACCGTGCCCAGAATGAAAGGAACGCGGCCAAGCAGGAGGCTGAGGACCAGGCCGCCCTGGACGAAAAGCATCCTTACGTAGGTCCCAGCGATTTCCCCTGATTCGACGCCGCCGGGACCGGCCCCCTTGGGGCCAGTCCCGCTAGTCTGAAAATCGCTGTTGTAGTGCCGCCGCTACTTTTGGTGGCACGAAAGGGCTGATATCGCCGTCCAGTGCCGCTATCTCCCTGACCAGTGAGGAAGATATGTATGAGAGGTGTTCCGAAGGGGTGAGGAAGATACTCTCGAACTCCGGGTACATGGCCCGATTCATATTTGCCAGCTGGAACTCGTATTCAAAATCCGCCACGGCGCGCAGGCCGCGCAGCACACAGCGGGCGTTCTGGCTCTTGGCGAAATCGGTCAGCAGGTTACTGAAACCCACTACTTCCACGTTCTCCAGGTGAGCCAGCGATGACTGGCACAGCTCTATCCGTTGTTCCAGGCTGAACAGTGGGGTTTTCTTCTGGCTGTGCGCAATAGCCACTACCACCCGGTCGAACAGGCGGGCAGCCCGCTCGGTGAGATCCACGTGACCGTTGGTGATGGGATCGAAAGTCCCCGGATAGATGACGGAATGCGTTCTCATAATGCAGCACCAGCGGGCGTAGGAAGGGGCGGATGGTAAACAATTTGCCCGGCGGCGACAACGTGGCCCGCGCTATCGCCCGGCACTCCCTTCGACGATATACAAGCGGTAGGCCACCCCGCCCGCGGTTTTTTCCCGATGCGCCAACCAGTCCCCGGGAATCTCGGGAGCAGGTTCTGTTGCTGCGGTTTCGATGTAGACCATGGCCTGGGGATTAAGCAGATGCCTGTCGACCAGGGCGTTGCAGGCAGGCCCCACCAGTGACTGCCCGAATGGGGGGTCGATAAATACGATGTCATAGGGCTGGCGCGCCGCGTCCAGGAAGTGTAATGCCGACCCACCGTGGCAATATCCCGAAGTTGAGGCCTGCAGGGTCTGCAGGTGTTCCCGCAATTGTGCCAGCGCGACGGGTGATTGCTCGATGAAATCGCAGTGGCTGGCTCCGCGGGATAGTGCCTCCAGGCCTAACGCCCCGCTGCCGGCAAAGAGATCGGCGCAGCGCGCGCCCTGCAGTTGTGGCGCCAGCCAGTTGAACAGTGTCTCGCGGATACGGTCGGTGGTAGGGCGCAGGCCAGGTTCTGCCGGAAAAGCCAGTTTGCGGCCGCGCCAGCGCCCGCCGATAATGCGCAGCTGCCCGGGATTGCCCATGCCTTTTGATTGTCTCGCCATTTCTTCGCGTCGTGCAAGGGTGGTAGGATAGGCGCCTGCGCAGGCGTCCGGTCTGCGGACATACTCTACCACGACAACTATGAAATTTTTTAAACGCAAAAAAGCGGTGGATGCCCCGGCAACACCGGCTGACTCTGCACAGTCCCAGGGACAATTACCAGAACAGGAAGCCCCGGCGTCCGACACCGCTGCCCCAGCGGCTGTTGCGGATTCACTGCCTCCGGTCCCGCCGGCCGACTCGGCTGCCGAACCAAATGCGCCTGTGGAAGCGGTAGTCGTCGAGCCTGAACTCCAGCGGGAACGCGAGCTGCCTGTTGCACCCCAATCGGATGATGATGAAAGCTCCGGCTTTTTTACCCGCTTGCGCCGGGGACTGGGCCGCACCAGTGGCACCCTGGTCCAGGGCCTGGGTACCCTGTTCCTGGGCCGCAAGGAAATCGACGAGGACTTAATAGAGGAACTGGAATCCCGTCTGCTGCTGGCCGACGTCGGCGTGGACGCCACGGTGGAGATTATCGAGCACCTCACCCAGCGCGTCTCGCGCAATGAGCTGACCAGTCCGCAAGCGTTGCAGGATGCCCTGCAAGAGGAGCTGCTGGCGCTGCTGCAGCCCTGCGAGCAACCGCTGGATGTGAGCGGCAGCAAACCCTACGTCATATTGATGGTAGGGGTTAACGGTGTTGGCAAAACCACCACCATAGGCAAGCTGGCGCGCCGTTACATGGCCGAGGGACGCTCAGTGATGCTGGCAGCTGGCGATACCTTCCGCGCGGCGGCGGTAGAGCAGTTACAGGTTTGGGGTGAGCGCAATGACGTTCCGGTAGTGGCCCAGCATACCGGTGCGGATAGCGCCTCGGTTATTTACGATGCGCTGCAGGCGGCCCAGGCCCGTGACATTGACGTGCTGATCGCCGATACCGCCGGCAGGTTGCACAACAAGGACAACCTCATGGAAGAGCTGAAGAAGGTGGTCCGTGTCATGGGCAAGCTGGACCAGGCTGCGCCACATGAGGTCATGCTGGTACTGGATGCGGGTACCGGTCAAAACGCGCTGGCCCAGGCTGCCCATTTCCAGCAGTGGGTGGGGGTAACGGGCATCAGCTTGACCAAGTTGGACGGTACCGCCAAAGGCGGCGTGATCTTTGCCATTGCCAAGAAACTGGGCCTGCCGATTCGCTATATTGGCGTTGGGGAGGCGGCACAAGACCTGCGGCCCTTCCACGCGGCACAATTTGTCGAGGCGCTGTTCGCGGGGGATGACAGCGCTGCATGATCAGCTTTGACCGGGTAAGCAAACGCTATGCCCAGGGCCACGACGCCCTGCGCGAAATCAGTATTGACATAGCCCGTGACGAACTGGTTTTTCTCACCGGGCATTCCGGCGCCGGGAAAAGTACCCTGTTACGCCTGATCATGCTGATGGAGCGACCCAGCCGTGGTCAGCTCACGGTAGACGGGCGCAACCTGGCAACGGTGGGCCCCCGGGGCGTGCCCCGCCATCGCCGCGATATCGGGGTGGTGTTCCAGAATCACCAGCTGCTGTTTGACCGGCCGGTATTTGACAATGTTGCGCTGCCTCTGATTATCGCCGGATACGATTACCGGGAGGTGGGCCGGAGGGTGCGCGCAGCCCTGGACAAGGTTGGCTTACTGGAGCGAGAGCGCGCCATGCCGGTTACACTCTCCGGTGGTGAGCAGCAGCGGGTGGGCATCGCCCGGGCTGTGGTGGGCAAACCCAATATTCTGTTGGCAGATGAACCCACCGGCAACCTGGACCCCTTGTTGTCTGGGGAAATCATGCAGTTGTTTGAGGAGTTCAACCGGGTCGGCGTCACCGTATTGATTGCCAGCCATGACCTGGCACTGATTTCCCGCTTGCGTCATCGCATTATTACCCTGCGCGACGGCAGGCTGGTTACGGGGAGCGCCCTGTGAGCAACCGGCGCGAGGGCGCCAGCCAGAGTCGCGCCGAATTTCGGGATGTGTATAACGCCTGGCTGCGGCATCATCGCCTGTCGGCGGCGGACAGCCTGTTTCGCGTCCTGGATAACCTGCTGTCCAGTGTCCTCACCTGGCTGGTGATAGGGATTGCCCTGGCACTCCCGGTGGGCCTGAATGTCGCCCTGGACAATGTGAGCCGACTGAGCGGCAATTGGGACAGCCCCGCGCAGATATCCCTGTTTCTGCGCGATGGCGTGTCTGTCGAACAGGCGGGCGAACTGCAAACCCAGCTGGACCAGCGGGACGAGGTCGCTGCCACACGCTTTATCTCGCGGGAGCAGGCGCTGGAGGAATTCAGTGCGCTGTCGGGTTTTGCCGATGTACTGGCCAGCCTGGAGCAGAACCCCCTGCCCAACCTGATTTTGCTGACCCCGGCTGGCCAGTACGAGGGGGGCTCGGTAGCCTCTCTGCGGGAGGAGCTTGAGGCTCATCCTGATGTCGCCGAGGCGGTGCTGGATATGGAGTGGCTGCAGCGGCTTAACAGCCTGATGGAGCTCACCCGCAGGGGGGTGCTGGCCGTGGGTGGGTTGCTGGTGCTGGGTGTGGTGCTGATTCTCGGCAATACGATCCGCCTGGCGATCGAGAGCCGGCGCGATGAGATAGTGATCGTGAAGCTGGTGGGGGGCAGCAACGCTTTCGTGCGCAGGCCCTTCCTCTATACCGGGCTGTGGTACGGCGTTGGCGGTGGCGTGTTCGCCGCCACCCTGGTGGCGATTTCCCTGTGGTTTCTCGCCGGGCCGGTAGGGCAGTTGGCGGAACTGTACCAGAGCAGTTTCCAACTTAGCGGCCTGGGCGTGATGGGCGCCCTGAACCTGGTTATTCTCGGGGGAATCCTGGGCCTGGCCGGATCGTGGCTGGCGGTGGCGCGCCACCTGGCGGCGATAGAACCACGCTGAAAATCGGTTCACCATGATTTATCGCAACATATTGATAAATATAAGTAAATTATAATTATATCGCCCTGATTTGGAACTTTTGCGGTATTGGCACTCTAATAGAAAGAGTGCTAAAATCGCGACCCCTGATTATGGAGAACTGTGTATGAGCAAGAGTCTGCAAGCTGTAGACCAGATGGTACCGGGAGCCAATCTCGCGGCCTATGTACAGGCGGTGAGCAGTATTCCTATTCTCAGCGTGGAGCGGGAACGGGAGCTGGGAGAAGATCTCTACTACAATGACAACCTGCAGGCGGCGCGGGAGCTGGTCATGTCCCACCTGCGGTTCGTGGTACATATTGCGCGCAGTTACTCCGGCTATGGGTTGGCGGAAGCCGACCTGATCCAGGAAGGCAACGTTGGCCTGATGAAGGCGGTCAAGCGCTACAACCCGGAGAAGGGTGTGCGCCTGGTGTCTTTCGCCGTGCACTGGATCAAGGCTGAAATGCACGAATACATCCTGCGCAACTGGCGTATCGTCAAGGTTGCAACCACCAAGGCCCAGCGCAAACTGTTCTTTAACCTGCGCAGCGCCAAGAAGAATCTCGCCTGGTTGAGCGCCGAAGAAGCACAGGCCGTGGCCCAGGACCTGGGTGTGGATGTCAAGGAAGTGCAGCGTATGGAAGGCCGGCTGAGCAGCCGTGACCTGGCCTACGACATGTCCACGGACAGCGATGATGACGACGCCTGGCAGGCGCCCCAGGCCTATCTGGAAGATCACAGTGCGGATCCCGCCCTGATGGTGGAGTCCAGCGATTGGCAGCGGGACAGCGAGACGCGGCTGCATGAAGCCCTGTCCGCACTGGACGAACGCAGCAGGGATATCCTCGCGCAACGCTGGCTCGCAGAGGAGAAAGCAACCCTGCACGAACTGGCTGCACAGTATGAAGTGTCTGCGGAGCGCATTCGCCAGCTGGAGCAGAATGCAATGAAAAAGCTGCGGACCGCGATCGCGGCCTGATTCTCCTGAAATGGGGCGGTAGTAACCGCCCCTTTCTGTATTACAATCCCC
>Ga0316192_10001899_pt1 | contig 15418 bp, 11 predicted proteins | sample MerIslwburrow_MG_FD_204931 | JGI IMG/M metagenome (GOLD analysis project Ga0316192, IMG submission 204931) | Coastal sediment microbial communities from Maine, United States - Merrow Island worm burrow | ecosystem: Environmental > Aquatic > Marine > Coastal > Sediment | place: USA: Maine...
GGAGAAGTGGATCGCCGTCCAGGTGCTGGAAGAGTCCTACGAGGTGCGTCCCATCGACGCTGGCACTGAGCACATCTCCCCGGACGAGTTCGACCTGGTCGTCGTCATTCATCCGAAGGGCCTGACTACCAAGGCTCTGTGGGCACTCGACGAGTGGGTCGTGAGGGGTGGCAACACCATGGTCTTTCTGGACCCTTATGCGCTGGACGACCGGCCACCGGAGAATCCTCAGCAGCCCTGGCAGAGCCTTCAGTATCGACCCGCTTCCGACCTGGGAGATCTCTTGGAGGCCTGGGGCCTGCGAATGCCGGCCAATCGGTTTGCTGCCGATCTCGATCTCGCAGTCAGACGGGCGGTAGGCCCGCGGGGACCGGCTGAGACCGTCGTCGTCGATCTCGCGATCGAAGAATCGAATCGCGACGAGACCATGGATACCTCGCACCCGATTCTCCAGGGAATCTCGAGCTTGCGGTTTCTCCTTGCGGGGGCCCTCGAGCCGACAGGGGCGGAAGGCTCGGCTGAGACGCTGCTTGTCGGAACGACCGCGAACGGTAGCAGCCTGGAGATCGAACCTGGCTTCGGGGACGGCGACGCCCTGGCCTACACCGACTTGAACAACCCTGCCCGGCTGCGTGATGCGCTGGTGCCTGGCGAGGGGGTTGTCGGCCTGGGCTATCAGATCACTGGCCGCATCGCCTCGGCCTTTCCAGAGGGGGTCGAGTTCCCGGCCCAGGAGCCCGAGAGGCCGCCGGGTCTGCCGCCCGGAGTGGAGCTCCCACCGCCCGCCGACGCCGAAATGATCCGTCGGGAGCCCGTGCCCGAATCCGAGCGGGGAGAGGCTACTGTGCTGGTCTTCTCAGACGTCGATGTCCTGTCGGATGCCATCGCCTTCGAGCGCAATTTCCTGGGACTGGTGATGAGTGCCAACGACAACCACAAGTTACTCCTCAACAGTGTCGATTTCCTTCTGGGTGCCAGGGAGCTGATGGCCGTCAGAGCCAAGCACTCGATCAGTCGTCCCTTCGAGCTGTTCGACGAGATCGAGGCGACTGCTGAGATGGAGACTCTCGACAAAGAACGGCAGTTGAGGGCGGACGTCGAGGCGGCAGAGACGGAGTTGCGAGCCAAGCAGCAAGAGCTCAGCGGCAACAACGCGGCGCTCTTCCAGAAACGTCTGCAGGATGAAGTGGATCGACTCAACGAGACGGTCCAACAGGGGAATCGCGAGCTGAGAGAGATTCGCCAGGCGAGACGCGAGGCGCTGGAGACGGAAGAGGACAAGGTCCGTAGATCGGTGCTGGGTTGGATGCCAACTCTGGTGCTGGTGGTTGGGTTGACCCTGGCGGTGCGCCGTCGTCGAAAACACACTCGGGCCCTCGGGAGGTGACCGGTGAACACCGTCAGCAAGACCAATCGCAAATTGACGATCCTCACCGTGGTGTTGATGGCCTTGTCTCTCTGGGCCTACCGAGAGAGTGTCAATCGAGCGGACCGGTTCCAGCGAGGACAAGTCTTCTTGTCGAACCTCAATCCAGACGAGATCGCCAGGGTGGAGATCCGCCAGGCCGATGAGTCGGTGACACTGGAGCGGCAGGGTGAGACGTTTCGGATTGTCGAGGAGCAAGGATATCCGGCGAGCAATGCCGCCGTGAATCGACTGGTAGGAGATCTGCTGGAGCTCAGCCTGGAAAAGGAGGTTGGGACCGGCACCGAGCTGGCCGCGGAGCTCGAGCTCGAACCTGTTGGACCCTCCACAGTGGAGGTGCTGTTTCAGGACGCCGCCCAAAAGGAGATGGTGCGCATGCGGCTTGGGTTGCCGTTCGAAGGCGGTCCAGGTCGCTACGTGCAGAGGTTGGATCGGCCCGACGATCCCATCTACCTGACCTCCGAGGGAGTCCAAGTCACAGTCGATAGCAGCGCGTTCCTTCGCCAGCAGATCGTCGATGTTTCGGTGTCAGAGGTAGCTCGCATCGTCGGGGCTGACTTCACCCTGACCAGGCAGGCCGAGGGTGGAGAGCTGAGGTTGATCGACGCCGCGGCCTCGGAAGAGACGAAGGGCGAGCAAATCGGCGAGCTGGAGTCGATCCTGCGCAATCTGAGCTTCGAGAACGTCTTCGTCGCCGACGACGAGGCGGTCCGTGATCTGGATCTTCTTCCGACCCTCAGCATCGACCTGGAGGACGGCAGCGGTTACGACTTGGCTGTCGCCGAGAGGGAGGGACGCTATTTTCTCCAGATCGCGGGTCGCCACGCGGTTTCTCAGGTGGCCATATCCCTGGACGAAGCCGAAGAGGAGCTGCAGGAGAAGGCCGACATGCTGACGCGGGCCGACGAGATCGACGACTTCAACCGGTTCCACGGCAGCTGGATCTACGAGATTAGCGAGGCCGACGGTAGGAAACTCCTTTTTCGCAAGGCTGACCTCGTGGAGGCAGAAACCACTTGAGAGCACGGGTTCGGAGGAAGACCCTGGTGATTGCGCTGGCTGTCGAGCTCGCGGCGGCGATGTCCATGGCGGATGTCGGCGATCTCCTGCGTCAGAACTCGATTGTGCCTGTCGAGCCTCCATTCGGCGCCGCCGACTTCACCTTGCCTCTGCTCGCGGGCGGCAGCGGTTCCCTGTCCGACTTTCAAGGCAAGTGGGTGCTGCTGACCTTTTGGGCCAGCTGGTGCGGCCCCTGCCGCACGGAGATGCCGACGCTCGAGAGACTCCATCAGCAACGGGACGAGGCCGGGATAGCGGTCGTAGGTGTCTCTCTCGACTCTTCTCGCGACCTGGCCGACTCCTTTGCCAGGGAGCTGAATCTCAGCTTTCCGCAGTTCTGGGACGAGAAGGGCAGCGTTGGCGGCGACTATCGGGCCAGTGCCATTCCCCTGACGTACGTCATCGATCCTGGTGGCCGGATCGTGGGCACATCGCGCGGCGCCCGGGACTGGTCGGCGCTCGAGCCGATGCTGGAGAGCCTTCTCGGTGAGGTGACGACGGATTTCGCCTCTGCCGGATACTCCCAGTCGGGTCCTTTGGAGCTGCCAGAGATTCTGGATCCTCCGACCGCCGAAGTCGTCCTGGTGGAAGACTCTCACCGCGTCGAAAGGGACTTCCATCTCGACATTCGAATGCACTGGGTCGGCACCCTCGAGGAGTATCTGCCGCAGCCACCGAAGGTGAGACTTCCCGATGGCGTTTCTATCGAAAACATCGTGGCTTCGACCGACAGCAGAGAGGGTAGCAACGTCGTCTCGTACCGGGTCACTCTGAGAGCGAATCGAGTCGGCAGCTTCGCGCTCGACCCCGTGGAGCTCCGGTACATACCGCGCTCGACCGGCAGTCCGGTGGTCAGCCTGGTGGATGGTCCCACCGTCGAGGTCCAGGAGTCCGGCTTGAAAGCCGTTAAGCCAGGCGAAGCAGCCCTGGCGGGCGGCGCCCTGATCCTGCTTGCCGCAGCGGCGCTGATGTACTGGCGACGTAGGTCGACTGCTGGGGATTCCCCGGATTCGGCCCCCGAGCGTTACCAAGCACTGAGAGCTCGTGTCGACGAATGCCGTGCACTACGCCTGGAGGGCCGAGGTGGAGAGCAGGCTCTCCGCCTGGCCGAGCTGGAGCTGGATTTGGCAGGCGATGACGAGAACGAGCGTCTGAGGTTGGAAGGGCTCATCGAGAGCCTACGCTTCGGTGGTCTGGTGCCGCCGAGCTCCGAGCTGGATCGAACACAACGCAGCGTAGAACGACAGATCGAGGTCCTGCGGCCGGATCCGGATCTGGAGGTCCGCTCCCGCCTGCGCATGAGGAAAGAAACGAGCTGATTCGAGAGATCGGCTGGAGGAATCGCAATGAGTGGCACGCTCGAAGACCTGGCACCAGAAATCGAAGCACAGGCCCAGCAGCTTTCGAAGCTGCGACAGGAGATCGCCAAGGTCATTGTCGGCCAGGCCTACATGGTGGATCGACTGTTGATGGCTCTGATCGCGGACGGTCACATCCTGATCGAAGGCATCCCTGGCTTGGCCAAGACGACGGCAGTGAAGGCGGTTGCAGACGCCCTACACACGGGATTCGCCCGCGTTCAGTTCACCCCCGATCTGCTACCCGCCGACCTGATTGGCACCGAGATCTATCGACCCCAGCATCTCGACTTCATGGTCAAGACCGGGCCCATCTTCAGCAATCTCGTGCTGGCGGACGAGATCAACCGGTCTCCAGCCAAGGTGCAGAGCGCCCTGCTCGAGGCCATGCAGGAGCGCCAGGTCACCATCGGTGATCAGACCCACATCCTGCCTGACCCCTTTCTCGTTCTGGCCACCCAGAATCCGATCGAGCAGGAGGGAACCTACCCGCTGCCCGAAGCGCAAGTGGATCGTTTCATGCTCAAGCTGAAGGTTGGCTATCCGGACAAGGAAGAGGAGAAGGAGATCATGCGTCGCATGGCGAATCGGCACAAACCGCAGATCGAGCCGGTCCTCACCCCAGAGGACATCAAGACGATGCGTGAGGTTGCGGATCGCGTTTATCTGGATCCGAAGATCGAGGACTACATCGTGGACGTCGTCTTCGCGACGCGTGAACCGGCTGTCTACAAGCTAGAGAAGCTGGAAAACCTGATCGACTATGGGGCTTCTCCGAGGGCCAGCATCTACCTGGCGCAGACAGCCAAGGTGCAGGCCTTCATGTCGGGTCGAGCCTATGTCACTCCGCAGGATGTCAAGACCGTGGGTCCGGATGTCCTGCGGCACCGGATCCTGCTGTCCTACGAGGCCGAAGCTCAAGACCTGACTTCCGACGATGTCGTGCAGGAGGTCTTCAACACGGTGGATGTTCCCTAGGGGCAATGGGGTCTTGTGGTCTTGTGGTCTTGTGGTCTTGGGGCTTGAAGCGGCCGGACCTGTGCCGGCCGATGTTTGAGGCAAAGAGGCAATTGGGAGTAGGGGTCTAGGGGCCTAGGGGCATAGGGGCATAGGGGCGTAAGGGGTCTTGGGAAGTTGACGACTGATGTAGGGGCGGGGCTTGCCCCCGCCCGCAGGGTGAGAAGGAAGCGACGTAGCGATCGGAAAGCGTCATGAAAGTCCAGGCTCAGCGAACAGCGGAAGAGCAGCAGGATCTGGCGGAGGTCCTGTCGCCGGAGCTCTTCCAGAAGATCAAGGCGATTCAGATCCGTACCCAACGGCTGGTCAGCGATGCTTTCGCCGGGGAATACGAGAGCGCCTTTCGCGGCCGGGGTATGGAGTTCGAAGAGGTGCGCGCCTATCAGCCTGGCGACGACATCCGCCACATCAACTGGCCCGTCACGGCGCGCATGGGTTCGCCCTACGTCAAGCTTCACAGGGAAGAGCGAGAGCTGACCGTCATGTTGGTCGTGGACGTCAGCTCTTCGGGTGCGTTTGGCAGTGGCACCAAGCTCAAGAACGAAGTCGCGGCTGAGATCGCCGCACTTCTGGCCTACACAGCCATCAAGAGCAACGATCGGGTGGGCCTGATCATCTTCTCGGACCGGATCGAGCACTTCATCCCGCCCAAGAAAGGCCGCTCACATGTATGGCGGGTCATTCGGGACATCCTCACCTTTCGCGCCTCCCGACGTCGCACCGATCTACAGGGCGCCCTGGACTACATGAGCAAGGTGCTGCGACGTCGGGTGGTCGCCTTCGTGATCTCGGACTTCATGGACGAGGGCTACGAGGACATCCTGCGGGTCTCGGCGCGCCGACACGACTTGACTGCCGTCGTGGTGCGCGACCGGAGGGAAAAGGAGCTGCCGAGGATCGGCATCCTCGAGCTGGAAGATGCCGAGACCGGTGAGACCATTCTCGTCGACACCAGCGACCTCGATCTGGCCGCTGGGCTCCGACTGCTCGATCGGGACGACGCAGAACAGCGTGCCCATCTGTTCCGCTCCGCAGGCGCTGGAGAGGTTCAGGTCGAGGCCGACGACCCCCACTACGTCGACTCGTTGGTGCGCTACTTTCACGCCCGTGAGCGGCGACGATAGTGACGGAGGAGTGCGATGGAGTTGCGTGAGCCCCCCATGTCGCGAACTGAATCCAGAGTTGATTGGCTCAGCCGGGGGCTGTTGCTGGTTGTCTTGCTGCTCGTAGTGGCTCTCGGGATGGTCCTGATTTCGAGCTCGACCGGAACCGACGGCTCACAGGAGGCCGAGCAGATCCGCGAGGTAGCTGCCAGGCTGCAGGCCGCGGGTGCGCTGGATGAGGCGGCGTTGCAGTACGAGCGCTATCTGGAGGTCGGTCACGCGAAAAGGGAGGCCCGGGCCGGGATCGCGGTGAGCCTGGGGAACAACTACCTGGAGACAGGGCGGTACGAAAGGGCCTTGCGTTGGTTCTACGAGGCCGAGACGCTAGGAGCTGGCGAGATCAACGAGGAACTGGCTGGCAAGATCGTCCAAACGCTGGAGCGACTGGGACGCTCCTTCGCAGCCCAGGCAGCGCTGTCCAGTCGAGCCGGACTTGTCGACACAGATGTGGAGCGACCGGCCGACGACCCAGTGGTGGCGCGCATCGGCTCGGACGAGATTCGTCGGTCCGAGGTCGAGCGGGCCCTCGACGACCTACCGCCGGAGGTGGCGACTCAGATGGCCTCGAACGAGGCTCGTGCCAGCTTTCTCGAACAGTACGTTGCCAACGAGCTCCTGTGGCGTAAGGCGATCAAGCTCGAGTACGACAGGGATCCAGCTGTGCTGCACCAGCGCGACGCGCTCTTTAAACAGCTGGTCGTATCTCGGTTTGCCGAAAGGGAAGTCTCGAGTCAGATCGAGGTCGACGAAGCGGATCTGCGCAACCACTTCAACGCCAACAAGGGCCGATTCACCTCTCCGGCGACAGACGGACAATCGGCTTCGGAGCCCACTTTCGAAGAGGCTCGGCCAGCCGTGGAGCGTGACTATCGCCTGATGAAGATGCAGTCGGCCTACCAGGCCCTGATCGACAACGAGATGGCGGCTCAGGAAGTCGAGCTGGACGCGGAGAAACTGATTCGTGAGCCCTAGGATCGAGAGCTGGATGGAATGGCCGAGGGGGGTCGCAAGGTGCGGCGCGCTGCTGGCCGCCCTCGTTCTCCTGCCAGGTTGTGAGCCAACGGCCGAGGTCGTCCCAGATGAGGCATCGAGGGCACCGGTCGAGGTGCGGGCAGCCGTGGATCGAGCCGTGGCGACCACCGGCGATCTCATTACCTTTCGGGTGACAGTCGACTACGATCCGGTCTGGGAGGTTCTGATCCCGGAGCCGGGGTCCGAGATCGCCGGTTTCCGCATCGTGGACATCGGGCACGAGGAGCCGGTAGAGAACCGGGGTCGGGTCGTCGAAGGCAGGTATTACCAGCTGCGAGCAGATCTGGTGGGCTCCTACGTCCTGCCACCGATAACCGTGTCATTCAGGCCAGGTAGACCTGCCGATTCGCAGGCCGAGGACTCCATAGGTGACGTGGCGGAGCCGTGGAGCGAAGTCAACACCTCCGAGATCTTCGTGGAAGTGGAATCGGTCCTACCGTCGGAAGGGCAGGCCGAGGACATCCGGGATCTCAAGCCGCTGCGTGAAGTCCGACCTCGAGCCCCCTGGCTTTGGATCGTCTTGGGAGCCCTGCTCGCATTCGCCGTGGCGCTGGCGGTCGGCTGGTGGGTGCGCCGCTGGCGGCGTCGTAGGTCGCAGGTGCCACCGAGACCCGCCTATGAGATCGCCTTCGAAGCCCTGGCCGAACTGCGGCATACGGATTTCGACGATCCGGAAGCGGTTCGACGCTTCTACTTCCAGATCTCAGAGACGGTACGAATCTACGTGGAGAGCCGGTTCGAGTTCAATGCCACCGACCTGACGACGGAGGAGATTCTCGATTGGCTGGAACTGGGAGAGGGTCCTGGGGAAGGCCCTGGTGGGCAGCTGCAGCAGTTCCTGCTGCAGACCGATCAGGTCAAGTTCGCCCGTCAGGACCCGAATCAGCAGGATATCGAGAGTACCTACGAACGGGCTCTGGGCTTCGTTGAGGCGACCCGAGAGCCGGACGAGCCGCTGGAGGAAGCGGCATGACGGAGCTGTACTTTGCCGACCGGTGGCTCCTTTGGGTCCTGGTGCCGCTGTTCGTCCTTTGGGTCGTCGCCTGGTGGGTCTTGCCGTGGCTGGCCCGTCGGCGGGGGAGACAAGCCGCTGTGCGGTACTCCAACATCGATACCCTGAAGCGGTTGAAAGCCTCGCGCCGGATCGTCATCCGCCGCTTGGTGCAGGGATTCAGGATTCTCACCATCGCCTTGCTGGTTCTTGCCATGGCCCGACCGCAGACCGGTCGCAAGCAGACCCAGGTCCGCACCGAGGGTATCGATATTGTCCTGGTGCTCGATACTTCGGGGAGCATGCAGGCGCTCGATCTGGATGCGGATCGGCCGATCAACAGGCGGCGCAATCGCTTGCAGGTGGCCAAGGAGGTCGTCGAGGAGTTCGTCCAGGGACGGACGAATGACCAGGTCGGGCTGGTGGTTTTTGGCAACGAGGCCTTCACGCAATGTCCCCTCACCCTGGATCACGGAATTGTGGCCACCTTCCTGGAGGGGATCGAGATCGGGATGGCTGGTGACGCTACTGCCATCGGTTCCGCTCTGGGTACCGCCGTGAAGCGCCTGCGGGACTCCCAGGCCGAGTCCAAGGTGATCATCCTGCTCACCGACGGGCGCAGCAACGCGGGAGCTCTGAGTCCGGAGAAGGCAGCTGAGATCGCCGAGACTTTCGGCATCAAGGTTTACACCATCGGTGCCGGGACCCGGGGCAAAGCACCCTTCGTGGTGGACTCCCTGTTCGGCAAGCAGGTGGTCTACGAGAGCGTCGAGATCGACGAGAAGACCCTGGGCGATATCGCCGAACGAACCGGGGGTCGGTACTTCCGGGCCGAAGACACCGGCGCCCTCAAGTCGATCTACGAGGAGATCGACGAGATGGAGAAGACGGAGATCAAGACGAGCTCCTACATGGAGTACAACGAGCAGTATCGTCGGTTTCTGATCCCCGCTCTGGCTCTTCTCCTGCTGGAAGTCGTGTTGCTGGGAACCCGCTATAGGAAGTTGCCCTGAGACCATGAGACCTCGTTCCCATATGCCGTTGCTGCCGTTGGTCCTCGCGACCGCGGGGTGTCAGGACGTTCGAGTCGGTAGTCCGAGCTCATTGTGGCTCCTGTGGCTCGTCCCACTCGTGGTGGCCTTCTATGTGTTCACCTTTCGGTCGAGCACACTGCTCCTCAGGCGCTTCGCATCGCCACAGCTCCTTGCCCGGCTGACTGCCGGTGTCAGTCGGCCCCGCCAGTACCTCAAGGCGATCCTCGTCGTTCTGGGTCTGGCTGCCACCGTCCTGGCGCTCGCCGAGTTGAAATACGGCTTCGTCTGGGAGGAGGTCACTCGAGAAGGGGTCGACATCGTAGTTGCACTGGACGTTTCCGACAGCATGCTGGTCGAAGACGCAGAGAGCGCCGGCCGGCTCAGCCGCCTTGAGCGCGCCAAGCGTGAGATTGCCGATCTGCTCGACCTGCTGCAGGGTGACCGGATCGGCTTGGTGGCCTTTGCCGGGACCGCCTTTCTCGAATGCCCGCTGACGCTGGACTATGGGGCGGCGACGATTTTCCTCGACACCCTCGATACCGATCTCATTCCGGTCAAGGGAACGGACCTGGCGGAAGCGATTCGAGTGTCACTGCGGGCTTTCGAGGGTGCTGGTACCAGCTCCCAGGCGATGATTCTGATCACCGATGGCGAAGACCACAGTGGCCAGGCCCTGAAGGCCGCCCAGGAAGCCAAGGTGGCTGGAGTTCGGATATTCACCATCGGCATCGGTCGCGACGAAGGGGCCCCGATTCCGGGGCGCGGCGGTGGTTTTCGCAAGGACCGCCGCGGCGAGATCGTCCTCAGTCGGTTGGATGAGACGACCCTGCAGAAGATCGCTCTCGAGACTGGCGGCCGCTACGTGCGCTCGGTGACAGGCGACGTGGACCTCGAGCAGATCTACTCCCAGGGCATCAAAGCGGTTCTGGAGGATCAGGAGTTGGGCTCCAAACGGCGACAGCGATGGGAAGAGCGCTACCAGTGGCTGGTGGCCATCGCCCTGTTCTGTCTGATGTTGGAGCCCTTGATCTCACCGCGTCGGCGGCGAGGAGAGAGCTATGTCTAACAAGACGATCTGGATGTGGGTTGCTGCCGTGGGCGCCGGCTGGTCTGGCCTCCCTGCACAGGTTCCTACGCCGGAGGCCCAGGTTGCGTCGCCGGAGACGTCAGAGTCGGAGAACCGAGAGACAAAGAAGGCTGCTCGTCCTGGCAGTCCCTACGAGGCCTACGAGGCGGGCTTTTTCGATGATGCTCTAAAGGGCTTCGTCGACCTGCAGGTAGAGCGCCCCGACGATCCGGAGGTCGCTCTCAATGTCGGCAGCACTCACTATCAGATGAGGAACTTCCCGGAAGCCGATCGGACCTTCACCCAGGCGGTCATGGCGCAGGATCCGGACGTCCGAGGACAGGCGCTCTACAACCTGGGGAACTCGGCGTATCGACAGGGACGTCTGCCGGAATCCGTCGAGCTCTACAAGGCAGCGCTCGAGATCAACCCTGACGATGAGGACGCCAAGTTCAATCTCGAGTTCGTTCGCGATGAGATCAGGCGTCGCCACGAGGAGGCCCAGAAGCGTCAGCAAGAGCAGCAGGATCAACAGCAGCAGAACGAGCAGCAGGATTCGAGCCAGGAATCTGGCCAGGAGGAGCAGGAGTCTCAGCCAGAGAGCGAGGAAGGCCAGCAAGGAGATCAGGAAGGACAACAGGAACAACAGCCCGAGAGTGCCCAGGACAGGGATCAGGATGGCCTGTCCGATAGTCAAGAGCAGAGCGCCGAGAATCCCACCGACCCCGACGATGCCGACAGTGACGACGATGGCCTGCCGGACGGGGCCGAAGATTTCAATCGCAACGGGCGAGTGGATCCCAGCGAGACCGATCCCAATCGAGCGGACACCGATGGTGACGGTGTTCCGGACAGCCAGGAAGCGCAAGGTGGTGAGACCGGCTCCGCCGAGCCAGAGTCTCTCGAAGGACTGACCCCTGAGGAAGCGGAGCGTTACCTCCAGGCCCTCCAGGAAGGTCGTCCAAACCGAAAACATCCGGGTCGGGGGCGGCGGGTGAAAGGAGACAAGGACTGGTGAAGCTGGGAGGATCTCGGCCCCTGTTGCATCGCCTCGCCCTGGCCTGTCTTGTGGTCTTCGGGCTGGCATCAGCGGCGTCAGCGGCACAGATCGTCGCGACGATCGACCGACCCGAGGCGACGGTCGAGGACCAGCTCCAGCTGACAGTCGTTATCGAAGGCTCCAGAGGGGCGGAGCCAGTCCTTCCAGAGCTTGCGGAGTTCGACGTCTATCCCCGCGGTCAATCGACCCAGATGAGCTTCATCAATGGCCGCATGAGCTCCAGCGTTACCTACAACTACCTACTGGTCCCGAAGACGACCGGTGTCTTTCAGATCGGTGCGGTGACGACGGCTGTCGATGGAGAGGTCCTCTCCAGCCAGCCTTTTCAGGTCAGTATCCTCGGTGCTTCGGCCCAACCGCAGCAGCAGCGCGATCTGTTCATCACCTCTCGAGTTTCCACCACCAACCCTTTCGTCGGTCAGGAAGTGATCTATGTCTGGCGCTTCTACCGGCGAGTGCGAATCGGTGATGCCCGCCTCGAGCCCCTGGAGTTCCAGGGCTTTCTGGTGGAAGACCTGGGTGAGGTGCGCGAATACCAGACGACGGTCAACGGTGTGGAGTTTCTGGTCAGTGAGATCCGAAAGGCGCTCTTCCCCCAGGAGGTGGGTTCGTTGGTCATCCCTGCCTCGCGCCTCACTTGCGAGGTCCTGGTTCGCGACTCGCGCCGCAGAAGGAGCTTGATGGACGACGTCTTCGGATCGGCCTCGACCGAGACCAAGGTGCTGCGCAGCGCACAGATCGACGTCGAAGTTCGACCGTTGCCGTCTCCACCGGTGGGATTCTCAGGCCTGGTGGGGAGCTTCACCATCGACGCTTCGATGAGCAAACATCAACTGGTGGTCGGAGAGTCGGCGACCCTGCGTCTGACCGTGAGCGGCGAAGGGAACGTGCAGCTGATCAGTGAGCCCGAGCTCGCAGACCTTCCAGCTTTCAAGATCTATGGGGACCAGCCGGAGCGGTCGATCAACCGCAGTGGCCGCTCGCTTTCCGGCTCCCGCTCTTTCAGCAAGGCCCTGGTTCCTCTGCAGCCCGGGAACTGGATCATCCCTCCTGTGTCGGTCCGCTATTTCGACCCCGAGACCGCAACCTTCAAAGCAGCTGCTACCGCCGAGATCCCTTTGATCGTTACACCGGCGGAAGGTGATGAAGATCTCCATCTGACAGAATCCATTGCCCCGAGCACAGGCAAGGTAGCGGTCCGCATCCTGGCCGATGACATTCTTCCCATCTACGGCGAGTTGGACGCGGTCTCCAGTCCCTCCAATCCCCGCAAGTCGACGCTGCTCTTTCTGTTGGCCCTGGTCCTGCCAATTGGCCTGTACTTCTCGGCTCGGTCTGTTCAGCGGCATCGCTGGAGGTTGGAGCACGACGTGGCTTTCAAGCGCCACCGGGTGGCATTTCGCCGAGCCCGAAAACAGCTCCACCAGATTGACGGGATGGACACCGATCCGGGGCAAATGGGGCAGTCGACATCGCTGTGCTTGCGAGAGTACATCGGAGACAAACTGGGTCTGGAAGGCGCTGCGCTGACGCCCGCCGAGCTGGACGATACGCTGAGGGCCCATGGTGTCAGCGAGGCCCTGGCCGGTGAGAGTCGCGACCTTCTGGAGCGATTGGAGGCAGCCCAGTTCGGGGCGGCTTCCGTGGAGGCCGGCAATCTGATTCAGCAGGCCTCCGCCCTGCTGAAGCGGCTGGAAGGGGAGCTCGAGAAATGAGCCGCAGGACGATTTCGGGTCTGGTGGGATTGGTCGTGCTGACCCTGCACGCCCACGGGCTGCAGGCGGCGCAGGTGGCCGAGGCGGAAAAGGTCCAACTCGAGCTCTCCGAGTCGCACCTGCCACCGGAGGAAGACGTCGCCGAGCTGCCCTCGGTAGCGTTGCGCAGTGTGCTTTCTCCAGCCTTGGCGGCGGAAGTCTTCCTGAAAGCGAATGCCGCTTACGAGGAGGGTGCCTACGCCAAGGCGGCTGCGGGCTATCAGCGATTGGTGAGAGAGGGTTTCGATGACGGCAGGGTCCAGTTCAATCTGGGCAACGCCCTATTGCGCCACGGCGAGCTCGGCAGAGCCATCGCCTCGTACCTCAGAAGTCGGGCCGCAAGTCCTCGGGACGAGGATGTCCGGGCGAATCTCGACTTCGCTCGCCAGAGCACCAAGGATGCCATCGCTCCTCCGGAGCCCTCGGAGGTTCTCTCGACACTCTTCTTCTGGCACTTTGCCTTGAGTCATCGAGAGCTCGCCATCGGACTGCTGGCAGTCAACCTGATCTTCTGGGCGGTTCTCGCTCTCGGCCTCGTATGGCCGAGCCGGGAGCTGATCCGGTGGGCTTCCTTCCTTCTCCTGGTCCTCCTGCTCACTCTGGCGACCTCTCTGCTTGTCCACCGCTTCCTGGACCGGCCGCTGGCAGTCATCGTGCCGCAAGAGGTGAGCGCTCACACGGCTCCGGAAGAGGGCTCGGTCGTGCGCTTCAAGCTGCATGCCGGGACCGAGCTTCGGGTGCAGGACCAGCGGCCGGGCTGGATGCGGGTCAGCCTACCGGATGGGCAGCAGGGCTGGATTGCCGAAGAATGGATCGAGCTGGTGTACCGTTAGCCCGGGACCTGCTCGGCTCACCGGAGTTCCAGAGTGGCCTGGTGCACCTTGCCGTCACGCAGATACTGCAGGTCCAGGGTCTCGCCCGGCGGGCTCCGTTTCAGGTACTCGAAGAAGTCCTTGTCACTCATCAGCCCATACTGACCGACCCAAAGAACGAGGTCTCCTTTTCTCAGGCCGGCCCGGGCAGCGGGGCTCTTCTTGTTGACCTCGTTGACGAGAGCGCCTCGGAGATTCAGCTTCTTGTAGTTCAGCTCCACGAAGCGCAGGCCGATCTTCTTGGGTGGGATCGGCTTGCTGCGCGCTCGGGGAGCGGCTTTCGAACCGGATGCGATGGCTCGCTCGGTCACCAGGCGACCACGCACGATCTCCAGGTTCCTCTTGGCGGCTTCAGATTCGGGGTCGAGACTGAGAGCTCTCGAAAAGGCCGTTTCGGCCGGCTGCAGAGCATTGTCCGCGACCAGGACGTGGCCCAGATCGAGGAAGAAATCGGCTCGGGTGGGATCGAGTTTCGTCGCTTGCTCGAGGCTTGTTGCCGCAGCATCCAGGTCACCTGCCGCCTGTTGGGCCAGGCCCAGAACATGCCAGGCTGCCGCATAACCCGGGTCCCACTGAGCGGCCTGACCAGCCGATTCCATGGCCGCGTCGTAGCTGCCCTGCTGGTAACGGATCCAGGCGATTTGCACCGCGGCCGGGGAGGCTTCGTCCTCGGCGTTGCCGGGGTCGGCTTCGATCGCCCGTTGAAACGCCAGAGCCGCCTGTTCCGGCGATCCCAGTTGCCGGTGGGCGCGACCTAGGCTCGACCAGAGGGCCGCGTTTTGGGAGTGTTGCTCGAGGCTCGCGGTGAGCAGATCCACCGCCTCCGGCCCGCGGGCGCTGTCGATCAACGCTCTGGCGAGGTCCATGGCCAGGCTGGGGTCTTCCGGCTCGATTCTGATGCCTGTCTGTAGCGCCTGAACGGCTCCAGGGTAGTTGTCCTGCTCGAGGCGGACCAGACCCAGGCTCTTCCAGGCGAGGACATCCTCTGGATGGGCCCGAGTCGCCTCGAGAAAGGCCGCCTCTGCATCCTGCCATTCGCTTCGGTTGAAGAAGATGACACCGATGCTGGTCTGGGCCTTTGCCCTGAGGCTCGCGGCACTGGTGGAGTCTTCGTTGAAGGTGAGAGCGGCGACCCGCTCGAAGCCGGTCATGGCCTGCTCCTCAGCTCCCTGCCTCAGGTCCAATAGGGCGAGATTGTAGATGGCCACGGCGCTGTCGGGAGTCAGGTCCAGCGCCTCCTGCAACCGCAGGCGAGCCACGGAGTCCTGTTCGGCCTCCATGGCGACGAGGCCTTCCTGGACCTTCTGAGCGGCTTGCCTCTGACGCCTCCTGGCAACTTCGTCGAGGGCCCGCTTATACAACACCTCGAAGTCTCGGTTGTAATGGCTGGCGTCGAAGGGATACTGCGGATCGATGGTCAGTGCCTGGGTCAAGGAATCGAGCGCCGCCAGATCCTTCTGTTGGAGGTGCTGGAGCCAGCTGGCTGTGACGAAGGCCTGTGCCCGGGCGCCTTCCGCGGTCTCCATCTGGGCGATCTCCAGGTACAGCTGAGTGGCACTCTGCAGATCGCCCTCGGCATAGCGCTC
>Ga0316192_10001900_pt1 | contig 15409 bp, 12 predicted proteins | sample MerIslwburrow_MG_FD_204931 | JGI IMG/M metagenome (GOLD analysis project Ga0316192, IMG submission 204931) | Coastal sediment microbial communities from Maine, United States - Merrow Island worm burrow | ecosystem: Environmental > Aquatic > Marine > Coastal > Sediment | place: USA: Maine...
GTGCAGATTCGGGTTTCCACGAACTCGCTGGCGTCGACAGACAATCTTCCCGCGTTCAGCGGCTACCACGGACAACGGTCCGAATTGCTCGAGGCCGGTGTCGAACTGTTCGAGTTCAAACCGCACCCCGGCATAAAGGAAGAACTTATCGAACGCTATCCCCGCATTGCAGAAAGCAATCCCGTATTTGCGCTGCACGCCAAAAGTATGGTGATCGACAACAAGACTATATTCATCGGGACGTTCAATCTCGACCCACGTTCGGCCAACCTGAATACGGAGGTTGGTGTTCTGATAAACAGTGATGAACTGGCGGGCCAGCTTACGGACAGCATCGAGCGAGATATTCTCCCGGTCAACAGCTGGCAAACAACTGAGGACTTCAATCCGGATTCAGTCGTCAGCCGGACAAAGCGGATGCGCATGTGGTTTCACAGGATACTACCTACCGATCCATTACTCTGAGTGCCAGGAGTTTCGTCGGATAGACCCTGCTGGAATAGGGGCATAACCAATCAGCCTGCTTATCGTATTGCTAATGCCTCTTGGGTAGATAGACTGATTCCCAATCGCCACAGCAAGCAAAGGAGCGCAGGCAATGAGCGCGCATTCACAGAAAAAGTTTCCGGATACCTACAATACGCGGCCCATCGACGCCGTTGCGGAAGTCACTACGCTTGCGCGCGACTGGCGGGCTGACAACCTTGATGGGAAGGGTCAGAACGACAGTCGCGTTTACGACAGCATTGTCGACCTTGCTCCGGATCCGGATAACCCGACACCTATGGTACGACTCAGCGATCGTATCAATTCGCACGCTGACTACGAGGTGCTGGTAAAACTCGAGGGCATGAATCCTTTCGGCTCTATCAAAGATCGTACCGCCCTCTACATGTTGAGAGGACTGAAACTCCGGGCGGGCCAGACGCTGGTTGAGCCGTCGGCGGGCAACACGGGTGTCGCGCTTGCTGCCATGGCGAATGCGCAGAACACGCCGGTCGAGATCGCGGTGCCGGATGGTGCCCCTGAGGAACAGAAAGCGCTGCTGAATTTCCTGGGTGTCGAATTGATTGAGGTGGAAGACGAGCTTTGCCCGATATTTCCGTCGGAAGGTGCTCGCGGTGTCGTCAAGAGCATGGTGGAAAGTGAGGCGTATGGCGGCAAATACGTCAGCCCGAATCAGTACGAAAGCGAGCTCAATGTTGAAGCGCATTACCGGACCACCGGCCCGGAGATCTGGAAGCAGACAAACGGCGAAATTGATTATTTTTTCGCTGGAATCGGCACGGGCGGAACGATCAGCGGGGTTGGCAAATTTCTTAAAGAGAAGAATCCCAATATCAAAATCATCGGTGTTGAGCCGGCCAGTCGGCAGCACACGCTTTCAGGACTGAAGCGCATCACCGACTTGCCGGACGAACACTTCCCGAAAATTCTCGATCGGGATTTGCTCGACGACCTCATCTCCGTCACCGACGAAGAAGCCTACAGAGCCGGGATTGAGGTGGCACGTAAGGAGGGCATTATGGTCGGCCCGACGACGGGCGCGGTACTGCATGCGGCACTGCACGCAGACCTGCCCAGGAACGGCAAAGCCGTTCTGATTTCCGCCGACAACGCAGCGAAATACGTTAGCGCCTACGCAAAGTATCTCTAATCTATTTCCACTTCCATTGAGTGTCGATCATCAGGCGGTTGTAGTCGCTGTTACTGCCGCTCGCGACGTCGGTTTCATTGATGAAGTATTGCGCACCGACAGACCAGGTTTTGTTGACACCATAGGTAAACTTGAAGAAGTGCCCGTTATTATCCGTGCCGCCGCCGGCAAAGTCTGAGTCGGTCACAAGACCAAGCATAGCGTCTGCTTCTTTGTCTGCGTAGAAATAGGAGAACTGCATCTGACCGCGGTCTTTCGCCTGGCCGACACGTGCACCCATCGTCCAGCCGGTGTTGTTTTCGTCCGGATCGCTATTATTCACATAGTCCAAGAAGACAGATGTAGGCCAATCGCCAATGTCGAAAGCGGCTTCTGCAAACACCTCGGTTAACAAGTAGTCATACAGGTAGGCGCAGTCGGTATCCGGTGTGGTGCCGCAGGCGAGACCACTTGCTTCTACTGCCGTATTACCGAAGTAGTCGCCCGGGTCGCTTATATCGCCGAACGATGTCGAATCACCCTTGGTCCTGATTGAGTAGTAGCCGAGTCCGCCAGTCAGCGTCATGCCGCCGATCTCGCCTTTCGCGCCGATTTGACCGCCCCAGCTCAATCCATTGTTATCTTTCTTGGTGTCGCTCTCCAGCCAGGTGCCGATGGCGTTGGCGAAGAACCAGTTACGTTTATACGTCGCAGCCAGTCCTTCCGGCGTCCAGTCGCCGTCCCACATGAGCGCTTGTTTACCGACACGAGTGAGCGGGTTCTTGTACTTACCGCCGATAAGGTGCAGGCCCTCGCTTACTTCCCAGTCTGCGTAGGCCAGGTTGAGCGCGATATTCTTCGATGAACCGCCTGCGCCCAGGGTCTGGTTGGTTGAAACCGGGTCGTCTCCGCCGGTCGCCAATCCAAAGCCAACTTCGACGTCATCGGCCAGGTCAGCACGCACATTCACACGTGCACGAACCCTGTTGCGCCGGCGTGAGTCATTGCCCTCTGCATCGATTCTCTCGTAGCGATAGCGAAAATCGCCATCCATCCGGATGCTGTCGGTCCACGAGTCCGCGGATGCGCTGGCCACCGTGTCCCGAACCTCGACAACGCTGGTCCGAACTTCGGCGATTTCCGTCCCGGATTGGGCCTGGGAGCGCTTGAGCTCTGTATTTTCTGTTTCAAGCGCATCGAGCCTGTCTGACATGGCCGCAAGCTGCTGTCGCAGCTGCGCAAAGTCTTCGTCGGTGACCGCGCCAAGTGCCGCTGGTGCCGCGAACACGCTGACGGCCAACAACAGGAAAGACATTCGTCTCATTATGTACTCCAGGATGCATGAATATTGGGTTGCGGGGTCGCGGCAGGCGGCATGATTCACTGCCACAAGCGGCTCCCCCGATCGGATTTGCCGAATTTTGCGGCAATATCATTACAGCTTTGTTACAAATTCTGAATATTGGTGAATCATTGCGGCAGGATCATTGCCGGGCCGAGCGCTGTCAACGAATACCGAATATGTTGAAAATGTGACTCATTTGGCCGCTCGACACTGTCAGGAGCGGCAGATTGTGGCAATATTCGGCCTTGGGTAGGTTTGTATCAAATTTTTCAGCACATTTAAGGCCTTAGGCGGGCAGTGTTGAGCAAAAGGGGCGGGTACGGTTTGCTGAATCGTAAGCGACCAAAACCAGAATCGGAGATAGCCTGATGGGCAAGAGTAAAGCACTGCAAAGTCTATTTCTGCTCGGAATTTATTTTGTAGCTGCCACGGTCGCGAATGCTGGCGAGTGGTATGCCACGCCGTCCATCGTTTATACCAATGATGATCCTGAGCGCCTCGCTGATGACGGCCTTAACGGTGGCCAGATCGCCGTTGGGTATCAGCTGAATGATCGATGGTACTTCGAAGGCATGACCGGCTACTCGAGCATGGGTGCCTATACGACCAGTCAACCGGTTGTTCGTGACGATATCAGTATCTGGGAATTATCCGCGAATGCATTGTTTGCGCTGGGCCCCGAGACACGCCTGAATCCGTACCTGATCGGTGGTATCGGCGTCATGAGCACCACCTCGAATTTTTCGAGAGCGGAGAACTCCACTCTTATTAATGCGGGTGCCGGCTTGATGTATCAGTTTGGCAGCAGCCCCATGTACCTGAGACTCGAGTACCGCGGACGCTTCGAAGTCTTTAACACAATAACGTACACCGACCAGATCGCCTCGCTTGGCCTGCAGTATGCGTTCGGCAGATCGAAAGCGCCGTTGCCTGTTCCTGTAACGATAGACGGTGATGACGATGGTGACAGGGTAGTAAACAGTATCGATACCTGCCCGAATACGCCGGAAGGCCAGATAGTGGATGAGTACGGCTGTGCCCGTGACAGTGACGAAGATGGCGTAATCGATAGCTTTGACCAATGCCCGAATACGGTTCTGGGCGTTTCGGTTGACGAAAATGGTTGCGAGTTTGACAACGATAACGACAACGTTGTTAACCGACGCGACGCGTGTCCGGGCACCGCACCGGGAGTGCCGGTCGACTCAAGCGGTTGCGAGATTCGCTCCGTCGTCGAGTTGCCCAATGTTACATTCGAGCTCAATTCTGATGTGCTGGTACCGGGCTTCGAGCCGGAGCTCAATGCAGCGGCCGCTATGATGCGACTGAACAAGGGTCTCTCGGCAGAAATTGCCGGGCACACCGACAGTTCTGGTTCCGCTACGCACAATCTCGGACTGTCCGATCGTCGTGCCAACACGGTCAAGGATTACCTGATCCGGCAGGGTGTTGATGCCGACAGGTTAACGGCGAAAGGGTACGGTGAAGCAGAGCCGATCGCAGATAATGCGACAAAGGAAGGCCAGGACCGTAACCGTCGTGTCGAACTTCGAATCGAAGGTCGCTAACACAACGCGAGTCGAATGAAGATTAAAAAAACGGCTGCCATTGGCAGCCGTTTTTGTTTCCGCTGATAGCGCGATCTTTATTACTCCCGAATATCCTCAAGCGCCAGGAAGAACGCGAAGTACAGTGCCGTATCTTCGATCCTGTTAAAGCGACCGGTCTTGCCGCCATGGCCGGCGGACATATCGGTTTTCAACAACAGCTGCTTGTCATCCGTCTTGAGTTCACGAAGCTTGGCCACCCACTTGGCCGGTTCCCAGTATTGCACTTGCGAATCATGCAGGCCGGTGGTGACCAGCATATTCGGGTAATCCATCGCCTGAACGTTGTCGTAAGGCGAATAGGACTTCATGTAATCGTAGTATTCTTTCTCTGCCGGGTTGCCCCATTCATCCCACTCGCCAGACGTAAGTGGAATTTCCTCGTCGAGCATGGTCGTAACAACATCGACAAATGGCACTGCTGCGGCGATACCGTTGTAGAGTTCCGGCGCCATGTTAGCCACGGCACCCATCAACAAACCACCGGCGCTGCCGCCGCGCGCGTATAGATGCTCTGGCGAGGTGTATCCTTCCTCAATCAGGTATTTCGAAACGTCGATGAAATCAGTGAAGGTGTTTTTCTTATTCAGTTGACGGCCGTCAAAATACCACTCGCGACCCATCTCCGATCCGCCACGAACGTGTGCCGTCGCAAAAATGAATCCGCGATCCAACAAGCTCAGGAGATTGGCGCTGAAGTACGGTTCCATGCTGTAACCGTAGGAGCCGTAGCCATACTGGTACAGCGGGTTGAGGCCATTCTTCTCCATCCCTTTTCGATAGACAATCGAAATCGGGATCTGCGTTCCATCACGGGCCGTCGCAAACAAACGATGTGTTTCGTAGTTGTCGCGGTCGAAACCACCTAACACTTCACGTTCTTTTATTAGCCGGTGCTCCTTGTTTATCGAATTGAAGTCGTAGGTAGACTCCGGTGTGGTCATCGACTCATAAACGTAGCGAAACCAGGGCGTGTCGAATTCGTAATTGCTGGAGGTATACGCGGTGTAGACCTCCTCACCGAAATCCATTCGATACGAATCGCCGCTCGCCCGATCGACGATTTCCATCTGTGTTAGTCCATTCTCGGCAAGCGTTACTACGAGGAAACTCTTGAAAACATCGAAATCCGCGATCAACGCATCGTCGCGGTGTGCAACAACCTCTTCCCATGCGTCTTTTGAGCGATTATCAAGCGGTGCTTCCATAAGCCTGAAATTCTTGGCGTCATCATTTGACAACACGTAAAAACGATCGCCTCCATCCGTGACGGTGTACTCATGATTCGCTTCACGTGGCAGGAACACGGTTGCTTTGTCGGTCGGCCAGTCGGCAGATAGATAGCGGACCTCGGTTGATAGCGTTTGTCCACTCGTCAGGAAAAAGAATCTGCCGGACAGGGACTTGCTGAGACCCAGGTAGTTTGTTTCGTCATCTTCCTGGTAGACCAGGGTGTGTTCATCGCTGCCGAGCTTATGGTACAGAATCTTGTGCCAGCGCAGCGTCTCCGGGTCTTGTTGAGTGTAGAGAATCGTCTCACTGTCATTTGCCCACTCGAAGTTGCTGGTCGTTTTTTCGATGACGTCATCGATAATCTCGCCGGTCTCGAGGTCCAGGAAATGCAGGTCATAAAAACGTCTGCCTTGTGTATCAACGGCGTAGCTCGCGATCCGATCATCCGGGCTGACCTTGAAGCCGGCCACCTGGTAATAGTCCTTGTCGGCGGCCAGTTGATTTACGTCAAGTAGTATCTCTTCTTCAGCATCAAGCGAGCCTTTCTTGCGAGCATAAATCTTGTACTCACTGCCTTCAACATAGCGGTAGTAGTAGTAATAGTCACCTCGTTTATAAGGTGCAGACTCATCCTCTTCCTTTATGCGAGCACGAATTTCATCAATCAAGCTGCTCTGAAGGCCTGCGGTCGGTGCCAATACCTTTTCGGTGTAGTCATTTTCGGCGTTCAGATAAGCGATGACTTCCGGGTTTTCACGCTCCCGCAGCCAGTAATAATTGTCGACGCGTACGTCACCGTGAAGCTCTAGTTCAACAGGTTTTTTCTCGGGCATTGGCCCTCCGGACTGCTTTTTTGTACAAGCGGCTGGCGCTGCCACGATCGCCAGTATCGCTAACAAGGATAGTGTTTTGTTCATTCTGAATGTTCCCGTGAAGAAGAATTCAAGCGGCGCATTATGCCACTTCCCCGGCGGCCTGTGCGGATGACCAGGCCCACTGAAAATTAAAGCCGCCGAGATGGCCGGTAACATCGACCACTTCGCCAATGCAGTAGAGGCCGGGCTGGCGTTTGGACTCCATTGTTTTGGACGACAGCTCATCGGTGTCGACGCCGCCGAGGGTCACTTCTGCAGTTCGGTAGCCCTCGGTACCGGCGGGTTTTAACATCCAACCCTGAAGCTTCGCTGCAATAACGCACAATGCTTTGTCAGGTATCCCGGCCAGCGGTGTTTCAGCTTTCGCATCCCAGAATAGTCTCTGTAATTCGAGTACGAGAGCCCTGGGTAATATCTCCGAAATAATGGTGCGCACAAGCGCTTTCGGTTGCGAGCTCTTGGCGTCCAGTAGCAGCGATTCTGCGTCTTGTCCCGGCAGAAGGTCCAGCCAGATCTGTTCGCCGGGCTTCCAATAGCTCGACAGTTGCAGGGCGGCCGGTCCGCTCAGACCCCTGTGAGTGAATAAGACGCTTTCAGTAAATGAAATATCGGCGGTACCAAGGGTTGCGGCCACGCTAATGCCCGAGAGTCGTTCCGTCATGTCATGGGCTGCACCTGAAAAGGTAAACGGCACCAGGCCGGCGCAGGTTTCGCGGACTTTAAGACCAAATTGCCTGGCCAGTCGATAGCCGAAATCAGAGGCACCCATCTTCGGAATGGACAATCCGCCGGTGGCGATGACCAGTGACGACGACTCAAAGACGCCCTGGTCACTACTAACGCTGAAGCGTTCTTTCTTTTCAACGGAATGGATTCCACACTCGGTCAGAACAGTGGCACCTGCCAGCCGGCACTCCGTCTCCAGCATTGCGAGTATGTTTTTCGACGACTCGTCACAAAATAATTGCCCTACGGTTTTTTCGTGATACGCGATTCCGTGTTTCTCGACTAGCGCAATGAAGTCCCACTGCGTGTAGCGACTCAAAGCGGAAATGCAGAAATTCGGGTTAGCGGAAATGAATCGCGAAGGCTCGCAATGCAGATTGGTGAAATTGCAGCGCCCGCCGCCGGACATGAGGATTTTCTTACCTATCTTGTTCGAGCCTTCGAGCACCAATACCCGGCGGCCACGATTTCCTGCAGCGATGGCGCACATTAGTCCGGCGGCGCCACCGCCCAGGATAATCACATCATAGTCATTCACAGCTCGGCACGGTTACCGGGCGAACAACTCAGTTGGTGTTCGGCAGGAAGCTGTAGTTCTTTTCGTATTCCAGCATTTGATCCGTGAAGTTGTCCGGATACTCGACCTTCACATCAACAATCTCGCCGTCTTTTTCGACCGGCACGAGGCGCGGCTGTACAAAGCCACTGTATGGGGCAATATTCAGTGGCTCGACGCGAGCAAGAACTTCTGCATGCAGCGCAGGATCAACTTTCACGCCGTAAGTCTCGACGAGCGCCTTGCCTGCCTCGTAATCGCCTTCCGATTTTATGCGCTGGATCTCTCGCAGCAGTTCTCCAAACAGCCCTCGCAAGGCATCGTAGTCACGAATAACGTAGTAGGTCTTGCCATCCTCAACGATTTTTTCAATGACGTTATCGTCCAGACCACGCTCGTACGCCCAGGCGGCGATAAGCTGCCGATTGCGCATGTGAGACTCTTCTATATCGTCACCCGGTTTCACTCTCAGCAACTGCGACATAAGGCCGTTTCTGATAGTTACGTCGTAAGAGGTCTTGCCGACTTCCAGTGAGGGCATCACACCAATCTCGATGAGCTTCGGATCCATGACGAAGTACTCAGCCACCAGATCCGCACGCGCTTCTTCAAGTGTTGATGAATAGCTCTTCAGCGTTTCCTTGGGTGTTCCCACTTCGCTGTTGATCTGGCCGGAGGCGTGCCCGATAACTTCGTGCAGATCCGTATGCAGCAGTGACGCCAGTCCCGCATGCTTCGCATAACGCGCCTTCTGTTCATCCGTGTAGGAAAATTCGTCATGCAGTCCGCTGGACGCGGATGAAGTCTGGTAGGACTCCATTATGTTGCCGAGCGTTACCGACTTGGAGCCATGTTCTTTCCGAATCCAGTTGGCGTTCGGCAAGTTGATGCCGATTGGCGTGGATGGGGCTGAATCTCCGCCTTCCATCACGATGGTAATGACCTTGGCCGAGATTCCCACAACCTTGGCTTTTTTGTGCTCGTCCATGATCGGCGAGTTGTCCTCAAACCATTGCACTGAGTCGCCAATCGTCGAAATTCGTTTCGTTGCGACAAGATCGCGGATCGAAACAATCGACTCCCACGAGCCGCGATAGCCGAGTGGGTCGCCGTAGACTTCTGTAAATCCGTTAACAGAGTCTATGCGTGAATCTGTGTCCGCAACCCAGGCAATGTTGTACTCGTCGTAGTCCCTGAGATCGCCGCTGTAGTAATACTTTATGAGCTTGTCGATCCAGGACTTCTGTAGGTTGTTTTCGGCAACGGTCGAAGCTTTCTCCAGCCATCCGACAACCTCTTCGAGAGCCGGGCTATACATGCCGCCGACTTTCCAGACTCTTTCGACGATTTCGCCATCGACTTTCGCGAGCTGTGAATTCAGGCCCCATGAAACGGGTCGCACCGGATCCGCGTTAAATTTTTCAGCGTAGAAAGCGGCAGCTTCATCCGCCGACACGCCGTCATAAAAATTGGTCGCGGATGCTTGAAGCTGATCGATATCGGGCGACAGGTCTACTTTCTTCGCTGCAACATTCGGGTCAAAGATAGGGCCGTTCAGGAGTGCCAGCAACTCTTCGACGGTCTGTCCTTCGTCGAGCGGAAGAAGCGCTGCGTCACTTTGACTGACCATTTTAGTAAGATCCGCCGGAGAGAAACCGGGCATCATTTTGTCCGACGAATAGTGATGATGAATGCCGTTTGCGAGCCAGATGCGCTTTGCGTATTCATGCAGTTGGGCAAATGCTTCGCTGTCGCGATCACCTTTGTATGATGAAACGACGGCAGAGACCAGTCGTCGGATGCGCAGGTTGTGCCTGTAATTCTGGTCATAAATGATGTCGTGGCCTGCGAGCGCAGCCTCCGACAGGTAATAGGCCAGTTTCTTTTCTTTCAAGGAAAGCTCGTCAAACCCCGGTATGGTGTACCGCAGGATCTTAATATCGGCGAAGCGATCAACTTGTACCTGGAACTCTTCCGGTGCTTCGTTCTTATCTTCGGTTATGGCTGTTTCTGTCGGACCTTTTTCCTGTCCGCAGGCGGCCAGTAACAATACCGCCGCGACGGCTGCTAGTTTTTTCACGGGAACCCCTTACGCAATTCGATGAATTGTCGACTGTCAAAATCAGGCGGTATTGTGGGTGAAATCACGCTGTCTTCCAAGCGTTCCGGCCTATCAAATTGTCATTAGCGCCCGGAAGAGGGCGCTTGAGCAGAGCTGATATTACTCCAGCGCCTGATACACCAAGGTCTTGAAGGTGTCGGCGATGTCCGATTTGATAGGTCGGCCCTGGGACATAAATACTGCGGTCAGGCCTTCACTTGGGTCAATCCAGTACGACGTATAAAACGCGCCACTCCAGGAATAGGTACCAGCCGAGCCGAGAGAGTCGCTTTTGCCCAGGTCGCTGACCACCATAAAACCGAGCCCGAAGTCGGGGCTTTGGTCGCCGTTCAAGTCGATTCGCGCGGTGCGCATCAATTCGACCGATTTTCTGCTCAAGATTCGAACACCTTCGAATATGCCATCATTCAGCAGCATCTGCGTGAAGCGGGCGTAGTCATAGGCGGTGGATGACAAGCCCGAGCCGCCGGAGAAAAACGTCTTCGCGCCCGCGACGGGGTAATTCGGATCGCCTTGTGCGACGATCGACTCAACTTCTGACGCATCAACCAGGCCTTCTCCGTCGATATACGTATACAGAGTAACCAGGCGATCGTGCTTGTCTGGAGGCAAATAGAACCAGGTATCCTCCATGCCGAGTGGGCCGGTGATATTTTCAGCAATGAAACGATCAAGCGGCTTGTCTGAAACAACTTCAACAAGGCGACCTAGTACATCCAGGCTCAGGCCGTAAGTGAATTTTGCGCCCGGCTCGTCAACCAGTGGTTGTTTGGCCAGAAGTTCAATATTTTCCGCAAGTGTAATGTTCTCAGCCGTCAGGCCATCAATAACGCCAGCGTCGATGTATGCCTTTTGCACGCTGCTCGGAATGAACGGATAGGCGAGCCCCGATGTGTGTGTAAGCAAATCGACAATGCGAATCGGTTTTGTTGCCGGAACTGTCTCGCGAATGGATCCATCTTCATTTACTTCAGATACGACATTCATTTCAGAAAATTCAGGCAGGAATTTTGAAATCGGATCGTCGAGACTAAATCGACCCTGTTCGTACAACATCATGACGGCGGTGGAAGTGATGGACTTGGTCATTGAGGCAATCCGGAAGATAGCGTCCGTTGCCATCGGTCGTTTTGATGCGATGTCCGCGTATCCGAATGCCTCGTGATAGACGATTTTGCCATCGCGCATAATCAATGCGACAGCACCTGGAATTTCGCCTGCTGCGACTGCCGCGTTGACCGCAGTATCGATACGCGCGAGGCGCTGCGGAATGATGCCGGCATCGGCGGGTGCTATGTATTCGAGTGCGTGGCCAACCTGGCCCAGTGCAAGTAGAATGCAACCTGTAAATACGAGTCTAAATTGGATCATTATTCGTGCCCGGAGTAACTTGTTCCGCATTATCATAGCAGCGACAGGGCATTTTGCGGGCTATATAAACGCGTACAGCGAAAATAACTGGCCTATCGCTGAAAAAGGAGAATTGCATGCCCGGTTTGTTACCAGGTATTGATCCTGATGGATTGCTTGAATACTCGGTCGTTTATACAGACCGCGCCGTCAATCACATGTCTGGCACGTTTCAAGCGGTAATGAACGATATCTCTGTAACGCTGAAAAGCGTTTATAACGCCGACGCCATGGTGATCGTGCCAGGCAGTGGCACCTTCGGCATGGAGGCGGTCGCGCGGCAGTTTGCGACAGACAAGAATTGCCTGGTTATCCGAAACGGCTGGTTCAGTTTTCGCTGGAGCCAGATATTCGACATGGGCGGCATTCCGGCGGCAACAACCGTCATGAAAGCGCGAGCGACCGGTGACGGATCGCAGCAACCATTCGCGCCCGCGCCCATTGATGAGGTCGTCGCGTACATTAACGAAGAGAAACCAGATCTCGTATTTGCTCCGCACGTTGAGACATCGTCAGGAATGCTGTTGCCGGATGATTATTTACAAAAAGTGGCCAGCGCGGTGCATGCGCATGGCGGATTATTCGTGCTTGATTGCATCGCTTCCGGCACGATCTGGGTCGATATGAAAAATGTCGGCGTCGATGTGTTAATCAGCGCGCCGCAAAAAGGATGGAGCGGGTCGCCCTGTTGCGCGCTCGTCATGCTCAGCGATGCAGCGTTGGCAGTGATGGCAAAGACCACGAGCAGCAGTTTCGCCTGCGACCTGAACAAGTGGCTGGAGATCATGCTTGCGTACGAGCATGGCGGCCATGCATATCATGCAACGATGCCAACGGATGCGCTGATCGCGTTTCGAGACGTCATGAAAGAAACCGAAGCCTACGGGTTTGAAAAGGTTCGCGATGAGCAACAAGAACTTGGTGACCGCGTCCGGGAGCTTTTGGCGAAACATGGTTTCAAGAGTGTTGCAGCGCCAGGGTTTGAAGCACCGGGGGTCGTGGTGAGCTACACCGACGATCCTGGCATAAAAGCGGGGAGCAAGTTTGCGCAGGAGGGCTTGCAGATTGCCGCCGGCGTCCCGTTGCAGTGCGACGAGCCCGATGACTTTCAGACGTTTCGACTCGGTTTGTTTGGTCTGGACAAGCTGCACAATATTGACCGGACCGTCGCAAGTCTTGAGGGTGCGCTGAACAGTATTCAGCAGGGATAATTGATATGGACTGGATGTTTTACGTAATCATCTTCGCGATCGTGTTTGGTTTCCTCGCGATCATGCAAACGGTCCGATATGTCCTCAGCACACGCCTGGAAAAAGAAGAAAAAAGGCGACGAATGGAAGAAGAAGCGCGTGAAATCTCGGAATCCAACTCAGGGCTCTAATCAGTAGATCATGGCGACTGGCAGCAAAAAGACGATCTCACTCGTACTGGGCAGCGGTGGCGCCCGTGGTCTGGCGCATATCGGCGTTATTCGTGAGTTAGAGTCAATCGGATTCGAAATTGGCGCCATATCGGGTTGCTCGGCAGGCGCGCTGGTTGGGGGAATTTACGTGGCCGGCAAACTCGACGAATTCGAACAATGGATAAGTGCTATCACCAAGGTGGATATAGTGACCCTGCTGGATTTATCGTGGGGCAGAAGCGGCCTGGTCAAAGGCGACAAGATCATCGATACGCTGGTCGAGCTGGTTGGAGACAGGACAATTGAGGATTTGCCGATACCCTTTACCGCGATCGCGACAGATATCGAAAACGAAAAGGAAATATGGATCAATTCCGGGCGCTTGTTTGACGCAATAAGAGCTTCCATATCGTTACCCTTGTTTTTCACGCCAGTGAAGTACAAGGAAACGCACCTTATTGATGGAGGTGTTCTGAACCCTGTGCCGATAGCACCAACTTTCGACGACAACACTGACATCACGGTAGCGGTAAACCTCGGCGGTCCATTGGACAGGTCTTTTGAGAGGAAAGACGAGAGCTTGCAACGCGAAGCAGAGTTGTCGCCGTTTCGGAAAAACGTGCAACGCTATATCGACAAATGGCAATCAGATGATGGCGACGGCGACGAAAAGGACTGGGGCGCTTACGATATTGCGAACATGTCGTTCGACGCAATGCAAAGCACCATCGCCCGGCAAAAACTCGCGGCATACCCGCCGGACGTAGTTATCGAGATACCGCGAAATGCGTGCGGTACACTGGAGTTCGACCGCGCGGCAGAAATGATTGAACTGGGCCGCCGTAAGACGCGAGATCGTATCGAGGAAGCAAGAAAACACGGCTCAGCGTGAAAAAGTGGGGTCAGACTTCACTTTTTTTATGAAATTCAGACTTGAAGTCAAATTTCGAAAAAGTGAAGTCTGACCCCACTTTTTCAGCGTAAGAGAGATCATGAAAGGTTACACGGCGACACTGCCTGATGGCGAAGCGATCCATTACGTCGACCGAAAGCGCTGGCTTTGGTCACTTTCGGTTCTGTATCCGCTGCAACCGTTCCTGGGTATCTGGCTGCATGCGGAAACGGGTAACCAGGCCTGGTTGCTGCTGCCACTTTTCCTGGGATACGTGGTTGCGCCATTTCAGGACTGGCTCCTCGGCGAAGATGAAAACAATCCGCCGGAAGAAGTTGTAATTCAACTTGATCGTGATCGTTATTATCGATTCCTGACGTACGCGGTCGTCCCGCTTCACTTCATAGCTCTGTTTGGTGCCGCCTGGTGGGCGGGTACGCAGGATCTCAGCTGGTGGGCTTTTATTGGCCTGGCGATCGTGGCCGGCATGGGCAGCGGTCTTGGCATTAATACCGGTCACGAGTTGGGCCATAAGAAAGCAGCTTTTGAGCGAAACCTTGCGAAGATTGTTCTTGCCGTTCCCGTGTACGGTCATTTCTGGATCGAGCATAATCGTGGTCATCATCGCGATGTGTCAACGCCCGATGATCCCGCCAGTTCGCGAATGGGTGAGAGCATCTACAAGTTCGCATTGCGTGAAGTGCCCGGCGCGTTTAACCGCGCATGGGCGATCGAAAAAGACCGATTGGAGCGTCGTGGCCGATCCGTCTGGAGCAGCAATAATCAAATTCTGCAGTCAATGGCGCTGTCGCTGGTGGTTCAGCTCGGTTTGCTGATCGCATTCGGCTGGTTGATGATTCCGTTCCTGATTCTTCACAATATATTCGCGTGGTGGCAGTTAACCAGCGCCAATTATGTCGAGCATTACGGATTGTTGCGTCTCAAAGAAGCTAACGGAAAATTCGAACGCTGCCAGCCGTGGCATTCCTGGAACAGCAATCATATTTACAGCAACCTGGTGTTGTTTCATCTCGAGCGGCATTCGGATCATCATGCGCATCCACTGCGACGTTATCAGTCCTTGCGTCACTTCGACGATCTGCCGACATTGCCAAGTGGTTATTTTGGTTCGTACCTGTTGGCGTATGTTCCCTGGATCTGGTATCGCGTGATGGACAAGCGCCTGCTGGCATTACCACATATCCAGGGTGACCTGAACAAAGTGAATATCGATCCTGGCAAGCGCCAGATGATTTACGAAAAATACGGACAGGCCGCCGCATGAGTGAATTCAAGTGTCCCGAATGCGGTTACGTGTTTAGCGAAGAGAAGGGCGATGAACATGAAGGATATTCGCCCGGCACAACATTCGAATCATTGCCGGAAGACTTCGTTTGTCCGGATTGCTCGGTACAGTACAAGGAAGATTTCGAACCGGCTTAACGCAGATCAAACTCACCCAGGTTTGGCATGGCCCGAATAGTATCGAGTTGCGCCGCCATTTTTTCTTCCATTTCTTTGACCAAGGCCTTGAATTCCGGTTCATCTCTCAAGGATGCGAGATTCTCGTTATTCATGTGCCACGACCAGTGAAAGGCCCAGCCG
>Ga0316192_10001903_pt1 | contig 15402 bp, 10 predicted proteins | sample MerIslwburrow_MG_FD_204931 | JGI IMG/M metagenome (GOLD analysis project Ga0316192, IMG submission 204931) | Coastal sediment microbial communities from Maine, United States - Merrow Island worm burrow | ecosystem: Environmental > Aquatic > Marine > Coastal > Sediment | place: USA: Maine...
TCGATTTCATTGCCAGCGAGATGATGGCCGATGGCCGCTTGCTGGCCAGCTACAAGGACGGCAAATCCAGGCTGCCAGCCTATCTCGACGATCATGCGTTTCTTCTCGATGCATTACTCGAGCTGCTGCAGGCGCGGTGGAGCGCCTCACATATGGCGTTCGCAATTGAACTTGCGGAGCTGTTGCTTGAACACTTTTTCGATGCGGCAAACGGCGGCTTTTATTTCACGGCCGATGATCACGAGCAACTGATGCACAGGCCCAAACCCTACGCCGATGACGCGACTCCATCCGGCAATGGCATCGCCGTTTATGCGTTGCAGCGCCTCGGCTTCATACTCGGCGAGACGCGTTACCTGGATGCAGCAGAGAAAACGTTGCGCTCCGCGTGGCTGGCGATGGACCAGTACCCGCACGGGCATGTGTCATTACTGACCGCACTTGAGGAATACACACAGCACCCGGAAGTCATTGTCATTCGAGGGGATGCCGCGGAGATTCAACGCTGGAACGAATCAGCAGCGACGCTATATGCGCCGCGTCGACTTGTGTTCGCGATTGAAGCAGACGCAAATGAATTGCCGGGGGCGTTGGCCGAGCGTAGGCCTGTCGCCGGTGAAACCATCGCTTATCGCTGCGTCGGCACGCATTGTTCGTTGCCACTCAACAGCTGGGAAGCGCTGGCGGCAGAGCTGTCAGAGTCCGGACCGGATTAGTAGGCGACCAGCAGCTTGCCGGTTTCAGGGGTCACGTCGCTCTGATTCTGCCCTTCGAATACAAACGGAATAGACTCAAGGCGCAGCCCCTTGTTGTGAATGATCGCGAAGTGCAGATGCGGCCCGGTTGTAAAACCCGTGTTGCCTGAATCCGCTATGTATTCGCCCTTCTCCACCTGGTCACCGGGTTGTACGCGGATGGTGTTCCAGTTCAGGTGTGCGTAAACCGCATAGGTTCCGTCATCGTGCAAAATACGAATCATGTTGGCCGCCGGCAGGTCACGCTCAGGGTCAACGCCGCCTCGAAAGTTAGTGCTGGCAACCTCAAAAACGGTGCCCGCTCTTGCCGCGTATACATCGGTACCAATCGGCATCATGATATCCACGGCGTAGTAACTTTCCGGTGTGCTGTGCGTGATGCCGAGCGGGAATGCCTGCGAAATCCGGTAACTGCCAGCGACTGCAAATGGCGCGCGATAGGCTTCGGTCGGCTTGTGTTCGGCGGCCGGATCGCCCGGCAGCCAGACGTGTCGGTAGCCTGCATCGGCGGGTAAATCGGCATCCAGCTTGTCGAGTTCGAACAGCGTCAATTGACTTCGTGCCGGCACGACCCAGCGACGATCGTGTTCCGCCGGCGGGTAGGCCAGGTTATCGAGCGAATCCAGCGCCAGGACGACTTCAACCGGCACATAAAAATCATTGCGTGCAACCAGGTAGAAGATGTCGTCCACAAATTCGTGGTAGATCGTTACCTTCGGATCGACCATTCCTTTCGGCAACTCACGAATCTCGACCGGTGTTTCATCTTCGGGCGCCCGATCCGAGTAGATCCACTCACCGTTGGGGCCTCGATATTTATACAGCGCCTCCGCGAAACCGCTGTTACCGGAGATCACCAGCAAAAAGGACGCGCAAAGCAGGCCCTTTAACGACAGCTTAACTAATCGAATTGCGCTCCCAGCCGTCTGCGGTTCTTCGTATCTCATAGGCAGGCCAGTATTGATTATCCAGTTTCAGTGTAATGACTTCGACAGCCCCATTCCATGTGACTGTTTTCAATCGGACCGACGTCTGGTCGCCCTTGTTTGCAACCACGTCGATAAACGTTTGCAGGTCCGGCGTTTCGGTATCGTCTACCTGGACGATGCGCCTGCCCGCCCACAGCCCGTAACGCGTGGCCGGGGATCCGTAACTGAAAAACGCAACGTAAACACCGGTTGGATCGATACCCCTCTGAACCGCCATACTACGATGCGGGTTTTGCAGCAACGCTCCAGCCCACGATACTGCACGGTCTATTCCGGCACCGTCCAGTGCAACCGTCTCAATTTCGATGTCATGTGCTTCCTTGTCGCGCCACAGGGTCACCTTCACCTTTGGCCTCTGCACTGCCTTTTCCAGCTCGCTGAATGTCGTCACGACCTGGTCATCGATCGCCAGGATCATGTCGCCATTTCGCAATTCGTCTGCTGCAGGAGAGCCCGCAACAATACGACTCACCCGCAGTGTGCGACGGTATTTCGGATTGTGTTGCTCGAGTCGGGTCAGCCATTCCTCATCAAGGCCGAGTTTTCTTGCGGCAAACAACGGCGCGTAGCCCAACTGTGCCTCCAGCGAGTAAATGGGTCGGCCGGTCCGGACGATATCGATAAAATCGGCGAGCGCGTCTGCACTGACGCCCCGATTGATTTGTCCTGACTCGCCTCCTGACTGGTATGCGAAACTGGACCAGGTTGCAACAACGTTGCCGTCTTTGTCGGCAAGTATGCCGTCAAAATCCGTGGGTCCATTCACGAGGTCAATGACCTCGAGGTTTGAATCCCGAAAACGCATGGTCCGCGATAACGGCAACATGACCGGGTCGACCGATGACACGACACTCTCCTGGTGGGCGAGCTGATGGTCGTTCTTTAGACCAACGGCCAGCAGTCGATCACCGGACTCCGGCATCTGCCGGTTAAGTACAGCCGACCGCACTGGCGTCTCGCCAATGAGTGTCGGGTCATAGGATACGACAGCGAAATTGTGCAATGGATGAATGTACTCCACTTTGGCATCAACCTGCAGGCTACCCGCGAAGGTCACCGTAACGTCGCCCATGGCGACAGGCACGGTATTGCGATCGATGACAATCAGGCCGCGCTCTGCATCGACGATCAGTCCGGTGCCGTAATAGTGCTTTTCGGACACGCCTGATACCGTGTACGGCAGATCGAACGTCACGACGACCAATGATGGCGCAATCTTGTTGACCCGCGGGTCTTCATACGTCGCAAAGCTGGTACTGCCGGTTTCCTGTGGTTTCGGTGCCGGTCCTGCTGCAAGGTCTTCACAGGGCCAGACGCCGGTCGCGTCGTTGCGCTTGCAATGCCGTGCCGGAAACCAGATTCGGTCCATCTGCACTGACCGGACAATGCTGTTGCGCGGATCCTCGATCGTGTTGTAGCGAAAGGTCGTGCGATCGCCATCCGCCAATTCGTCGAGTTTCGCCATCAAGTCTTCAATATTGGCCACCGCATCGCCGCCGATCTCGGTAACCACTGCGCCACGCGGGATCGCTGACTTCGAGAATATGTAACCGGGATTCGCAACGTAGATTCCGGTCACCTCACGGTTGTAATGGCGAGCCTGCTGATAGGACAGGTTGTTGACGATGGCGTCACCAAACTCTACAAATTCGTCCGGCGTAACGGCGTGTAAGTCTGTGACACGGACTTTCTTTTCCAGGCTCCTGCCACCGCGTTCAACTTCGATCGATATCTGCTGGCCCACCTTGTCGTCCAGTGTTTCCGCCAGCGGCACGAACTCCGTCACAAGATCTCCGTCAATCCGCAGCAAAATATCGCCTGGCTCCAACTGGCCATCGGCGGACGAACCGGGAATCACCTGTTGTACGGCCAGCATGCCGGTTTGCTCGGGATGTTCCTTTCGGACCAGCGCTTCCATCTCGGTCGTCAGGCCCAGGCGACTTAATTCGTCATACGCTTTTCTTTCGAATACCGTTTGCAGCGTGCCGCGCGTGACCGGTTCATTTTTTTGCAGGAGTCGCAGCGCTCGCTCGATGCGGTCGAGCGGCAGGAAAAAACTACTCGCCGACGAACTGTTCGCACCGGCATTCAATGCAACGACGTCGCCGTCGATGTTCAGCACGGGAGAACCGGACGAACCGCCGGATGTTCCCGATGCCGCCTGGAAATAGAACGTATTGAAATCGTTGTATTTGCCGCGGCCATAGTCCGGCGCTTTCCGGTCCAGGCGTGCGATGGTTCCGGCAAGAATCGACAACTGCTCGCCAGCATCGTTACCGACAACCCGGATTTCCCGTCCTATACCGGCGCCACCCGGCACCAACGGCAGCTCCGCGGGCGTCATGTACTTGAGATCGTCAGGGTTGTAGCTGAAAAAACCGAAATCGTGCACCGGATCTCGATAAACCGGTGTGAGCCTTACTTCTTCGTTATTCAGAAATACGGCTTCCGCGACTACCGGACCCGGCGTGACGACGTGCCGGTTGGTCAATATCAGACCGCGCTTGGCATCCACGACAAAACCCGTCGCTTGTGACGAGGAATTCCACTCAGTGTCGAACGCACGCGTGCTGTCGACGCGGATTGATACGACACCCGTCGAAATTCGTTCAAGCGTTCCTACCCAGGCTGGCTCTTCCGCGCTGGCGATAGTAACCAACAGTAGTGCAGCAAGGTTCGCGGGGATCAGTCTCAATCGCATAATGTATTCCGTAGCAAAAAATCAGGGGCGCCGTGAAAGCGTACTATCTCTGGACTCGTGGAACTGCTGGCGGTTCCCTTATTCAATCATGGAATTAGCCGGGGAACAGCGCATTATGCCGCATTTCGGCCAATCGAAACGCCGCCTGGCGGGCTGCCGGAAACCGGCTCAGTCTTCGGGATGCCAGGCCAGATCCAGCTGCCGCGCGGCTTTGACGTCGTCCAGCCGTCGTACCGGCAAGGTGTACGGTGCGCCTTTCGGGCCCTGGTTGTCGGATTCGGCCTCTTTGGCGATAGCGATCATTGCGTCGACAAATCCGTCCAGCGTTTGTTTGGACTCCGTTTCCGTCGGCTCGATCAAAAGGCACTCGGGAACCAGTAACGGAAAATAGGTGGTCGGCGCGTGATAGCCCTTGTCGAGCAGCGCCTTGGCCACGTCCATCGCCGAGACTTGCAGGCTTTTCGCCTGCGCTTTCATTGTAATGATGAATTCGTGACTTGCACGACGGTCCGGGAACGCGAGTTCGAATCCGGCATCGCTCAAGCGTGCTTGCAGATAGTTTGCGTTTAGCGTCGCGAACTCCGCAATGCGTCGCATTCCGTCGCGCCCGACCATGCGCATATAGACATAAGCGCGCAGCAGCACGCCGGCATTGCCCATAAACGCGGACAAGCGACCAATTGACTTCGGCAGGTCTTTTTCGGTCAGCCAGTCGTAGTGTGTCTGGCCACCTTCTTCAGTCGCGCCAACAACCGGAATCGGCATGAACGGCAACAAGCGCTCGCCCACTCCTATCGCACCGGAACCGGGCCCACCACCACCGTGCGGTGTCGAGAATGTTTTGTGCAAATTCATGTGAATGACATCGAAGTGCATGTCGCCCGGCAACACCTTGCCGAGAATCGCATTCAGGTTGGCACCGTCGTAGTACAGCAAGCCGCCCGCATCGTGAACGATATCGGCGACCTCGACGATATTTCGCTCGAATACGCCGAGTGTTGACGGGTTCGTCAACATGATGCCCGCGGTGTTTGGTCCGACCATCGCTTTAAGCGCTGCAAGATCGATATCGCCGTTATCGCCTGTCGTCAATTCGCGCACGACGCACCCGCACATGGTGGCAGTTGCTGGATTCGTGCCATGGGCTGCATCGGGAACAATGACTTCATTGCGATGATCCTCGCCACGATCGACGTGATACGCGCGAATCATGGCGACACCGGCCAGCTCGCCCTGGGCACCTGCCATCGGCGTCAGTGAAACCGCTTCCATGCCAGTCACCGCTTTGAGCATTTCCTGCAATTCAAACATGCACTCAAGGAATCCCTGTCCATGACTGGCTGGCCCCAGCGGATGCCGATTTGCCAGGCCTGGCAACATCGCGAGCGAATTGCAGGCGCGTGGATTGTATTTCATCGTGCACGAACCCAGCGGGTAAAAATGGGTATCGATCGAAAAATTCAGCTGCGACAATCGAGTAAAATGCCGCACGACCTGCAGCTCGGAGACTTCCGGTAATAGCGGCTTGTCTTCCCGCAGAAACGCAGCAGGCAGATTATTGTCCTGTTTGCCGGACGGCGCCTGCGCAAACGCGCGACGACCTTCATGGGATTTTTCGAATATCAGTTGTTCAGTCATTTTTCAGTATCTCGGTATCAACGTCGATTCCCAACGCTGTATAAGCCGCTTTGTAGTCCGGCTCTACGCTAATGTCTTCAATCTGTTCCCGGTGTACCACGGTATTGTTTTCGTCCAGCACAACAACGGCACGCGAAAACATTCCAGCCAGCGGGCCTTCCATGATCTGTACACCGTAGTTTTCGCCAAAACCTGCGTGACGAATAGCTGACAGGCCGATGACTTGTTGCAGATTGTGTTGCTCTTTAAATCGCGCATGTGCGAACGGCAAGTCGTATGAAACCATCAGCATGGCGACGTCCTCGATGCCCTCGGACAGTTTGTCAAAAGCGACCACTGACTTCGCGCATACCGGGGTGTCTATGCTGGGAAAAATATTCAATACCTTGCGCTTGCCCATAAAATTGGCGAGTGAAACGTCCTGCAGGTCCGTGTTAACCAGCGACACATCCGGCGCCCGACTGCCAACATTCGGCAGCTCGCCGTAGGTCGGGTAACTGAGCCCTTCATACATGATTTGATGCATTCGTTTTTGTCCTCGCCCCGTCGTTATTTCAAAATATCTGCGAGCGAACTTGCGTAGCGCTGCAAATCGGCATCCGACTTGGTTTCGGTTGCGCAAACAAGCAGCGCATTGCCCAATTCGGGAAACGCGACGGATAAATCAAGTCCACCGAGAATATCCACTGCCGCCAGAGCCTCCAGTACCGGAGCAATCGGGCGATCGAGCGTCACTACGACTTCATGAAAGAAAGATCCGCTGAATGTCTGTTCGACGCCATCGATAGCGGTCAATAATTCGAGCAGCCTGGCTGTTTTGTTGTTCGACGCCAGCGCAACCTGCTTGAGGCCGGCGTGACCCAGCAATGACAGGTAAATCGTCGCCGCAGTGACCATCAGGCCCTGGTTGGTACAAATATTCGATGTCGCCTTGGAGCGGCGGATGTGCTGTTCACGCGCCTGCAACGTCAGAGTAAAGCCGGGCTGGCCATTGAGGTCGGTGGTTCGACCCACGATGCGTCCGGGCATTTGCCGCACCAGTTTTTGGGTGCAAGCCATAAAGCCGAAATACGGTCCGCCGGATGACAGCGGCACGCCAAGCGGCTGGCCTTCGCCGCAAACGATATCAGCGCCGGTTTCGCCCCAGTCTCCGGGCGCCTTCAGCACAGCAAGCGATGTCGGATTAACGATCGCAATGACGAGAGCACCCTGTGCGTGCGCCCAGTCGGTGAGTGCGTCAATATCTTCCAGCGTGCCAAAGAATGACGGCTGCTGAATCACCAGTGCGACGGGTGCTTCGTCCCCGGCATCAACCCCGGCACGATCGGTCGTACCTTTGCTGATGTCCAGCGGCAGGCGATCAAAGTGGAGGCCCTGATTGCCGGTGATTGCCTCAGCGACGGACTGATACGTGGCATTGACGCCAGCTGCCAGCAAGATACGTTTCGAATTGCTGGCACGGTTGCCGCGAACCGCCATCAACGATGCTTCCGCCAATGCGGATGCGCCGTCGTATAACGACGCATTGCTGGCGTACATGCCGGTCAGGCTCGTAATCATCGTCTGGTATTCGTAGATCGTTTGCAGCGTTCCCTGGCTGGCCTCGGCCTGGTACGGCGTATAGGCGCTGTAATACTCGCCGCGGGTCGCGATGTCCCATACTGCTGCAGGAATATGATGCTCGTACGCGCCGGCGCCGATGAAACACAACGGCAGCCGGTCCCTTAAAGAACGGGAGCGCATCAACCGAACGATTTCCATTTCGCTGAGCGCTTCCGGGACTCCGGCAAGCTCCGAGATCCGCAATTCTGCTGGAATCTCATCGAACAAGTCATCAATGCTGTCAGCGCCGATCGCTTTCAGCATAGCCTGAACGTCATCTTCTGTGTGCGGTATAAAAGGCATAATATCTACTTAGAATTTACAGTTGTCTTGTTTCAGGATTCGAGTTCGTCAAGCAGCGCCTGGTATTCATCCGGCGTCATCGTTTCCCCGTCGCCGTCGGCCGTAGGCTGTAGTCGTACTATCCAGCCATCGCCATACGGATCCGCGTTAATTTTCTCAGGATCATCACTCAGCGCCTCGTTGACGGCAACGACGTTGCCGGACACGGGCGCATAAACATCTGATGCGGCTTTAACCGATTCGACCACGGCCATCTCGCCACCGACCTCAACGTCCACATCCAGTTCGGGCAGCTCGACGTACACCAGGTCACCGAGCGACGTCTGTGCATGGTCGGTAATGCCAATGGTCACACTGCCGTCTTCTTCCTTACGCAGCCATTCATGGTCGTTCGTGTATTCCAGATCGCCTGGCAGTTCACTCATTAGTTTTTCTCCCCGTTTATTGATGGGTAACGTTATTCAGATTTCGGTCAGCACCTGACCATTTCGAACAAATGGAATTTTCACCACGCGCACGTCAAGCAAACGGCCACGCACATCGACCTGCGCGTGGGAATAATCGCCCGCCGGCATCCGCGCCATAGCAACCGATCGCTGCATCGTCGGCGAAAAACCGCCACTGGTGATTTCGCCATCGGCCAGGCCATCGACCACCACGCGCTGGTGATTGCGCAGAACACCTTTGCTTTCCAGTAACAAACCAACGAATTTTTGACGTTCGGTATTTGCGCGGACTTTTTCGAGCGCGGTACGACCAACAAAATCCCGATCAGCCGGTTCCCAGGCAATAGTCCAGCCAAGACCCGCTTCAAGCGGTGACGTCGCGTCGTCCATATCGGTGCCGTACAGGTTCATGCCGGCTTCGAGTCGCAGTGTGTCTCTCGCGCCCAGGCCGCAAGGTTTGATGCCCGCCGCAATACAGTTGTCCCAGAGCGCAGCGGCTGCAACAGACGGGATCACGACCTCCCAGCCATCTTCGCCGGTGTAGCCCGTACGAGCGACGAACCAGTCGCCCGCTTCAAGACCGAAAAACGGTTTGAGCGCTAGTGCCGCATCGCGATACTCGGCAGGTATCAGTGCAGCCGCAATATTCCGCGCTTCCGGTCCCTGTATCGCAATCATGGCGAGTTCGGCACGCTCGTTGATAGTCACGTCGGCGCTACCCACCTGGCCGGAGATCCATGTAATGTCTTTTTCACGGGTTGCCGCGTTGACGATCAAGCGGTAACGATTGTCGTCCAGGAAATAGACGATCAGGTCATCGACCACACCGCCCTTTGGATTCAGCATGCAACTGTAAAGTGCTTTGCCTGCCTGTTTCAGCCGGGCGACATCATTGGCAAGCAGGGTCTGCAGAAACGTGCAGGCGTCAGCGCCCGTCACATCGACCACCGTCATGTGGGATACGTCGAACATGCCCGCCGCCGATCGCACGACGTTGTGCTCGTCGAGTTGCGAGCCGTAGTGCAACGGCATATCCCAGCCGCCAAAATCCACTATGCGCGCACCAGCATCAACGTGCTGCTGATAAAGCGGTGTTTTTTCTCCCATGGCGTGCTCCGGTCTGCAAAAAAAAAGGCGACTGACCGGCTACTCGCGGAATCACGATAGTCGTTTCCACAAGAACCTGTCAGTCGCCCCTCTGTCCGGTATACCTGAGAGATCACGCAGCAGTAGCTGCATACCCCTTCGGTGGGCCGTAGCCGGCCGCTCTCCAGAGCTAATCAGAATAAGCAGTCCGTGTGCCTGAGCGTTTCCGAGCGAGTTGCGCCTTCGGCGCCTCCGGGTAGGGAGGACTCTTCCGCTTATGCTAATGATTAGTGGCGGGAATTGTAGCCAAGTACCCAGACAGTTGCCAGCACGTCCTGGCATACGAATAATACACGCTGATATCAGCATGGAGAACAGCATGAATCCGACCGTGATTTTCACCGCACTGACCTTGTCTCTGACTTGCACAGCCGTGTCGGCAGGTCCGACAGAGGACTTTCAGGCGTTGTTGGACGAGGCCTGGGAATGGCAGATGGACGAATTCCCGGTCTGGGCATCGCGACTCGGGGACAAGCGCGCCAACGATCGTTGGTCGGACGAATCGCTTGCGGCAATCGAGCGCCGCTTTCAGGATCGCCGCGAATTTCTTGTGAGGCTGCGTGACATCGACCCGGGCTCGCTCAGTGAGCAGGATAAGCTGAATTACGAGCTGTTCCGCCGCGACCTGCAGACAGACGTCGACGCCAATAAATACCGGGCCTATCTCATGCCGATGAGCCAACGCGGCGGCGTGCAGTCGCTCGATTCCACCGCAGAAAGCGTGCCGCTGTCATCGGTGAAAGATTATGAGGACTGGCTGGCACGCATGGATTCGATTGATAAAGTTATCGAGCAAACCATGGAGCTGCAGGAAGCCGGTCGAAAGGACGGCTACATGCCGCCGAAAATTTTGATGGAGCGCATTCCGGACCAGATTGCAGCGCAACTGGTAGAAAGTGCAGAAGAAAGTCCGTTCTATTCAGCGTTCGTAAATTTGCCGGAATCGTTTTCCGAAGAAGACCGCACGCGATTGCAGGCGACGGCCAAGAAAATCATTGACGAAAAAATCGTGCCCGCTTATCGCGACTTTAATCGCTATTTTGTCGACACCTATTTGCCGGCAAGCCGCGAGAGCATCGGCGCGTCCGCGTTACCGAATGGCAAGGCGTTTTACGAGTTTCGTACACGCAGTTACACGACGACATCGAAAACTCCGGACGAGATTCACCGCATCGGGCTCAACGAAGTCGCGCGCATACGTGCCGAAATGCAACTCATCATTGATGAACTCGAGTTCGACGGTGACTTTGCTGAATTCCTGCATTTCCTGCGCACGGACCCGCAGTTTTATTACGACGATCCGCAGGCGCTGTTCGATGGCTACCTGGCGATATGCAAACGAATCGATCCGGAGCTCGTAAAACTGTTCGGCAAGCTCCCCCGTATGCCCTACGGCCTGCGCGCAATTCCAGCCAGCACCGCGCCTGATACGACCACCGCTTATTACATGAGCCCGGCCGCTGACGGCAGCCGCGCAGGCTTCTACTACGTTAACCTGTACCGACCGGATGTCCGGCCGACCTATGAAATGGAGGTCTTGTCGGTTCACGAAGCCATGCCAGGCCATCATTTGCAGATCGCACTGCAAATGGAGCTCCCGGATATGCCCGCCTTCCGACGTTACTCCGGGTTCACGGCCTTCTCGGAAGGCTGGGGCCTGTATAGCGAGAGCCTTGGCTATGACCTGGGGCTGTACAAAGATCCTTACTCACGGTTTGGCGCACTGACCTACGAAATGTGGCGTGCGGTGCGACTGGTTGTCGATACAGGGATGCATTACAAGGGCTGGACCCGGCAACAGGCGATCGACTTTTTCAAAGACAACGCGGCCAAGACCGAGCTCGACATCATCAACGAAATCGATCGATACATCAGTTGGCCAGGCCAGGCGCTTGCTTACAAGATCGGACAGCTGAAGATCCTGGAGTTACGCGCGAAGGCAGAACAAATGCTGGGTGACGACTTCGACATTCGCGCCTTCCACGATCAGCTGCTTGGTGGTGGTGCATTGCCGCTTGAAGTACTCGAAACCCGTATGAATTTATGGCTTGCAGCAGAGCTGAAACGCCTGCGTGAGCAAGCATAAGCCGGATCGCTCAGGCGTCGCCGTTTAAAGGCAGGTTGCCCTGTATTTCGGTTGTGAACTCGCGTCGACTAATTCTGGCACGGGTCGTTGCATCAGCTTCTTCATCGAAAATGTCATCAATGTACCGAACGCGCTCCAACAAGCCGCATGAATTCGCGATCTGAATATTCAGGCCGGGTCGCGCATTCATTTCGAGAATTAACGGTCCGCGGTCCCGATCGATAACGATATCCACGCCCAGGTAACCCAGCCCGGTCACCTCGCAGCCCTTGGCAGCTGACTCCAGGATAAAATCCCACTGCGGGATGCGCAATCCTGATACCAGCGCACCGGTATCCGGATGGTCTTCGACAACTTCATTGCCCAACACACCGTGCAAGGTTTCACCGCTGCTGATATCCACTCCGGCGCCGACAGCTCCCTGGTGCAGATTGGCTTTGCCACCTGACTTCCGGGTCGGCAATCGTACCATTGCCATGACCGGGTAACCGCGATAGACAATGACGCGAATGTCCGGTACGCCGAGGTGACTGACCTCCGCGAACAATGCGTCGAACTTGACGCAATACTCGATAATGGCTGAATCGGGATTACCGCTGAGACTGTATTGGCCGCCCACGACATTCGACACGTGATGAAGGATTTCCGACTGACTCAGCATGTCGCCACTGATGCTTCTGTAAGCGGAGCGATTGCGTTTGCTGCGACCGGCAATAACCAGTATGCCGTTGCCGCCGCTGCCCCGTGCAGGCTTGATCACGAAGCATTCGCGTGACTCAACGATATCGACAAAGTTTCGAACCTCTCCCTGGCTGCTGATCACGCCGTACAGTTCCGGTACTGCCATGCCGGCCTCAAGCGCCAACCGTTTGGTCATAACCTTGTCGTCGACGCGAGGATACAGGTGCCGCGGATTCAGCCGCATTATGAAATCTGAATTGCGCTCATTAAGACCAAGCACGCCAGCTTTTCTGATTTTCCTTGCCGCGCCGAACATTTAGTCCCCCGCCAGCGACCGGAATCTCGCCAGCTCGGTCAGTCGATAGCCTGAATAACGCCCCATCAATATCACGATGGCAAGGACAACCAGCAACAGCTCGGGAAACGTGAAGACCAGGTGTTCGAGCCACGGCATGCCCATCGCCAGGTAAGCCACCACTGCCAGGAGAAGGCTACCGGCCGCGGCGCGCATCGCGTCCACAGCACCGCGTTCCTCCCACACGATCGACATGCGCTCAATGGTCATCGCAATAATCACCATCGGGAACAGCGCCACTGACAGTCCGGTTTCGATGCCCAGCTTGTGCGATACAACGCTGATGATCATCATCAGGAGCACGACCACAATCAGCACGGCGCTAAGTCTCGGCACCAGCAACAACCTGAGTCGCTCCAGAAGGAAACGAATACTAAGCCCCAGCGTCACCAGCAATGTAAACAGAATGGCGCCCCACAACAGTTGCGTTTCACGGAAAGACAGCGCGATCAGTACCGGCATGAACGTGCCAAAGGCATCGATGCCGACGAAGTTGCGCATGAACACCATGATCAATGCGCCAATCGGAATCATTAACAGAACGCCATACACAGCCTGCGTCTGGATCGGCAAACTGAACAACGAAAACTCGACCAGAGCGGACCCTTCGATTTGCGCACGCTCTTCCGCAATCGAAACCGAGTCCACGAAATTTTTCTGTACTGCGAAGTTGACTTCGACGTTGCGGCCACCTGTCACGCTAACCAGCGGTTGATTTCCACGCCACCAGATCAAATAGCGATCGGGCAAACCCTCTTCACCGGTAATCGGATTAAAATAGATCCATCGGTCACCATCGTGAACTTCAAGCCACGGCAACGGATCCACTCTCCGCTGTTGGTCCTGCAACACGATGCCGCGAATCATGCGTGCCGGAATACGTGCGAACGCCAAAATTGTCGTCAACCGGTCGACAAAATCTGCCGGGTCCCTTGCATCCGAAAACAGTAACTCAATGTTTGGATCCGGCGACGGATCATTGACTCGCCGCAGCAGCTCTGACGTAAACGATGCGGTGTCGGCCGAATGCTCGCGCACATCGGTAACGATCACATCGACCGCCGTTTTCAGCGGCTCATTAATGACCGGTGGTGGCGGAAACGGTGGCGTTGTATCCGATTGCTCACTTGCCGCATCTTCATAGACAACACGGCGGTAGTAAATAGTTTGCGGACCCGATGTGCGGCGCAACGCCCACTGTGCTTCCCGACCACCACTCACGTAGTTGAGGCTGAAGCCATAGCCTTTCGACACGTTGTATTCGCGCAGCATATTGAAGCCCGGCGTCAGGGTCGGTATCTGCAGATTCGCTTTGATCGAACCGGGCCTGGCATCGAACTTGATCGATGTTTCGATAGTCCACACCGGCGTGTGCTGATCTTCAACAAGCGGGAATCCCAGCTCCTGCCACTTGTAGAAAAAAATCCCCAAACCGATCGCAGTCAGGAACGCGGCAAGCAAGTAAACATATTGTTTCGTCATATTATTAGTATTGTGTTTCGACGCAACGCAGTGCGGGAATTCTACACGAGAACGGCCTATGGGTCGTTCAAGCCAAGCGCGACGCGCACCGCGTGGTCACGAATAGGGCCGCTTTTGTTAAATACGCGCATACCTGTGGCCCTCAATGCTGCAAGTGAGGACGATTTGGCGCCGAACAGGCGATTAATACCATCGATGAAGTGCAACATCGTTCTGTTGGCGCCTTTGCGCGATCGCTCGTATCGGCGCAAGACGCGAAAATCGCCGATCACTTCGTTGTCAGCAATTGCTGCTGCGATGACATCGGCCAGGCAGGCGGCATCCGCAATCCCCAGGTTCGCACCCTGACCGGCCAGGGGATGTACGCTGTGCGCCGCATCGCCGATGAGGGCGAGACCCGGCAGGACATATTTGTTCGCGTGTCGTGCCCGCAATGGAAACGCGCCTCGTGGGCCCGCGGGCGTTAACTGACCCAACACATAGTCTGTCACTTCGCTCAGTTTTTGCCCGAGCTCATCGTCTGACATTTCGATCGCTGCGGCGGCTTCTTCATGCGTGGTCGACCAGACCATCGACACCCGGTCATCTGCGAGTGGCAGCAAGGCGACCGGCCCACTCTTGAGAAATCGTTGCCACGCCGTGTTGCGATGATGGTGTTCGGATAGCAAATGCGTAACGAATGCCGATTGCCGGTAGGGCCACCCTTGCACGGAAATACCCGCTTGTTTGCGGACGAACGACGCGCCACCGTCCGCGCCCACCAGTAGATCGGCATCAATGCTGCGGCCGTCGGATAATTCAACACGAAAGCGATCGTCGACAGCGTTCACCGAACGTATCGGAGTTGAAAACTCGACGTTCTGCTTAAGGCCGGCCAGCGATCCCAGTAACGCATGCTGTATGAGCTGGTTCTCGGCGATGAAGCCGAGTTGTTTCACGGCATAATCGCTGGCGGAAAAGTGCAAGGTCTCGGGACCTTCGACGGCGCTCCTGCCATCCCATGCGCGCATTTCCGAATAAGCGCACACTCTGCCGCTGTTAACCTCCGCCCAGGCACCCGCCTGATCCAGGATCCTCGCAGAACCGGTGGATATCGCTGAAACGCGAAGTCCGATGTCCTGCTCAAATGTAAAGCCCGGTTCCGGCGCTGCATCCACGATAGTCAGTCGAATATGTTCGCGCTGCCCGGTCCGGGCCAGCAAGGCCGCCAACGTCAGC
>Ga0316192_10001909_pt1 | contig 15389 bp, 16 predicted proteins | sample MerIslwburrow_MG_FD_204931 | JGI IMG/M metagenome (GOLD analysis project Ga0316192, IMG submission 204931) | Coastal sediment microbial communities from Maine, United States - Merrow Island worm burrow | ecosystem: Environmental > Aquatic > Marine > Coastal > Sediment | place: USA: Maine...
TGGCCAGCTTACCTGACAGAGACGACTTTCTAGAACTTCATATTCGTTTATTGCCTGGTGGTAAGGTGAGTCCCTGGGTGTGTAAGAATCTACATGCCGGTGATTTAGTTACCATTGGCGAATCATTAGGTGAATGTGTCTATGAAGAAAATGAACCAGAACGACCACTATTGTTAATAGGTACCGGTTCTGGTGCGGCACCTCTTATTGGTATTGTCCGACAGGCTTTGAGTAACAATCACACTGGTGAAATTATTATGTACCAGGGTAGTAGTAATTTAAACGGGTTGTATTTGCATAACGAGTTAAGGGCGCTGGCCGACAAAAATGATAATTTTAGATATAACGCAAGCATATCCGATTATAAACCCATGTATAAGGAACGTGAAATTGAAGAGGGTCGAGCCAGCGAAAAGGCTGCAGAAGAAAACCCTGACTTAATGGGGTGGCGCGTCTATATTTGTGGTAATCCGGAAATGGTAAAAAATGCTTCGCGTACTATGTTTCTAAAAGGGGCGTCGCTCAAAAACATCCATGCTGATCCGTTTGTCCATCCAAAAACTGCTGTAGCATAGTACATTTCTAAAATATCGCATTAAATAGCAATCCAAATACAAGCTTAGCCTAATCCTCCTCAAGGAGGAATTTAATCAAAATGAGTTACGAAAAGCAATTTGACAAGAGTTACGAAAGAGTAAAAAAAATCGTCAAAAACGACCGATGTTTTTTTGATGCATTCTATGATCGTTTTATTCAATCCTCACCTGAAGTCGCCGAACAATTCAAACATACTGATATGCAAAAACAGAAAAAGGTTCTTGAGAAGTCTTTTTATAGTTTGTTAATATTTTATGCCACCAATAACGCAAATGACTATCTTGATGAAATTGCAAATCAACACAGCAAATCCGCACTTGATATTAATCCCGCGCTTTACGATTTGTGGCTAGAGTCGTTAATAGAAACTGTCAAAGAATATGATGATTGTTTTACACCGGAAACTGAGTTATCTTGGCGCTTGGTTTTGTCAGTAGGAATAACTTACATGAAATTCAAGTATGATACATGAGCCTTAGGGTGGTAAACTCGCTTAATGAAAATCGTCGCTGACGCTAATATTCCCTTTGTTAAGGAAGCCTTCTTATCTATCGGTCAAGTAGAAACATGCGAAGGCAGGGTGCTGTCGCCTGAGCAAATTACCGATGCAGATATATTATTGGTTCGTTCCGTAACAAAAGTGAATGCTTCGTTGCTCGCGCAGAGCAGGGTTAAATTTGTTGGCAGCGCAACTATCGGCGTTGATCACGTCGATCGAGATTATTTAAATAAGCACTCTATTGGCTTCGCCAACGCTCCTGGTTCAAATGCTACTTCAGCGGCTGAATATGTTATCACTGCATTAATGTTGACCGCACAAAGGCAAGGTTTTTCCTTACAAGAAAAGTCGGTTGGAATTGTAGGTTGTGGAAACGTGGGTTCCAGAGTGCTAAAACGTCTGACAGACTTGGGTGTGCGGTGCAAAGTAAATGATCCACCTCGTGCTGCTAAATACACTGATTTGGATTATGTTTCGCTAGACGAGGTTATAAAAGCTGACATTGTTACAGTGCATACGCCATTAACCAAACAAGGAATTTACAAGACCTACCACCTTTTTAATAAAGACGCCTTTTCAGCTTTAATGCCCAACGCAATTTTCATTAATACCTCAAGGGGCAGTGTGGTTGATGAATCGGCACTTAAATCAGTTATTCAAAAGCGTCAAGATATCACCCTTATCCTTGATGTATGGGAAACTGAACCTGCCATTGATATTGAATTACTCAAAAATGTGAGTATTGCTACGCCGCATATCGCTGGTTACAGTATTGATGGTAAAGTGAGAGGTACCGAAATGATTTCTGTCGCAGCTTGCAAGAATTTTGGATACGCGAGCCACTGGCATGCGGAAAATGCAGAGTTACCTGTGTTGACACCGATCAATTTGACTGATCAGCAAATTGTTTTACAAAATCTAAGCGAAGAGCAATTGCTATATAAAACGGTGTTATCAGCCTACGACATTGTAAAAGATGACGTCGATTTACGAAAAATTACTAAAATGCCGCTGGCGGATCGCGCCGCCCATTTTGACCATCTGCGAAAGAACTATCCGATTCGCAGAGAGTTTGCCAGTCAACGAGTAAAGGTGACACCAGAATACAAAGCGTTATCAGGAAAACTCACAGCACTTGGGTTTAACCTTTAACCTTTAACCTTTAACCTTTAACCTTTTACCTAGTTCCTTTAACCTATCTTTTAACCTTTAACCTATCTTTTAACCCCATACCCCTCGAACCCAAAGTGGTTCAGCTTAAAGGGGTATGGAATAATCGGCAGCTTATTTCAAACTACTGTAATACGCTGCAAGATTAGCTATATCGGCATCAGTAAGTGGTTTTGCTGACATAGTCATCATGGGATCTTTGCGTTTACCACTTTTGTACTCATTAAGCGCGGTGACCAAGTCTTCATATTTTTTTCCTGCCAGAGAGGGGATTTTGGGATTAGTGCTTTTCCCATCTAAACCGTGGCAAGCTTGGCACGACGCACTTTTGGTTTTACCGGCTGCAGCATCTCCTGCAGCATACACACCAGTTGTTAATAAAGCACTTATTGCGAGTGCCATAACCGTAATAATGTTTTTCATTAGAGATGTTCCTTTATATACATAGATTGTTATAATTTAATTTGTAACGAAATTATATGTTATTTGTTTCTTCCTCTATATGTTCCCGCCTTTTCTTCTAAATGTAAATGATCTGGTAGTGTGAATATTCACATTTGCTACTTCGGCACGATCCATTAAAACGCAAAACTTAGCCCCATAAATGCACTACTTATCATTACTACCCAGGCAAAGGGTGTGTAAATTTTTGCCAGGTAACATGGCATAATATCAAAAATAATGGCTAGCAATGGAATGAGCCGTAAAACTTATTTTACACTACTGTAAAATGCCGCAAGATCAGCAATATCGGCATCTGTAAGTGGTTTTGCCGCCATACCCATCATGGGATCTTTGCGTTTGTCGTTTTTATAGGCATTGATCGCTGTGATTAGGTAATCCTTTTTTTGCCCCGCCAAATTTGGAATTTTAGGATTATTGCTTTTCCCATTTAAACCATGACAACCTTGACACGATGCGCTTTTGGTTTTACCGGCTGCAGCATCTCCTGCTGCAAATGCACCAGTTGTTAACATGGTACACATTACGAGTGCAGTAACTTTAAAAATGTTTTTCATAATACATGCTCCTTTATAGGTATAAATTTCTTTAATTTGTAACGATATTTTTTGTTACTTGTTTGTTCCCATATAGATTCCCTCATTTCCATTGATATGATCTGGCAGTTTGTATAGCCACATTTGGTACATCGACACGATCCATTGAACCGCAAAACTTAGCCCCATAAATGCACCGCTTATCATTACTACCCATGCAAAGGGTGTGTAAATTTTCGTCAAGTACCATGACATAATGTCAAAGATAATGGCTAGGAACGGAATTACCATGACAACGCATTTTATCCAAAGAGGCTTAATGTAGCTATGGCAAAAGATAAAACCCACGATAAAAAAGATAAAAGTAAGACCGAATAGATGGATGTGTGATACCCGCACCAGAGTAAAGATGTCCACACCGGTATCCATTTCCACGACCTTGCTAAAATTGTCATAACCCTTCAGATTCGGGATATGGGGATTGCTACCACCGTGGCATGTGTCACAACGCTTTTCAACAATGGGGGCAATCATCGTTTCAAACTCTTCTTTACTTGCTTCGCGCCTTACCCAGGCAACGATTTCGTCTCGTTCATCAGTTGGTAGCATGCCAGCCATGGGGCCTTTCAGAGCAGCTTCCAGGCGTGTGTCACTTTTGCTGCCACTGTAGGCAATGATCAAATCATCGACAGACAAGCCCGGATTACCGTCTCTGCCTGCATGTGAAGAAAAGGTGTGAATCATGGCGAACATATAGCCTACACCCAGCACAATGAGCGCTCCGCTAAATAATACACGCATACTCAATGGTAAGTATGAAAAGTGGACACAAGTAGTTCCTTGCATATGGTTTATCCTCCCCGGATCGATTGCATTAACAAACGAATGCTTTTAAGTTGTTTGTTAAATTTTATTGTGTGGTGGAAACGCTTATTAAATTTATTTTTGTTAACATTATATATCAGTATAATCTAATTTGCTTATTATTATAAGCTGTGTTTATTTGAGTTAAGTCAATGATAAAATCATTGCTTGCTATTATGTAATATAATTTCTCATACTAACAACAGAATATTGTTAATATTCTGTCATAGTAACAAAAGACAGTAGTATAAAAAGGGGAAATTTAATGAATTTTGCTAGTAACATATCCATTGGAATTTTGTGTGTATTGGGTGGGTTTATGTCAGCTTGTAATAAGCAAGAAGGACCTACTGTCAGTTATTCAAAGGATGTCGAGCCAATTCTAACCGCCACTTGCTTGGAATGTCATGCGAACGGTGGAGCGGGACAAGTTAAAAGTGGTCTAAGTATGGTGACTTATTCCGATTTAATGAAAGGTACAAAATTTGGTGCAATCATTAAACCTGGTGACAGTTTGTCCAGTACCTTGGTGTTGTTAATTGAAGGTAAAGCCGATCCATCTCTTAAAATGCCGCACGGAGACAGGAAACCTTTGAGTGTCGAACAAATTAAAACCATTAAAACCTGGATTGATGAAGGTGCGCCAAATAATTAACTAATAGAAAGTAAGTGCATGCCAAATCCCATAATAAATAATTACTATTATAGAAAACCCAAAACTTACCGAAGTAGTAAACACATGTTTCTGAAACGAAAAATTGTTGGGGTATCGTGGATATGGTAAATGCACTAAATTCGGCTTATGAATTGTTAAGGGCTTCTATCCTATACCAGGATGGAGAACCTATCGGTACCTTGGCTGCTATGGACGAAAGCATTGAAGCGGCAAATTATGACGAGTGTTTTGTCAGAGATTTTGTACCTAGCGCATTAGTTTTTCTTATGGACGGAGAAACGGAGATCGTACGCAATTTTTTAGTCAGGGTTATGCAGCTGCGCAATTTGCAGCAAGTGATGGAAGGCCACGAACGTCAAGTTGGTTTGATGCCAGCTAGTTTTAGGGTGACACCAAATGACAATGGGCCTGATGAATTATCCGCCGATTTCGGTGATAGGGCCATCGGACGTGTGGCCCCAGTAGACTCTGCCATGTGGTGGATGTTGATATTAAGAGCATATGTCGTCACGACTGGAGATACAGAGTTAGCCCACAGTGAAGAGTTTCAGGTCTGTATGCAGCTGATCCTGAAAATGTATTTAAAAGAAAGTTTCGAAACATCTCCCTCAATGTTAGTACCAGATGCGTCGTTTATGATTGATCGTCGAATGGGTGTCTATGGTCATCCATTGGAAATTCAGGCCTTATTCTATGGTATGCTTTCTACCGCACAGGAATTGCTACTGGCGACACCGGCAAACATCACCCTACGAAACAACGTAAGAAAACGTCTTCAAACTCTGCGCTCTTATGTACGCATTTATTATTGGCTAGATCAAGAAAGGCTAAATGAGATTCACCGTTTCCGTTCTGAAGAGATTGGAAGCGACATCAGAAATGTATTAAACGTCTATCCAGAATCCATTCCAGATTGGATAGATGGCTGGGTACCGGAAAACGCCGGTTATTTTGTAGGTAACCTGGGACCCAGTCGTATGGATTTTCGTTATTTTGCCTTTGGTAATTTGTTGTCGGTTATTTTCGGACTTACAACGAACGATCAATCTGAACAATTAATGAATTTGTATATAGAACACTGGGATGACTTAGTGGGAGCCATGCCATTGAAAATTTGTTATCCAGCGGTTTCAGGTGAAAAATGGGCATACACTACGGGTAGCGATCCAAAAAATGTACCCTGGTCCTATCATAATGGTGGTCATTGGCCTTGTTTGATATGGGCATTTGTTGGTGCCTCCATTAGAACAGGGCACCATGACCTCGCCAAGAAAATTCTAAATAGTGCAGCAGAAAAACTCTTAACAGATGATTGGCCAGAATACTATGATGGTAAAAAGGGTACTTTAATTGGCAGAAGAGCCAATTTAAAACAGACATGGTCTGCTGCGGCAGTAATCGTATCACATCGATTTTTGGAAGACCCGGAAAGTTTGTCGGTGTTTGAAGCCATTAATTTTTAGCAAACAACTATTCGGTATTTCTGATGCAAATAAATATCAATCAATTACAAATTCCAAAACCAACGGTACAGGCAAGTCAGGCCTTAAAATTGATTGCAGAATCCGATACGGATTTTAATGCACTTGCTAATGTAATTATGCAGGACCCCTTATTGGCAAGTGCCTTATTACGTTATGCTAATTCTCCTATTAATCGACGCTCTTCTGAAATCAGTAATGTACCGACCGCTTTAAATATATTGGGCCTTAAAAGTGTTCGTAGTGCAATTGTGAGTTCTACACTTCACTCTTTGTGTAGTGATTCGACCAGTATCGACAAACAAATATTGCAACATATGCTCAATATATCAACTGTATGTCGATTGATCGCGCGCATAACATGCCAGGAAAGAGAGTATGATCTCGAGTTTTTGGGTTTAATCCATGATGTTGGGATGCTAGTACTAGCGACAAATTTTGAAGAGCAATACCAAGAATTATTTTTAAAGTCTCATCAAGACAATGTCGCGATTGATAAACTGGAGGAAAGTGAGTTTGGAATGAGTCATGATACCGTAACCGCACACCTGGCGCATGAGTATAGATTACCAAAGGCCCAAATCGAATTGCTTCGCAACTTTCATAGTGATGTAGTTTCCCCTGCTAGTAATAATGATGCAAACCAGGATGAATGGATTTTATCAATGGCCCATTTATTGTTGTCAGAATATACAGCTGAAGAGTTGCTAGTTAATGAGACGCTAAAAAAAGGCCTGCCAGATCTACAAAAGCTGTTGAATATTTCTGATAGTCAAGTCGATGAACTGCGTGAAGAAATTAAAAACACTACGCAGGGTTGATCCCAAGACAATCCAACCCACAGTTGTCGGCCAAGCCGCTTGCTCGTAGCGTGCGCCGTGCGCACGATGTCTCTGATGTATATTAATCTCGCTCCCACGCTCTGCGTGGGAGTGTATAGGGATCTTTGCAAATGCACTGACCTTACTACATGAATTATAGTCTGGTATGCATTCCCACGCGGGAGCGTGGGAACGATGTGCTTGATCGAACCACAGTCTTAGTTCAAGCCGCTCGCGATTTGAAATCGAAATTGCTAAAGTGCAAGCTAAAATCAGTCTGAAGCGAAATAGTGATAACTTTATTAGGTAAATAAGTGGATAAAAAACAAATTACTCAATCGGTCTGGGAAAACCCAATTCATTTTCTTGCCTTTGGATTCGGCTTTGGCTTAGCACCAGTGGCGCCGGGAACCTTTGGCACACTAGTGGCAATACCCATTTATTATTTATTAATGGGTCTGCCAGTTTGGGCATATATTGCCATCGTTGTTGCCTTATTCTTGTTTGGTATATTTTTGTGCGAAACCACAAGTAATAATCTAAAAGTACACGACCACTCTGGAATCGTTTGGGACGAAATTGTAGGTTATCTAATAACAATGATTGCTGCACCTCGTGGTTGGCAATGGATGATACTCGGTTTTATACTCTTCCGTTTTTTTGATATCCTTAAACCGTGGCCTATCAAAATGATTGATGCCAGGATTAAGGGTGGTTTTGGAATAATGTTTGATGATGTGGTTGCTGGATTTTTTGGATTAATTATAATACAGCTAATAGTTCTGGTTTATTAACGAATAATGGAAAAGAGGTGGGGCGTATGGATATGAATAAAAAGATTTTGCTTGCAACAAGTTCTATTGTAGTATTTTTAATGGTTAACTTAGCAACCGCTGGGCAAGCGGATATACTCGATGCTAAGGCTCTTCCAAGCGGTGACGGTTGGCGCTTTACAGTATCAATCGAACATGCTGATTCTGGTTGGGAACATTACGCGGATGCGTGGCGCGTTGTAACAGAAAATGGCGATTTGTTGGGCGAGCGCACGTTAATGCATCCACATGAAAGCGAACAACCGTTTACGCGTAGTCTTGATGGGGTAAAAATTCCAAAAAATATAAAAGTTGTTTATATTGAAGCTCATGATAGCCTTCATGGCTGGAATTCACAGCGTGTGAAAATAGATTTAGGTGAAAACTAGTTAGTGCCCATCCATAAACCGATGTTTTTTGGTAGCCCGGATGGAACGCAGTGGAATCCGGGACGCCAAGCCTCAGATTTAACTCAGTATTCCCGGATTCCGCAAAGCTTCATCCAGGCTACATCACATCGGTATATCCGTTTATGGGCGGGCACTAGTTGATTTGATATACATCGTAACGTGTATTTTTAGAATATATCGCGTGTGAGGGAGAGAGCTCACTTAATTTCGGTGCCAAACGTGGTCTTTTCACTACAACCCGTTGTTGAGCATGATGTAACGCTATGGTTAATAATTGTGTGATATCTGCATCGTCACCCACAACATTGCGCGCAAAACGCATTTCTTTTTTAACTAAGACCTGTTTGCTGCGTTTTGGATACATGGGATCCAAATAGATAACATCGATAGGGGCGATTTCAGGAATTAACAATTTCGCATCGCCTTTGCTCAGTTGCATTCGAGTGCCTATATTATCATTTGTATGTGGGAGTAATGCGAGTCGGCGTAAACCGTCTTCCAGCAATGCGCTCATAACGGGTGATCTTTCTATTAGATGTATGCGGCTTCCTAGCTTGGCCAACACTGCAGCGTCGCGCCCCATACCCGCCGTTGCATCAATGACATGGGGCCGTTTACCCTGCTTTAGTCCGATGGCCTTCGCTAGCGGTTGAGAGACAGTGTTGGTCTGACGTATACGATAACCGGTTTTTCCCGTAGTAAAATCTACAAGAATACTCGGATAGGGTTTTTCGTTGGTAACCAGCCCTAATTGATAGTCTGTTTTAGTTAAACCACTAAATACTAAAAAATAATCAAAGGTTGTGTTTTCTTTTTGGAATGGATTTAGGATCAGAGGTAAGCCAAGTTCTTTTGCAAGGTTTTCGGCGTAGTCCATCAAAACGGAATTGCTTGTTGTAACGGCGAGAGAGGCTAAAATTTGATTCATTATTCGCGCTTACAAATATTAGAAAAAATCACACAATATAACCTCTGTCTTCAATTTGTTGCTTTGCCTCCAAAGCCAACATAGTGATTTGTAGATCCTTTTCCCAGTCATAACAGGGTTTTTCTGGCACACGCTCTATCTTGTCTATGTGTGCAATTTTTGTATGGGCATAGACTCTGACAAAGCGTGTTTCTTCAATGTTTGTTGTCATGTCTGGCCATATGTCGTGTAACAGGTTTTCAGGACGAGTGACAGACCACTGGTCAATTAAGACATAGTCATCTGGAATTCCTTCAAACATGTCATCAGTACCGGTTTGTCTGATACCCGTTTCAGCGTTTTTATGGTCTGTATAAATATAAATAAATAATTTAGGTTTATGCGCAACAATGAGTGGTGTGGGATTGGTGTTAGATGGGACCCAGGAGGCTAGTACAGCGTCACAACTTAGGTCTTTAAAACGATCTTGTGAAAACTTGAAGTGATTACTGTCGTAAAATGCTGCGATTTGATTTGGTTTACACGGCTGCTCGTGTAAACCAATGACCTTAATACCTTCGCGGCCTATGAGGCTTCCAATAAAACCATTTCCACTATACAAATCGCATAACTCATTGGCCTTAACTTGCCTAACATAATGTGCAATTTTTTGTATTTCTTCGCGTAGTGGGTAATAGTGCGCCACTGTGGGATCTGTAGTCAGTGGGTCACGATCAGGATTACTAAAGATCAGATTGTGTAGAGGCAAATCTTTAATACGTTGCTCAAATGGTAATGAGGTATTCCAGGCAGGGTGTTCTTTTTCTTGAAAGGAGATAATGCGATTAAACATATCTTCGGTAAAGGCCTGCATGTTACGTAATGGTTCAAAATATCCGTTTTTCATAATACTCTTCGTAAAAATGCCTTATAATTTGTTAACGTTTATATTACCTATTCCAATCAAGATAGTGAATCAATAAATGAATCCGTTCAAAATCGTATTAAAATCCTTCGGCTCTATAGGGCTGATTTTAATGTCTAGCGCCTGTTTTGAAGCATCTAATGGGGAGGCGAAAACATGGGAATCCGAAAAGGTAATTTCCAGTTATAGCCTGAAAGACGTATTTCCGGGGCATGGTTTTCAAAAGCCAGTGGCAATGCTACCCCATCCTGATGTGCCAGGTTTATGGTATATAGTTGAACAACAAGGAAAAATTATTTTAATGGATACGAATGGGGACGATCCGATAAAGTCCTTGTTTGCCAATATTACTGAGATTGTTGACGCCAGCGCAAATGAAGGTGGTTTGTTGGGAATGGCGTTTCATCCGGATTTCCAAAAAAATGGCTATGTTTTTCTTTCCTACACTCGCGATGGAAACAGCCCATACAGACTCATTTCAAGCATTTCGCGCTTTTCCAGTCCCGACAACGGCAAGTCTCTTGATAGTAAGAGTGAAAAACGGCTACTCAATGTAAATCAACCGTACTCGAACCATAATGGTGGTAATATTGCTTTCGACCAAAATGCCTATCTTATGATCGGCTTTGGTGATGGAGGATCAGGAGGCGACCCAGATAACAATGGACAAAATCCTCAGTCTCTATTGGGTAAACTGCTGCGAATTGACATAAATACACCAAAATCATATGGCATTCCTAAAGATAATCCCTTTATAAGGGATAAGCGTTTTCGACCTGAGATCTATGCCTGGGGCTTACGCAATCCTTGGCGTTGGAGTTTTGACAAAAAAACCGGTGAACTATGGTTGGCGGATGTCGGTCAGAATAAATGGGAAGAAATTGATATTATTGACGCTGGAAAAAACTATGGATGGAATATAGCGGAAGGAAACCACTGTTATAAATCAACGGCTTGCGGAACTGACGATTTAACAGCACCCATATACGAATATAATCATGACGAAGGTTGTTCCATTACCGGCGGATACGTCTATCGCGGTTCTAAACTTGCAGACTTACAAGGTCATTACGTATTTGCCGATTATTGTTCGGGCAAGATTTGGGCATTGCAAGCCAGCAACACAGGAAAATACCAACGACAGTTATTAATTGAAAGCGGATTAAATATCGCATCGTTTGCACAGGGCAATGATGGTGAGATTTATGTCATACATCATGGCGGACACATTTATGCAGTTACACAAAACAATAGTCAAAGCAATAGTCAAAGTAAAAGTCAAAAATAAAAGCAAGGACATGTTATCCATTTTTGTCTATAATATGCAAAATAATACAATAACTTATATTTGTAAGTCGAATTTCAAAACATCGCACAAATTGTGTACCATAGATTCTATTCATACTGATTTCATTTATTCATGACCAATCGTAAGGCTCGAAGAAAACGTCATGCCCGTCACCGTCGGGGTAGCAGATTCCTTTGGTTTTTTAAATGGCGCTATTTTCGTTGGTTTTTAACGGCTTTTAGCCTATTTAGCGTAGTTTTTGGCTTGTATGTTGTGTACCTTGACTATTCGATTAAAAGCCAATTTAAAGGCAAACTTTGGGCGATTCCTGCAAAGGTCTTTGCGAGGCCTCTTGAGGTTTACCCGGATGTCAAATTGAGTGCGGACCAGTTCCAAAATGAACTCAATGTCTTGGCCTATAGACGCGTTGCGAATCCCGATCGGCCCGGAACCTATATGCGTAAGGGCAGTCATTTTTTCGTAATGACACGGAATTTTACTTTTTGGGACGGGGATGAACCTTCTTTACCCATTCGATTGGATTTTGTTAATGATCGTTTGGCAAGTTTGCGTCATGCGCATCGCGGAGTTCAATTGCCCTTGGTTAGAATGGATCCTGCAGTTGTTGGACGGATATACCCTCAGCATACGGAAGACAGGGTGCTGGTAAAGTTGGATGAAGTTCCACCTTTGTTGATAGAGGCCTTGATTACAGTAGAGGATAGAGATTTTTATACGCACTACGGTGTTTCTCCACGCTCTATCGCCCGAGCTATGCTGGCGAATATTAAAGCAGGTGCTACGGTGCAAGGCGGCAGTACATTAACTCAGCAATTGGTTAAAAACTTTTTTCTGACAAATGAACGGTCTTTGTGGCGTAAAGCCAACGAAGCAATCATGGCTTTACTAGTTGAGTGGCATTATGAGAAAAACGAAATTCTCGAGGCCTACTTAAACGAGATATACTTGGGACAGGATGGTAAACGGGCTATTCATGGTTTCGGATTGGCCAGTCAATTTTATTTTGAAACACCGTTGTCAGATATTCGTAATGACCAAATTGCTTTGCTTGTGGCAATGGTTAAAGGACCTTCTTATTATTCACCCCGACGGCATCCGGAACGCGCATTAACGCGCAGAAACCTGGTCTTGGATATGTTGGCAGATAATGATGTGATTACGAAAAATCAATCTTTCTCTGTAAAAACCAAAGAATTAGGGGTGTCCAAACTCGCAAAGAGTAGTGTAACGTCTTACCCAGCGTTTATTGACCTGGTTCGTAGACAACTGAGACGAGACTATAAAGAAGAAGACCTTAATTCGGAAGGATTGCAGATCTTCACGACACTTGATCCCTTAGTACAATACGAAAGCGAAAAAGCATTAGCCGCCTGGGTAAATAAATTAGGTAAAAAATTGGATACTCCAGATTCACCTCTTCAAGGTGCCAGTGTGGTGGTTAGCGTCGAAGGTGGAGAAGTATTGTCCATAGTGGGTGGTAGAAATCCACAATTTGCCGGATTTAACCGGGTGCTGGATGCCGTAAGGCCCGTCGGCTCACTTATTAAACCGGCTGTTTATCTAACGGCATTGTCTCAACCGGAAAGATTTACCTTAGCTAGCCTTTTAGACGATGGTCCTCTATCTTTAGAGATGGACAGTGGGAAAATTTGGGCGCCTGAGAATTTTGATCATGAGTATCATGGCTTAGTACCCCTGCATAGGGCATTGGCCAAATCATATAACTTGTCGACAGCCCGACTTGGACTAGATGTTGGTGTTCCAGCCGTTATTGAAACGTTGCGCACCTTGGGTATTAAGCGGGAAATGAATCCGTTTCCTTCCCTACTGCTGGGGGCTGCAGCAATGACGCCGATTGAAGTCGCACAAATGTACCATACCTTGGCTTCCGGTGGTTTTCGAACACCTCTTCGGGCCATTAGAGCAATACTGACAGCGCAAGGGCAGCCATTACAACGTTACCCTCTTTCTATAGAGAAGGTTGTGGAAAGTGCCCCAATTTTTCTGCTGAATACCGCCTTGCAAGAAACAGCGAGACTGGGTACCGGAAGAGGAGTGTATCAACATGTGCCAGATTCACTGGTGCTATCGGCTAAAACCGGAACCAGCGATGATTTGCGTGACAGTTGGTTTGCTGGGTATACCGCCGACAAACTGGGTGTAGTGTGGATGGGAATGGATAGTAATCAACCTGCTGGTTTGACTGGTGGTAGTGGTGCCTTACATGTTTGGGGCGAAATATTTCGATCTATTAGCGCACAACCCCGTATGGATCTAGTGCCGGAAAATATTGAGCTAGTGCTCATTGATTCTGAGACTGGATTAAGAGGTGACTCTGGTTGTGACGAAGTGTTTGAATTACCTTTTATCAAGGGATCGGCACCAGAAGATTATGCGGCTTGCACGGGTAGTAGAGCTGGACGAAACAGTGGCGGAAATACTCAGTGGTTTAGGGGTTTATTTAGGTGAATAAAGTGTTAAAAAACATGATGGAAAAATTCAAAATTAATAATTTTTTGCTGATCAGCGTTATTGTGCTAACAATGAGCGCTTGTGTAGGTGGCAAAAAGGATTCGGGTGGCATCAATGTGGACGACGAGGGAATGGTTATTGATCCCTTTTATGATGTGCCGGAAACACCAGAGTCTAACCTGGATTCCTACCAAAGCGGAGATGAACGTTATCCTCAGCCTTCCACCACGGCACCTAATATTTCTACCCAGCCTACCAGTCAGACCGTGTTGGCTTTACTTAATCAGGCGAAAATACAGGAGCAAGCAGGTGAGTCAGAACGAGCAGCTTCTGTATTGGAAAGAGCATTACGTATTGAACCAAAAAACGCACAACTTTGGTATCGCTTGGCTCTGTTAAGGTTGCAGCAGGGTAAATTAGGGCTTGCTGAGTCATTAGCCGCAAAATCAAGTGCACTGGCAGGAGATAATGAATTGCTAAAGCGGAAAAATAAAACCATTATTGAGCAAGCAAGGATATTACAAGGTAAAGAATGAACGGATTAAACCTTATGTCAACAAAACAATATCGGGTGTTCTGTGTCTGTTTATGATGTCGACAAATTAATGTTGGAGGCACGTAAACTTGCGGCTGATTACCGTAAGGCTACAGGAAAGCCCTTAGGTATTAGTAGTGAAATCGCCATCCATGATGTCGCGCGTTTAATGAATCTCGAGTTAGATGAAGCTTCTCCGGGTGGTTATGATGCTATTGGTAAAGGTAAACGGGAAGGTAAAAAAATTCAAATAAAAGGACGAACCGTCTCTGCAGACATGAAGTCGAATCAGCGTGTGGGCCAACTAAAGGTAGACCAGGAATGGGATATTGTTATGTTGGTCTTATTAAACGACGATTATGAACCAATAGAAATATACGAAGCGGCTCGCGATAAAATAGTAGAGGTTATTCATAGTTCCAATTCAAAACGACGAAACAGAGGCGTATTGTCTGTTGCAAAGTTCAAACACATTGCAGAATTGATATGGACCGCTGAAGATGGTGTGCTCAGTGAGGATTCTAGTGTAGTGTCCTGAATTGTATGCATACAGTTTAGGACACTACACTAATGTAAACCAGCCCTGAAAATAGACTCGCACTCAATCGATTTTTCAAGGATAATTTAAGAAAAATCGCTTACAAAATCCCATAAAATTATTATTCATATAATAAAAGCATTATTACTTGATGTATACACAAACCGTAGATGAGTTGTTGAGTGCTGAAGGCCCGTTTAAAAATTATATAGACGGATTTGCAGTGCGTAGCCAACAACAGGAAATGGCCTTGGCCATCGATGAATGCATTGATGCTCAGAGTCTCTTTATTGCTGAAGCAGGAACAGGAACGGGCAAAACATTCGCTTATCTTGTCCCGGCAGTTCATAGTGGTAAAAAGGTAGTTATTTCAAC
>Ga0316192_10001910_pt1 | contig 15381 bp, 5 predicted proteins | sample MerIslwburrow_MG_FD_204931 | JGI IMG/M metagenome (GOLD analysis project Ga0316192, IMG submission 204931) | Coastal sediment microbial communities from Maine, United States - Merrow Island worm burrow | ecosystem: Environmental > Aquatic > Marine > Coastal > Sediment | place: USA: Maine...
AATCTCCCCCAACCCTTTATGCCCTATGGGTGCTCTTTGCTAAAGAGGGGGGCTTGTCTAATGTTAACGGGACAGCAGTGATATTAGATAGCAGTTTTCATCAGCTACAGATAATACGAGTTGGTTCGGCTGGCTAGTAATGACGATCAGGTTGTGGGGCCTTCCAGTGAGGTACCGGACTTAACTCAGGGTTTTGCTGCTGTGACTGCGATGGGGTGGCTTTTTCGGTGTTAGGGTAAACCAGTCGTCGGATGAAATTTCATAAAAGTGGTCAGCTTCACTACGCAATTGATTTGAGGTGGTGCTGGGCACGGCGGCAATTTCAACACGCACACCCTCACCTTTTAAATGGCGAACCAGTTCAATGTAATCTGAGTCACCGGACATAATGATGATGGTGTCTACTTTGCTGGCCAGTTGCGTGGCTGTAATGCTTAGGGGGATGTCGGCTGACTTGTGACATGGTCTGACTGAACCATGAAAGTTGGTGTGCAGGCGCTCTTTAAGTTTTGATGAGATTGTATGGCCTTCACGAAAATAGACCAGACGATTCAAGCCGCGGTTATCCAGCAGCTTAGGTACTAAGGTATCAAAGTTGAGCATGGTCTGGTTGTCACCGGTTTCGGTGTGGATGCTACGTTCTATATTGTTGCCATCAATAAGGATTGCAACAGACTGGCTGATGTTGACGTTTGATTGGCGTATTTGATTCATATTGTTCTTATTAGGTTGATGGGCTGTGTCTGATTATAAGCTCAGTTTAGAATTAATACAGAATTGTGTTTGTGGTTTGCGCAGATGTAAAAAAGCCACCAACACATTATGCATTGGTGGCTTCAATATTAAATCTTTATTTATTTGGCGACGTCTTTGATGGTGCTTTGTTGCATCATGTATGGCGGGCAATATCTCGATGGATCATCGGCGCCAATTTTATTTTTATCAGTGTCTATAGCAAGGCTATTAATTTGAGGTGTCTTTTTTCTTTTTCTCGAAACTGCCAGTGTGTTCGAAAAGCCAACGTGATTGAGTGAATCTTTCATCAGTTCCCTCCAGCGCTTTTATTAAGCTGAATTTATGCTGCTATAAGTGTTGTTCAATAACGATTGCCAATCAATTATCAGAAACAGAACTATAGCAGTATTTTGGGATAAGAAAACCCGCTAATACCGGGGTGTATTGTCTTTGTGGCAGAAGCCTTTTTCTATCAATGGCTTAGCGGTAGGAATTGATGTTTTATGGATTAGGAATGGCGCTTCTGTCGGCTTGTAGATTTGAGTTTTTGAGGCTTGTTTTTGTTTATGCTTTGGTCATGGAATGACGGTTTTCCCTTAAGGCCGGAAGCATCAAAGTCTTTTAGCAATGCTTGGCTTACATCGGCTTCGTTGCAGCCGAGTTTGTTACATAGGCCATCAAACAAAAGTTCGAATAGCCGTTTCAGTGAAATGTGGTGTGTTTGATCAGTGGTTATAAACAACCAATCACTTAAGGCCATAAATCGCTGAAATGGTTGTTCTGCAAAAATGATGTTTTTGGTGTTTGAAAAACGTCCGGAGTTAATAATCATGTCCCAGTAACGCGCCATTCGACTAAGTCTTTGCATGTTAATAAAGTCAATCAGGTTGTTGCTGAGAATGTTGTATGGCGGTGCGGGATTAAAACGTAACTGAAATGCTTCGCTATGACGAATGATAGGCGAACCACGCAGACGTTTGAGTATGCCGATTTGTATTTCGTGAGGATTGAGTTTTATTAAACGATCCAGACCATTGGCAAAACTGTTGATGTCTTCACCCGGCAGGCCAATGATCAGGTCGGCATGAATGTGGGCGTTGGTTTCGGTTCGGATCCATTGCAGGTTTTGTTCGGTTTTTGCATCATCCTGACGGCGACTGACAAGTGCCTGCGTTTGCGGATTAAAGCTTTGCACGCCGACTTCAAATTGCAGGCTGTGTGGCGGAAACTTTTTTATAACTTCTTTTATTCTATCCGGCAGGTGGTCGGGGATAAGTTCAAAATGGAGGAATAGTTTTTCATCCATGCGGGCAAGAAAAAATTCGAGGATGCGAATACTGTTATCAATTTTTAGGTTGAAGGTGCGGTCGACAAATTTGAAATGACGGACGCCGCGATCATAAAGTGAAGATAGCTGCTCAAGGAAAAAATCGAGATCAAATGGCCAGGCGGTTTTGTCTAGTGCCGAGAGACAAAACTCACATTTAAACGGGCAGCCGCGTGAGGCTTCGACGTAAATGATTCTGTGAGCGATATCATCATCATTGTATAGATGGTAAGGAAACTTTATCTCGGCAAGATTGACTGTTTGCTGTGGGATGAATTTGTCGGCAATGGCTTTGTTGTTTAATAGTTTTTCACATAGATCTCTGAATGAAGTTTCACCGGCGCCAGCAATGACATAGTCGGCATGCCGACAAATAGTTTGTTGCTGTTGTTCAAAACTGACCTCTGGTCCGCCAATAACAATAATGGTTTCCGGGCTGACCTGTTTGATGATGCTGACGATCTTGCCGGTCTCTTCAATATTCCAGATGTAAATACCAAGGCCAATGATTTTTGGATTTTTTAACAGCAGTTTTTCAGCGATATCGATGGGCCGTTCGTGGATGGTGAATTCGATGATGTCGCAGTCATCCTCGTAGTCACCGAGGTTGGCTTTGAGATAACGAAGGCCGAAGGCGCTGTGGATATAGCGGGCATTGAGAGTGCTGAGGACGATAGAAGGCATGGCCGTATTTTACTTGATTGCTGGCTGTTTGGCTTGTCCCTGTGTCATGAAATCCGTCGTGTTAATATTGCCGCAGTCGTTTTAGGGGGCTTATGTCGGATTCATCTTCAAATTACGAAACCATTATCGCGCTGGCCCTGGCTCAGCGCGATAATGCGCAGCATGCGAATCAGCGTCGTGGCCTGGTGTTAAGTGGCACTGCGGCGTGGTGTGCTGATGTTGCAAACAATATCGCCTCTCTTCTTAGTGGGCGGCAGTTGTGGGTGACGCGTCAGCCGCCTGAGGCTGTTGAGGCATGTGTTGGTCGTGAGGTGTTGCATCGGCTGGGTGGTGAAGTGGAACTGCTGGTCTATGACTGTCACGATGGTTTTGATGTTGATGCCTTTGGTGCTGCTTCGGGTTTAATCAGTGGCGGCGGTCTGTTGTTGTTGCTGACACCGTCGTTGGCTGCCTGGCCGTTGCAGGCAGACCCTGAGGCCGAACGATTTTTTAAAACGGATTGCACTGCCAGTAGGTTCATCAAACGTTTTATCAAGATTGCCAGGGCTTCTGATGCGTTATTGATGCTGGCTGAAAATGATAGCTTGCCGCTTCTTCCAGAGATTGATGAGTCTAGCGTGGTTTTGCCTGATCTTGATGGCCCGTGTCGAACGCTGGATCAGCGGGCAGCGGTGGCTGTGATTGTTGATTTAGGTCGTGGACAATCACAAGCCCCTTTGGTGCTCGTTTCAGATCGCGGTCGAGGCAAGTCTGCGGCGCTGGGGATTGCGGCTGCGCAATTGTTGCAGCAGGGTTGTAAAACTATTTTTATCACCGCGCCACGATTGGCTTCAGTCGATGCGCTGTTTGAACATGCCCGTCGGCTATTGCCTGAGGCGTCCTCAAGTCGCGGTTTGCTGGAATACGGCGATGCCTGTCTCAGGTTTATTGCGCCAGATGAATTGATAGAGACGGCACCTGACGCGGATCTGTTGTTGGTGGATGAGGCGGCAGCGATTCCAGCGCCGATGCTGGAAAAAATGTTGTTGCATTATCAACGCCTGGTGTTTGCTACCACCGTGCATGGTTATGAGGGCACCGGGCGTGGTTTTGCGCTACGTTTTAATAAGGTGCTTGATAGGCAGAGACCTGGCTGGCGACAATTACGTTTGCAACAGCCAATCCGTTGGGCCGAAGATGATGCGTTGGAAAAATTTGTTTTTGATGCGCTGTTATTAAATTCAGCAATCGCAACACAAGATCAGTTGGCCGGTCTTGATCTATCCCTATGCCAGATTGATTCTGTTAGCAGTGCGGATTTAATGGAGGACCAGCAGTTGCTGTCTGAGGTGTTTGGTTTGTTGGTGCTGGCGCACTATCGCACCCGGCCCAATGATCTACGCCAGTTGCTGGATAGTCCTGATCTGAAGTTGTATGTCATGTCTTACCGGCAACATGTGGTGGCCGTTGTCTTGCTTGGCATTGAGGGTGATATTGATACGCCGCTGGGCCGCGCCGTCTATCAGGGCCGACGACGTATTCAGGGTCATTTGATCCCACAGTCATTGGCAACGCATGCGGGTTTTATCGAAGCACCAGCACTGCGATATTTACGCATCATGCGCATAGCGGTTCATCCGCTGGTTCAGTATCAGGGTTTGGGTTCGGCCTTGATCAGGCATGTTTGTGAAACAGTGACGGACAAGGATTGTGATTGTCTTGGCGCAAGTTTTGGTTTGACTCAAGCGCTATTGCGCTTTTGGCAGGCGCTGGATTTTGTGCCGGTGCGTTTGGGTTTGATGCGAGAGCACAGCAGTGGCAGTCATTCACTAATTATGTTGCGCCCGGTCTCTGAGGCGGGCCAGCGATTGTTGTTAAAGGCGCATCAGCGCATGCAACAACAGTTGCCGGTTTTATTAACAGATTGTTTGTCTGGCTTTGATGCGCAGTTGGCGGCAATGTTAATGCTTGATTCGGTTGAAAGTGTGGCAACCATGACGGAGATTGACTGGCAGGATGTTGTTGGTTTTGCCTATGGCCTACGAGGTTATGAGTTTTGTATGCCGGCAATTGCGGGTTTTGTTAAAACGCTGCCGCGAGACTTGCCTGAATTAAATCTAAAACAACGCCAGTTATTATCAGCCAAGGTGTTTGAGTTGCAGTCCTGGGCGGAGGTTGTGAGCTCCGTTGGTCTATCCGGTCGTACCGAGGCAATAACGTTGTTGCGTGAAAGCTTGCGAGTGTTGCTTGAGAACTATGTCGATGATGCTTTGCTTGAAAATGTCAGAACATCACTTGATCTATGAATGGGAGGTCTCGCCAACGTAATAGAGCTTGTCGCCCATGGGGGGATTACCGAAAAACGTTATTGTAATCATGGTGGCGTATCTTCTTTGCTTGCTTTGATGTGTCGCAACAACAAATCAAGCAGATACGTCGCCCATTTTTTAAATGATCAAATACCTGATTTGCTTATAACTCACCGAAATCCAACAAGAGCAAAATTATTCAGGCATAAAATCAGTTACTGACCAGATATTAGTCGGATCATTTGTATCGAAGTAACTCACCCAGTCAGTCGTTGTTATATCGTAAAAACTGCCCTCGTAGGAGTAGGTTCCGACAGATCCGCCCGGTCCGGCCCCGTCGGTATAGGTATATTTACCGGCATTGACCGCTGTTTCCTGGCTGTCAACCAGGCTATTAAAATAAACGCCATCAGGCGGTGCAGTCGAACCGACCAGAGACATGGTGTTGATGATAAAACCCGCGATACTGTCTGTATCGTAGTCGCTGTTACGCATATCAATCAGCGTAGTCATTTGAATGTCGGCATTGATGACGGTTTGGGCAATAGCGGGCTTTTTGCCGTATTTGTCTTTTAAAAACTCAGTTGTCATCTCACCGTCATTGACGATTTGACGAATCAATACCCTGGTGGGGTTGCCTGTGGCGTTACCTGAATAAGCTGAATCGTTGTCCAGTGGTTTTCTGGAGTTACCATAACCTTCAGCGGTAAATGATGTTGTATCGCCGCCAAATGCGCCTTGCTCCCAACAATATTGACCAAAGCACTCACGGTCAACGATTTCGACATAACTTTCCTGAATAAAACCACTCGCTAGATCGCCAACAATCATATGGATATAATTTGAATTGGTTGTCGGGTCGTAAACAATCTCGGCCTGCTCTATTCCTGTAGCGGTAGTAACCTCTTCATCTAGCAGGTAGGGAGTACAGCCGGTTGGGTAGCAACTATCGGCAAAACTATAGTACGACGTTGCCATGTACGCGTTTTGTGACTGTGGTTGAAAGTTCATCACAAACTCGGCGTAAGCTTTTTGCGACAATAAAATAAGCACAATAGGCAGACCCACAATAGGTAACACATTTGGTAAACGTTTGCGATAAGCCACTGCCACACCGAATATGATCACCAGCACCACAACTTCGCCACCCAAGGCACCACCGCCGCTATTACCTGAGACGCTAGCCGTATCGTTAGCAGAGGATATGATTTGTGCAAACTGCCCAGGGTCCTGAATCACATAGTTCGCAGCACCATCCATATCATTGTCACCACCATCCTGAATGGTCAGTTGAACGCAATAGTTTCCTTCGTTCAACCCGGCAGCATACAGGTTGCTTCCGGGCAACGGACACTCACCCGGCGTACCAACAGCAGATGCCAGACTGTTGTTGGTATCTTCAACAAAATTGGCCCATCCGGTTGTCGGATCATACTTGCGATACACGGCATTGCCTGGCAAGGCAACGAGCTGAGGAATGACAATCTGTACAGATTGCCCGGCAGTCTCCAGACCCACCACTTCGAAATCAAAATAACCACCGACATTGATGACTGTGTCTGTCGCTGAGGCGGTGCCTGATTGCCCTTCACCGCCGCCGTAGGCGGCAATATCATCAATTGTCACAAGCGCACCATCAGCACCTGCAGCAAAAGCCGTTTCACCTAACTTGAGCGTCAAGCCAGCCTGGGCACGCATGAGGTAGGATTCATTTTCACCCGACAGTATCTGCAATTCATTGCTGGCGAATGCGCTGGAATCCAGATAATCAGGAATACCATCTCCATCGCTATCGTCGAATGACTCAACGGCATCCATGATGGAGTCGCCATCGCTGTCGACACTGGATGAAAGCGTAGGCGCGCTATTAACCAATTCTAACAAAACCTCTACATCTGAAAAGAGCGCTCCAGCGCCATCATCGCTAACTGTCAGCCTCACCGCATAAAAACCAGGTGTCAGCCCTGCTGGATCAAAGACAAATGTTGCCGGGTTATCCGTACCGGACTCAGGAATATCTGTCAGGTTGTTGTTAGTCGCACTCCAGTTATAGCTATGAGTATCAGCAGGATTAGGATCATCCACACTGGCGGTCACGGTTACGTTGCCTGCTCCGGTCACAACCAATCGTGTCGTGGCTGCAGCCTGTTGCGACTGCAGTGTAACTTCCGGTTTAACATTTGCCTCGGTCACGGTGACTGTATGTACGGTATTGCTACCCGCTAAAGCATTTGTGGGTGTGGCCATGGTAAAGATGATGAATTCATCGCCTTCACCAGCGCCATCATTCTGCACGTTAAAAACACTGCTACTACCTGTTGTGCCAGAAGCAATCACGATGTTGCCAGAGGCGGCATTGTGGTCTGCCGGATTTGCAGCATCGCCACTTACAGTAAATGGAATGGTGACAGGATAACTGGCTGCCTCGCTGCTCAATTCTGCTATTAGGCTAAAGCTGTCGCCTTCTCCCACCACCTGATTCAGAACAAAATTCGCGGTGGGCGGAATTGGGCTTTCATCATCGGTAATCACTACCGTAGCACTGGTTGGGTTGGTAACCAGATAATCGCTTGAATTCAGCACATTGATAATGACCGTTTCAATCTGCTCGACCAAGGCATCCTGAATCGGGAACACATTGACCTGCACGCTACTAACGCCGATGGAGAGTGTCGCCACATTACCCAATGCGGTGTAATCCACCGAGGTCCGAGCACTGCCCGTGACACTGTAAAAGACATCTAGAGGATCGGTGGTGGGGCCACTGCGCGTGATTATAAAACCAGCATACCCGGTTGATGCCTCATCAACCGCTGCCGCGCTGACTGTGAGGCTCACGGTGGCACGGCCACCATCATCAAGGTTTGTCAGCGATACCACCGGGCCAACCAGGCCGTTATAGTTACCATCGCTACTGGTCGCGCCAGGTGCCGACACGGTGTAGTCGACATCGTTATCCACAATACCATCGCTTTGACCGACAACAGTGATGGTCTGCGCCACATTCCAGTTGGCGCTGGTAAAGACCAGTGATGCAGGATGCACCTGCCCTTCCGTGGCATCATCACTGCTATAAACAACAGTGACGTTATCGCTGGGCTGGCTGTTCAACCTGACAGCGAAACTGCCGCTGGCACCGACTTCGGTCGTGAGCGCATTCACGTTATTGACGATGATGCCGGCGCTATCATCATCAACAATTGTGACGGTCGCGCTGTTGGGTGAGCCGATGATATAACCCGCCCCCGTATCGATATCCACAATCACTGTCTCGTCAGATTCGATGACTTCGTTCTTGGTTGGTACCACACTGACATTCACGCTGGCGCTTCCCGTTGGAATCGTCACGCTTCCAGGCAGTGCGACATAATCACTCCCTCCGGTTGCGGTCCCCGTGACTAAATAATTCACCGTCAGATCGGCGGTAATCTCACCGGCGCGGCTAAGCGTGAACTCACCCGTGCCGGTGTTTTCATAAATGCTGCCATTGCTGGTTACGCTGATTGCTTGCGGCACATCATTATCGATATTGGTCACGCTGATATTAATGGGATCAATGCCATCGTAATCTGTGTCAGTACTGGATGATGCAGCCGTGTCAATAATGTAGCCGTTGTTTCCATCGCTGTTGGCATCGTTCACGCCGGTGATGGTGACTGTTTGTGGTGTTGACCAGTTGGTCTGTGTAAAGGTCAGCGAACTATGAGAGATCGTACCTTCATCCGTTTCGAGGCTGGAAAGTCCCAAGGTAACGTCCGCGTCAGGAAATGCAGCGAGCCGCACAGTGAATGTTGCCGTGCCACCCGACTCAGTGGTCTGCAAACCGCTGGTGGGGGTAATAATAAAAGCAGGGTCGACGAGGTTGGGTTTTAATATTTTTACAGCCCCTTCGTTAAACACATCTATTGTTGTTTCAGGTGCACCGGCAGCTAATTCATCATAGCCATCACCGTCATAATCGGCGATGCCCGTCACTGAAGTACCTAGAAGTCTTATATCTGTGTCGCTTTCAACGTGTTGCCAATCAGGTGTTGATGCGAGTCCGGTGGTATCGACCCCATAAAAGACCAGCACTTTACCGCCGACGCCGTCACCTTTTACGCCAAGCGCAACGTCATCAATAGTATCGCCGTTGAAATCAATGCCTCCGGCAAACGCCGCGCCCAAATAGGAATATGCGTCACCACCTTCCAATTGCCAGGCAGCATCGCTGGGGTGGGCCAAGCCGTCCAAACCGGCATCGTCCAAGCCGATGGCTGAACCGTGAAAAACGTAGGCGATACCTTCAAAGCTTGCACCGTTGGTAAAATAAGGCGCACCTACAATGACGTCATCGTAGCCATCATTATTCACATCGCCGGCACCGGCAACAGCCCAACCTAAACGTGCGCCATACGAATCACTTTCTACCTGCCAGGCGGCCTCACAGGGATGTGCTATACCGTCAGCTAAACCGCCACAATTGGTATAAGGCAAACCACTGCCAGATCCGTAATACACATGTGCACGCCCTTCGTTTGTTGTGCCGTTATCGTAGTAGTCCGAGCCGATGATAATGTCATCGATAGTATCGCCATTAACATCGCCGGCACGAGCAACCGAACGGCCAAAATAGGCGCTGGCTTGATCCCCTTCTGCAACCCAATTTGCTTCGCAGGGATGTGATATACCGTCAGTTAAACCGCCACAATCGGTGTAGGGCAAACCAGTCACTGAACCGTGAAAAACGTATACACGTCCTTCATTTGTTAGATCGTTATCAAATGCATAGGACCCCGCTACTAAGTCTGCGTACAGATCGTTATTAACGTTTGCGACAGCAAGAGAATATCCCATGTATGCATATGATTGATCAGCCTCTGCAACCCAGTCGGCATCGCTGATTTGTGCTAAGCCATCGACATCTGCATCGGGCAGACCAGAGACCGAACCGTAATAGACATAAACACGGCCTTCTCGAAACTGGTTGCTAGGGGTGTCTCCAGTCTCATATTCTGCGCCGACAACCACATCATCATAACCATCATTATTGAAGTCTCCTGCGGCCACGGCATTACCAAACCGGATACCGCTGGTGCCGATTGCACTCCAGTCAGGTGTGTCTGAATAACCGGATGCAGAACCAAAATAGACACGCACCTTACCCGAACCGCTGTCTTCAACCGCCCCCACTAACAGATCCGGAATGGTGTCATTATTAAAATCACCACTGGCGACGCTGGTGCCGGACAGTGCTCCAGAAGCGCCACTGACAATCAGATCGCTGATCACTTCGTCATCCAGGTTAGTGAGGTCTATATCAGTATGATCAATATTATTAAAGTTAGCGTCATCGCTGACAGCAGCACCTATCACCAACTGATAAGCCTGAGAACCATCTAGAATGCGATCGTCCACACCGGTGACCGTAACCAATTGTCCAGTCCAGGGAAGATCGCTGGGGGTAAAGACTATCTCGTTAATCACTGATGCTTCGGTCGTATCGGTGACGGATAACGGAATCGTAACATTGCTGCTGGGCGTGGTAGAAAGGCGTATCAAAAATCTAGCAGAACCACCGGCTTCGCTCGTTGCATCGCTATTAATCTGAACAACCGTGATAGTGTAACTGTCGTCATCGACATTGGTCACAGGCACCGCAGTGGGCGTGACACCGTTCCAGGTGGAGTCTGCACTGGTAATCGATGAAATGTTTATAAAATAACCTTCAGCAGGATCAATAATGCCGTCATTGATGCCGGTAATCAGGCCTGTTTTTTCTGTATTCCATTCATCGGGTTGAAAGATGTAATTTTGAGACAGCAGTGAGATATAACCTTCCGACGGATCAGAACAGCTCAGCGAAAACATCACGGTTGATGCCGGCCGGCCGGCCAGTTTTACGGTAAAGGCCGCGCCCCCGCCGGTTTCGCTGGTGGTCAAACTGCCGGGGGTAATAATTACATCGGCAAAATCGTTATCATTATTCGTCGCTGGCAGATCGGCTGGGTTGCTATTGTTATACAGACCGTCACCACTAACCGCTGCACCGATCACGACATTGAAGCCGGTATTACCATCTACCGCATCATCATTCACACCGGTAACATAAACCGTTTGTGCGATATTCCAGTTAGCGGAAGTAAATGTCAGTGATGATTTATCAACGGTTGCTTCAGTTGTGTCATCGCTGGAGATGCCAATCGTTACGTTGTCTGTTGGTTCACTATTAAGCACAATAGAGAAACTATCAACGGTTGCGTTTTCTGACGTGTTAATGCCGTCAAAGGCATCCACGGTAATACCAAAAGTATCATCATCGCTGTTTGTCACGGAAACATCGGGCGGGTTACGACCGTCAAAACTGCCATCACTGCTGCTGGCGCTGCCAATCACAATGTTATAGGCAATGTTGCCATCGTCGATATTGTCGCCCACGCCTGTAACGGTGATGGTGACAGGGCTATTCCAGTTGCCGCTATTAAACGTCACTTGGCTGGGCGAGACAGTGCCTTCGCTTGTATCGCTGCTATATAAATCGATGACAACATCGGCGCTGGGTGATGAATTTAGTTCAATGGTAAACGTGTCGGGGCTGCCCGCTTCGGTAGTCGTTAAGCCTGAGGTTTGCGAAAGAATAAATTCACCGCTGGCGGCCACACCACCTCCATAGCTGAGCGTGACATCGGAAAATGTTGGCGTACTATCCGGGGCGGAACTCACCGCTTCGACCTTGTATTGAAGCCATTGATCATTAATCAAATCACGGACAACGGCCGCCGCTTCGCAAGTGATGGAACCGCTGCCACTACATTGGCCACTGACCACCACGGTGGTATTGGCAGAATTCCAATAACTGCTGCTGGTGCTGTCTGGCCCAAACCAGTCAGACCAGGTGCCGGGCGAGCCGCTGTTATCTGCGGCCGTGCGTAATTGAATGCGGATATCGGTGTTGGCGAACAGTGTTTCGTTCCAGCTGATGCTGGAAAGCAGATTATTGGCATCCCCCGTGTCGTAGGGGCTTGAGATCAATGCACTGGCGGCGGAATAGGCGGCAACGTTGACGGTGATGTCATCCAAAGATGGCGTTACATCAGTGTCCGTTGTGCTCATATTCACGCGGTACTGAAAATAACGCCCGACTGGCAACGCGGCAATGCTGCCACCATCGGTAATTCCAGTGATCCAGCTGCTCCAGGAGCCATCAGGTACCGCCGTGTTACCCGCACGAACATCGACAGTCAGTGTGGTATTCGCGGGTTCAGTCTTGGTGTAGTCCAAAGTGGTATACCCGAGGTGATCCCCCATATCCATGACCGACGACACTAACTGACCTGGGGTTTGGTAAACCCCTCGTTTGATAACTTTTACCTCAGACGTTCCGGTGTACGCGATCCCATCAATTGCAAACACATCGCCCAGACTGCTTTCATGGCTCGCCATCACGGCGGGATTGCTGGGGTTAGCGACATCGACAAACTTGAGCACGCCGCCATCAATGACATAAAGCAGGTCGTCCTCAAAATAAAGATTGGTGCCCTCTGCGATGGTGCTATTGGTGGCAACAAGGGAAGGCAAAGAAGGGTTTGTGACATCGTAAACCTGCAGACCTGTTCCGACTAGATAGGCGTAGTTACCATTGACCCATACGTCATAGGTTGTACCCGCAACTTCGGCGATCTTAGTGGGTTGCGACGGATCAGAGACATCAAAAACAATCAGGCCTTCACTACCATCTGACATATAGAGATAGTTACCCACCGCCTGTAAACCACCGCAGTTGGTGCCATCGGTCTCGGCCCAGCCCAGGTGAGAAGGATTGGCGGGGTCACTAACATCAAGAACCTGTAAGCCTGCATGGAAATCAGCGATATAGGCAACCGTTCCGTCCACATAAACGTTGCACGCGAAGCCGGCCGTATTATAAGAACCCACAGAAGATGGAGAGCTGGGTGTACTGATATCCAAAATATCCAAACCATCAGTCCCAATGGCAACATAGGCGTAGTTACCACTGACAAAGACATCGTTTGTAGCATCACTACCGCTATAAGAAACTTGCGTCACATAACTGGGGGCACTCGGGGTAGAGACATCATAAATTCTCAGTTTTGGAAACAAAGAACTATCATATGCACCATAAAGATAACCGCCTGACACAAATACATTTTTCAGGAAATAACTACCAGTATCGGAACCGATCGTGCTGGGTGACCAGTCTGTAGATAGACGCAAGTGGTCGAGGGGGCTGGCATGTACATTGGAGCCGTAGGGAAAGTTGAGATAGTTAACGGTGATGTCATCTAACGAAGGCGTCGCCGTTGCCACGCTATTGGAAAGATTTACTCTGTATTGAAAGTGAATCATGTCACCCAGCATCGAGATATCACCGCCGTCGGCGATGTCCAGCTGCCAGCTGGTCCAGTCTCCATCCACCGTCTCTGAATTACCGGCTCGCATATCGATGGTAAGCGTGGTGTTGGCCGGCTCTGTTGCCGTGTAATCAAGGGTGTCAAACCCAATATGACCACCTGTGTCGATGACCTTTGACGTAATACTACCCGAGCTTACGTAAGTGGTGGTGCCATCGTTTCTATAACCCAGAGCAATACCAGAATATTGCCCGACGAGCATATCCAGATCGCCATCCAGGTCCAGATCGGCCATAACAGGGGCAGAATACGTAAACCCAGCTGGAGTAATGGTTGGCTCCCAGGTCGGTTTAGACACCCAGTTCGGCGTTGTGTTGTCACCGATATTTTCAAAGGCGTACACAACCCCATTGTATTCACCAACCATGACATCATCGTCACCATCAGAATCGATATCAGCAAAAGCAGGACTCGAGCCGGACCCCACATCTGGCAAATCCCAGGCATTATTACTGATCCAGGTCGGACTCGACGTTCCCCCGGTATTTTCATAACCTTCACTTGCCCCAACATTCCGACCAATGACCAGGTCAAAATCACCGTCACCGCCCAGATTGACAAACGCTGGGGTAGGGTGAGAGCCAATATCTGCTGAGTTCCAGCTTGATTTCGCAACCCAGATGGGGCCGATGGTCCCCGTATTTTCGTAGCCCAGAGTAATACCCACATTCTCCCCAAGCATCATGTCTAGGTCGCCATCGCCGTCCAGATCCGCCATTGCCGGTGCCGCGTAAGTACCTACATCGGCTATATCCCAGGTACTTTCACGGGCCCAAGTAGGACTGGTTGCACTACCGGTGTTTTTATAGGCTTTGGTTGATCCGGCGCCCCCACCCTTCATTACATCTAAATCACCATCGCCATCCAGATCGCCGATGGTTACCGAAGCCATGTATTGACTTGCATCATCCGGCACATCCCAAGCTGCATTTAACGTCCACGTGGGGGTATGCGAAACCACACCAAGCGTGACGCGATTCGTGACAAAAACAGTGCTTAGAGTTGCACCGGTGAAAAAGTCACTCTTGCTAGTGTGCGTTTTGGCTAGGTTGTTATTGGGGGCGAAGTCTGACTGAGTGGTATGTGTGTTTGAAGCCGAAATTGATCCCAGCTCAAGATCCAAACCAGCATTTACGGTAACGATATCCGTGTCTTTGCTTGAATAGGCAGCCCAGCCTGTCTGGTCTCCTGGGTCCTGCGCGAGACACTCACCGCCAACCCAGGCCCCGCCAGCATTGGTGCAGGTAGAACTATCCACCGGAATACCATCAGACCAATCCGTCTGGGTAAAAGTAGCCGCCCAAACATCGGATGAAGGCCCAAAAGCACCAACAGTAAGCAGCCAAACAAAACCGCACGAAGTGCCTGCAGACAGCTTTATTTGTTTTGAAATCCAATCATTTATCATATAAAACTGCCTGTATAGCTCAGATTGCCTAGCTTTATCGCTTGGATTTAATTCAAAATTCTGATTAGAGAATTTATATGAAAATCAACCGATTAGGTGTCAACAGCAGTGCCACCTCACGGGTATTCAAAAACACAAAAAAGGTGAGGCGCCCCTTAAGACAACAACCCTATTATGATATCGGCACTAGAAGTGTGGATATTTAGCATTTATTATAATCAATATTAAGAATAATTAATTATCTCAGAAAACAGGGTAGGTTGTTAAGCTCTGGTATGGATAAACACTGTATTAGCGGCGATTTGTAGGGATGAAATTATCCCTCAATTGGTCGCTCGACATGGACTGCGCCCGCCCCAGATCGACGCCTGGAAGAAATAACCCATCGAACAGACAGCTGACTTATTCAACCAAGGCAATGGCAGTAAAAAGGAGTCTGTCTCGTTCGAGCCGCTACCATTCAGTCTCAACTGGTGAATGACGGCACGTTAAGTGTGTTACGCCTGATGGATGAGCAATACGATTTTT
>Ga0316192_10001911_pt1 | contig 15381 bp, 15 predicted proteins | sample MerIslwburrow_MG_FD_204931 | JGI IMG/M metagenome (GOLD analysis project Ga0316192, IMG submission 204931) | Coastal sediment microbial communities from Maine, United States - Merrow Island worm burrow | ecosystem: Environmental > Aquatic > Marine > Coastal > Sediment | place: USA: Maine...
ATATCGCCGCGATTGGTTACTGTTTTGGTGGTGCCGTGGTTTTACAGATGGCGCGTGAGGGCCTGGACCTGGATGCGGTGGTCAGTTTTCACGGCAGCCTGGGCACGCCAAAACCAGCACAAGCAGGTGTCGTTAAAGCCAAAGTAATGGTGGCCCATGGCGCGGCTGATCCGTTTGTGAAACCGGAACAGATTACTGGTTTTATGAGTGAGATGAATCAGGCCGGGGTTGATTATCGCTTCACTGCCTATGGCGGCGCAGTACACAGCTTTACCAATCCGGAAGCAGACAAGTTTGGTGAAAAATTCAATCTGCCACTGAAATACAACAAACAGGCCGATGATGATTCATGGCGCGACATGCAAACCTTTTTACAACAGGCCTTTGCTGATTAAACTGGCTAGCGGCAGGCTGGGAATAACCGCTTCAAATTTAGCTTGTTATGACTCGGCCTGCTGCTCGCGCTTTTCTATCACTAGCTGCATGCGCTGACCACGATGTTTGAGGCGCTCTAAATCCTTGCTCAGTTCTTTACGCTGCAGGTCTTCAGTGCTCGTTTCCAGCTGCTGGTTCAAATCCTGAATCTGGGCCAGCAGCTGTTTATGTGCATCGCGCATCTGTTCCAGAGAGGCAGCATCCTCGGCAATATCAAACACCACCTCCTCTGCCTTGCCCGCCTCGGTCTCAACTTGGTCATTCAAGCTATGCTCAGGTATAAACTGTTTTTCAGCTGGGTAGGCACGTGTATTCATAAAGCTGGGAGAAACAATCTCAATCCCGCTCTGATGCAGATGATCGAGCATTCTTTTGTGCAGGGTAGATCGAAACGAAAGCAGCTGTTTGACTTCACTTAACAGGCCATTAACCTGATAGGTAACTGAATAATCCCCCAGCTTGGTTATCAACATAAACGGATCAGCCAGCCCTGTTTCTTGCGCCGCCTCAAGCAAAGCAGACTCGGCATCACGCCGCGAGACATCATAACCTAGCGTTACTTCTGCCGAAATTATCGTGCCTGTGGCATGTATCACCTTGGTCGGCTGTGTCACCACATAGAGATTAGGCAGGGTCATCAGATCACGATCTGTGGTTTGTATTTCTACATGCAGCAATCCCATTTCGGAAACCCTGCCGAAGTTTTCTCCGACACGAATAAAGTCACCTATCCTGAAGCTGCGCAGGCTACGCAACATGATCCCGGCCATGGCGTTGCCAACAAAGGTGGTTGATGACAAGGCGATGGTGGCTGACAAGACAATCCCGATCAGACTCAGCAGCTGTCCGCGGGTCGAATCGCTAAAGGGTAGCACCACAATCACCAGCAGTATGCCGACAAAGGCGATAGCGAATTTGATCAACTGAAGACGATAACGATATTTCGGTTCGGCCTGATAGTGACGCACCAGAAACAGATTACTGGCCATGAACCCGCCAACTACCAGAATGATGGTAACGATGGCTGGCACAAAATCAAACAGGCTAAAATCGGTCATTTATTTCGCACATGATGTATAGACCGTACCAAGATAACAGAACGCACTATTAGTTAAGACCATTCAATTCAATATTTTTTATTGCCGTAAAGTGGGCCTGCGCAACACGGTCACGCCCTTCTCTGCTGATTAAATATTTTTTGCATTCGTGTTCATTATCCATAAAAAAGTTTTCCGTCAGTGCAGCGGGCATCTTGGTATTTTTCAGGACGTAGAAGTTGGCCTCTTTGTCCACATCACCATCTGAGACATCAGAACGCATTTTGATATCGGGGAATTGATTTTCGAATTCCTGATAAAAAACTGTGGCGACTTTGTCTGAGTAAGTCGTGCCTGGTGAGGTGTAAACCTCATAACCTTTGCCACCACCGGCATTGGCGTGAATAGATATATAAATGCAGCTGCTTTGATTGTGATAGCTATTGGCGCGTTTGACCCGTTCATTAAGGGAAATATCTTCCAGCTCGGGGACAATATTGACGTAATTGATGCGCTCGGCAGTCAGCATCTCGATCAGGCGATTGACAATAGCGCGGTTGAATTCCCCTTCATAAAGGATTGAGCCATCATCCCAGTTTGGACTGCGCTTGCCTTCGGTTTGATAAAGACCGTCAATAACTCCGCCGTGGCCGTTATCCAGCAGCCATAAGTATTTACTCGCCATGACAACACTCCTTGTTGTTAACTAATCAATACAACAAGAATAGTCAAAAGAAACGAAAAAGGGATACAGAAATTTTATTCTGTTAGCTAAACCAACTGCTGCGCCAATACCAACGCATCTTCACGGCCTTTATGACTGGGGTAGTAATTTTCACGGCAACCCAGTTCATTAAAGCCCATCGACTCATACAGATTGATGGCACGTTTGTTTGAGGCGCGAACTTCAAGCAACAGCATTTCAACTTTATTCGCCCTGGCGGTCTGCTCAAGCGAGTGCATTAGCGCCCTGCCCAAACCCTTGCCCTGTTGCTCAGGATGGATGCAAATATTCAATACGTGTGCTTCACCCGCAGCCATAGACATCAAGGCATAGCCGCACATGCTGCCCCCCTCTTCCAACACACAGGCGTAATAATTACTTTTCAGGCAATCGCGAAAATTACCCTCAGTCCAGGGGAAAGGATAAGCAGTCTTTTCAATCGCCATGACAGGCTGAATATCCGCCTCGGTCATGAGACGCAGCTGATAGGGTTCTACAAACATCGCTACTTATTCGTTATTGACGATCTGCCGCGCTGACAACAGATCTTGCCAGGCCTTGCGCTTTGCCGATGGCATGCGCAACAGATAGGCCGGATGATAACTGACCACCAGCGGTATCTTGCTGTCGCCATATTCAAACCTCTGGCCACGCATGTCGCCGACCTTTTGATCTGTCTTTAACAGGTTTTGTGCGGCGACACGACCAAGGGCAAAAATCAGCTTAGGCTGGATCAGGGCGATCTGTTGTTTAAGATAGACCTCACAGGCGGCAGCCTCAGCAGCTTTTGGATCGCGGTCATCGGCTGGGCGGCATTTGACGATATTGGCGATGAAGACCTGTTCACGTTTGAGACCAATGGCCAGCAACATTTGATTGAGAAGTTTGCCAGCCGGCCCGACAAAGGGTTCACCCTGGGCATCCTCGTCAGCCCCAGGGGCCTCACCGATCACCAGCCAGTCGGCATTACGGCTGCCAACTCCAAACACAGTCTGGTGACGATGTTGGCTTAGATCACAACGCGTACAAACACTAACCTCTGCCTCTAATTCTGCCCAGTCAGTGGCAACCGTAGGCAGATCGATACGCTGCTCTGCGACTGGGGCTACAGGCTCAGCCTGTGGTGATGGCGTCGCAACAGTTTCAGCTGCTGCCGGGATTGCATCGGCCGTTTGAGATTGGGGCTGTAATTGAGTTTGGCGCAGCGACCAGGTTTGTATACCCATCGCCTCCAGATACTGGCGACGTTGCTGGTCTGTCTGCGCCTGCCCCATTCGTATTAAGCCTAGACCTGTGGATGGGCTCTATCATCAACCGCCATCATCTTGTTGACGGCATTGATGTAGGCCTTGGCCGAGGCAATCACGATATCAGTATCAGCACCCTGACCATTAATAATCCGGCCAGCCTTTTCCAGGCGCACATTTACTTCACCCTGAGCATCGGTGCCATTGGTGACATTATTGACCGAATAAAGCTGCAGACCGGCACCACTGTTGATGATCAATTCAATCGCCTTGAATGTAGCATCCACAGGACCACTACCTTCTGAATGTGCACGCTGTTCTTCACCATCAATACTCAAGGTAATGCAGGCATCTGGCGTTTCACCGGTTTCAGAACAGACCTTCAAGGCGATCAGTTTGATATGCTCATTCTCAGCCTCAACACTTGCATCTGTCACCAGAGCCTGTAAGTCGTCATCGTAGATTTCATGTTTTTTGTCGGCCAGATCCTTAAAGCGTTTAAAGGCATCATTGAGTTCTTCTTCAGCCTCGAAGCTAATGCCCAGTTCATTCAAACGGGTACGGAATGCGTTACGACCCGAGTGTTTACCCAGCACCATGCGGTTGGTGCTCCAACCCACATCTTCAGCGCGCATGATTTCGTATGTTTCACGATTCTTGAGCACACCATCCTGGTGAATGCCCGATTCATGAGCAAAGGCGTTGGCACCAACAATGGCCTTATTCGGCTGTACCGGGAAACCGGTAATCCCGGAAACCAGACGGCTGGCCGGCACAATCTGGGTAGCATCCAGAGTGGTATCACAGGGAAAAAGATCCTGACGGGTGCGCACAGCCATAACGATCTCTTCCAGCGAGGCGTTACCAGCACGCTCACCCAAACCATTTATCGTACATTCAACCTGACGGGCACCATTCATCACCGCCGACAATGAGTTGGCAACGGCCAAACCCAAATCGTTATGACAATGGACTGAAAAGATCGCCTTATCTGAATTAGGAATCCGCTGAATCAGGTTCTTGATCAAGTTGCCGAACTGATCCGGCACGTTATAACCGACAGTGTCGGGGATATTGATCGTCGTTGCGCCAGCATCGATCACCGCTTCAATAACGCGACACAGGAAGTCCAACTCTGAACGGCCGGCATCTTCTGGTGAAAACTCAACATTGTCGGTGTGTTGACGAGCACGTTTAACCGCCTTCACCGCTTGTTCAACAACCTGATCTGGCGACATGCGCAGCTTCATCTCCATGTGAATTGGAGAGGTGGCAATAAAGGTGTGAATACGGGCGGAATTAGCATTTTTGAGTGCTTCACCGGCACGGTCAATATCTTTGTCCAGGGCGCGAGACAAGGCGCAAATAGTGCTGTCTTTAACCGCGTTGGCAACCGCCTGCACCGCTTCAAAGTCGCCCTGACTGGCGATAGGAAAACCGGCTTCGATGACGTCGACGCGCATCTTTTCCAATACCTTGGCGATACGAACCTTTTCATCCTTAGTCATGGATGCCCCAGGACTCTGTTCGCCATCACGCAAGGTGGTATCAAAAATTATTAATTTGTCACTCATTATTCTCACTCCAATCCTGGTGCTGATATTACAGCAGGGCCACATCAGCAGCAAACGACAGCCTTGACTGCACGTTTAGAAAATATTCGGTTTTTTTGGGGGGGCCGGATATGGCCAATTATTTATATGCCCGAAGGCAGCAGGAGCAGACCTGGCAGCAATAGGACATCGCTACCGGTTAAAGAATGAAGCTTGAATTGTGATAAGCAGTTTTTCATCGTGATTCCAAATCGTGGTATGAAAACTATATATGTCCTACTCAGTTAGTTCAAGCCCTAATCAGATGGTGTTTTGCGTTCGGCACGGTGTTGACGCAACTGTATCAAGGTTAGAGCTATACCCGAGACGGCATAGGCCAGAGCAATCAAAAACAACATAATTGCTGGATCCATAGCCACCAGGCCGAAGACAACCACCACCAAAAGAATCTTGAAGAACGGCACTTTACCCTTCAGGTCCTGATCCTTAAAGCTGTTATAGCGCACGTTGCTGACCATCAACACACCTGCGGCCACAGTCAGACAGGCTGCCAACCAGGCTACGTTTTCACGCGCCCACCCGGCATCATCGCCCCACCAGACAAAACCAACGATCAGCGCCGCAGCGGCCGGACTGGCCAGCCCCTGGAAGTAACGTTTATCTGCAATCCCGGCCTGGGTATTAAAACGCGCCAGACGCAAGGCCGCACCAGCCGCATAGATAAAGGCGGCGGCAAAACCAACCTTACCCAGTGGAATCAAGGCCCACTGATAAATCACTAATGCCGGCGCCAGACCAAAAGAGACCATATCCGCCAGACTGTCATATTCCTTACCAAAATCGCTTTGAGTATTGGTCATTCGGGCAATACGGCCATCCAGCCCATCCATGACCATAGCAATAAATACAGCAATAGCGGCCGCCTCAAAGCGACCACTCATAGAGGCAATAATGGCATAGAACCCGCCAAACAAACCTGCCGTGGTAAACAGGTTTGGCAGAAGATAGATTCCACGACGACGTTTCGTTTCTTCATCCATAATCGGCGCTGGTTCACTCCATTACTCAAGACAAAATTCAGGATATTACATTTTAAAACTGCAAATACAAAACAGGGATTGGGCCGAAGCGCCAATCCCTGTCTTCAAGCAAAAGCAACTAAGATTTAGTTTTTGCTCTTATCAACAATCTTTTGAATCCAAGGCATCATTTCACGCAGCTTGGCACCAGTTACTTCGATTGGGTGCTCAGCATTTAAACGACGCATGGCAGTCATTTCTGGGTAACCAGCCTGGCCTTCCTGAATAAACTGCTTGGCGTATTTGCCTTCCTGAATGTTCTTCAGTGCTTCACGCATAGCCCAACGAGACTCTTCGTTGATAATCTTAGGGCCAGTCACATACTCACCATACTCTGCATTGTTAGAGATAGAGTAGTTCATGTTGGCGATGCCACCTTCGTACATCAGATCAACGATCAGCTTCAGTTCGTGCAGACACTCAAAGTAAGCCATCTCTGGTGCATAACCAGCTTCAACCAGTGTTTCGAAACCAGCCTTAACCAGTTCAACCGCACCACCACACAGAACCGCTTGCTCACCAAACAGATCAGTTTCACATTCGTCACGGAAAGTAGTTTCGATGATGCCAGTACGACCACCACCTACACCTGAAGCGTAAGACAGGGCGATTGCTTTAGCATTACCAGAAGCGTCCTGCTGAACAGCGATCAGATCAGGGATGCCGCCACCCTTAACAAACTCAGAGCGTACAGTATGGCCAGGCGCCTTAGGCGCGATCATGATAACGTCCAAATCTTTACGTGGAGTGACCTGGTTATAGATAATTGAAAAACCATGGGCAAAAGCCAGAACTGAACCCTGTTTCAAGTTAGGCTCGATTTCTTCTTTATAAAGCTGGCCCTGGAACTCATCAGGAGTCAGAACCATAACCAAATCGGCCACTTTAATAGCATCAGCAACTGGCGCAACTTTCAGGCCCGAAGCTTCAGCTTTAGCAACTGAATCAGATCCGGCACGCAGACCAACAGTCACATCAACACCCGAATCTTTCAGGTTATTGGCGTGAGCATGCCCCTGTGAACCATAACCAATGATGGCTACCTTCATACCTTTGATGATGGACAGGTCACAATCTTTATCGTAATAAATATTCATTTGTTGTTTCCTTTTACACTTAACTTTGAACTTAAAATCTAGTATTTACAGAGACAGACTCTTGTCGCCTCTTGAAATTCCTGACACTCCGGAACGTACTGTCTCCAGAATATTCTCATGGCCGACGGTCTGAATAAACGCATCCAGCTTGTCGCCGGTTCCCGTCAATTCAATGGTATAGCTATTACTGGTCACATCGATGATGTTGCCGCGAAAGATTTCTGCCAGACGATTAATCTCATTACGTGCCTCAGTGGCTGCGACCGCCTTGACCTTAACCAACATCATTTCACGCTCGATATGTGGCCCTTCAGTCAAATCGATCAATTTGACTACATCAATCAATTTATTCAATTGCTTGGTGATCTGTTCAATGATTTGATCCGAACCACGTGTCACCAGCGTCATGCGTGATAGCGAAGGGTCTTCTGTTACCGCAACCGTTAGTGACTCAATATTATAACCACGGGCAGAAAACAAGCCAGCAACACGCGACAAGGCACCCGCTTCATTTTCCATCAATATAGAAATTATATGACGCATCGACTTACACCAAAATCATTTCGTTCAAACCAGCACCGGCTGGAATCATTGGATAGACATTTTCAGTCTGATCAGTAACCACATCAATAAAGACCAAACGCTTCTTATATTTGCCTACCGCTTCTTCCATGGCTGGAACCACATCTTCAGACTTCTCAACACGAATACCAACATGACCATAAGACTCAGCCAGTTTAACGAAGTCAGGCAATGCCTCCATGTAAGACATGGAATAACGGCCCTGATAGAAAAACTCCTGCCACTGACGCACCATGCCTAGAACACGATTATTCAGACAAACAACCTTGATAGGCAGACCATATTGCAAACAGGTCGACAGCTCCTGAATATTCATCTGGATACTGCCCTCACCGGTAACACAGGCAACCGTTGCCTTGGGGTTGGCAAGTTGCGCCCCCATCGCTGCAGGCAGACCAAAACCCATCGTCCCCAGACCACCAGAGTTGATCCAGCGATAAGGTTTATCAAACTTATAGAACTGAGCCGCCCACATCTGATGCTGACCCACATCTGAGGTGACAAAGGCATCGCCCTTGGTGACGTTATACAGCGACTCAATCACGTATTGAGGTTTTATCAGGCCGGACTCTGTGTCGTACTTAAGACAATCAACCGCACGCCACCCTTCAATTTGTGTCCACCACTCAGCTAGCGCCGTTTTATCAGGCGTCAGCTTAGATGCGGCCAACTGCACCATCATCTCTTTCAAAACATTGCTAACGCCGCCAACAATCGGCACATCAACCATGACATTTTTTGCAATCGAGGCTGGATCGATATCGACATGAATGATTTTGGCCGTTGGGCAAAACTTCTCAATATTGCCGGTAACACGATCATCAAAACGGGCACCGATGGCAATCAACACATCACAATTATGCATGGCCATATTGGCTTCATAGGTGCCGTGCATACCGAGCATGCCGAGAAATTGCTTGTCAGTTGCCGGATAAGCCCCCAGCCCCATCAATGTATTGGTGATCGGAAAGCCAAGTTTCCTAATCATGTCGGTAAGCGGTTTGGCGGCACGATCAAGAATCACACCACCACCGCTGTAAACCATTGGCCGCTTAGCGGACAACATCAGGTCAACAGCCTTAATGATCTGGCGCTTATTACCCTTCACTACCGGATTATACGAGCGCATCTTGATGCTTTTGGGGTAATGGTATTCACACTTCTCTGCGGTAATGTCTTTTGGAACATCAATCACAACCGGGCCGGGGCGACCAGTAGTCGCAACGTAAAAAGCCTTTTTGATCGTTTCAGCCAGCTCTTTTACATCCTTAACCAGGAAGTTGTGTTTGACACATGGGCGAGTAATGCCAACGGAATCAACTTCCTGAAAGGCATCATTACCAATCATGTTGGTAGGCACCTGGCCGGTGAAGACAACCATGGGAATGGAATCCATATACGCCGTAGCAATGCCAGTAATGGCATTGGTTGCACCCGGGCCTGAGGTAACCAGCACGACACCTGGCTTTCCAGATGAACGGGCGTAACCATCAGCGGCGTGGGTAGCTGCTTGCTCATGACGCACCAAAATGTGCTCAACTTTGTCCTGTTTGTAAATCGCATCATAGATATGCAGCACTGCCCCACCGGGGTAGCCAAACAGATATTCGACACCTTCATCCTCAAGACTGCGGATTAAGATTTCGGCACCAGTTAATTCCACCGTGATTCTCTCCTAAAAACCTTTTTCTCTAAGAGAAAAAGCCCGTTTAACGGGCAGTCACTCTATTTCCAGTATTTTAAATATCAAAAGAGCTCGAAAATTACATGAAAATTCGTAGCTTAGTCAAGCTCTTAGATCAAGGCGGCGAGTATACCAGAATTTTAATATCTGAGGCAGTTCCGAAAACTTCGTGGCGATACAGCTATAATTTGGCCAACCCCACACAAACGGAACCGCCATGCCTTATCTAAAGCTAGAGACGAACCAAAACCCCTCACCAGAATCACTGCAGCAACATCTAAAAACGCTATCCGAAGGCGTGGCTGAAATTCTGGGAAAACCCGAAAATTACGTCATGATTGCACTTGAAACTGCAAAACCCATGTTTTTTGCCGGAAATGATCAGCCTGCGGCCTTCGTCGAACTCAAGAGCCTGGGCCTGCCCGAAGAGCAAACGACCAGCTTTTCCTGCGCCCTATGCCAGCTGATTGAAACTCAAATGGGGATAAAAAAAGATAGAATTTATATAGAGTTCAGCGGCCCGGCCAGACACATGTGGGGCTGGAATGGCAAAACCTTCTAACCAGCCTCAACAAAGTCAGCCAGAAAACCATCCACCTGCTCCCAGACATCAGCAACAAGGGATTCGTCATAGCTCGGATAGGCGGGATCCATAAAGCCATGCCCAGCTGCAAAGCTGTATTTTTTGTAGGTAATCAATGCCTTCCTCATCAGCAAGCGGTAGTCCTCAATCATCTGCGGAGTAATCGACTCATCCTGACGGGCAAAAATCGCCAGCAATGGTGCCTTCAGGGTACGCATCTGCACCACATCGGCATCAAGCTCACCGTAAATCACCACCGTACCCGCAACATCGCCGGGCGCAGCAATCGCAGCCTGGAAAGATTGCCAGCCACCAAAACCTGCCCCCAAAGTGACGACCTTGCGGCCCTCTCTTTTTAGATAATTCAGACCCGCCTTAACATCAGCCTTAACCCATTCCGGGTCAGTCGCGTTCATGATTTCTGTGGCCAACCGCTTCTGCTTGGAAATACGGCCATCAAAGACATCAATTGCCAGGGCACGATACCCCTTGGCTGCAAACCGATCGACCCACTGACGAACCGTTGCATTAATGCCCCAGCGGTCATGCAGGATCAAGATCCCCAGAGCGGCGTCTTCAGGCCCCGCAACATAAGCCTGCAGGTTTGTTCCCATTGCCGACTTTACAGTAATTTCGTGGGCACTTTCTTGCGCTAAATCCTTATTGGAATCAGCAGCATAACTGGCAAATGAAACAAAACAGATTAAACTAAAAATTAGACTACGCATTTTCACTCCAACACAATTATGCAAACAAAATAACAACAAGCTTAGATACGCTCAAGGCAATTGATAAAAAAACATTAATTCAGGCCTGCCCGCAACACCATATGCTACCCTCAATTGATGAAATTGACCTTATGAGGAACTCATCGGATGACTAGCCAAAATCAGCCTGACTGGGACAAACTGGCAGAAAAATTTGATCTATTTTTACCTCACATTGCCCCTGTTGGCGAGGCCCTGTTGGCCGCCCTTGAGATTAATCCCGGAGACAAAACCATCGACCTTGCCTCTGGCACGGGCGAACCAGCCCTTACCCTGGCACAACGTAATCCCCATGCCCAGATCATCGGCACCGATGCGGCTGCGGGCATGGTCAGGGCGGCACAAAACAAGCTCAAGGCCGCCCAACTCAAAAATATTGAATTCACCTGCATGGCCGCCGAAAAACTTGAGTTCGAAGACGCAAGTTTCGACCAGGCCATTTGCCGTTTTGGGGTCATGCTGTTTGAAGACCCACTCCAGGGCAGCAAAGAGATATTTCGTGTACTCAAGCCCGGCGGTCAATTTGCACTGGCAGTCTGGAGCACAGCAGAAACCATGACCACCATGAACTGGGCCTACCAGGTATTCAAAGATCGCCTGGAAGAACAGGACCACCCCGCCCTCGCCAAAGTCACCTCGCTGGGTGAAGCAGGTGTACTGGAAACACTATTACAACAAGCTGGATTTAAGAACTTCAAAATTGAAGCCAAGCAATTTAACTATCAGTTTCAATCATTTGAAGAATACTGGGAGATGATCGAAGCCTCCGACATCATGAAACAACAATTTGATGCCCTGCCCCAGGCTGAACGAGAAAATGTTCGTGATGAAGTTGCCCGTTTTGCCAATGACTATCAATCCAGCAACGGGCTGGTGATACCACATGAATACCTGCTGGCAACCGGAGTTAAATAAGCAGCGGTGCTCGGATAAAAAAAGGGCCGCAACATGCGACCCTTTTAAAATCCTGTTTAGCTATTCATCAAAACATAACCGATGCAAATACCCCTACCAACGACACCATGCATGCTGAGCCAAGCACAATAATAAGATCTGTATCACCTGAACTTTTTTGCATCATATTCTTCTCCTAGTAGATTAATGGTTAAGACACACACTTCACCTATGGGAAAAACAATCCAGCGCCCGATAAAAACATAGTGCAACAGTCAGGAAATACAAGTTATTTTTACTGGTAGATTACTTTTGCAGACTCAATATTGACTCAGTGTTTTCAGCGGCGCCTGATTAATAACAAGGCGCGTCCCTAGCGTACCGGCAAGACCAACACCTACCGCACCTATCAGGCCACCGGCAAACCATAGGGTTATTCCGGGCAAATAATTGAGCTGAAAAATATGCTCTGCGACAACCATTCCAACAACACCTGCCACCGTCGCTGCAACCAAACCTGATAGCAAACCCAGCCCTGAGTATTCAAGCACGATACTGCTGAGCAACTGACCGCGACGGGCACCCAGGGTTCGCAAAATGGCTGCCTCCCGGATTCGTTCGTCAAGGGTGGAATGAATAGCGGCATACATCACCACCAAACCCGCCAACAGGGTAAACAGAAACACATACTCGACCGCCAGGGTGACGCGTTCGATGATGGATCGAACCTGGGCCAAAATACCGGCCACATCAAAGACTGTGATATTGGGAAACTGATGCAACAGACGATTCAGAACAGCATGTTTTGCCTCAGGCAGATAAAAGGCGGTGATGTAGCTGACCGGAAAACCATCCAGCAGTTGTGGTGGTGCCACAACAAAAAAATTGGCGTTAAAGCTATCCCATTCGACGCTACGCAGACTACTAATCTCGGCAGTAAAACTCTGACCCGCTGCGAAATAGGTCAGCCGGTCACCCAGACTCAGCCCCAGCTCTTTGGCCAGCCCCTCTTCAACCGATAACAATTCAGTTCCAAATTCAGACTCATCCCACCAACGTCCGGCAACAATCTGGTTATCCTGCTGCATCTCTGCCGCCCAGGAGATATTAAACTCACGATTCACTAAACGTTTAGCGCGTTCGCTAGCAAAATCATCCACCGCCACAGCCCGGCCGTTAACCTCTACCAGACGTGCTCTCAGCATTGGATAAAGCACAGGCGTTTCTATATTTTCGCCGGCAAAAAATCCCTTCACCGGATCAAGCTGGGCAGACTGAATATTGATCAGGAATCGGTTAGGCGTATTGTCTGCCAAACCGCCCTGCCACTCATCGAGTAGATCCGTGCGCACTAAAGCCAACAGCAACAACGCCATCAAACCAATACTAAAACCAACCATCTGGATAATGCTCTGCCGGGCACGGCGACTGATATTGACCAGACCAAAACGCCATGTCGCCCCGGCATGACTGACGGCCAGTCTAAGCAACCGCAACAGCAGCAGCGATAACAGCACCAAAATCACCAACAGCAACACCAAACCTAGAATAATGCTAACTGCCAGTTTGATATTTTGTGCCTGCAAAAAGGCCAGTACGATAAAGGCGCTAATACCAACAACATAGGCTGTCAGCGTATTCAGCCCAACTGCACCCAGATCACGATTTAAAACACGTAAGGTGGGCACATTGGCCAATTGCAAAATCGGCGGCATGGCAAAACCCAACAAGGTAATCATGCCGGTCAGAAAACCCAATGCAACCGGCCAGGCATCAGGTGCCGGCAACTCAATATCAGCCAGCGGCCCGAGCAAAGCAACCAACCCCCACTGCGCCAAATAACCCAGCAACACGCCAATGCCGCTAGCCACCAAACCCAGCGCCAGCATCTGCCACAGATACAACCGACTAATAAAACGCTGTTCGGCCCCCAGGCAACGCATCACCGCACAGTGATCCAAGTGACGACTGACAAACCGACGCGCCGCCATGGCCACAGCGGCCGCGGCAAGCAAGACACTGACCAGGGCGGCCAGACCAAGAAAGGCATCTGCCCGCTGCAGAGCTGTTTCAACCTGGGGCCGCGCATCTTTGATGGTGTTAAGGCGCTCGCCGGGGGCCAGCCCTTTCTGCCAAAGGCGTTGTAGCTTTTCAACCGACTCGACATCACCGGCAAGCAACAGGCGATAGTTGATCCGACTGGCAGGCTGGACCAGCTGTGTCGCCGCTAGATCAGCGATATTCATTAACAGTCGCGGCGCAAAACCAAACAGCATGCCGCCCGACTGTTCCGGCTCATTGCTCAACACCGCAGCCACAAGCAATTCGGCAGAACCAACCTTCAAGCTATCTCCGACCTTGATACCAAGTTGAGTCAGCACCTGACTACCGGCCCAGACAGTGCCAACTAAAGGCGCCTCTGTCACTGGCGTCGGCGCTGCAAACAACTCACTGGCAATATGTACCTGGCCACGTAATGGATAGCTGTTACTAACCGCCTTAAGCGCCACCAGCTGGTTAGCACCATCGGCAAACACCATGGTTGGAAACTCAACCGTCTCCGCCGTTTTAAGCCCGGCTTCAACAGCCGCCGTCAGTCGCGCTTCGGCAACAGGGTTGCGCGACGAAAACACCAGATCGCCGCCCAGTAAATCATTGGACTGACTCGCCAGGGCCAGTTGAATGCGATTGGTAAAGAAGTTGACCGAGCTGACACTGGCAACCGCGACAATCAGCGCCAGCAACAGCACCGTCAGCTCACCGGCAGACCAGTCACGCCACAACTGGCGCAAACCCAGTTGCAGGGCTATCACACGCTAGCCCTCAGGCAGCCTTCTTCCAGTTCCAGTTGTCGCTGGCAGCGCCCGGCCAGGCTGCTGTCATGGGTCACCATAACCAGGGTCGTGCCATGTTCGGCATTGAGTTCAAACAGCAGCTCGATAATCTTCGCCCCGGTCTTGCGATCAAGATTACCGGTTGGTTCATCGGCGAATAACAGTTTGGGCTGCGGTGCAAAAGCACGGGCAATCGCAACCCGCTGCTGCTCTCCGCCGGACAACTGTTTGGGGTAATGGCTCTGACGCTGGCCAAGGCCAACCCGTTCAAGCACCCGTTGTGCCACATCAGCGGCATCACTCCGCCCGCTAAGCTCCAGCGGCAACATCACATTCTCCAGCGCCGTAAGATTGGGCAACAACTGGAAGGCCTGAAACACAAAGCCCACCTTTGCGGCCCTGAGTCGGGCGCGGCCATCTTCGTCCAGCGCAAACAGGTCAACACCATCAACAATCACCTGCCCTGCGGTTGGCGTATCCAGTCCGGCCAACAAACCTAGCAGGGTTGATTTTCCGGCCCCGGATGAGCCGACAATAGCGACGGTTTCCGCCGCCAGAATATTAAACTCAACATTATTTAAAAGCGTCAGTTCACCCTCAGGGCTGACCACCCGTTTCGACAGGTTTACGACATTTAAAACAGCATCCATATTTATTCCAGCCAAGCCTTGTCTAACCACAGTTACGAAAAAACTCCACAGAGTTACAATGTAAGGTCTTGGAGGATTTAATGAAAGCCTGGATAACTGTTGTATTTACCCTGATATTTTGCGGCTCAGCATCTGCCAATAGCCCAAACTTGCTGGTGCTTGGTGATAGTCTCAGTGCCGCCTTTGGCATAGAGCAGCAACGGGGCTGGGTGGCT
>Ga0316192_10001914_pt1 | contig 15364 bp, 13 predicted proteins | sample MerIslwburrow_MG_FD_204931 | JGI IMG/M metagenome (GOLD analysis project Ga0316192, IMG submission 204931) | Coastal sediment microbial communities from Maine, United States - Merrow Island worm burrow | ecosystem: Environmental > Aquatic > Marine > Coastal > Sediment | place: USA: Maine...
CTACGCCCAATCCCTGCTACGGCTGGCCCCGATGTCGGAGGTGACCTGGTGCGCTGTCGCTTCGATTTCTCCAATGACGAGGAAGTCGACCTGCAACTGTCGGAACTGACGGGCTTTTCCGACAGCAGCACCTTCCACCGCGCTTTCAAAAAATGGACCGGGCTGACTCCCCAGGACTACAAGCAACAGCACTGCTGATAATTCTTGCCCCTACACTTTGACATTTCACGCAATGGTGAGAATCCCAGACTGAACTAGACTCACTCCCATACCAATTAAACACGTGGGAGAACAGGCATGGCTTATTTCATCACCGGCGGCACAGGATTCATCGGGCGCAACTTCATCGACAAGCTCAAGGACCGCGAGGGCGACATCTACGTCCTGACCCGCGCCGCATCCATGCATAAGTTCGAGGAACTGCAGCAGCGCATGGGCGAGCACAGCGACAGGCTGATACCCGTACAGGGCGACCTGAAACAAGCCTTACTGGGTGTGGATGAGGCGACCATTGCCGACCTGAAGGGCAAGATCAGGCACTTCTGCCATTTCGCCGCCATCTACGATATCGGCGCTTCTGCCGAAGCGCAGACAGCCACCAACATCGACGGCACACGCAACGCCATCCGCCTGGCCGAGGCTGTGGATGCGGGCTGTTTTGAGCACGTCAGCTCCATCGCTGCCGGCGGCCTGTACCCGGGCACCTTCCGCGAAGATATGTTCGACGAAGCGGAGAACCTGGATCACCCCTACTTCTCCACCAAGCACGACTCCGAGGGCATCGTGCGCAATGAGTGCCAGGTGCCCTGGCGCGTATACCGCCCGGCCATGGTGGTGGGCAACTCCAAAACCGGTGAGATAGACAAGATCGACGGCGCCTATTACTTCTTCAAGAGCCTGCAGAAAATCCGCAACGTGCTGCCCCAGTGGTTCCCGCTGATCGGGATCGAGGGTGGCAAGTTCAACATTGTACCGGTGGATTATGTGGTGGACGCCATGGACCACATCGCTCACCTGGATGACCTGGACGGACGTTGCTTCCACCTGACCGACCCCGAGCACCACAGCATGGGCAACATGATGAACATCTTTGCGGATGCGGGCCATGCACCGCGCTTCAACATGCGCCTGGACACCCGTATGTTTGGCTTTATTCCCAGCTTTGTGCGCACCACCCTGGCCGGACTGCCGCCGATCAAGCGCATTATCAACACCCTGCTGGATGACATGGGCCTGCCGGATTCCGTCACCATGTTCATGAACTACCCTACCCGCTACGACAACCGCGATGCAGAGCGCGCGCTGAAAGGATCCGGCATTTCCTGCCCGGAACTGCGCGACTATGCCCCGGTACTGTGGGATTACTGGGAGCGCAACCTGGATCCGGATCTGTTTGTCGACCACTCGCTGGAAGGCAATGTGGGGGGCAAGGTGGTACTGATCACCGGCGCCTCCTCGGGCATCGGTAAAGTCTCCGCCCTGCGCCTGGCTGAAGCCGGTGGCCACGTGCTGCTGGTAGCGCGCTCCGCCGAGAAGCTGGAAGAAACCGCGGCAGAAATCGCCGAGCTGGGGGGCATGGCCACTATCTACCAGGCGGACGTGTCCGACATGGAAGACTGTGATCGGCTGGTAGCAGCGGTTCTGGAAAACCACGGCTTTATCGACATCCTGATCAACAACGCCGGTCGCTCCATCCGCCGCTCACTGGAACTGTCCTACGACCGTTTCCATGATTTCGAACGCACCATGCAGGTCAACTACTTCGGCGCGGTGCGCCTGACCATGGGCCTGTTGCCTTCCATGAGCCGGGAAAAGAAGGGCCAGGTCATCAATATGTCATCCATCAGCGCCCTGACCCCCAGCCCACGCTTTTCTGCCTACGTGGCCTCCAAGTCGGCACTTGACGCCTGGACCCGCGCCGCAGCCGTGGAGTATTCGGATCGCAACGTACGCTTTACCACGATCAATATGCCGCTGGTGCGCACGCCAATGATTTCTGCTACCAGCATTTACGATTCCATGCCCGTGCTGACGCCAGACGAAGCGGCCGACATGGTGGTAGAAGCGGTAATCAAGAAGCCCAAGCGCATCGCTTCACAAATGGGTATATTCCTGCAGGTCATGACCGCCGTTGCACCGAAATTCTCGGAAGTCCTGATGAACACCGTATTCCGCATGTTCGGCGACTCTGCCGCCGCCCGCGGCGAGACGCAAGAGGGTAAAGTGGAAGCTTCCAACGAGCAGGTGGCCCTGGCCTCACTGATGAAGGGCGTGCACTTCTAATACTCTCCTGACTGGAAAAAAGGGGCAGGCCTGGTGCCGGCCCCTTTTTTATGTCTGCGATACAGCAGCCAGCGCATTCGCGAAATAATCCAGATTGTGCTGGTTTATACCCGCGATATTGATGCGGCTGGAATCCACCATGTAAATACTGAATTCCTCGCGCAAGCGCTGCACCTGAGCCACCGACAAGCCCAGGTAGGAAAACATGCCCAGTTGCCCTCGAATATGATCAAAGCTCTCACCCAGCCCCATCTTTGCCAGACGATCCGCCAGCAGGGTACGGCAGCCGTTCATTCGATCGCGCATGGATGTGAGTTCTTCCTGCCACTGACTGCGTAAGGCCCCGTCGTGCAGAATGCTGCTGACAATGGCCGCACCGTGGGCCGGCGGCATGGAATAGGTAGATCGCGCGACATTAAGCAAATGCGGCAGTGCCTGGTGTTCACGCTGTGTGTCCGCTGATATCAGACACACGGCGCCAACGCGCTCGCGATACAAACCGAAATTTTTGGAGCACGACGATACGACGATGAGTTCGGGAACGCGCTGCGCCAACAGACGAACGCCATAGGCGTCCTCGTCGAGCCCGCGCCCGAAACCCTGGTAGGCGAAGTCGATCAGCGGGGTAAACCCGCGCTCAATGGCGATATCGGCAACCACCTGCCACTGCTGCTCGGTCAAATCCGCACCCGTGGGATTGTGGCAGCAGCCGTGCAACACCACCACGTCATTGCTGCCCAGTTTACGCAGTGCATCGGCCATCGCCTCAAAGTCTACCCCTCTGAGCTGGCTGCTGTAATAGGGGTATTCCGCCACAGCCAGGCCCGCACTGGTAAATACCGGCGCGTGGTTGGCCCAGGTAGGCTTGCTCAACCAGATGGTTGCCTCACTGTTACAGCGCCGTATCAGGCCCGCCGCAACGTGCAGGCCGCCAGTACCACCGGGCACCTGCACCGAAGCCACCCGGCAGTTGGCCAGGGTATCGCCCAGCAACAAGCGGGCAACGGCTTCATCAAATTCCGGATCGCCGGCGGGGCTCTGATAGGTCTTGGTTGTTTCGGTATCCAGACGCAATTGTTCCGCCTTTTTAACCGCAGCCATGATAGGGGTGGCGCCGGCCTCGTCCTTGTACACGCCCACACCCAGATCAATTTTATTGGGGTTATCATCCTGCTTATAGGCCGCTGAAAGACCAAGAATGGGGTCCGCAGGCAGTGGACTCAGCGCTTCAAACATCGATTTTTCCTCGTCGGTTATCGCCACGATCGGCGCCGTATTTCGACCGACCGTAAAACGCGGCAATGCTGCCATGGCGACACGTGACAGGCAATAAAAAATAACGGTAGAAAGACGCCTGGGCCACGACCCGGACTCAGCGTTTCCGGGCGCGCTGCAAGTCACTCTCGGTAACCGCTTTAGTGCGAATCAGCGGGATCAGGTCATGACTGAGCATGGGATGTCCTTCATTAAATATAGGCCTGCTAATGTCTGCACTACTCAACTGTCGCTGGCGAATTCCTCGCGCACACTATCGGTATGCTCCCCCAGAGCGGGTACGGCGCCCAATACCGGATCCCCATCGGCCAGCATCACCGGAGGCGCTACCAGTTCTACAGTACCCGAAGGGGTGACTACAGCGGTACGACGCAGCTGCTGGTGCACGGCCAGATCGGCGACCGAATTGACCGAGCCAAAGGCAATTTTAGCCTGAAACAGTCGGTCGACCAGCTGCGCTCGTTCAAGTTCAGCAAACACCGCATTAATCTCACGATTCAGGGCGGGACGATTGGCGCAGCGATCCACATTGTTAACATACAATGGATCCTCGAATAAATCGGGGCGCCGCAATACCTGCTCACAAAAATTCTGCCACTCACGATTGTTCTGGATGGAGATCACCACCTGATCGCCGCCGCTGCAGGCGTAGGCACCGTAGGGCGCAATAGAGGGGTGGTTCAGGCCCACACGTTGTGGCGCTTGACCGGTATAATCCTGATGCAACAACGGCACCGTCATCCAATCGGCCAGGGCGTCGAACAGGGAAACTGCCAGCCCCTTGCCGACACCGGTCTGCTCACGTTCCAGCAGGGCCTGGAGTACCCCGGCATGGGCATACATGCCACAGGCGATATCACAAATCGAGACCCCCACCCTGCCCGGCTGCTCCGGCGCACCGGTAATCGAGGCCAAGCCGGTTTCACACTGCACCAGCAGATCATAGGCCTTCATTTCCCGGTAGGGACCGCTTTCCCCGTAACCGGAGATATCAACCGTGATTAAACGCGGATGTGCCTCGCGCAGTTGCGCTGAATCAAAACCGGCACGGGCCGCCGCGCCGGGAGCGAGATTCTGGATAAACACATCCGCATGCTGCAGCATCAGCTGCAACATCTGCACATCCCGCGGGTCCTTGATGTTCAGGCAAACCGACTCTTTGCCACGATTAAGCCAGACGAAGTAGGCGCTTTCGCCATCAACCACATAGTCGTAGTTGCGGGCGAAATCCCCTTCACTGCGCTCAACCTTGATCACCCGCGCACCGGCATCCGCCAGGCGCGAACTGCAGTAAGGTGCGGCAACCGCCTGCTCCAGGGCAATTACCAGCAGCCCCTGTAATGGCAAGTCCATCAGAATGACCTCGGCATACCCAGTTCCTGGGTGGCGATAAACGACAGAATGAGATTAGTGGAGATGGGAGCGACCTGATACAGGCGCGTTTCACGGAACTTGCGTTCCACATCGTATTCGACAGCAAATCCATAACCCCCATGTGTCTGTATGCACTGGTCCGCCGCCGCCCACGAGGCCTCAGAAGCCAACAGCTTGGCCATATTGGCCTCGGCGCCAGCGGGCCTGCCCGCGTCGTAGAGATCCGCCGCCTGCTGTACCATCAGTGCCGCAGCTTCAGTCTGGATATGCGCTCTCGCAATGGGAAACTGGATGCCCTGATTCTGCCCGATGGGCCGACCAAAGACCTCGCGCTCGCAGGCGTATTGCGCCGATTTTTCGGTAAACCAACGGGCATCGCCAATACATTCGGCGGCGATCAGAATACGTTCCGCGTTCATGCCGTCGAGGATACACTTGAAGCCCGCGCCCTCGGCGCCGATAAGATTTGCCACCGGCACCCGTAGATCATCGAAAAACAGTTCCGTAGTGGCGTGATTCATCAGGGTATCGATTGGCTTGATAGTGAGTCCATTACCCAGCGCCTCGCGCATATCCACCAGCAATACCGACATACCGTCGGTGTGCTTGACGCTCTCCTCGCGGGGAGTCGTGCGCACCAGCAATATCATCAGGTCCGAATGTTCGGTGCGGGAAATCCACACTTTCTGGCCGTTGACCACATAGTCATCGCCATCGCGAATCGCGCTAGTACGAATGCGCGAGGTATCGGTACCGCTGGTGGGTTCGGTTACGCCAAAGGCCTGTAAACGCAGCGCGCCTGAGGCGATTTGTGGCAAGTAATGTTTCTTCTGCTCATCACTACCGTGACGCAGCAGCGTGCCCATGGTGTACATCTGTGCGTGGCATGCGCCGCCGTTACCGCCACTGTGCTGGATCTCTTCCAATACCGCACATGCGGCACTCAGCGGTAGTCCGCTGCCGCCATATTCCTCGGGAATAAGCACCGAGAGGTAGCCGGCCTCGGTCAGGGCATGTACAAACTCGGTGGGATAGGATCTGTCATGGTCGAGTTTGCGCCAGTATTCACCGGGAAACCGGGCACAGAGTCGCGCTACCGCGTCGCGAATTTCGGGGTAGGTTTTATCTATAGCCATGACACTTTTCCTCAGTGCAGCCAGCGTGACCAGAACACCGCAAGCAATGATTAACAGGGAGGCTGTTAAATTCTATAGCGGAATGGGGGTAAAGGTGAAAAAGCGTCCCGCCACGTAACAAAATTATCACGCCAAAGGCAACCCGGGCTACACCGACATTCTGGTAATCGGCGTGGTTAGGGCCCGGTCGACGCCCTAGAGGAACCAGGAACCCCCGTCCACCATATGCGTTTGCCCGGTGACAAAAGCGCTATTATCGGAAGCCAGGTAAATAATCGTACCGGTCAAATCTGCCGTGCCGAGGTTGCGCTGAATCACCTGGCCGGACGCGATCACTCGCTTGGCCTTGTCCAGCTTCTCGCCGAAGAATTCCTCGGTTCCTTCGGTCATTACCGCGGAAGGGGCAACCGCATTGACCCTGATATTGTCTGCACCTAATTCACGGGCCATGCCACGCGTCATACCTATTACTGCGGCTTTTGACGCGACATAATCCAGGCCGTATGGCAGGCCATAGACCGCTGCAAGAGAGGAGATATTAATAATGGAGCCACCACCGCTTGCCCGCATGGGATCTACCACTGCCTTGCAGCATTGCCACAAGCCCTTGACGTTAATATTCATTACTGCGTCCCACTGCGCCTCGTCCAACTGTTCGAAACGGGCTCCCTTAAGACCGCCGTATAGCGCCGCATTATTGACCAGCACATCGATCTTACCGAAGGTGTCCTGCGCCTTAAGGGCCATTGCTTTACAACTGTCCATACTGGCAATATCGGCGACGCAGTCGCTTGCCCGACCTCCAGCCGCAACAATACTGGCAACAGTTTCGGCACAACTGTTGATATCACAGGCCAGTACGGCGGCCCCTTCGTGAGCCATCGCCTCGGCATAGGCACGCCCCAAACCACGGGCAGCACCCGTCACAATTGCAACTTTATCATCCAGCTGACCCATGGCACCCGCTTCCGTTTTTAACCAGGTCTTCACAGTAACCGATGCGCAGCCCCAGATGAAGTCCAATACGCTTTCATAACCTGCCGCAACAGTAGGGCCATGCCAAAATCACAGCTCGAAATAGTAACGCCGCAGATACACAGCACCTGCCAGCGCGGCGAGCGTAAATAACAGACCCAGAATCATTTGCGGAATATCTGCAGCCCCAAGCCAGGTAAAGCCGGCGTAACCGCCGCCGGAGTAGTGCGGCAGGTGACGACTCAATACCGTTGCCAGGTGAGAGGTGCCCAGGAACATCCTCTCACCGAGTATAAATGCCAGCAGGGGCCCCGCGGCCAGCATAAAGGGCGAGCGCCGGGCGCCCGCTGAGGCGAGCAATAACCAGGCGTAGCTGGGCGCCAGCCACAGCGCCATCAGCGCGAAGCCCCCGAGTTGCCCCAGGATGAGTGTCGCACCATCAACCCTGGCCAGCACCAGCGCATAGGGATCCATCTCCATGCGCCATAGCAGCAGCATGCCCAGCAGCAGGCACATCACCTGGGCCAGCAGTGAGGCAATAAAATACAGCGCCGGGGTCACCAGGAGCGCCACTGAGAACTTGGCCAGCACCTCTTCCCACTCGGACACCGGCATGGATTTCCAGAACAGGATGCTGCGGTCACGCCGGTCATTAAACAGCGTTGCCAGCAGGTAGTTGGCACACACCAGGATCAGGATAAAAAGAAACAGGTTATGGATGCCCTGCAGCAAGGGGTTGAGCGTGCCGGCCAGCGCGAGGGCATCCGACTGCTCCTCGCCCACACCACCGGGGGTCAGATTACCGGGCGCAGCAGGCGTTTGCTCAAGCCTGTACTCCAGCGCGGGTTCTCCATCGACATTGTTCTCGATACGAATACTTATATTGCCGGCTTCATCGCGGGAGGGCAGCACCTGGGAGACCGACTCACCAATGGCACTGATATGATCCGCCAGCAACACGGCTACCAGCAGTACACCGCACAAGGTCATCACCAGCACCAGGGGCGTCCAGCACAGCGAAGTGCGGTACTCCTGCAATTCACGCAGCACCAGGGCAATATACGTTTGCGAGCGCCCTTCAGCCATCGGTGCCCTCCCCGGTCAGTATCGCCACGAACAAGTCCGCCACCGTGGGTGTGCGCAGTTCTCCCAAAGGTGCCAGCAGGTCCGGCTGTATGCCCCGGTAGATAAAAGCCACACCTGAGGGGATCACGCGCTGCCCCAGGTGTGGAATACCGCTGGCCTTGTGCACATTCTCCGCCAGCGCATGCAACTCCACATACTGTTCGGCGATATCCACCATAGACTGCTGCAACAGCAACTTTCCCCGATCCATAAACATGACATCGGTGAGAATATTTTCCACTTCTTCCACCTGGTGGGTGGAAATAATAATGGTGCGTTCGCTGTGGTGATAATCCGCCAGTATCTGTTCAAAGAAACGTTTGCGAAACAGGATATCCAGCCCCAGGGTAGGCTCATCGAGGATCAGCAGGCGGGCGTCTATCGCCATGACCAGTGCCAGGTGCAGTTGCACCATCATGCCCTTGGACAGGTTGCCCACATGGCGCGTTAGCGCCACGTCAGTGTCAGCGAGCAAGGTCTGCGCGTGCTCGCGATCAAAGCGCGGGTGCACCCCCGCCACGTAATCCAGCAACTGCGCTACGCGCATCCAGCGCGGCAACACCGCGGTATCGGCAATAAAACAGACCTGTTCCATGACCTGAGCGCGTTGGCGCAGCGGGCCGTAGCCAAGCACCTCGATATCGCCCCGGTAGCGGGTCAGTCCCAGCAGCGCGCGTAACAAGGTAGTCTTGCCGGCACCGTTGGGGCCGATCAAACCGATGATGGAGCCACTCTCAACCTGGAAATCCACGCCATCCACCGCTTTGACATTACCAAAGCTGCGACTGACACCACTGGCCTTAATCACCTGGCTCACTGCTGGTCCACTTTGGTGGAATTCATTGACAGGCTCTTTTCCATGTTCGCGGCGATAGCGGTAGCTACCCGCTTGGCGCGCTCGGCGCGCTCACCGGCGAAGTTTTCATCGACGGTGCGGATAAAGAATGACAGCCAGCGCTGGAAGTCATCCGCATGTAACTCCCGCTTGCCGTGCAGCTGCCGGTGAATGTTCATGGTATGCCGTTGATAGGACTGCTCTCCCAGCAGCAGCTTACACCAGTAGTCCTTGATATGCGGCAGGTGCACCGCGAGGTCAATCTGCGCCACATCGACAAATATAGGGGCGAGCTGTTCGTCTTTAAGCAGGCGCTGGTAAAAGAGGTCGACGAACAATTCTATATTCTGCCGCGTATCCATATCTGGCTTGTCTATGCCAGCAACCATAAGACTACTTCTTTTTACTCTTTTTATTTTTCTTTACATGCGACATCAGGCGCCGCTTGCGCTGTACCTGGCGCTGGGTGAGCTTGTTGCGTTTTTCCGCGAAGGGGTTGTCGCCGCTGCGAAACTCAATACGCACCGGTGTACCCACCAGCTCCAGCTCCCGGCGAAACACCTTTTCCAGGTAGCGCACGTAGTTATTGGGCACATTACCGGTCTGGTTGCCGTGAATGATAATCAGGGGTGGATTCTGGCCGCCCGCATGGACATAACGCAACTTGATGCGCCGACCATTGATCATGGGTGGCGGATGGTCGAACACGGCCCCCTCCAGTATCAGGTTCAACTGGTTGGTGCTCAACTTGCGCGTTGCAGACTGGTAAGCGGCGTCAATGGATTTATACAGGTGCCCGACCCCGGTACCGTGCAAGGCTGAGATATAGTGCACATCAGCGTAATCGGCAAATTGCAGGCGACGCACCAGTTCCGACTTGATCCAGTCACGCTGATCGGACTCTATGCCATCCCACTTATTCACCGACAGCACCAGACCGCGCCCGGCATCGATGCAATGCCCCAGCAGGTGCATATCCTGGTCGACAATGCCTTCATGGGCATCCATCACCAGGACCACCACGTGCGCATCACTGATGGCCTTCAGGGTTTTTACGATAGAAAATTTTTCTACCGTCTGCCTGACATTCTTACGCCGTCGCACGCCGGCGGTATCGATCAGGGTGTACTGCCGTTCACCGCGTTCAAAATCGATATAAATACTGTCGCGGGTTGTCCCGGGTTCGTCGTAGACCACCACCCGCTCTTCTCCCAGCAGGCGATTAACCAGGGTCGATTTACCCACATTGGGCCGTCCCACAATAGCCACCCGGGTGCTGTTGGGATAGGGCTGTTCTTCGTCGCGTTCCTGCTCTTCGGGAAAATCCTGCAGCACGCTGTCGATCATATTGCGCACGCCGCGGCCATGGCTGGCGGCTATAGCGTACATGGAACCCACACCCAGGGCGTAGAAGTCACTGGTGGCGACATCTTCATTGATGCCATCTATCTTATTGACCACCAGATGAAAGGCCTTGTTTCTCTGGCGCAGGTGACGAGCCAGGGCTTCGTCGGTGGGGTTAAGCCCCTCCCGGGCGTCCACCATAAACAGTACCGCGTCGGCTTCCTCGATCGCCGTCATGGATTGTTCGGCCATCTGGGAATCGATGCCTTTTTCATCGCCACTGATACCACCGGTATCGATAACGACGAAGGGCCGGCTGCCGATTCTGGCTTCGCCGTACTTGCGGTCCCGGGTCAGGCCGGGCAGGTTCGCTACCAGCGCGTCACGGCTGCGCGTAAGTTGGTTGAACAGCGTCGACTTGCCGACATTGGGGCGCCCGACCAGGGCGATTACGGGGATCATCAGTTTTTCGCTGTGATCTCATAGGCGACGAGCTTGCCACTGTTACCGAATACATAAAGTGTATTGCCATCGCTGAGCATGTCCGCTCGCACCCCGTCACCGTCTGCTTTGACACGGCCGGCAAATTCACCATCCACCTGGGAGATGATATGCACAATACCTTCGAAATCTGCCACCGCCACATAACTACTTACCGGGGTGGGTCGGGACAACTGGCGATAGCCCAGCGCCACCTGGGTCCAACGCAAACCCTGGCCATTGCGCAGATAGGCATTTAAAGAGCCATCTTCATCCGCCACGTAAACGTTACCGAAGCCCTGGGAAACGCCTGAAAATGACGATATATCCTGCTGCCATAACTTACGGCCATTGGTAATATCAATAGCAACGACCCTGCCCTGGTAACTGGCCGCATAGAGTTCGTTCCCTGCCAGTGCCATGCTGCCGTCCACGTCGACTATACGTTCGATTTCAGAACGCCCCTGGGAAATGGCCACCCGCACTTCCCAGCGCACGGCTCCAGTCATTGCGTCGAAGGCGACCACGCGGCCATTAGCAAACCCGGTGAAAACCGTATTGTCACGCAGGATGGGCGTGTTGGTACCGCGTATCGTCAACACCGGTACATTGCTGTCATAAGTCCACAGCTTCTCGCCGCTGTCAAAATCCAGACCCTGCAGTTTGCCGTCATAGGTCTGGGCGATCACCACCCGGCCATTGCCCTGGGGGGCCGCAAGAATTTCCCCGGTCAGCCGTGTGCTCCAGAGTTGCTCTCCGGTATTGGCATCGACCTTGATAACAAAGCCATCACTGCTACCCAATAGCAGGGCATCATCATAAACGCCGACGCCGCCCGATAACTGCGTATCCATATCCGCTTTCCACAGCTTTTTACCACGGCTGCGCTCGAAAGCTGCGACCTCGCCTTCGGCGGAGGCGGCGTAGATCCTGTCACCGTCAATCACCGGCTGCAGACGATAAAAACCGTCTCCCTGGCCGTCGCCAACGCCGGCTGACCAGAGCCGCTTGATCTTTACCGTCTGGGTAATACGCTCCAGTTCCACGGGTTGCTTAGGGTCTTCATCATCGGAATCAAACCAGCCGGAAATCGTGCTGCAGCCCGTGAGGCTGAATACCATCGCCAGCGTTACAAGCCACTTCAATTGCTGTCGCACTGCGTCAGTCCTCCTGCTCTTCGGGGGTGGCGAATTCGTCTATCACGGGTTCCACGTCCACCGCCTCGGGCGTCTCCATTTCTGGTATTGCCAGCTCTCGCGCGGGCACCGGGCTCAGGGCCTGCACTTTCTGCTGCAGTGTTGCCAGGTTGACCTGCCCGGGGTTTACGGCTGCCAGAGACAGGGCCTCGGCGTAGGACAAGCGGGCATCTTCCGTTTTACCCTGGCCCAGCAGGATGTCCCCACGGGCAACGGCGTAGGAGGCCTGGTAAGTACCCTGCTCCTGTGAGTCAAGGATAGCAAGCGCCTGGTCGCTATCCCCGGAGGCCGCCAGCACTCTAGCCAGTCTAAGCTGTGCCAATTGGGCTGTATCACTGCCCTTGCTGGCCTCCCCGAGCACCCAGCGCAACTGCTCCTCGGCCGCAGCCAGGTCGTTTTCAGCAACCGCGATTCTCGCCAGGTGCAGGGCGGCGAACTGGGCATAGGTAGTGCCACTGAAGTCTGATTTGAGCTGTTCGCCCAACGCAATACCCTGCTGCTGCTGCGATGGGCTGGCGTCGGCACTGCTTACCCGTTGCAACATCGCCTGGTACAGGTCCGAGGCGTCCTGCTGTTTGGTTTCCACACTGCCTTTCCAGGTCTGGTAGGCAAAGCTCAGGGAGCCGGCGATAATAATGGCAGCGATAACGGAGCGTCCATTTTCACTCCACCAACGGCGCAGGGCTTCAACTTGTTCTTCTTCTGTACGGTACTGATCCACGTCGACTATTCCTCTTATTCAATCCCACTGACGAGCGCTGCGCGCAGCGCCGCCTGTATTTGTTGCACCGGCAGCGATTGCTGTGCCTGGCGCTCTCCCCCCTGCTCGCGCAGCGGCTTGACGGTCACCGTGCCCGCAGCCACCTCATCTTCACCCCAGATCAGTGCCACCTGCGCACCACTCTTGTCGGCTTTTTTCAGCTGGCTTTTAATACTGCCACCACCGGTATGCTGGAGAATATTCAGTTCCGGCATTTGCGAGCGCAACTGCTCTGTCGCAGCCAGCGCGGCGCGCTGCGCATCATCGCCCGCGCTTATTATGTAGACGTCAACCGTTGCTGCCACGGCACCCGCTGCACCAATCTCCTGCAACAACAGCACCAGGCGTTCCATGCCCATGGCAAAACCCACCCCGGGCGTAGCCTTGCCTCCCAGCTGGGCTACCAGGCCATCATAGCGACCGCCGGCACACACCGTGCCCTGGGCGCCCAGGCGCTGCGTGACCCACTCGAATACGGTCTTATTGTAGTAATCCAGGCCACGCACCAGGCGCGGGTTTATTACATAAGAAATACCCGCTGCACCCAGCAGTGCGCACAGTCGGTCGAAATCTTCCCGGGACTCATCATCCAGGTAGGCCGCCAGATCCGGGGCCCCATCCAGCAGCGCCTGGGTATCCGGGTTCTTGCTATCGAGAATACGCAGTGGATTGCTGTCCAGGCGGCGCTGACTGTCCTCATCCAGCGCGTCCCGGTGTTGTTCCAGGTAAGCAACCAGTGCGCTGCGATAGGCCTGCCGCGCCGCCAGGCTGCCGATGGAATTAAGCTGTAATTCCACGCTATCTTCTATGCCCAGTTGGCGCCATAGCCGGGCGCTCACCAGGATAAGCTCTGCATCCATATCAGGTGTTGCGACACCGAACGCTTCCACGCCGATCTGGTGAAACTGGCGTTGGCGGCCTTTCTGGGGACGCTCATAGCGAAACATCGGGCCGGCGTACCACAGACGCTGCGGGACACCCAGCAGACCCTGTTGTATTGCCGCGCGCACACAACCGGCGGTGCCCTCCGGGCGCAGGGTCAGGCTTTCGCCATTGCGATCGTCAAAGGAATACATTTCTTTCTCGACGATATCCGTCACTTCGCCAATAGAGCGTTTGAACAGTTCAGTCTGCTCCACCACCGGCAGGCGGATTTCGCCATAGCCATAGCTGCCCAGCACGCGCGCCACGGTGCGCTCCAGGTACTGCCAATAGGGCGTATCAACCGGCAGGATATCGTTCATCCCGCGGATGGCTCTGATATTACTCACATGTTCTCCAATATGTGCCGCGGCGCTCAGGTAGAAGATTTGGCAATCAATTGCTCTTCCGCCGCAGCGCGTTCACGCTCCAGTTCGGTGGCGCGCTGCCTGATCACCTGCTCCAGGTGATCGACAAAACCTTCGTTACTGACTTTATGATCCGGTTCCCCCGCCACGTAAATCAGGTTGCTGGGCGTCGCCCCAGTCAAGCCTACATCCGCTTCGCGCGCTTCGCCTGGGCCGTTGACGATACAGCCGATCACCGCGACATCCATTGGCGTGCGTATATCTTCCAGGCGCTGCTCCAGTGTATTCATCGTGCCAATGACATCGAAGTTCTGGCGCGAACAACTGGGACAGGCGATGAAGTTGATGCCATTGGTGCGCAGCTTGAGGCTCTTGAGGATTTCAAAGCCCACCTTCACTTCTTCAACGGGGTCCGCCGCCAGAGACACCCTCAGCGTGTCGCCAATACCATCCATCAACAGCATGCCCAGGCCTACAGCGGATTTAACCGTGCCGCCGCGCAGTCCGCCCGCTTCGGTAATGCCCAGGTGCAGGGGCTGTTCGATCTGTTGCGACAGCAGGCGATAGGCCTCCACTGCCATGAACACCTCGGAGGCCTTCACGCTGACCTTGAAATCCTGGTAGTCAAACTTGTCGAGAATATCCACATGGCGCAGAGCCGACTCCACCAGCGCCTCTGCGGTGGGCTCGCCATATTTGCGCTGCAGGTCTTTACCCAGGGAACCGGCGTTGACCCCGATACGAATCGGGATACCTTTATCCCGCGCGCTGTCGATAACCTCGCGCACCTTGTCATCGCGGCCGATGTTACCAGGGTTGATGCGCAGGCAGTCCACCCCGTACTCAGCAACTTTCAACGCAATCTTGTGGTCAAAATGGATATCCGCCACCAGCGGCACAGTGACCTGTGCGCGGATATCGCGAAACGCTTCAGCCGCCTCCATGCTGGGTACCGATACCCGCACGATATCCGCACCCGCGTCCTGTATGGCGCGAACCTGGGCCACGGTAGCGGCCACGTCGCAGGTTTCCGTATTGGTCATGCTCTGCACGCTGATTGGCGCATCGCCGCCCACGGGCACATCACCCACATAGATCTTGCGGGTAACACGGCGCTGGATTGGAGATTCCGTTTTCATGGCTCACCTGCTGTCACGGTCTGTGGCAATGCTTGCGTTTGCGTACCGGGTTCGCCCTGGGACTGCGTCACCCGTTCAACACGGTCACCCTGCCACCACCACAGTCCCAACACCAGCAAGGCCAGCACGGTGAGGCCGATAACCACTCCCACG
>Ga0316192_10001915_pt1 | contig 15363 bp, 15 predicted proteins | sample MerIslwburrow_MG_FD_204931 | JGI IMG/M metagenome (GOLD analysis project Ga0316192, IMG submission 204931) | Coastal sediment microbial communities from Maine, United States - Merrow Island worm burrow | ecosystem: Environmental > Aquatic > Marine > Coastal > Sediment | place: USA: Maine...
AAAACGTGTGGGATACAGAGTTTCGCCTACGGAGCCATGCCGGACGGTTCGGAGATCGCGGCGATCAATCTCAATACGCTGCACGGCCTCGATCCCAGGTCTCTGAATCCGAAGCATGTCGACGGACGATCGATGTAGAAGTAAAGTCGTTGGTCTGGCACCTGCCAATAGGCAGCTTATGGCCGAGAGCGAGCAGTCAGTAGGAAGCGAATCGAACGGCTGCTTCACTTCGCATACCAGCCGGTCACCGAGCACACCTAGAGATGCAATTTTCACTTCCTGGACAACTACGAGGACCTGAATGTAATCCCGTAATGCAGCAGGCAATCGCCTTGCGCAAGCGGCTTGAGCCGTGGTTCGAGACTATCGACAGCGGACAGTTTACCGAATTGGGTATTGCCCTTCGCGTCGACGGATCGCTCGGGAGTTTTGGAGCCGAGGGCATTGAGAACATTGCGGTTGGGGACAGTAGGATCGAGTGTGATGTTGTTGTGGCCGACAAAGGTTGGAGTAGCTTGAGCGACGAAGAGATAGCCTCAATATTGCAGGCACGAGTATTCAACGCTATTGACGTCTGTTTAAGAACCGCTGGGATTGTCTACGACGCAGAAACTCTCGCTTCCGCTGCGAAATGACTGACCCCTTCTGGCCGACAAACGACGCCTAGGTACTCTGCTATTATTTCTGCTCGTGACCCGAAGCAGCCGGCCGGAAATCCCCAACTCGAATTGTGAAATTATGGACGCAAACGCATTTGTAGCAAATTGGGTGCAACACAAAGATGAACTGCTCGACGAGTTTTGTGATGCCAACTCTGAAACCCTCGTCCAAAAACTAATTGGCGAACTTGAACTCAACTCAACACAGCGAATTCAACTTCGACGTGTCATAGACGCTGCCCTTACTGACACGATGTACGGATTGCTACTTGGTCTTGATGGAGAAGCTAGCATTGGAGGTGATCAACGAGCCTACCGGATCGTCGACGAAACCAACGGGCAAGAAATAGCCAGTCCCGGGGAGCTTGAGTCCGCTGCATATGAGTGTTTCCATGGTAAATAGCAGCCGACGGGACCGGCAGCTAAGCATCGCATAGCAGCCGCTCGAAAAATCTAAGGTAATATGACGGCTACTGACCCTTTCCGGACTGCCACGGTAGCGACCGTTTCGGGGCAGTGCGAGTCGATCAGGCGACCGCTTTCCGGGTATGTAGCAACTACTGGGGACTACGTTGAAAGAAATAACATCACGTCACCGCCAAGCGGTTGATATGGTTGTTAATGGTGGAATGACGATGGCCGCTGTTGGCCGTGAGTTCGGTGTAACAGCACGCACCATCCGGCGATGGATTGACCACGCAGATGCATTAGCCGCGAAGCATAGGCGAGAAGCCGCGAGGCTTAGGCGCAAAGCGGAAGCCCGCCCCCCAAACACTGCCGAAGATCGGCAACGCGCGGTCGGGTTGGTTGTGGATAAAGGTCGAACGAAAGCCTCTGTAGGCCACGAGTTTGGCGTTACTGCGGGAACAATAAGGCGTTGGATTGACGCGATTTATCCGCCGCCGCCCAAGCAAGAGATGTTCGATATGTATGGAAGCACAACAGAGATATATCATGCGTACGGTAGCCCCATTCCACAACGCTACCGCGACCTGAATGGCAATCAGCGACGCAAGTTGCGTGACGAATACGTTGAGCATTTCAGAGGCCGATGCCTTTACTGCGGTAGGCAGCTGGACGACAAACCCTCCAGCGTTGTTCGTCAGGCAGCCGACGCTATTGAGTGGAACAACATGCCCGGAGGTAAAGAGGGCTTTCTAAGTAATCCTATCCACTTACATCACGACCAAATAACGGGCCTCACTCTTGCCCCGATAGATGCCCTGTGCAACGCGCATTCGTGGGAGTTCTATGAGTCGTCTGTGTGGATGGAGAAGCTCCTTGAGAATATCAAGAGCCTGCCCCCCGAGAAACGTAAAGAGCTTCGTGCGCGGGTTCGCAAACAGTTGAGTTAAACGAATCACCCGACGCAATGGCCGCTATACGCCCGAGAGCAGCCGTTCGGTCGGTGTATACTCAGCGGCTGGTACTGACCCAGCGGTTCGTAGTTTCGCTTCAGGCAGACTTATTTTCTCGATTCGAAAGGATTTCAAACAAGATCGAATCATTGGGGACAATCGAATTTCCTCTTAACGTTGGAGCAGTTCATGCCATTTCTCTTTCGCGGTATCAGGCGTAACGCCGTGATTATGGGGCGTGTCCGGCAGTATTTCTGGTACGCCATAGGTGAGGTCGTCCTCATATTCTTCGGTATCACGCTTGCCTTAGCATTCGACGATTGGAGTCAAGAACGTCAACTACACGAACAACAAGTAGCCTCTCTTGAAGATTTGGCGGAGAATTTGCGAGGCAATATTGATTCTCTAACCTTGAATTCACAATCTGATCTAGAACGCCTGGAGCGTTGTCGACAAGTAATTCTACAGGTTGAGGAACGTTTGATTTGGCGCCCTGAAAATGGAGAAGCTTTCAACAGTTGCCGTTACTGGACTAGTCCGTATCTGCAATCTGCCGCCTACGACTCCCTCAAAACGCGTGGCACTGACTTGATAGCCAATCGGTTAGTGAGAGCGAGCATAGTGGAACTCTATGAGGAATCGTATGCAATCCTCGTTGGAGATATTGATAGAGAACAATGGGGCTTTCAGGACGGTGTGTTTTACCCAGTTTGGAATCGGCATATCCGAACACTGCCGAACGGTAATGCTGAGCCCAGTAACTACAAGGCTTTGCTGGATTCTGAGGAATTCCTGAATCTACTTTACAGCCGCAGCGATTTTCTGCGTAGATCAATCGTACGGCAGGAACAAACCCTGGAGCAGACTCGGAACGTGCTGTCGGTGATTCAGGACGAACTGGAGCATCAGGAACCCGACTAATACCGGGAGTTTACATGTGACCGGCCGCAGCCGTAAGCAGTCCCTCGCACGCGATCCAAGACGTTGATTCAAACGACCGCTCTTTGTGAAAGCAGACGTTTGGCCAGGGACTTCTGATAGTTCGTTTCTTACCGCTCTTCGATTGGATGCTCGAATTTAGGTGGAGTACCTAGGCCGCCGAAGCCGCCGCGAAGAATATAAAGTGCAAGCACCCAATAGATAACAGCAACTCCCAGATAGGGTCCCATCAGGCCATCCGGTAACCACGTCATGGTGATCAAATCCGGGGAGACGGGAATGACACGGTCACTGGGCAAAAAGGCCGTATAGCTGAGCGTCGCACCCATGGTTGCGTGGAAAAATACGCTGACCAAGATGCTGCCCTTTGATTTGTTATAAGCCCAAGTGAACAATATGGTCCAAGGCAGCAAAAAGAAGGTTGCCCAAATCGCTGGCACATTGTGCATGCCTTGACCCAACCAATACGTGGGCGCGTGCCACAGCAGGTGAAAAAAGGCGATAACCAGCGTTGCCTTAAATGGCGTCATTATGTGTTGCAGGCGTTGAAGTGCGAACCCGCGCCAGCCAAACTCTTCACCCATTCCAGCAATCAGTAATTGCGTGACCATGACTTGCGCGACCCACGCCCAGCCCCAGAATTTGGGATCAAATTCGATGCCTGCGGCGGCAGAGCCGATAAAGCGCCCGGTAAGTCCGATCACAAGGAAAAACCCAAGTAGCGGCAAAAACCATTTTAGTCCTTCCTTGGAATTGATCCGGCCGAAGAACCGTTTGAGGCCATCTATTCCGTAGAACATGGCCGTGACGATGATTGCTGATAGTGTGGGTCCCCAAACACCCAAAATCACAATAGGGGACTGTGCAAAATCAAAGGCCAAAGCGCTTCCAAATATGCCCCATGAAAATGCGAATGTTGTCAAAAAATATACGGTCAGTTGACGGCGCAGTTGCCCCTGCGCTTCTTGAGATAACGTCTCTTCCATAATGCCCTCGCGTCTATAATTTTTCGTCATTTTTTCTATTTGATGCCTGAGGTACGAAATCAGATGCAACCAGGGGAGGCCGGAGCCTCCTTTAATCAAAAATCTTTCTGAGCCGTTTCAAAATGATCTAACGCTCTGAGTGATTGCTATGCGCTCGAAAGCAGCCAGTCAAATGACAGACTGCTGAACGACTGCAACTGACCCAACGCGGACGTTTCACTATGCAGTCCTTGTTACGTCCTCGACCAGCAAGGACAGAATGTGTTTTCTTTCTTGCTTAACTCTCATCACCAGATATTTGTTGATGCCCAGCTATTCGCTGAAAATTCATCCGAAGCGGCCCGTGAAAGACTGATGCAACGCGCCACACAGGCTGGCATCGCCGCTCTGCAGGCACAGCTTGAACAGGTGAAGCTCTGCGCCACCCACCAGGAAATTGGACCGATAAAAGCTCATCCTGGTCTCTTCGATGAGTTTGAAACCGGACTGATCTCGGATACGGATATCCATGGTGTACCGCTAGGTTACGTTACGTTTAGCGATGACAGCAGCACCGTGAATATTGCTACGACCGAGCAGTACCCTTCGCTACCACCCAAGACAGGAAAGAACGCCGTTCTACAGTTAGACATGAACGTCAAAGGCTGGGCCGGATTCACTCATGTTTTCCCGTTTTATACACTCGATCAATGGGCACCGTACGACTGGAGCGACTTTCAAACGATGAGCTTTTGGTTGTATGGCAACAATAGCGGTACGACGTTGTTTATTGACGTACTCGATAACCGCAATCCCTGCTCAACGGTTGATGATGCGGAGCGCTTCGTCTATCAATTTAAAGATGACTTTTCGGGGTGGGAGCGCGTCAAAATTCGGTTCGCCGATATGGTTCGTAAGGAAATTGGCAACGGCGCACCAAATGACGGTCTCGGATTGACCGCCGAGTATTTCGCACGAACAGGATGGAACAGTTTCTACAAAGGAGACCAAACCACGGCCATCAAGCGTTTCAACCAGGCCTGGTTGTTGGACCCCAATAACCAGCATGCGCTGTGGGGGTCTGCGGTGATTGCCGGTGGTCGTGACCAAATTGAGGAAGCTGTCCGCCTCTTTCGGATGGCCATCGAAAACGGACCGGAGAGTTCGTCACTACAACGTGACTACAAATTTGCGCTAAAGGAGCTGGAAAAATTGAAATCGTAGCGCGGATTCCGATCTGTTTTGAAACCGAAGCCGTGCGAGATTCGTATCCAATTAGCCGGTTCCTGTACCGACGGACGGAACCCGTTATTCGATTGAGGACGTAAGGCCCGCCACAGTTCAGGGCTGCCAACAGGTAAGTTGGGTGCCTGAAATTGCTGATGAAAGGACGATTCGCGCCAAGCTCAATGTTCGGTGCTTGGAAACGTCTGCGGACCGACTAATTCCCGGAGTTATGGCGCTTCAGGGTACAATAAAATGCCTAACCGCTACTTTAGAGTCAGTCGAGTTGCCCAGATCTAATGATCCGATCTGATTGCTCGCACGTAATCAGTCATGGCTAATGAAGGCCTTGCAACGCCGCAATCGTATGAGATCGTCTCGGTACTTCGAGCCAAAGCTATGGCCGACCCGGGAGGACTCAATTGGTACAGCTATGTGATCTCGTATGAAGGCAAGGACAGTATTCACGGCTGCCGGCAAGGGAATCTCGAAGCCGTGGAGATTGCAGTCGAGGAGATCGTCACCCTGTTGAACGAACGACACTTGGGTCACTTTCGAAAACTCGGCCGCGCCCACGTGGAATTGAGTCCGAAAAAGAAAAACCTGATGTTGTGAAGTCTGCTTGTGGTCGCTTGCAGGCCATCGGTTCTCCTAATTTCTGCTGACTGCAACGACTGCCACCCCCCCCAATTCGTGATCGCATGATAGATAGGTGTTAATACCTATATTTTCCTATCTATTGTACGTATAACTACGTACTATGTGGCCACCAAATACAACCGCACGATCTGCGTTCCTGCAGATGATCTGAAGCGGCATGAATTCGCTGTTGCGAATTTTGAAAACAACAGCAAACCAAAAACAGAGGGAAATAGAAAATGAAATTACGTTTTGCATTAGCCGGAATTGCTCTAACAGGATTCGCAAGTGCCGCAAACGCGGATCTCGATGCGTGGACGGACTATGACATTAGCTCGGGTGTTTCAAACGTTACGACGGTCAAGGTTGATTCCAACATGATCGACAAATACCTTGAAGGACTGAAAGCGACATGGGCGCCGTCGAATGATGTGGCGGTCGAGTTGGGTCAGATTGAAGGTTACAATATTTACGTAAGTGAACTGGCGAACAGCGGAGACTTCAACGTCATTTTGGTCGTAAGAATGAAGGACGCTGCGGACATGCAACCGAACCAGGCAGACTATGAAGCCTTCATGAAGAAATGGGGTGCAGAGAACCAGAAGTTGTCCGACAAGATAGTTGTGACATACCCGGATATTCGCACGATTACCGGCGAGTACCTGATGCGTGAAATTACTTTCAAATAAATTAGATTAGTTTCTTCGATCTTCTTTCAGAAGGGCCTTCCTGATTATTCAGGAGGGCCCTTTCTCGTTTGGAGGTTCGCCAGATAGGTTGCTGACAGGCTGCTTTCTGGCCGTAAGCAGCCGCCCAGGTGATAAACTGACAAACGACTGCTACTGTGAGCCATAGCGGACATTCGGATAACCTTGTACTAAGCTACATGCCTCGTCTGTTTCCGAATCAACTCAGCTCCTTCCGAAACCCGTGACAACGCCAACCATAGAAACCTTGCGCCTAACACTGCGGTCGTTTGACGCGGCAGATGCTTCGGATGTGCAGCGATTGGCCGGACTGCGTGAGATTGCTGATACCACGCTGAATATTCCACATCCATACAATGACGGCATGGCGGAGGAGTGGATTGCTAGTCACAGAGCAGAGTTTGAGGCCGGAACAAATGTTGTGTTTGCGGTCGTGCTTCGCGACAAAATGCAATTGATTGGTGCGATTGGACTAACGCTTGACGACAGTGCCAAGAAAGGTGAACTTGGTTATTGGATTGGCAAGTCGTTCTGGAGTCGAGGTTACTGCACAGAGGCGGCTACTGCTGTTCTTGACTACGGATTCAAGACCCTTGGATTAAACCGAATCAGCGCCCGACACTTTGCCCGCAATCCCGCTTCCGGACGTGTGATGGAGAAAATTGGCATGGTCGTAGAGGGAACAGCGCGACAGGATAAGATCAAGTGGGGCCACTACGAAGACCTGGTGCTTTACGGCATCCTTCGGAATGAATGGCCAGCAGAACGAAGCGAGTAAGCCTTAAGTAGCGTCTCCAGGTGTACAGGCCAGGAAGACTGCTGCACCGTGGGTGTACACGGAATCCGTGTGCCGAGTGTGCTCTCCGAGTATCGCATGCACGTGTTGCGCGGATGCGGGTTCAAAATTCAAATGCAGCAAGTCGTGCTGCTTCTGCGACCCGACCGCGAGTTCCTTACGGGAACGAGATTATTCGACGAACCAGGTCCGCCACCACAGACCGAACTGCGTGCTGTAGCCAAGATCGCGACGGCGAATTCGTCGATCGCTACCAAGCACGTAGTAGGTCGGGAATGCATAGACGCGCCAGTCTTGCGCTATTTGGCTGTTGCCGAGCACAACCGGCAGGTCGAGCTCGTGACGATTGACATAGTCACGTACCTCGTCGCGGTCTTTCCAGTCGAGTACCACGGTCAGGATTTCAAGCGAATCGTCACCCCGCAAGCGACGCAAACGCGTCAGGTTGTCGGAGCTGGCGGCGCAGATCTTGCACCATGGCGCGAAAAAGTAGATGAGCACAGGCCGGTCGCCTGCAGCGGCGATATCGTAACTGCCGCCACGCAACAGCGGTCCGTCGAGCGCGGGTGCCGCAATGTCGGATGTCGATAGCATGTTGCGTGCTTGAAATGTGCTGAGCGCAAGAAACACGGCGACGAAGAACAGCGCGTTAAGGAACAGGCTCGTACGCTGCTTCAGGAACTGTCGAATCCTCTGTTTGTGCGGTTTGGCAATCAACGGCCTCTCTCTTTCATCATCGCGGCGAACGTTGAACCAGCCGGTCCACCCCCAATCGTCAATACATCCGTTTTGTGGCGAGTCATGGGGTCTCGAAGGTAGCTTTTTTCGCACTAACAGCCTAAAGAACTATCATACATTACAAGCTGAAAACGAACATGCACTGGCGGGCGCGCGGCCGTCGAAAACAGAGTAATCGCAGAACTATTGGACGAGTCAAGCGGTCCACTGTAAGGATGGATGCCTGGTCCGTCGTCTCGAGGGTTAAATGAAAACGAAAGCACATGGCGTTAAGTTACTGTTGGTCGCTTTTGGCGTGGGTGTTATTTTCTTCCCGGAATGGGCAATTTCCAGCGAAATTGCCACTCAGGCCGCGACGGCAACCCGGCCGACAAGCACGCACATGTCGGAAGAGCTGCGTGCCTCCGTCTCCAAAATAGTGATCCTCGCGAGCGCAGGTGCGAGCAGCGAGTCTGTGACTGGCAGCTATGACAAAGCAACGCCGGGATTACTGGGCGGCATGGCCGATGGCTCCCAAATCGGCACAATTCCAGTCGAGGTTGGTGGCGTCCCCATCGGCATTCCAATCCCGATACTTCGTGAAATCGGCATGATCGCAGGCGCGATCTCAGGTTCGACGAAACGCGAGATCCAGGAGTTCAGGGACGAACTCACGGAAGATCTCAGGGATGCGGTCGATCAGCCGCTGACGAATGATTCGCTTGCAAACGACGTTTTCTGGGGGCTGAAGAACGTATCGACCCTGGAACCGAAAATCTATGCGCTGACGACACCCGTTCCCGAGGATACCGAGGCCATTCTCTATGTCAGCCTCACGGGTCTCACTATTAACGTACAAGGCAGCGAAGCGATCATCGAAGTCACGGCAACGGCCAGGCTCGAGCGGCGCAGCGATGGTTCGACGCTGTATAGAAAGCAGGTCCAGTACCAGGATCAGGACACGCTGAGCAACTGGACGAAGAACGACAGTGAGCTATGGCGCGAGTACCGGAATTTCGCGCGTCACTACCTCGGTCGCGAAATTTCTGCCGAGCTGTTTGAGCGAGTCGCATTGAATTATGAACTCGCACCAGCAAAAACGGACACCGTGAAGCCGGCGAAGAAAAAGGATGAGTGGCAGGCCGAAAGCAAGGCGCTGCAACCAACACTGGCCTGGAACTTCAATATTCTCGACGGCGATGCGTACGGAGAATGGGCAAAGAGTATTGATCCGGCAATGATCACCTGGGACCTCGAAATCTATGATCCGCGGCGACCGGTCTACGCGGCGAAACAGATTCGTGGCACGAGTCACGCACTCGACAGGCAGCTCGAGGCCTGCAAGACCTACCATTGGACTGTGCGCCCGACTTACCACGTTGACGGCGTCAGGAAGAACGGGGAGTGGATGCGCCTGGTTCCGGTTGGTGGATCCGGCAATGGCAACATTGGCAGGGACGCATCAGTGGCGCACGCTTATGTTCAGGACTTCGCTACGCTGGAGATTGACTGCCGCGCTCGGTAGCTGCAATACGTCGTTGACCTTCATACATACAACTAATCAATCTTCGCAATCCGGCCCTGTTCCTCGGAACGTGCCGCGAACTCATCCTGCCAAGCAGATCGATGCGACGCCGGTGCAATCTGAACCGCAGTTACCTTGTACTCCGGGCAGTCCGTCGCCCAATCGCCATACTCGGTCGTTACGACATTGGCGCCGGTTTCGGGGTTGTGGAACGTTGTGTAGACAACCCCGGGCTTCACACGCGTAGTGATTTTCGCGTGGAGCGTGATATCACCTTTGCGACTGGCGAGCGCAACGAGTTCGCCGTCCTTGATGCCCCGCATCTCGGCATCGGATGGATGCACCTCAAGCACGTCTTCGCCGTACCAGACATTGTTGGCCGTGCGCCGCGTCTGTGCACCGACGTTGTACTGCGACAGGATGCGGCCGGTCGTGAGCAGTAACGGGAACTTGCGGTTCGTGCGTTCTTCGGTCGGCACATACTCTGTTTCGACGAACAGGCCTTTGCCACGAACAAACGCATCGACATGCATTATGGGCGTGCCCATCGGCGCTTTGTCATTGCAGGGCCACTGCACGCTGCCGACCTCATCGAGAAAGGCGAAGCTCACATTGTTGAACGTGGGCGTTAACTCCGCGATCTCGTCCATGATCTGTGCCGACGTGTCGTAGTTCATCGGGTACCCGAGCGCCTGGGCCAGATCCTGCGTGATGCGCCACTCGTCCTTGCCCTGTTGCGGCTCCATGACCGGGCGGACCCGGTTGATGCGTCGCTCGGCATTGATGAACGTACCGTCCTTCTCGAGGAACGAGGTGCCCGGAAGGAATACGTGCGCGAACTTCGCGGTCTCATTCAGGAACAAATCCTGAACGACAATGCATTCCATTGAACGGAGCGCGGCTTCGACGTGATGGGTGTCCGGGTCCGATTGGGCGACATCTTCGCCCTGGATGTACATGCCTTTGAACGTACCGGCGCACGCCTCGTCGAACATATTCGGAATACGGAAACCAGGTTCCGGATCGATTGTCGTGCCCCAGTGTTGCTCAAATTGCGCGCGAACTTTCACATCTGAAACAGGGCGATAGCCCGCGAGTTCATGCGGGAACGAGCCCATGTCGCAGGAACCCTGCACGTTGTTCTGGCCGCGCAGCGGATTTACGCCGACGCCGGATCGCCCGATGTTGCCGGTCGCCATGGCCAGATTTGCCATGCCCATGACCATGGTCGACCCCTGGCTATGTTCGGTGACGCCCAGGCCGTAGTAGATCGCGCCGTTTTTTGCAGCACCGTACAGGCGCGCAGCTGCGCGGATTTCCTCGGCATCAACGCCCGATATTTTCGCGACTGCTTCAGGCGAGTTTTCCGGTCGCAGGATCATCGCTTTCCAGGAATCCCAGGAATCAAGTTCGCAGCGTTCGCTTACGTAGTTTTCGTCGGCGAGCCCTTCACTAACGACGACATGGGCGAGGGCGTTGATTATTGGCACATTGGTGCCCGGCAACAGGTTGAGATGATGAGCTGCTTGAATACGGGCTGACCGTACGAGGCCGATTGCGCGTGGGTCGACGACGATCAGTTGCGCACCTTCGCGCAGGCGTCGTTTCATCTGGGACGCAAAGACCGGGTGGCCAGCGGTCGGGTTGGCGCCAATGACCATGATGACGTCGGCGTCCATGACGCTGTCGAAAGGCTGCGTGCCGGCCGATGTACCAAGCGTTGTGTTGAGACCATAGCCTGTCGGCGAGTGGCAGACGCGTGCGCAGGTGTCGACGTTGTTGTTGCCCATAGCCGCACGCACGAGTTTCTGCACGACGAATACTTCCTCGTTGGTGCACCGTGACGAGGTGATGCCGCCAATCGATTTGCGGCCGTATTCTTTCTGAATAGCCTTGAAGCGGTCCGCGGCGAACTGAATGGCCTCATCCCATTCGACTTCATGCCACGGGTCCGACGTGTTCTCGCGAATCATTGGTTTAAGCACACGGTCACGATGCGAGGCGTAGCCCCAGGCGAAGCGTCCCTTCACACAGGAATGACCGTGATTGGCCTGGCCGTCCTTGTGCGGTGTCATGCGCACGACCTGGCCGCCTTTCATCTCGGCCTGGAACGAGCAGCCGACGCCGCAGTAGGCGCAGGTTGTGATGACGGCGTGGTCGGGCTGGCCGTGATCGACAATACTCTTTTCCATGAGTGTTGCTGTCGGGCAGGCCTGCACGCAGGCGCCGCAGGACACGCACTCGGAGTCCAGAAAGTCTTCACTGATGCCGGCCGAGACCTTGGAATTGAAGCCGCGTCCCTCGATCGTGAGTGCAAACGTTCCTTGTACCTCGTCGCAGGCACGAACGCAGCGTGAGCAGACGATGCACTTCGAGGCATCAAACTGGAAATAGGGGTTGCTGGCGTCGACGGGCGCATCGAGATGGTTTTCGCCATCGAAGCCGTAGCGCACATCACGCAGGCCGACCGCGCCGGCCATGTCCTGCAGTTCGCAGTCGCCGTTGGCAGAGCAGGTCAGGCAGTCGAGCGGATGATCCGAGATGTACAGTTCCATGACGTTGCGCCGCAATTGCGACAGCTTGCTGGTCTGGGTACGAATCTTCATGCCTTCTTCGACAGGCGTCGTGCAAGACGCCGGGTAGCCCTTGCGGCCTTCAATCTCAACGAGACACAGGCGACAGGAACCGAAGGGTTTCAGGCTATCGGTTGCGCAGAGCTTGGGAATATCGACACCGGATTCGCGCGCCGCGCGCAGGATACTCGTGCCGGCTTTTACCGTCGCGGGCAAACCGTCGATCTCGACTTTGACAGTTTCCTCGACTGCGCTCGCCGGCGTACCCAGGTCTTTTTGGCGTGTTTTATTCATCGCTGCTTCTTCATCTCTTTTGCCCCGCTGCGAAATCGTCCGCGAAGTGCCTCAGTACGCTGCGGACCGGGTAAGGCGTCATACCGCCCATCGCGCACAGCGATGCATCCTCCATCGTATCGCAGAGTTCGACCAGCAAATCGTAATTCTCGTTGCGTTTCTCACCCGCGATCAGTTTGTCGATAACCTCGACGCCACGCGTTGAGCCGATGCGGCAGGGGGTGCACTTGCCACAGGACTCGATGGCACAAAACTCCATCGCAAAACGTGCCTGCTGCGCCATGTCCGCGGTGTCGTCGAATACGACGATGCCGCCATGACCGATCATCGCACCGATTTCCGTGAATGCCTCGTAGTCGAGCGGTGTGTCGAGTTGCTCTTCAGGCAGGTAAGCACCCAGTGGACCGCCAACCTGCACGGCCTTGACGGGCCGACCGCTGGCTGTACCACCGCCGTATTCCTCGATCAGTTCGCGCAGCGTGACGCCGAAGGCCTTTTCTACCAGCCCGCCACGTTTGATATTGCCGGCAAGCTGGAAGGCGAGGGTCCCTTTCGAGCGATTGACGCCCATCCCGGCATAACGTTCGCCGCCCAGGATTACAACGTTGGCAACCGATGCAAGTGTCACGACATTGTTGACGACAGTCGGTTTGCCAAACAATCCTTCGAAGGCAGGCAGCGGCGGCTTGAAACGCACGATTCCTTTCTTGCCTTCCAGGCTTTCGAGCATCGCGGTTTCTTCGCCGCAGACGTAGGAGCCGGCGCCGAGGTGTAATTCGATGTCAAAATCAAAGCCGCTACCCTGGATGTTTTCGCCGAGCCAGCCGCCTTCGCGAGCCGTCTCGATCGCGCGTGACAGTATCATGTGTGTGAGCGGATACTCGGAGCGCAGGTAGATATAGCCCCTGTTTGCGCCGACCGCGAAACCCGCAATAGCCATACTTTCGATGAGGCCGAACGGATCGCCTTCCATGAGCATGCGATCAGAAAAGGTGCCGCTGTCGCCTTCATCCGCGTTGCAGGCAATGTATTTTTGCGCGCTTTCGATATCAGCCACCGTGCGCCACTTGATGCCGGCCGGGAAGCCCGCGCCACCACGGCCGCGCAGACCGGATGCCATAACCGCTTCAATCACTGCATCCGGGCCATCTTCCCAGGCTTTCTGCAGTGCCTTGAACCCCTGGTGCAGCAGGAAGTCCTCGAGCGACAGGGCCTCGATCAGGCCGCAGCGCCAGAATGTCCAGCGGTCCTGGCTGATCAGGTAGTCGATCTCGTTGATCGGGCCAAGGCGTTTATCGTGTTCGCCACCTGCAAGCAGGCCTGCATCGAACAGGCCGGGCACGTCGCTGGCTTCTACGTTGCCATAGGCAATACGCACGCCATCGACCTCAACCTCGATGAGCGGTTCGAGCCAACACGCCCCCCAGGAGCCGTTGCGTATGAGTTGTATCGACGCGCCGGATTTCTTCGCTTGTTGTGCGACGGCGAGTGCAACCTCGTCTGCGCCAACGGAGACGCTGGTGGTTTCGCGCGGCACGTAGATTTTGACGGCGCTCATGAGGACACCCCCCGCATAGCTGCAACGAGAGTGTCGAACCGCTTCGCGTCGACTCGACCAAACGTCTTACCGTTGACCATGACGGCTGGTGCGCAGGCGCAATTGCCGAGGCAGTACACGGGTTCGAGCGTCGTGTCCGCATCGACCGAGTCGTTCGCATGTTTGGTGAGATCACGGCTGCCCATGGCCTGGCAGGCTTCGGCCTGGCAAATCTTGATTATGTGGCTGCCGGGCGGTTCGGTTCGAAAGTCATGGTAGTAGGCGACGACGCCGTGTACATCGGCTCGCGACAAATTGAGGATGTCGGCGAGCTGGCGGATCACGTCTTCGGAGACCCAACCATGCTCTGTGACGACTGCCTGCAGAATCTGTACGAGCATCTCGGGTTTTGATTCGAATCGTTGTGCTATCGAGGCGACCGCATCCCGGTCGATAGTCTGTTCACTCATTCTGCTATCCGTTCCTCTCCGGCGTACACGTTGAATGTGGTACCGCGTAGAAATCCGATCAGGGTCACATTGAACTCCCGCGCCAGCTCCACTGCAAGGCTCGACGGTGCGCTGACCGCCGAAAGCAGGGGCATGCCGGCAACGACGGCTTTCTGCAGGAGCTCGAAGCTGGTGCGTCCCGAGACCATCAGGCCGAGGTCCCGCGCGGGAAGTCGCCCGGCTTTGAGTAATGCACCAATAACCTTGTCAACGGCATTGTGCCGACCTACGTCTTCTCGCACGACGAGCAGTTCACCATCTGAATTAAAAGCAGCTGCTGCATGGAGTCCACCGGTTTCTTCAAATGTTTCCTGCAAAGTACGCAGGCGATTGGGAATACTCACGAGCACCTCGCGTGTGAATTGCGCAGGGATCGCCGGCAACGGCTCAACGCCACTCATGCGCAGCGCATCGAGAGACGCTTTGCCGCAGACGCCGCAGCTCGAACTCATGTAAAAGTGCCGCTGCAGTCGGTCCAGATCCACGACGACCCCGTCCTCCAATTCCACACGCACGGTGTTGTTGCCGTCGCAGGGTTTGACGATAGCGACGTCGTCGGGCGATCGAATGATGGACTCGGTGAACAGGAATCCGCTAGCAAGGTCTTCGTCGTTGCCGGGCGTGCGCATGGTGATCGAAACGCTGCTGGTGTGCCGTTCGCCACCGGCTTCATAGCCGAGGCGAATCTCCAGGGGCTCCTCTACAGCGACGCTGTCCTCGAGTGTTTCGCGCAGACTACCGCGCATCTTTGTGACGTTGATTACCTGGCTGCGGCCTGTCATACGTTATTTTTCCGCCGGTTTGGAAGGTCAGTATATCGCAGTGGCGCGGCATACAGCGCGTAATGAGAATCGTTCTCAAAACCCAACAAAATCATACATCTACCTCGTTATGCGGCCGTTCAGGAAACTTCGGTAATAT
>Ga0316192_10001916_pt1 | contig 15361 bp, 12 predicted proteins | sample MerIslwburrow_MG_FD_204931 | JGI IMG/M metagenome (GOLD analysis project Ga0316192, IMG submission 204931) | Coastal sediment microbial communities from Maine, United States - Merrow Island worm burrow | ecosystem: Environmental > Aquatic > Marine > Coastal > Sediment | place: USA: Maine...
TCGGCTCGATGATCGATTCCGCGAGGATGCCATCGTCATCGCCTTCCCGCAGCGCGATGTTCACCTCGACACCACCGGGCCACTCCGGATCGAGGTCATCGGTAAGTCTGTCGATTGAGATGCCACGCTTGTGGTCGATTTCTACGCAACCGCGGTAGATGGGGTTGCCCAACCTGCGGGGCGCCGTTCGATGCGTGTCAGATGAAAAAAGGTGCCACCCATTAGCCCGCATATCTCACCGGGTTTCGTCGCCAGGCCGGCGAGGTGCCGTGCCCAGTGGAGTCTTCGATCCGAGGGGCGCGGGACCGCAGCGTGAAAACCGTTTTAACGGCTCAAACGAACCGAGCTAGCGTCTGTCGTACCGATTTTGCCGATCAACAGTTCACACGAAGGTTGATTCGTCATGGTCATTTCTTCGGGCGAGAAAGTACACATCATTACCCGCCGATACTCAAGAACCCTGCCTGAAATCTTCTTTCTTCAAGCCGTGCTTAGTCATCAGCTTGTTGAGCTGACGGGGTGTGATTCCAGCCGCTTCCGCGGCAACAGCAATGCGACCGCGATGGTCCTCAAGTTGCCGTCTCAAATACTCTCGCTCCGCAATCGATGCCGCCCGGGTTCTCGTGTCGGCGAGGGACTCTGCAGTATCAAGCCTGATCCGGGCTTTCGCCTGCCCGGGCGCAAACAGCTCCTCCGGAAAGCTCGACGGGGTGAGAGTTCCAGAGTTTTCAAGAATGAAGGCCCGCTCCATGAGATTCTCAAGCTCGCGGATGTTGCCGGGCCAGTCATAGGCGAGAAGGGCGTCGATGACCGCCGGCTCGACGCCGTCAATCTCTTTCTGATGAAAGAGTTGCAGCCGCTCGAGAAAGAGGTCGACAAAGCCCGGAATGTCGTTACGCCGGTCTCTCAACGGCGGGATTTCGATCGGGAAAACGTTGAGCCGGTAGAAGAGGTCCGGTCTAAAGTTCCCACTCTCGGTCATTTTCTCCAGATCTACGTTGGTGGCCGCCAGCACCCGCACGTCGACCTCGACATCCCGCTCACCACCGACCCTCTGGATCGTCCGCTCCTGGAGCACATTGAGGAGCTTGACCTGCATCGCCGAGGTAATGGTGGCGATTTCATCCAGGAACAGCGTGCCTTCGGAAGCGATCTCGAACTTTCCCAGCCTGCGGCGATCGGCGCCGGTGAAGGCGCCTCTTTCGTGCCCGAAGAGTTCGCTCTCGAGCAGGGTGTCCGGAATCGCACCACAGTGAATGCCGACAAACTGCCGTTGGGCGCGGTTACTGTTCTGGTGGATGATCTTGGCCAAAAAGCTTTTACCTGTGCCGGTTTCACCGGTGAGGAGGACCGTCGACCGCGTCGGGGCCACCTGGCGGATCTTACGGAGCACAGCCTTCATTGAATCCGCCCGGCTCGTGATGGAACCAAAGGTCTCGGATTCAATCGACTGGTTACGACGATAGCGAAGCTCCGAGCTCAGGCGTTCACGGCGCTCGATGCTCTCGCGCACAAGCTGCACTTCTTCCCGCACGATGGGATACGTCAGATAGTCGCTGGCACCTTCCCGTACATAGGTGATCGCCTCTCGGATTCCCGCTTGCGAAGACATGACCACCACGCGCGCACCAGGCGCGACTTTTCGGAACGTGCTGAGAATCTCGGAGTGCTCGCGCCCGTCGGCGATCGGTCGGAGCGCCGCGACATCGACAAAGGCCATCTCCACCGGTTCACCAATACCGACGGTTTCGTCTGGGTCAAGAGAACCAACGATGCAAACCTCGCCGTCAGGGTACGCCGCTCGGATGATCTGTGCCGCCTCCGGTTCCGCTGTTACCACCAGGATTCGATACATCTGTCACAAACTCCTGTGTCCAGGAGTTTAACCCGGCCCAGGGCTCAGGTTCGCCGAAGCCGGTGAGGATCCTGCGTTTCCAACTCTTCCGCGCCGCGAGATCGGCGTGTGGCGAGGCAACCGAATCGGAACCTCCGATTCCGATTCCGACAGCTGACCGGAATCGCACCTTCCTCAACTTAACGCGATTGGGCCGCCGGTGTCTTCGATGTACCGGACCTCCGAACCGGGAAGTACCAATCGCCTGCGCGGTTGGCCCGGCGAAACACCAATCCTGGATACCGGTTGGCACGCGAGTTGCTGTTGTCTCCGACGCCGAGGCTATCGACGGAGGTCGTCCATCGTGTGTCGTGTCCTCCCCTTGTCGAAAACACCATCTACCCCGGAGGCCGTTGCAGATGAAACTCATCGCGTTTCGAAAATTCGGTGGCACCATCCTATTGCTGATGATGGTGGCTACCGCAGGTGCGCAGGACGACGCTGAAAGCCATCGGGAGGACGAGCTCCCCGGTCCGGTCGAGGCGGAGTCCGCCCCACAGCCGACTCCGGTAACTTCGGTGGATCGTGAGATCGACGCGGAGCTGGATCGTATTGCCCTGGCCCTGGAGGGTTCCGCCGATTTCAAGACCGCGATGGAACAGGCAGCCGTCGATCTCCAGAGCTCGACCGATACCACGCGCGAACGCATCGCGGAACTGACTGTCGCCCTTCGTGACGTGATTCCCAGAACCGAGAAGGCTGATCGGCTGTACGAGTCGGTTGTGAAGGAGCTTCAAGCCGCCCGCAAACGGCTCGGCGGGGCGCTGGACATCTGGCGGTCGCCCAGCCAGATGCGCGTCTACTCTCCGGTATTCCCGCTCGACTCGGTCAACGTGGAACGATTTCGGGACCGGATCGAATACGGCCGCGAACTCATGTCGATGCTGAATGCGGAACAGGATTCCGCACGTTCGCTCGAACGCGAGCTGAGGTGGAATGCGGTCGAGCAACACGGCGACCATGTCGCCGGCCTGAACGACCTTCGCATCAGATGCCTGATGATCCTGACTCCGCAAAAGCACGCCCGGGTTTTGGGCATTTCACGCGACGGGATCGGTCAGCTCACCCGCGAGGTGGATCATGCCTTGCTGTCGATTCGGTTGTACCGCGAGACCAGACTCAAACAGATTCACGACGCCCGCGCCCTCAGTCGGGATCTGTTCGTCATCGGTTCCCTGACCTACGCGCTTGCGCGGCTCGCAATGGTGATCGCCGCCCTGCTGATGATGCGATCGCGATGGCAGGGGTGGATCGACCGCTTCCGGCGTGCAATGTTTCGCAGGGCGCGAACGGTGGCCGTGAAACGGCGAAACGATGCGCTGCTGGATCTGCTTAGATCCATGGCTCCTTGGATTCTGTACCTGGTCGCGGTGATGGCGATTCGCTGGGCCCTCGAACCGGTGGTGACCCTGCCTGAATTCGAGGTCGTCTACCAGGTGGCGCTGATCTACGGCTTCTACCGGCTGGCCATCGAGGTCGTCGTGGCGTTGGTTATCAAAATCGGGCGACACTATCGTCTCCGAATCGCCGCGGGCCGACAGGAAAAGCTCTTGACGACGGTCCGCTGGGTCATGCGGATCGCCACCCCCATAGCGGTGCTGCTCCTGTTGTCGAGCCGCGTCCTCGGTCGCGGGTATCTTTACCACCTCGTGGCCATATTCTCCTGGCTGATCGCCGGGATGACCCTGATTGCGATCATCGTCGGCTGGCGACACGTCACCGCCGAGGCGTTCCTCGGGGTGCAGCCGACCGGAGGGCTCGCCCGGATGGTGAAATCCTCCAGCGGCCGCTGGTACGGCGTGCTGATCACGCCGGCGTGCTTCGCATGGATGGCGGGCCGCGCCGTGCTCGCCATCACCCGCGACTTCGCGTTGGGCTTCGAGCAAACCCGCCGCGGCCTCGCCTTCATCTTCCTCCGCCGTATCGAGAAACAGGCCGAGGTCCGGGGCTACGCGGAGGTCGAGCTCGACAATCTGGCTCCTGCCGTCAGGGAGGCGTTCTCTGAAGAGGCCGTCCCGGCCGGACCGCTGGTGGTCGATTTTTTCCCGGGGCTCAAGGAATGTGCCGACACCCTGAGTGCCTGGCTTGAAAACCGCGCCGGAGGGGCCTATCTGCTGACGGGAGAGAGGGGCTGCGGCAAGACGACATGGCTGGGCCAGGTTTCCGCCGGGGATCTGCCCAAGACCGTCGTCTCGTTGGAGAACCGACCAACGACCACCGGCGAGTTGGCTTCGGTTCTCGGCAACGCCGTCTTTCCGGAGGCCATGGAACAATGGACGCTGGATGACCTTCAGAGCGCCCTTGAAAAGGGCCCGCGGCGGATGATTGTTGTCGATCTCGCGCAACACCTCTTTCTCGCCACCGCCGGCGGATACGAGATCTTCGATGCCTTCGCCGATCTGATCGAGCGCACTCATCGTTCGATCTTCTGGCTGTGTTCCATGAGCGGCCTGGCCTGGCAGCGTCTACACGCCGTCCGATCGACCCAGATCGTCTTTCGCCACCATCAGGTCCTCGAGGGTTGGAGTGAGGAGAGGGTGCGCGAACTCATTCGAACCCGGGTCGCCGCCGCCGGGATCCGCCCGAACTACAGCGATCTCGTCGTGGATCGCATGGAGGGGGTGTCGACCCAGGCTCGCCTCATCGAGTCGGAGGAGGGGTACACACGGCTCCTGTGGGACTACTCGGACGGCAATCCACGGGTAGCCCTGCACTTCTATCTGCGGTCTCTGGTCCCGGAGTCAGACGATTCGGCACGGGTTCGTTTGTTCAAAGGGCCGCCGGTGGACGTGCTCGGTCGATTCGACGAGGAGTGCCTGTTCACGTTTGCCGCGGTCGTGACCCATGAGAACGCGACCCTGGGCGAAACGGCATCGGTCACGGGCTACCCGGAACACCTGTGCCACATTCACCTCGATCGGCTGCTTGAACTGGGCGCTTTGAAGGTCGACAACGAGCGCTATCGCATCACGACCTACTGGCACCGGGCCGCGATCCGGTTGCTCCGACGCAGAAGCCTGCTGATGGATTGAAGGTAGACCATGAACAACGCCGAGATCCTCCGTTTCTTCAAACCGGGCGGCCTTCCCTACGCGGCGCTGATCGTCATCCTCTCGATCGTCGTCTCCCGGGTGCTCAGCAACAGCCTGATCCGGCTGGGTGAACGGTTTCCCGACAAGAGGCTGTTGATCAACCAGATCGGCTCATTTCTTCGATTTGCGGTTTATTTGCTCGGCGGCCTGGCCGCCGCCGCCTTTGTCCTCGATTTCTCGCGTGAGGTACTGATCGCCATCGGAGGCACGGTGGCGGTGTCCATCGGGTTTGCCCTGAAGGATATTGTCGCTTCCATCGTCGCCGGCCTGATCATTCTCGTGGATCGACCTTTCCAGGTTGGCGACCGCGTCACCTTCGACGGCTATTATGGGGAGATCCGTCACATTGGATTGCGGTCGGTGCGCCTGATGACCCTCGACGACACCCAGGTCACCATCCCGAACAACAAGTTCCTCACCGACACGGTCGCCTCCGGAAACGCCGGGGCGGTCGAGATGATGATCCAGATGGATTTCTGGGCGGGCATCGACCAGGACGTCTCCCGGGCAAAGGGAATCGTCGCGGAAGCACTGACATCGAGCCGATACGTCGATCTCGAATTCCCGTGGTCGGTGACCGTCAGCCAGCTCATCCAGGACAGCTACTTCGCCCTTCGTCTCCGGGCCAAGGCCTATGTGCTGGATGTGCGATTCGAGAAGGCGTTCGAGACGGATGTCACAGAACGTGTCCTGGCCGGTTTTACCGGCGCTGGCATACGACCCCCGGCGATCCTTCACCGAAACTCGTCTCCGGAGGCACCATGGACGCAAGCATGAGAGCCTGGCTGTTCGATCCGCGGGTTCACCAGTTGTTGTTGGCGGTGGCTGGCGCCGTCGCCGTCATCGTGGCGTTTCGGCTCCTACTACCGTGTCGGAGACCGAATCCGGGCCACCGAAGGACAGGTCCGTGTCGCCTCCAGCACCCTCGCGATTTCCGACTTTCCTCGTTTGACTGTCGATTCCGCAAGTCTCGGGGAGGGCCTTTCAAACGCTCCATCCTGCAATCCGCCGTAAAAGAGGTCGTGACCAATTCAATGTAGAATTCAGCCGCTCAATCACCCCAACCCGGTGGAGGAACCCCGTTTCCCCTGGGTTCAATTCACCGTTCGAGTTGTCAACCTGTTCAAACCGGAGCAGTGAGACTCTGGAACCGACCTGGAGAACGACTGCAATTCTCGAAAATGGAAGGCGAACACAATGAACACCATTCATGGAACGAAACAGGGATTGTGCATTCTCGCGATCCTCGCGTTGAGTTTTCTGGGAGTCTGCTATGACGCCGGCGCGAACGCGGCCGATGACCCCTTCAAGAACGGAGCGCGGCATGAGAAGGAGGGGCAGTTCTTCCAAGCTGCCGAATCGTACGCCAGGGTACTCAGATTGAAACCCGGCGATCAAAAAGCCCGGACCGCCCTGGCGCGTGTCGGAGATCGGGCGATCGCGGAGAAGCTCTCAATTGCTACGGCGCTCGAAGCCGAGCTCAAGCTGGACGAGGCCGTCGCCGCGATCGAGTCCGCCCGGCGGCTGCAGGATCAGATGCTTTCACTGAAGATCGGGCCCGATCAACACGGCATGATCGACTCCAGGAGGGAGCAGCTGGTGATGCGCCGGGTGGAGACCCTCCTGGCAGAGGCCGACCGGGCTCAGGCGGACGGTCTGTGGAGTGCAGCCGTGGCTCATCTGCAGCAGATCGATGCGCTCGTGCCTGACTTCAACGACACCAGGAAACGCCTGCACGACGTCTGGGTTGCGTGGGGCGAGACCAATCTCGGCGAGGGCCGTCTGCGCGCGGCCGCGGAGCGCTTCGATCAGGCGTCCCGGGTTCCCGGATGGTTGTCGGGTTCCAGCGCCTCCCGGGCTGCAACCATCAGGGCCGGTCTCGGGTCCTCGGAATTGGCCAGGGGGGCATGCCGCGGTGCTCTGGTCGATCTGCGCGCGGCCGAACGCCTGGCACCCGGGTCGGTCCAACCGGACGTCCTCAACCAGGCCACGGAGTGCGCCGGAACGTGTGTCCAACTGAAGGTTGTCGCCGACCCCGAGTCCGGGCTTGGCGACGGCCAACTCGATCTCCTGGGAGCCGAGGTGCGGAAACAGATCGGCGCAGGAGCATCGGAGTTTCTCCAGATTCGCGGCTCCGGCGCCAACGACGCCCGTGGATGCACCAGCCGCACCATGCCGGGGATGGACGGGCAAACGATGGTCGTCGGCCCCTACCAGTCGGCGATCAGGGTAACGGCCATCAGCATGTTCCGCCAGACGGCCTCGTCGTCCACCCATCAGACCCGGCCGCAGACCGGCGGTCCGGTCGACATGGTCGTCACCTACGAGGAGTACCAAGAGCCTTTCGTGGGCACTATTTCCGGGTGGGTCATCGTAACCGACAGAGGTTCATCGGGACTCAGCGTCCCGTTGCCGGTGAAGATCACGAGGCAGACGCTCGCGCGCTGGCAGAGAAACCCAATATCGTCGGCCACGGTCACAGACCAATACTCGGGGCGGACCTCCAGTGTGGTCATGATCGACGGTTCGAATCGTGGCAGAGCCCAGGCCGAGGAGGAACGCCGACGGGCGAGGGCGGGTCTGACCGAGACCCTCATCCTGGACTTCGCGGCCGAGGCCGCGCGTCTACTGCTGGCCACCGTTGATGTGGAACCCGCGGTTCCCGACCCGACCGCCCTACCGAACGTACCGGCTTCGGGCGCGGGCCCGTCACTGCGTTAGCATTGGGGAAAAGGAGGCGTCATGTGGTACGACACCTGGCTCGAGACTGTTATTGGAGGCATGGGAACCGTCCGAGACCACCTGCCGACCATAGGGGCTGCCGTGCTCCTGGTGTTCACGGGTTGGGTTCTCGCGGTTCTCAGCCGGCGATGGAGCCGGAGGCTGAGCGAACGCTTGTTGGACCGGCTCGGCGCCACCAGTTCTTCCATCGGCAGGGCGGTGGAGAACAGCGAAACCCGCTTGAACACCCCAGAAATTGTGGCGAGATTCGTCTTCTGGATGGTGCTTCTCGTGTTCCTGGCTGCTGCAGTCGAGACCCTCGGTCTGCCCGTAATGACCGATCTCCTCGGCAGGCTCGTGGCCTATGCCCCCAACTTCCTGGTGGCGGTCCTGATGATCCTCGGCGGTCTGATCGCCGCACGGATCGTCAGGACGGCCGCCTTGCGCGCAGCGGAGGCGGGCGCCATTGCCCAGGCACGGGGCATCGCCACGGTCGCAGAGATCCTGGTCATCGTGCTCGTGGTGGTCATCGCGCTCGAACAGCTGGGCGTCAACGGACGAGTGCTCGAGCTGACGGTCGCAATCACGATCGGCTCGGCCCTCGCGGCGGCGGCATTGGCGTTCGGCCTCGGAGCGCGGGCCTCTGTTGCAAACCTCATCGCCGCACACTACGTGGCGCGAACGCTGACGGTCGGCCAGGATCTGATGATCGACGACATCCGGGGAACCGTGATCCAATTGACGCCGACGGCCGTTGTTCTGAAGACGGACCAGGGACGAGTGGTCGTCCCCGCGCAACGGTTCCATGACACCGGTACGGTCGTCCTCTTCGACGGAGGATGAGATGGAAGCGGTGCAGACCCTGGCGTTGAAATACGCCGTCAGGTTCCCGGCGGACACGGCCCGCCGCCTCGAGACTCTTGCGAATGCGGACGTGAGTTCTTTTTTGGCTGAGCTCGATCCGGAAACCGCGGCGGGCATTGTCGTCGGCATGCCCCCTGCCACGGCCGGGGCCGCTTTCGAAGCGATGAGTCCGGATGCTCTGAAGGCGATTCTCGCCGTTCTCCCCGTTTCCCGCTGTGTTCCAGTGTTGCGCTCTCTCGGCAAGAAAGAACGAGCGACCATGGTGGGTCTCCTTCCGACGGGGGTCGCGCCGGTGGTGGAACGACTCCTCCGGTCACCGGAAGGATCCGCGGGCGATCTCGCCGAACCGGTTCCTGCAGTGCTTTCTCCCGAGATGAGCGTCGATGAAGCTCGACACATCGTGGGTTTCATCCCCGGACGCTACGTATTTGTCGTCGATGACGACTCTCGGCTCGTTGGTGTGATGCACCGCAACGAGCTGGTGAAGAGCGACCCTCGGGCCCGCATCGGGAACCTCATGGCCACCCCGGTCACTCGGCTGCCGTCGGCGGCCCCGCACTCGGCGGTCCGCGATCACCAGGCATGGAACGACTTTGACGTCCTTCCCGTTGTCGATGACGCGGGCGTGCTCGTGGGCGTAGTCCGCCACCGGAGTGTTCGGCGATCGGGGCACATGACCCATCCGGGTTCGGCCTCGAGTCGCCCCGCCCTCGCCATCGCCATAGAGCTTGCAGAACTCTACTGGGGAGGATTGACGTCCCTGTTCGCATCCATGTCGAACCGTTTCGAATCTGAAGGGCCCGCGGAGGTGAAACATGGTGCATGAGAATCCAGAAGCCGTGGATGTGCTCGCGGAGGATTTCGTCACACGCCATCCCGGGGAGGCGGCAGCAGAACTCGAAGCCCTGCCGCTTGACCAGCTGGTCGAGTTTTTCAGCGCCGCGACCGCCGACGGTGCAGTCGCCGTCATGGAGGCGATGCGGCCGGAGGTGTCGGCAGATCTGATTTTGCGGATCACCCCCCAATTTCGAGGGCGCTGGATCTCCGCATTGAGCCCATCGCGAGCGGCGCAGATCTTGAGCCGCCTCGAGGAAGAGACCCGCGTCGAGGTTCTCGGGAGCCTCCGCCCGGGCATCGCCCGCGAAATCGAGGAGATCATGAGCTACCCGCCGGAGACGGCCGGTGCGATCATGGATCCCCGGGTTAGCCACTTCAGATTTGATGCGACGGTCGAATCGGCGCTGACCCAGTTGAGGAGCCTGCGGCATTTGCGGATCAACAGCCTCCAAATCGTCGACAACACGGGCGTCTATCTCGGCTCGGTCAGAATCCAGGATCTTGCCCTGGCGGATCCGGATCAGAACCTCCGAGAGCTCGTGGTTTCCGCGCCGGTCAGCGTCCGGGGCGTTACACCGCGAACCGAGGTGGTGGAGCTCCTGGAGAAGCTCCATCTGCCAACCCTCCCGGTCGTCGATTTCGAGGGCCGTCTCATCGGTCTCATCCGACACGACGCGGTGCTGTCCGCGGTTGAAGCGGAGGCCACCACCGACATGCAGACAATGGTCGGTGCGAGCCGGGATGAACGCGCCCTCTCGCCCGTTGGTTTCGCTGTAAAAAAGCGTCTGCCGTGGCTGCAGATCAACCTCCTCACCGCCTTCCTCGCCTCCTTTGTCGTAGGCCTCTTCGAAGACACGATCGCGCAATTCACGGCCCTCGCAATCCTGCTGCCGGTGGTGGCGGGCCAATCGGGCAACACCGGGGCGCAGGCGTTGGCGGTGACCATGCGCGGTCTCGCGTTACGCGAGATCAGTTTTCGCAATGACTCCGCTCGGGTCGCGTTCAAAGAGGTCCGTGTTGCGGCGATCAACGGCGTCGCGGTGGCCCTGGTGACGGCCGGAGCGGTCTTCGTCTGGAGCAGGTCGGTCGGTCTGGCCGCCGTGATCGGGATCGCCATGGTGATTTCGATGACCATCGCCGGTCTGGCGGGAGCGACCATCCCCATGATCCTGACCATGCTCGGCCAGGACCCCGCCCAGGCGTCATCGATCGTCCTCACCACCGTGACCGATGTCGCCGGGTTCCTCAGCTTCCTCGGTCTCGCAACACTGTTTGTCAACCTCCTGTGACCGGCTCCAAAATGAGGATCATCTCCCCGTCCGGGAAACCAGCACTTTCGAGCGGTATCCCGTGTTCAGGGGGGCGGCTTCCCTCGGCGGTCAAACTCCGAAAAGCAGAAAGAAGGATACGGTGATGGCGACTGGTCAAGAGTTTTCGATGGGAACGACAATCTGGCGCCTTGTTGTGACCTTGGGTTTCGTCATGCTCAACGGATTCTTCGTGGCCGCCGAGTTCGCGCTCGTCAAGGTGCGCGGCACCCGGATCGAGGTGCTCGCCGGTCAGGGCAGCGGCGCGGCGCGGACGACGCAGCACATCATGGGCCATCTCGACCTCTACCTCTCGGCGTGTCAGTTCGGCATCACGGTGGCCAGCCTTATTCTCGGCTGGCTTGCCGAGCCTGCGGTGGCGACGTTGCTTCTCGCCCTGGCCGATCTCGCTGGGCTCGACATCATCCAAGGACCCCTCCTCCACGGAGTCGCCCTGGCCATCGCCCTGACCATCGTCACGGTGTTGCATATGACTCTCGGCGAGCAGGCGCCGAAGATCTGGGCCATCCACAACCCCGAGACCACCGCTCTGGCCGTTGCCTACCCACTGAGAGCCTTCACCTTCATCTTCCGGCCCCTGGTCGGCGCCATCAATTGGATCTCGAACGCGATGCTCCGAATCGTCGGGATCCCCTCCCCCGGCCACCACGAAGCCTCGTACACAGCCGAAGAACTGCGCGGGGCGCTCATCGCCTCGGCCCAGGATGGTCACATCACCGCCCGCCAGCGCGCTTTTGCCGAGAACGTGCTGAGTTTCATCAATCTCGAAGTCCGTCACATCCTCGTCCCGAGGGTGGAGGTGCAACACCTCGTGCTGGGAATGAGCGAAGCGGAAATGCTCGAGACCATCCGTTCGAGTCAGCATTCACGTTTTCCGCTGTGCAAAGACGACCTCGACTCGACGGTGGGGATCGTTCACGCCAAGGACGTCCTCCGGGCGCTGGGCGATCAACGTCCCCTTGATTTCGAAGCGATCGCCCGCAAGCCGGCCTTTGTTCCCGATACCCAGCCCCTGGGGCGGATGGTGGTCGAGATGCAACGCACCCGAAGCCCTGTGGCGGTGGTGCTCGACGATCACGGAACCGCCATCGGGCTCGTGTTCCTGGAGAACGCTGTCGAGGAAATCGTCGGCCCCATCCAGGACGAATTCGACGACGAGGAACCGGCGATTGTTCCGGACGGTCCGCATGCCTACATCGTTCACGGCGACCTGGCCATGCCGGAAGCCATCGACCTGCTGGACCTCGATGTCACGGAGGAAGACGACACTGTTGCAGGCCATGTGGTCGCCCTGCTCAAGCGGCTGCCCGAGCCTGGCGATCAGGTCGATATCGGCTCCTACAAGGTCACCGTCACCGAGGTGGCACGGCGCCGGATCGTCGCCCTTCGCTTCGAAGATCGTACAGAGAAGCCAGAGACCGACAAGGGATAAGGCTACTCGGTCGGCTCGACCACCGTGACATTCGCAGCCAGGTCGTCCAGCACTCGTTCGTGCAGGCTGTCGTCCTGTTCTCGGGCCAATCGTTCGGAGGCCGACCTCGCGCGCTTGGTCATCCTGCCGACGTGGCAGACCGGTTCACCGGGACTGACCGCGGGCAGGGTCGTCATCCCGAGGATCACGCCGTCGAATGGTGAGGTGAGGACATTCTGCTCTCTGCCGAGCAGGCTGGTGTTGGACGCCAACGGCTGGTCCCGTTCAACGATCTCGCCCGGCGCGACGTGGAACTGGAGAAAGCCGCCCCGTTCGGCCCGTACCCATTTGGTGGTCTTGACCGTGATCTGATACCTCGGCAGTCGCGGCGCCCCGTCGAGCATTCCGAGTTCTATGAGGACGTTTTTGACGCCCTGAACGGAACACTCGACGATGGTCGGCTCGACCTTCCAAACCTCCCCGCCCTCGAGCACGATGGTCGGGCATCCGGCGGCACAGGCGGTCGGGCGAAGCCCCTTCTTCGGACCCTTGCTGTTAAGAATGAGCTCGGATCCGAATGCCTCGGCGATTCGCCGGACTTCGGGCTCCGACATATCGGCGCGCACCGTCGGCACGTTGGTCCTACGGACGGCCGCGGTGTGGAGATCGATCCCGTAGTCGGACCGTCTGACGATCTCATCAAAGATGGAATGTGCCAATCGACTCGCCAGGCTGCCGCTTGCCACCCCCGGGAAGCACCGGTTGAGATCCCGGCGATCGGGCAGGTACCTCGAGTGGCGCTCGAATCCCGGCACGTTGAGAACCGGGACCAGGATGATCGAACCCGCCCGAAGCTGAAACGACTCATCCTGCACCAGGGCGCGAACGGCGCCGGTGCCGTTGATCTCATCGCCGTGCAGCGCCGCTGAGACAAAGACCACAGGTCCGTCGTCGAGACCGCGGCGCACATGGAGAGGGATCTTGATCGACATCCCGCTCGAGCTCTCGCCGACCTCGAGATCGAGATCGCAGCTGCTTCCGGGGGCGATGGTCGTTCCATCCCACTCTTCGACGTGCTTGTGTGTTCTGGCTGAGTGGCTCATGGGCGCTCCATCCTGCGCTTCAGTCTTCTTCGCGAGGAACCCAATCGGACCCCACCTCTTCGAGACCCGATCCGACGGAGGCGGCGACCGTTGGGTCTTCCTCGGGCCCGAACCCATCCTGGACCAGGGCCTCGGTCTTCGGCTTTCGCCTCGTGCGGGTCTTTTCAGGGACCATCCCCCGCATGGAATCGAGCCTGCCGAAACACAGCAAACGATCTCCCGGCTCGAGAATCTTGTTCGATTTCGGATTCGGAACGACCCTGGTTTCCCGATACAGGGTCAGGACGTTGATGTCCTGTTCTCGCAGACCTGATTCGCGGATCTGCTTGCCGACGTACTCGGATCCCTCCGGGATGTGAATCTCGGCGACGCCGAACCCGCGGCTGACGGTCAATCGTTGGCGAATATCGATCTCGGGGAAGTCGACCTGTGCGGCGATGTAGTCGATGATGGCTCCCGCGACGTCCAGCTGGGTGCAGGTTTCGATCCCCTCCAGGCCGGGGGACGAGTTCACTTCCAGGATCTGCGGACCGTCCTTGCCCTCGAGCATGTCGACGCCGGCGACCCGCAGACCCAGAATCTGAGCGGCGCGGATCGCCGTCTCACAGTATTCTTCGTCAAGCAGAAGCGGTTCGGTGCGGCCGCCGCGATGAACGTTGCTGCGAAACTCCTGTCCCTGGGCAACCCGCCGCATCGCCGCGACAACCTGGTCGCCGACGACGAAAGCGCGGATGTCCCTGCCCTTGCTTTCGGCCACGAATCTCTGCACCAGGACATTCTGTTTGGTGCTCTGCAGGGTCTCGATGATAGCTTCGGCGATCTTCTCCGAATCCGCGAGGATGACCCCCACACCCTGGGTCCCCTCCAGAAGTTTGATGATGACCGGGGCGCCGCCGACCCGCTCGATGGCCGGCAACACATCCTTCTTGTCGCGGACAAAAGTGGTCGGCGGCATGCCGATCTTGTGGCGGCTGAGGATCTGGAGACTCCGCAGCTTGTCCCGCGAGTTCGAGATCCCCGATGACGAGTTGGCGCAGAACACATCCATCTGTTCGAATTGACGCACGACGGCGGTGCCGAAGAAGGTGATCGAGGCGCCGATACGCGGCAGGACCGCGTCATATTGGCTCAGCGCTTTTGATCGAAAATTGAGGCTCGGCCGACCCTCCTCGATATCAATGGCAAATCTCAGCGTATTGAGCACCTTGACCTTGTGGCCTCGTTCCTCGGCCGCCTCACGCAGCCTTCGGCTGCTGTAACAGTGTCGATTGCATGACAGAACCGCGAGTTTCATCTATTCCTCTTCTCCGGCAGACCTTCGTCGCCCATGCCTGGTCGTGAGCGACGGCTGATCGCTGGTTGATTTTCGGGACTTCTTCTTCCGTTTCTTCTTCGGCTTTCCGCCATAGAAGGACGCGCCGGCATCGACCAGGAATCTCCCACGAATGGCCTCACGCCCAAGGAGCATTCGAAAGCCCATTTCGTCCCGATCGGCCAGGGTCAATTCGATGAGCCAGCGTTGACCGAGGATTTCGATCTCGGTGATGATGACGGGCCGCAGGCTCTTCTGGCCGCTCGAACTCTTGACGTTGCGGTACTCCAGCACGGGTGCCTCGGCCGTTACGGTGTTCTTGCTGTTCCGCTGATTCGGGTGGACCCGGAACCGCACGAAGATCTTGTCGTCCCTGCTGAACTCCTCGACATCGATCGCGTGCAGCGACGACGAGCGCGCACCGGTGTCGATCTTCGGTTTGATGGACGGGATTCCGAGCTGTGGAAGCGCGACCCATTCACGCCACCCGATCACCGGTCTAACCACCCCGAACCTTCGGTCGTGTTTCGAGTTCTTCATGGTTGCCGGCCGTTTTCGCCGATGTCGACAAGGTGCACCGGGAAAGGCTCTGTCACGCTGCCCGCGTACAACGATCGGTGCGGGAAGGGAATCTCGACGCCCTCGCGGTCGAAGACCTCTTTGATCTGCAGCCGCATGGCGTTGCGCACATCGACGATATTCTCCTTGGCCGACCACACACAGAGGCGGAGATCGAGCGCCGAATCCCCATACCCGTCGAAGAAGAACTGGGGTCGAGGGTTGTCGAGCACGAGGGGGT
>Ga0316192_10001919_pt1 | contig 15343 bp, 16 predicted proteins | sample MerIslwburrow_MG_FD_204931 | JGI IMG/M metagenome (GOLD analysis project Ga0316192, IMG submission 204931) | Coastal sediment microbial communities from Maine, United States - Merrow Island worm burrow | ecosystem: Environmental > Aquatic > Marine > Coastal > Sediment | place: USA: Maine...
GATGCCGAGGGCGCCTTTGCCGGCTTCAGCAACAGCGCCGTCATCACCGTGTGGGCCATGTTCATCCTCAGCGAAGGCCTCACCCGGACCGGCATCGCCGACATCATCGGCAGGCAGGTCATGCGCGTGGCCGGACGCCGTGAAATCTCGATGATCTTCGTCATCATGATCACGGGCGCCGTTCTGTCCGCGTTCATGAACAATATCGGCGTCGCCGCCCTCATGCTGCCCGTCGTCGTCGACGTCGCGCGGCGAACACGCATCCCGGCATCGCGCCTCCTGATGCCGCTCGCCTACTCCACGCTGCTCGGCGGCCTGATGACGCTGATCGGAACGCCTCCCAACCTGCTCGTCAGCGAGTCGCTGGTGCTCGGCGGCTACGAACCGTTCGAACTGTTCGACTTCACGCCGCTGGGCGGCGCCATCATGGTCAGTGGCGTCCTGTTCGTCGCCCTCTTCGGCCGTTTTCTTTTGCCCAGGAAGAAAGGAGAACGCGACAAGCACATCAGTCAACGCAGCCTGCGCACGCGATACAAGCTGCACGAACGCTCCTTCCTGCTGCGGGTGCCGCGCGACTCCATCCTGGTCGGCAAGACGCTCTCCGAGAGCCGCATCGGCGCGTCGACGGGCCTGATCATCCTGGCGCTGATCAGGGACGGCCGCAGCGACACGCTGCCCAGCCGGCAGATGGTCCTGCGTGGCGGCGACGGTATCCTGGTGCAGGGCCGTGTCGACCAGTTCCGCGAACTGCGCCGCTGGAGCGACCTCGTCATCGAACGCGAGGCACCGGTACTAAAATCCATGGTCGCCGCCAAAGTCGCCTACGCGGAAGTGACCATTACCGAGGGTTCGCCGCTGGTCGGCGAACTCGTCAGGCATGCCGCTTTCCGTTCCCGGTTCGATGTCGCCGTCGTCGGTCTGCTCAGAAAAAGCGGCTATCGCCTGACGAACCTGGCCTACGTTCCCCTGCGCGCTGGGGATCGGGTACTGGTGCAGGGCGAGCGCGACGCGATAGAGAGCCTCGACCGGTTTTCCGACTTCACCGATATCGAGTTGCTGGGCTATGACCAGCTGACGGAGCAATATCACACCGACGAGCGCATGTTCGTCGTGCGCATACCCAAGGAGAGCGATCTCGCCGGGACCACGCTGGCCAAGAGCCGGCTGGCCGACGTGTTCGACTTTCGTGTGCTCGCGACTTTTCGCGAGGGCAAGCTGCACGTCATGCCGAGGGGCGACTACGTCCTCGAGGGCAGCGAGTTGCTGCTCATCGAGGGCCAGCCGGCAGACCTCGACGTACTGCGCGGCCTCCAGGATCTCGAGATCGATACCAGCGTGCCCGCCAACCTCGGCGCTTTCGACTCGGAGCGCCTGACGCTGATGGACGCGACGCTGGACCCGCGCAGCAGTCTTGCCGGGCGCACGGTGGGGGAACTCAATTTTCGCGAGCGTTACGGCATCGAGCTGGCCGGGATCTGGCGGGAGGGCGAAACGGTCGGCGCGGATCTCGCCGACGAACGCCTGCAGATCGGTGATGCCCTGCTGCTGCTCGGCCCCCGCGAACGACTGGAGCTGCTCGACTCCGATTCGGACTTTCTCGTTCTCACACCGCTCGGCCGCAAACCGCCCGACACGCGGCGTGCCCCGTTGGCGGCCGCCATCATGCTGGGCGTCGTGCTCAGCGTCATGCTCGGCTATGCGCCGATCTCTGTGGCTGCGGTTGTCGGTGGCTCGGTCATGGTGCTGACGGGCTGCCTCAACATGGAACAAGCCTATCGGGCGATCGACTGGCGGGCGATTTTCCTGATTGCCGGCATGCTGCCGCTGGGAACGGCCATGCAGAGCAGCGGCGCGGCAACCTACATCGCGGACCAGGTGATGGCACTTCTCGGCGACGCCGGGCCCTGGCCGGTCATCATGGGACTTTATATCGTGACCGCGATGGCGACGATGATCATTCCCACCGCCGCTCTCGTCGTACTGATGTCCCCGATCGTGCTATCTGCAATGTCCGACATGGGCTACGCACCGGAGACGGCGATGATGGCAATCGCGATGGCCGCCTCTGCGAGCTTCACGAGCCCGATCTCGCATCCCGCGAACATTCTCGTGATGGGTCCGGGCGGCTATCGATTCGTCGATTACCTCAAGGTCGGCGTACCGCTGACCATCGTCGTATTCATTGCCGTAATGATATTGTTGCCGGTTTTCTGGCCGCTGCAGCCCGTCTGAAAGGTCTGAAAAAGGAACGGATCCTGGCGCACCAACTCGTAATTGCCGGGGCGGGTCACGCCGCCGGACAGGTCGCAGCCTCTCTCAGGCAGAAAGGCTTCGCCGGCCACATCGTGCTCGCCGGCGAGGAAGCCTGGCTGCCCTATCAGCGTCCGCCGCTGTCCAAAAAGTTCCTGGCGGGTGAGCTTCCGGCAGAGCGCCTTTATTTCAAGCCGCCGGACTTTTACGCGACCACCGACATCGACGTTCGCCTCGAAACGCGAATCACCGCCGTTGACCGCGACCGGCAGCAGGTAACCACCGCAGCTGGCGAGCGCATTGCCTACGACACGCTGGTGCTCGCGACGGGCTCCCGCGTCAGGCACATCCAGGTGCCGGGCTGCGACCTGGACGGGCTGCACTATCTGCGCGGCATCGATGACGTGTCCCGCATTCGCGACGACCTGGCCGCCGCCAAAAATGTCGTCATCATCGGCGCCGGTTACATCGGCCTGGAGGTCGCAGCTGTGACGCGGCAACTCGGGCATGACGTTTGCGTCATGGAAATGGCGGACAGGGTGATGAATCGTGTCGTGTCGCCCGTCGTGTCCGAGTTTTTCCAGGCAGAACACGCGGCACACGGCGTTCATCTCATGCTGTCGACCGCGCTCGAGGCGGTCGAGGGGGATACGCGGGTGCACGCGTTGCGTACGCATGGCGGTCATTCGATACCCGCTGACCTGGCGATCGCCGGGATCGGGATCGTGCCGAATACCGAGCTGGCGGCGTCGGCCGGACTCGAGGTGGATAACGGTATCGTCGTTGACGCACATTGCCGGACTGCGGACCCGAACGTCTACGCGGTCGGCGACTGCACGTCACATCCCAATGGCATCTATGGACGGCGCGTCAGGCTGGAATCCGTTCACAATGCCCTCGAGCAGGCAAAAACCGCGGCTGCGAATATCTGCGGCGAAGTCGTCGAGTATTCGCAGGTGCCCTGGTTCTGGTCGGACCAGTACGATCTGAAACTGCAGATCGCCGGATTGTCCGAAGGCTACGACGAGGTGGTCATTCGCGGCGAGCCGGCAACGCGTGCGTTTTCATGCCTTTATCTGCGCGGCGGTGTATTGATTGCCTGTGACGCCGTCAATACGCCGCGTGATTTCGTGCAATCGAAGGCGTTGATTGCGGCGCGTCAGAGGATCGCGCCGGAGCGCCTGGCGGACGCCGGTGTGCAGCTGAAAGACCTGGCCTGAAGAGCGGAACTCAACGCTCGAGAACGTCGGTAGCGGTCAGCTCGACATTCCCGGTGACGTCGATAGTCAGGCGCCCGTCCATCGCAACCGGTCCCTGAGAGACCGAGTAAGCGCTGGCACTGACTGCTTCCACGGCCTCGGACTCGAGGCCCGCGAATTCGCCGGTGCCGCCCGAGACCGCTGCCGTGCCCAGCGCGCCCGGACCCACGGTCATGTTGCCGTTCCAGACGCCCTTCCAGTGATTGGCCGTGCTCCAGTAGGCGGGTACGACGATGTTGCGCAGGAAGTTCCAGTAGTTTTCGGTTTGCTCCACGAACAAGCTGCCGCGCTCGACGAGGTGAATGTGCCAGGCACTGTCCACCAGCGCTTCGCCATTGATGAGCCGCGTTCGCTCGGAATCCGACGAAAACTTGATGCCTATACCGGCGGGATTGTTGCGGCTGTCCGTTACGACGGTCACCAGGACGTCAGAGTGCCTGATCGGGGCTTCCCACAATTCCCTGACCGTGTCGGGAAAGGGCTTGATGCGTGATTCACCGTTGTTGGTATAGACGATCGAGTCCGTGGGAACGGCCGAATACCCGACGCTCAATATCTCGTTATTGCTGACCGACAATGGCGACAGGGGGTTGCGCGACGCCAGCGGATTGAAATAGAGCAATGCGGCCGCCGCAATTACGCCCAGGAGGATTCCCGACAGCAGGCCGGCAGCGTACTTGATCACAATGCGCCCTCCGTCAGAGCCGTTTCGGTCACGTCGTCCGAGAAGGTGCCCACGAACGAGGTCACGAGTTCGATATGTCCGTCGGGGGCATCCGGATCGTCGTCGAAGGTGTTCGGCACCCAGCGCTCGCTGACGGCACCCTGCATCGGCCGGAACTCCCGGGTTCCTGCCCGCAGCGTCCCGAGGCGTTGACCGCTGTCAACCGGCTGCGCCGGCATCGTGACGTAGAACGTCCCCCTGGCCGGAAGGTGCATGATCCACTCGACACTGTCCTCGATGCGATCGCTATCGGCTACCAGGCGGCTTGCGACGCCGATAACGGTGTCGCGCGTATTTCTTACCTTGAACAGCTCCACGCGCACGCCGTCGAACTGTTCCTCGGCGGGCCATTGCAGCCCCGCCGGCAACGGCTCGGCCTGCCGGGGCGCACCGACCATGATGCGGTCCGTGGGTATGTTGATGCGAAACGACTCCGTGTTGCCGCCGTTGGGCGACACGGAAATAACCGAGGACTCGCGATACTGATCGACGACGGGCACGTAATAGGCCGCCGCGACGGTACCGACGATGCCGAGCAGGAATCCGAAAATTAGGGTCTTCAACATGCGTAATCCATCGCAAGCCACGACGAAGACCACGAGTTTAGTTAAATCGGGCGGGACGTCACAGCGTCCCCGGCTGAAATTGTGACGGAGCGCACACTGAAACGGGCGTGCCGGCGAGCGGCGCACACAAGCAGCGGCAAACGGTCACGATTTCGCCACGCGCCCGGATGCGATTAAACTGCAGCCGCAGGAACCGCGAAACCAGCCGAGTGATGCAATGACAACCGCTATATGCCTGTGGTCGGGACCACGAAACGTTTCGACGGCGCTGATGTACAGTTTCGCGCAGAACGAAACCGTGGCCGTGATCGACGAGCCGCTGTACGGTCATTATCTTCGTGTAACGGGCGCGGAGCATCCCGGCGGCGATGAAGTCATGGCGGCTATGAACTGCGATGGCGACGCCGTCATGCGGGATTTGTTGCGGCGCCAGGCTCGGCACCCCGAGCCGCGGCTGTTCGTGAAGCACATGGCGCACCACCTCGTCGACCTCGACCTCGGCTTCCTGCGCGAGACATGCAATATCTTCCTCATCCGCAATCCGCGGGACATGCTGCCGTCGCTTTCGATCCAGCTTCCCGAGCCATGCCTCGCCGATACCGGGCTGCGACGGCAGTGGGAATTGTTTTCCGGCCTGCAGGACGCCGGGCAGGCGCCGGTGGTCCTCGACTCGCGCGAGCTGCTGACCAGCCCGCGAGCCGTCCTCGGTGCACTCTGCGAACACATCGGCCTTGCATTCACGCCGGCGATGCTGCGCTGGGAGGCGGGTCCGCGGCCGGAGGATGGCGTGTGGGCGCCGCATTGGTACCACGCGGTGCATCGCAGCACCGGATTCGCGCCCTACCGGGCAAAGACGGAATTCCCGGATCGCCTGAAGCCCCTGCTCGACGAATGTCAGCCGTGGTATGACAGGCTTTTCGAGCACGCGATCCGTGCCGACGCGAAAGGAGCAGGAAATTGACGAGCATCGACCCGCGCAACCAGGACATCCTCGTATACGTAAACGGCGAGATGAAGTCTCGCGCCGAGGCCCGTGTGTCCGTATTCGACAGCGTCGTCCAGGGCGGCGATGCGGTATGGGAGGGCCTGCGCGTCTACCGGGGCAGGATTGCGGCGTTCTCCGCCCACCTGGCCCGCCTGCAGAACTCCGCAAAAGCCCTGGCTTTTGCGGCCGTACCGAGCTCGCAGGAAATTCAAGCGGCGGTATTCGAAACGCTCAGGGCCAACGATATGCGCGACGGGGCGCATATCCGGCTCACGCTGACGCGCGGCGAAAAGATCACCTCGGGCATGAATCCGAGGCTCAACCAGTCGGGCTGTTCGCTGATCGTTCTCGCGGAATGGAAACCGCCGGTTTACTCCGACGACGGGATTCGCGTCATCTCGGCATCAACCCGGCGCAATACGCCCTCGTGCCTCGATTCCAAGATTCATCACAATAACCTGCTCAACAACATTCTCGCCTCGATCGAGGCCAACGTGGCCGGAGCCGACAGTGCAGTCATGCTCGATATTAACGGCTTCGTTTCGGAGACCAACGACACCAACATCTTCATGGTCAGAGGCGGAACGGTCTGCACACCGCATGCCGACGCCTGTCTGCCCGGCTTGACGCGGCAAATGGTGCTCGATATCTGCCGCGAACAGGGCATTCCCGCCGTGGAGCGCAACCTGTCCCTTACCGAGCTGTATACCGCCGACGAGGCATTCACGTCCGGAACCATGGGGGAATTGACGCCCGTGCTGGAAGCGGACGGCCGCACGATCGGCACAGGGAGCCCCGGTGAACTGACCCGGCGCCTGCAGACGCTGCACCGCGAAGTCGCGTGGCGGGACGGTGAGGACGTGCCGTTTTGAATCAGCCGGACGCGAAGTAGCCCGCCAGGTAGTCTTCGAAATTCATATCGTCCGCAGCTTCGATGTCGCGTTGCCGCTGGATCGATTCCACCGCCTCCCTTTCCATCCGTTGCGCCCGTTCCGGTGGCATCGGCGCAATCGACGAAAAATACGACTTGTGGCGCCGCGCGAGGTCGAGCGCGAACTCGAAAAAACTGGATTTCGAATCGCGAAGTTCCTGCAGCAACCGCGCAGACGGCGTGCTATCCGGCTCCGCCACGTGCCCCGTAGCTACCGAGACCGAGTCCCGGTAGCTGCCGTCGTCCTCATGACGATCGATCAGTTCGGCAACGGCCTCTACCTTGCCGACGATCTCGCGGGCCCAGTCCGACAGGTAGACCGGTTTGCCGTCACGCTGAAGCTGCAGGCCCGGCTCTCTGCCCCGCTTCGCCGTCAGTGATTGGTTGCGTATCGCTTCCTCGAGCGAGCCGGCATCGAAGGGCGGGCTTTCTTCCAGCAGGCAGTAAATCAGGAACGCCTCGATGAAACGCATCGCGTTCTGATTGATGCCGGCAGGATCGAATATATTCAGGTCGAGGGAACGGATTTCGACGTATTCGATACCGCCGCGCCTGAGCGCGGCGGTCGGCCGCTCGCCCGAATGAGCGACCCGCTTCGGCCGTATCGGACTGTAGTACTCGTTTTCGATCTGCAGCTTGTTGGTGTTCAGCTGCTGGTATTCCCCGTTTTGGATGACACCGATTTTTTCATAGGCGGGTTCGGGTGTCCGGATCGCCTCGCTGAGGTCGCGGATGTACTCGTCGAGCCGGTTCAACGAGATTGTGATGCCCGCCTGGGTCTTGTTGTTGTAGCCGAGGTCGCTCATACGCAGCGACGTTCCGTACGGCTCGTACCATGTCTTGGAATCGAGTGCCGGCATCGACCGCGCGCTCCCGCCGCCGAAGGACTTGCACAGGGCCGGCGAGGCGCCGAACAGGTAGAGGACTATCCACCCGAAGCGCCGGAAATTGCGTATCAGGCCGAGGTAGTGGATCGAACGGAATTCGTTGTCGCCGACGTCCTCGGCAAGCAACTCCCGGTACCCCGGCCAGAAAGATTCGGGCAGCGAATAATTGAAATGTACGCCGGCGATCGTCTGCATGTTCCGGCCGTAGCGATGACCCAGCCCGCGCCGGTAGATCGTCTTCATGCGGCCGACATTGGAGTCGCCGTATTGTGCCAGCGGTATATCCGGGTCAGCCGGTAAACGGCACGGCATGCTGGCGCACCACAGCAGCTCATCATCCAGTCGCTGGTAGGTGAACTGGTGGATGTCGCAAACGACCTGCAGCGTTTCCCAGGTGCTGCCGAGCGCCGGCGTTACGAACTCGAGCAGTGCCTCCGAAAAATCGGTCGTAATAAAGCGATTGGTCAGCGCCGAACCCAGGGCCTGCGGATGAGGTGTCTGCACCAGGTAACCGTCGGAAGTCACGCGCAGGGATTCCTTCTCGACGCCTCTCCTGCCCCCGGCCACCGAAGTGTCGCCACGAGTCAGCAGGGCACCGAGACGCTGCTCAAACACCTGATTCATAAGGAGCGTTTTACCACAAGCTCGGAGGATACGCTTTATCTGCGAGCGGCCGGCGCTGAACCTGTCAGCAGCCTGCCGGTCGAATGAAAGACACGGGACGGCGCGCGCGCTGCGAATCGAGCGAAAATACGCTACGGTATGGGTGTTGTGCGCCACAGGTAATGAACGGCGACGATGAACGTGGGTCCCTCAAAAACGATCGTGATCGCACTAACGGCCGCGATATTGCTGCTCGTTGCCGACCCGGCGCTGGCTTTCCGCTGTGGCACCAAGATCGTGCGCGACGGCATGCACGAGCAGCAGGTGTTAGCGGCCTGCGGCGAACCGACATCCGTCAGGCACCTCGGGCACACGGTGCGCGCTTACGACTATCGCTTTCGACTGCGCAACCCCGGCCATATTTACTACCGCACGCCCGGCGTCGGGCATTTCGCGACGGAGGTCATCGTCACCGAGTTCATTTACAACTTCGGGCCGCGAAAGCTCATGCGCCGGTTGATTTTCGAAGGCAGGGTGCTGGTGGAAATCGAGACCATCGGCTACGGCTATATCGAGAAATAGCGCAGATTCGTTAGACAATAATCGTCCATCACTGACAATCCAGCCGAACTGCAGGTAACATGCGCGCTGTTACCCGCCGCTTTCCTCGGAGTTCAAAGCGCATGACTGAATCCCGCCGTCGACGTATTCGCGATCGTTCCTCCGGCACCGCCACGCTCATCAGCGAAGGCTGCAAGATCTCCGGTGTCATAACCGGCAACTGCGACTTCCAGGTCAATGGCGAGGTGGAAGGTGACTGTGAGATAGACAGCACCTTGATGCTGGCAAAGAGCGCACTGTGGAAAGGCTCGATACGCGCGGGAAACGTGGTTGTCTCAGGTCATGTCGAAGGCGACATCCTGGCCACCGGGCGCGTCGAGATCACCGATACGGCGAGAATTACCGGGACCGTGTCGGCGGCGGCTATTGCCGTCGCGGAGGGTGCTGTCGTGGAGGGTGTTATGAAGACCACGAGCCAGTCGGAGCCCATGGAATTCAGCGAAAAGCGGCAGACCGGCGCCTGACCCGGCCGCCGCGGTCAATCGTTTCTGCTGTAACGATATACCGGGAAAACCCGGCGTTGTCCGCGCCCGGGTGCTAAACTCGATACAAAATAATAAACAGGTGCGTACGGCTCCTGGCGATCTCTGCGCCCGGCGCACCGTATCACCCAAGAACTCAAGGCGATGATCGGCTGCAACATTTTCCGGATAACTGCGTTGGCGCGGTCCGTTTCACGGATTTCGTCAGCGCTGCTGCTGGCGGCATTTCCTGCCGCGGCAGCCCGCGCGCAGTTCGCTGAAGACGGCATAACGATGAGCTTCGTCTGGGTCGAGATCCTCTCCGCCCTGGTCCTGCTGTTTTCGGGAATCGCGATCTGGTTCATCGCCCGTAACCAGACAAAGCGAATACGGGAACTAAAGCGCGAAGCCGAAAAGCTTCGGAACGCCGACTTCGGCGAACCGCTGCATGTCGAGCCTGGAGAGCTCGGTGAACTCGCTGCCGTGTTCAACGACATGCGCGACAAGCTCAAAGCAACCACCATCTCCCGCGATTACGTCGACAGCATCCTGGCCAGTATGAACGATGCGATTATCGTTACCGCCAATGACGGCACTATCAAGCGTGTCAACCGGGCAACATCGCACCTGCTCGGCTACGACGAATCGGAGCTGCTCGGCACGTCCATCGACCGTATCGTGAATACGGGCAAGAGCGGCACGCTCATCGACCAGAAGCCGTCCGGTGTGCCGCGCGAGGCGTTTTTCGAGAGCAAGCTGGGCGAGTCGATCCCGGTTTCCTTCACCTGTTCCTTTCTCGGCGGCAAGGAAGCCGAATCGGGCGACCGAATCTACGCGGCGCAGAACATAACGGAGCGACGGCGCGCGGAGAAGCGCATCCGCTACCTCGCGCGCATCGACGCACTGACCAAGTTACCGAACCGCATGCAGTTTCAGCATCTTCTGCAACGCTGTATTGCACGAGCCCGCCGCAGCGCCAAGCCCCTGTGCCTTTTTTACATCGACATTGACGCTTTCAAGGAGATCAACGATACCTTCGGGCACCTGGCAGGCGACACGACCCTGGAGACCGTAGCGGAGCGCCTCAGCGGGGCCCTGCCTGAAGATTCGATCATCGGCAGGCTGGCGGGGGACGAGTTTGCCGTTATTCTCGACGGGCTCGGCCCGGACGAGAATGGGAAAAAGCGGACGGACGTCCTCGCGAAGCTGGTGCTGGACAGGCTGGCTGACCCATTTTTCGTCCAGGGCCACGAAGTCTTCATGACTGCGAGCATGGGCGTTGCCTTCTATCCAAAAGATGCGCCCAACGTCATCGACCTCATCCGCAATGCCGATGCCGCCCTTTACCATGCCAAGAAGTCCGGCGGAAACGTTCACTCGTATTACGAGCCCGTAATGAACGAAGCTGCCGTCGAAAGGTTGATGACCAAGAGCAAGCTGAAGCGCTCTTTCGAGCGTGACGAGCTGCTCGTTCACTACCAGCCGAAATACAATCTCGAAACCGGCGAGGTCTTCGGCGCGGAGGCGCTGGTCCGGTGGGAGCTCCCCGAGAGAGGCCTGATTCTGCCGTCTGATTTCATCCCGCTCGCGGAGGAGACGAACCTGATCATCGAGATCGGGGAATGGGTGCTCGACAAGGTATGCGAGGACTTCCGTATCTGGCAGAGGTCCGTGTCGTCTCCCGGCCGTGTTTCCGTCAACCTGTCGCTGAAGCAGCTCAAGCAGCCGAACTTCACGCGGCGCATCAGCTCGATATTGCGTAGTTACGAGGTGTCGCCGACGTCCCTGGAGCTGGAGATAACCGAGACCACGCTGATGGAGAATCCGGAGCGTACGATCAAGTTGCTGGATCAGCTGTATGCGCTCGGCTTACATCTCGCCATCGACGACTTCGGCACCGGTTATTCGTCGCTGAGCGCATTGCAGCAGTTTCCCATCAGTACGCTCAAGATCGACAAATCGTTCGTACGCCACGTGTCGAGCAATCCCGATGATGCGACCATCGTCAGCACGATCGTCCAGATGGGGCGCAACCTCAACATGGACGTAGTCGCGGAAGGCGTGGAGAGCGAGGACCAGCTCGCTTTTCTGCAAAGACTGGGGTGCACGTACGCGCAGGGCCTGCTCTTCGGTGACCCGATGAGTTCGGACAACTACCTCGAGCTTCTCCTCGCACAGGCTGAAGGTACGGATACGCACAGGGCTCTGTTTGCCTGAATTACCCGCAGCTTCACTCGCTCCCGACATCATGCTTAAATTGGCTATCCCGCTAACCGGGGCGCAAGCCACTCACAAGCGCCCTACTGCTCGAAGTGACCCTATGATGAATCTCATAAGAATCGCAGCTGTGATCCTCCTCTTTGCCGCACCCGCGCTCGGGCTCGCGTGCGAATATCCGGAACGCCCGACACTGCCGGACGGCAGCACCGCAGCGAAACAGGACATGATCGCGGCGCAGGCAGACGTCAAGGCATTTCTCGCCTCCGTCGACGAGTACCTGAGTTGTCTCGAGGAGGAAGAAAAAGTCGCGATCGCTGCTCTGCCGGAGATCGACGACTCGGACGCTGAGGCTGTCGAAAGTCGGGAGGCCGAAATCAAGCGCCGCGATGAATTGCTGGCAAAACGCTTCGATGCGGCAAACGAGGAAAAATTCCTGTTCGGTGAGCAGTGGAACCAGCAGGTTCGAGCCTACAATGCGCGCAAGTCCGAACAGAAACCGGACTAGACCTTACCAGCGATATTTTCTGAAATTTTCGGGATTGGCCCAGTCGGTCGGGTTGTTCCAATCACGCGGCTGGTTGAACAGGTCCGGATCAGACAGATAGCAGCGCCCGTCTGGCGGCTGGCGTTCTACTTCCAGGTAACCTAACGCCCGCAGGTCGTCCGCAGTCCATCCGGCGCCCATGTCGAGCAGCAAGACCTTCTCGCAATGGACGTCTCGCAGGCGGGACAAGAGTTGCTCCGAGTCCTTTCGCGGCGTGGAAGCGAGCGGCAGAACAACGATTCCCAGCTGTACTCTCAAGGTCCCGGGCAGGTCTTCCGGCCCGGACAGCGCCTCGTAAGCATGGACGCTTTCGAACTCTGGTATCTGAGCCTTACCCAGGCCGATGGCCAGGACGCCGACGTTGCGGGCGTCGATGCCCAGGTCGTCGAGTATTGATGCGATGCCCGGTAACTGTTCGCTCATACGTCACAGCTTATTGATCTCGTCGCGAAGATCAAACTTGTTCTCCGTCACGATTTTCTCGAGCACCTTGATCCGGTCTTCGAGAGCATCAAGCTGCGCCTGCGTTTCCTCTGCCAGCGTGCCCTTGTCTTCTTTTCTGTGGCGGAGTTTCAAATATTGCTGCACCGTGTTTGCCGCGAGCACGATCGCGACGATACAGACCACATAGAACATCGTGTTCATCAATAGATCCCCTGGTTACTGGCAGGTCAGTCTTTGAGCCGGTCGAATTCCCGGTCCAGCTGGTAACGCGAGGAGGTCACGTACTTCTCCAGGCGCGCAAGCCGCCTGTCCAGCGACTTGAACCGGCCTCGCACGTCACTCATCGTCTGTGAAGGCGAGGAACGCACGGCCCGGTGAAACTCGGGATCGACCGGACGCGGGTTATCTTTCGCGGAGACGCTGGGTATAAGGATCACGAGCGCCAGGTAGCCTAGCAGAGTCAGCGGCATCGTGAAAAAGGCGATCACCACGAGTAAACGCGTGACACATAAATTAAAGCCGAAATAGTCTGCAATCCCTGCGCAGACGCCACCGAGCATCGCCTTGTCGGCTTTACGATAAAAGCGCCGCTCGGGCACGGAAGCATGGACAGTCATTCTTCCCTCCAGAAATGTCTTCGTTCGCGCCGCCAGAACTCGTACTCGGATCGCGCGCCCGAATAGATCAGCGGTTTTTCCCGAATCAACAAGGAAGCAGCGATATAAGTGGCGGCCGTCAGCCAGAAGAACACGAGCAGACCGATCACCGCCAGGGCGCGCACCGCCCCGACCTGCAGGTTGAAGCGCTGGGCCAATCCGGCACAGACGCCGAATATCCAGCCGTTTTCCCTGTCACGGTAGAAACCTCGGAACGGACCGTAGTCAGTATTCCAGGTGCCTTGCCTCATCTATTGCCTCCTGTGTGTTGTTGAATCGTCGTCGAGTATCCGCTCCAGCGTCTCGATTCGGTCCTCCAGGCGTTGCGATAGCGTCCACAGCTCCTCGAGCATGCGCTCGTCGTCGCCGGATATTTCGCGCGTCTGCTTCCACTTCGTGATGAAGTAGAAAATGACAATCAGCGGCGCGAGAACCGTAAGGAACAGAATGACCGCAAGTGTCATGAGTGCATACATGCCCGCTTACTCCGGGTCCGCCGCCGGCCGGCTCTCACCCTGTACGCGGCGTTTCAGCTCGTCGAACTCTTTCTGCACGGATTCCTCGGCCTCGAGACTTGCAAATTCGTGGTTCAGGTCCTTCGGCAGGCCGAGATCGTAGGCTTCTATACGCCCCTCGACGTCATCGATGCGGCGCGTGTACTGCTCGAACCGAACCATGGCGTCATCGATCTTGTAGTCGTGGATCTTCTTGCGCGCAGCCAGCCGGCTATTGGCCGTCTTGTGTCTGGCAAGCAGGGTTTTCTGCCGCGCCTTGGCGTCCTGCAGCTTTGCTTCCAGGCGCGCGATGTCGTCGTTGAGCTTCGCGAGACCTTCGTCAACGGCCGCATAATCGGACTTGACGGCATCCGCAGCGGCCTGCACCCGCGATTTTTCGACCAGCGCTGCCTTTGCGAGGTCTTCCCGACCCTTGCGCAAAGCAAGCTCCGCCTTTTCGTCCCAGTCCTGCAATTCGGACTCGAGCGAGCCGAGCTTCCGGTTGAGATCCTTCTTGTCGGCGATCGATCGCGCGGCGGCGGACCGAACCTCGACGAGTGTGTCCTCCATCTCCTGGATCATCAACCGAACGATTTTCTCGGGATCCTCCGCCTTGTCCAGGATGGAGTTGATATTGGAGTTCACGATGTCACTGAATCTCGTGAAAATGCCCATGATTTGTCCTCTTGATGGCGTGAATGTCGTCACTAAAGCTGCAGAATCTGTGCCAACCTGCCCTGAGGTAACATAAATAATTGATTATTAACCAGAAAATACTCCAAAAAGGAAGACGGGAAGTGGCATTGAAATGGTTAATAATGCTATTTAATCGTATTTCTCACTAACTTATGGCTAAATTAACCAATGGCTGCCGATCGTCCTGTACAACCCATCATCGGGGAGGCGCCCGTCTTCCTCGAAATGCTGGAACACGTCTCCCGCGCCGCACCGCTGTCGAAGCCGGTGCTGGTCGTCGGGGAACGCGGCACCGGCAAGGAACTGGTTGCCTCGCGACTGCACTACCTCTCCGGTCGCTGGGAGTCGAGCGTCGTAAAGGTCAATTGCGCCGCGCTGACCGAAAGCATCCTCGAATCCGAGCTTTTCGGCCATGAAGCTGGCGCGTTCACGGGGGCGATAAATACGCATGTCGGGCATTTCGAGCGCGCCGACGGCGGCACGCTCATTCTCGACGAACTCGCGACGATTTCCCTGCGCATGCAGGAGAAAATCCTCAGGGTGATCGAATACGGGGAAATCCAGCGAGTCGGCGGCAGCAAGACGCTGCAGGTCGACGTGCGGATCGTAGGCTCGACCAACGCCGATCTGCGCCAGCTGGCTGCCGACGGCAAATTCCGTCGTGACCTCCTGGACAGGCTTGCGTTCGACGTCATCACGGTGCCGCCGCTGCGGGAGCGCGTCGAAGACATTCTGCCGCTCGCCTATGCTTTCGCGATCAACATGGCGAGTGAGCTGAAGCGAGAACTGTTTGCCGGGTTTGGCGCCCGAGCCTCGTCGTCGCTCCTGCAGCACGACTGGCCGGGCAACGTGCGGGAGCTCAAGAACACGATCGAGCGATCCGTCTACCGGGAGCCGGATCCGGAAAAGCTGATTACGAAAATCGCTTTCGATCCGTTCGATTCACCCTTCGAGCCTGCACCGGCGGCCGTGCCGTCGACGCCGGCGCGGCAGAAACGCGCG
>Ga0316192_10001922_pt1 | contig 15333 bp, 11 predicted proteins | sample MerIslwburrow_MG_FD_204931 | JGI IMG/M metagenome (GOLD analysis project Ga0316192, IMG submission 204931) | Coastal sediment microbial communities from Maine, United States - Merrow Island worm burrow | ecosystem: Environmental > Aquatic > Marine > Coastal > Sediment | place: USA: Maine...
TTACCCTGGCACCAGGCATACGCGTGAGTCTTTTTACAGTGTTCGTTAAAAATTCCAGAACAAATACTGCGAATAAGGTAAATCGTGATTTGAAAAATCAAAGCTCCAGCATTGTTATCAGTGTGGGGTTTTCGGCTATCCTGCTTTTACTGGTTATGTTAATTGGCATCAGTATTTATACTATTGTTGAAAACAACAAGAGTATTTCCGAAATAGTGGCGAAGCAGAAAGATGTCAGCAATGTGTTCGCCATGCGGGATGCTGCGCATCAACGTGCCCTTTTCCTTTTTCGAATGGCATCCCTCGATGATCCATTTGACCGGGATGATGTGTATTTATTATTTAAAGGTGAAGCTGTTAACTTTATCACTGCATCCGCGCGCTTACGAGAGGGTAGTAAAGAACATGATGTTCAAAAAGATTGGCAAAAAACGGCAAAATTAGCCAGCAAAGGCAGTTCTGTGCAAAACGCAGCAGTCGATTTGATTCGCGACGAATTAATTGAAGCTGCGCATCAAATGATTTTAAACGAAGTTATACCGGCGCAAGATGATGTTATGTCCGGACTAACGGATCTGCATGAAAAACAACGGGTCCGTCTAAATAATGAAATAGCTGCGATTCGAGAAAACAATCAGACATCCTACTGGCTTATCACCATGGTCGGTGCTGTTGCCATACTCCTGGGCTTGATAATCGCTGTTTATGTCTACCGACATAACCAAAAGACCACGCTTAGAATCCAGCAACAGCAAAAAATTGCCGAGCAGGCCAACAGATCAAAAAGTGACTTTCTTGCCAATATGAGCCATGAAATACGCACACCGCTAACCGCAATTATAGGGTTTTCAGAATCTATTCTCGGGGTCAATACAGATCAAGCCGAGCAAAGAAAAAGTGTACAAACAATCGCGCGCAATGGTAAACACCTTTTGAAGCTTATCAATGACATCCTGGATGTTTCGAAAATAGAAGCAGGCCAGTTGCAGATTGAATCCATAGACACCCACCCGATAAGCGTACTTGCTGAGGTCGAGTCAATCGTAGGTGCACAGGCGCGTGATAAAGGGCTGGACTTTCGTGTGGATTACCAGTTCCCTATACCGGGTACATTTAAATCCGATCCGGTCAGGCTGAAACAAATTTTAATCAACCTTTGTAGCAATGCAATCAAGTTTACCGAAAAGGGTTCGGTAATAATAAATGTTCATTTCCGGAAATGCGACAATAACTTGTGCTTTACGGTTTCGGATACCGGTATTGGCATGAATAAAGAGGCGACCGAAAAAATATTTTTTGCGTTCTCACAGGCCGACTCCAGTACTACACGCAAGTTTGGTGGCACAGGCCTGGGATTGACCATATCACGACAGCTCGCGGAAAAAATGCATGGGCGTTTAAGTTGTACGAGTCAGAAAGGCCATGGAAGCCTGTTTAGTCTTGAATTAAAACTCGACGAGGACTTGGCTGACAGCTTTATATATGAGTATTGCCCCGGAAAAAAGGATGAATCATCACCTTACAATGCTGATAATATTCCAGAGCTAAATGGAAATATTCTGTTAGCCGAAGATAGCCCGGATAATCAACGACTGATACGTGTGTACGTGGAAAGGACCGGCGCAAGCCTTACGATAGTGGAAAATGGTGAGCAAGCCGTTGAACAGGGCTTGTCCCGCAGCTTTGATCTAATTCTTATGGATATGCAAATGCCTGTAATGGATGGTATCAGTGCCACTACCTTGCTGCGGGCATCAGGATACACCAAACCGATTATTATGTTATCCGCCAACGCGCTGCAATCAGACCGCGATCATGCAAAGAAAGTTGGCGTAGACGATTATGTTGTAAAACCTATTAATCTCGATCATTTTTATGAAGTGCTGGCAAACTATTCGCCAGGCCTTTCGGCAGAACAACATAAACCGCATATACCGGACTCTGGCATGCAGGAACTTGTTGATAAATTCATCCAGGGATTGCCCGAAAAAATGCAAGACATGAACACTGCATTTTATGCCATGGACTGGGAGATTATTTCAGAGGTCTCGCATAATTTAAAAGGTATGGGAGGCAGTTTCGGGTTTCCAGCTATTACAACAGCTTCCGAAAAAGTGAATATTCGAGCGCGACAACAAATCACTGAAGGTCTGGAGGAGTTTATCCTGGCCTTGAATGATGAAGTCGATAAAATCTTGCAACAACATGCAGCATAAGACTGGACCATGGAAAATAAATACCGCGTACTGATCGCAGACGACCTTGAAGAAATGCGTGAACTGCTTAAGGCGACTATAGAACCGTTGGGTTGTAGTGTTGATGCAGAGGCTGAAGATGGCATGGAAGCATTAAGATTAATTGTGACCATACAACCGGATATTGTATTTCTTGATATCAATATGCCTGTAAAAACCGGCTTGGATGTACTCGCTGAAATGAAAACAATAGATTTGAATGTTTTTCCGGTCATCGTCAGCGGCTACAGCACAGTAACCAATGTTCAGGAAGCAATACAACTGGGTGCCAGAGGTTTTGTCGTTAAACCCTATTCCACCGAAAAGATTCAACAAATACTTGAAAAATTTAACTCGGAGCAGAGTTGAGCTGTACCTGTTTATCCCCAGCGAGGGTATAGTGGAGACAAGTCCTGTGCTGAGGGTGATCTGTCTGTGGTCTTGCGGTCATGCAGGCCATGTCTGAACCTGTCCCACAAAGCGTGCCCGTTCCATGGGCGGTTTTCCGCAGCATACAGTGCTCTGTCGAGCTCATGGATCTCATCGATGCCCTTGTCCACACAATGGGCGAGCGCACCCAGGTTATGGGGTGGCTGGTCGGGCCATTCACCGACAGCCCACTCCAGCAGCGCCCGGGCGGCCAGCTGCGGATTGTTTTCTTCGCACGCTTTCTGAAATGCGTGCCGGGCATGGTTTGCAACAGGTAGCCCACGTGAATTCCGTTTGCTTGCTGTGCTTTGAATGGCCCCTGATTTCAATTGCAACCGTTTTCGGTAAAAGAACAGCAGCGCCGCTAGCAGAGTAAGCAGACCTCCAGTCAGCCACAGCGTGCGCGATTTGATGGTTTTCTGCAGTGATGTAGCAGTCGCATCGGCATCAGTTTCGCCGATTTCAATCCCGCGCGGTTGAACGGTATGCTCAGCGGCGTTCCCCGCGGCGGGCAGGACATTGACTTCCCACGAGGGCAATACGGTGCTGCGTTGACGTTGTTGTGTCGTATCCCACCAGTCAATCCTGACTTCGGGCAGTGATACACGCCCAGAACGGGAGGGCACATAGGCTATGGATTGTTTGCGGGTACCGAATACCCACTCGCCATCGGTGCGATTCTCTGTGACCGCCTGTTCCGGGTACAAGCGTATGTTGTCTGTCTCGGGAATACCGATATCCGGCAGGTGGGATGATTCCAGCCCTTTGGCCTGTAGCGTAATGGTTCGGGTTACCGGCTCACCGACATGGAAATCCGGTGGGCCTTCTTCCCAGCTGTCCTGCAATACCAGGTCGGCACTGGGTAACCAGTGCCGGGCGCTGTAAGCTGCCGGTCGCGGCTTGACGTCCAGTGCCAGCGGCTGACTGCGTACCCGAATCCTTTTCCCCGAATTAGAAAGATTATTGCCGCCAAAGAACCGCTCAATCATTGAATCCATCTGCCGGGATTTGGAGCGAAGGCCGGAGGCAGACATGACGCGGCCGGTAAAGGCCGTCGGCGGTATTGTCAGCGGCCCGCTTTTCTCCGGGAAGATAGCGTAGTGACGTTCGAGGACCTGGTAACGTTGTTCGTTTATCGTTGTCTGGTATTGCCTGTCTTCTCCCAGTTGCTCGACCAGGGCATCGGTGATACGCAGCTTGGAGAAGTTGCCTTCGACCAGCGGCACGCGGTAGTGCAGGCGCACGGTATAGTGAACTTGCTGCTGCACGAAAGGGGACACACTCTTGTCGTCAACTTCGGTTTTGATAAACACCGGTTGATCTGCACCTGCGCTGCTGACGACAGGTTGTTCAGACACTTTCAGTTCCAGCGGCGATGTTGCCGAGTTGCCAACAGGGATTGCGGGCACGGTCAGTGTTCCCTTGCGCAGCGGGTCCAGCTCAAATTGCCACTGGTGCTGATCGGAACGCTTCCCGTTAATGAACTGTAGTCTGCGGCTGCTGCTGGTACCCAGTACGGCAAAATCCTTTTCCAGGACAGACAGGTCTGGTTCGACACCCATGTCTTTACCATCGGCTTCAATGGTCAGTGTGAAGGTATCGCCATCGTGAATACTGTTGCGATCAAGACTGGCTCGCACGCTTGCCCACAACGTGGGTGTTAACGTAATCAGCACCAGGAACAGGGTGGTACGTTTCAAAATCATTGTCACCATGTCTGCAACTCATCATTTTCTGTCTGTGTAGCACGCTGCCGGTACTGGTAGAGAAACTTGCGTCGCAACAGGCCGCCGGGGTCATCCTGAATACGCCGCAGCCACTGTTCTGCCGCTTGCTGCTCTTCGGTATCCAACGGCCTGGCTTCAGCCTGCTGCTGCGTGTCGCTGCTATCCTGTTCACCATCCGCTGCTTCGCCGTCCTGCCCGCCCTGTGTTTCGGATGACTGCTCCCGGTCAGCGGTCTGTTGCTCCGCCTTTTTCTGCTCTGCGTTATCTGGCCCTTGTTCCCCCTGTTGCTCCGACCCCTTCTGTTGCGAATCCGCCCCCGACTGCTGCTGGTTTGCCTCGCCCTGAGTGTCCCCTTTCTGCTTCTCTTGCTGTTGGGAATCGGATGCATTCTGTTCAGACTGTTCGCCGTCGCTGTTTTGTTGGTCCTGTTGGTCCTGTTGGTCCTGTTGGTCCTGTTGTTGCTGTTGTTGCTGTTGTTGTTGTAAAAGCTTTTCGACTTCCGTCTTGTTGTGCGCGGCATCGCTCATGCCCGGCAACTCCTTCAGCACCTGCTCGTAGGCAGCAATGGCGTCCTCGTAACGACCCAGTCTGGCGAGCGCGTTACCACGGTTATAGTTTGCGTCCGCGCCTTCTGCCGCCGAGAAATCCTGCAACGCCTTGTCGAACTTGCCGGCACGGTACTTGGCTGTTCCGCGCCGTAGCGGATTTTCCGCCAGCTGTTCGGCCTGTTCCAGTTGACCCGCCTGCAATGAGCGGTAGGCCTGTTGATCACGCCTTTGCCACAGGTCATCCCAGACAGACGCCATGGCAGGCTGCGGTGCGTTGAGCGTGCCAGCCAGCATAACGACCAGTCCCAGCAGCCAGCCGCGCCGGAACACCAGCGCCGCCAGCGGCAACATCAGCAATACCAGCCAGGGTCCGCGTGATTGCCATACATCGGTTTGCTGGTCGCTCTTTATGACTTCGCTGCCGGATTGTATGCCGGAACTTTCTAACAGGTAATCGATATCGGCTTCACCGCCGCTGATCGTGGCGTACCGGCCGCCGCCGGCAGCAGCCAGCTTCTGCATGGCATCGGTAGCGAGTTTCGGCACCACAATTGCGCCGCTGGTATCGCGAACGTAACCGCGCGTTCCGTCAGGCAGCGGTGCACCTTCTGCTGTACCCACGCCCAGCACGGAGACCCGGTAACCTTGTTGTTTCAGTTTACGTGCCGCATTGATGCTGCGCCTGTCGCTGTAACCGTCCGCTATCAGCAGGATATCGCCACGCAGCATCCCGGCCTGGCGTAGCAGTTCGCCTGCCTTTAACAGGCCAAGGTCAGCGCGGCTTCCCTGTGCCGGCATCAACAGGGGTTCGAGCGGCTCCAGCAATGCCTGGATAGTGTCGCTGTCACTGGTCAACGGTGACACCGCAAAAGCATCACCGGCGAACACCACCAGCCCGGTTTGTCCTTCATCGCTGCGCCTGAGGATGTCGGCAACCTTGTAGCGGGCGCGTACCAGTCGTGACGGGTTGAGATCCGGTGTCAGCATGGATCTCGACAGGTCGAGCACCACCACACGGGCGGCCTGGCTGCGATATACCGGTTGTGGCTGTTTTTCCCACACCGGGTCGGCCAGTGCAAGGACTGTCAGCAACCAGCTTATCGTCAGCAGCCGGATTGGCAGACGACTGTTACTACCGCCCGGATTAACCAGCAGGTGAGGTAACAAATGCGCATCGACAACATGACGCCAGGCGTTGTCATTGCCGGCAGGCTGACGTAACCGCCACACCAGCACTGCCAACGGTAGCAGCGTCCAGAACCACAGCGGTTGCAGAAAATGAAACTGCTCAGGCATGGTGGGTACCGGTTACCTGCAGACGGTGTAACAGGCCACTGCTACCAAGAGCAATCAGCACGCTGAGCAGCAGCGCCGCTGACAAGGGCCAGTTATACAGTTCGTGCACTGGCCGGAAGGTCTCCTGGTCCTCGCTGACCGGCTCCAGTTCATCCAGTAACTGGTAGATTTTCTGCAGGCCTTCTATGTTGCGGGCACGAAAATAACGGCCGCCGGTTTTTCTGGCAATCGTGGTCAGGCTGCGTTCGTCAAGTTCAGTATTGACCACGCGCTGTGCACCGAACAGTCCCTGCTCAATTCTTTCGTCTGCACCGACACCGATGGTATAGATGCGCACACCTTCGGCGGCCGCGATATCGGCTGCCTTGAGAGGCTCGACGCTACCCGAGTTGTTGGCGCCGTCGGTCAGCAGTATGAGTACCCGATTGCCTTCCGGCTGGCTGCGCAGACGTTTTACCGCCAGGCCAATGGCATCACCGATGGCCGTACGTTTTCCGGCCAGGCCGATGGCCGATTCATGGAGTTGTGTACGCACGGTATTCCTGTCGAAGGTGAGGGGCGTCTGCAGGTAGGCCTGGTCACCGAACAGGATAAGGCCGAGGCGGTCGCCCTTGCGTCGTTCAATAAATTCACCCGCAACCACTTTGACGGCACGCAGGCGGTTGGTTACCTGATTGCCGAGTACCATGTCCTCGATTTCCATACTGCCTGAAATATCCACGGCCAGCAGCAGGTCGCGGCCGCTGATGGGTAACTGCACGGGTTCGCCGAGAAACTGCGGGCGTGCCGCGGCGAGTACCAGCAGTAACCAGGCCAGCGTTGCCAACAGCAGGCGCAGTCGGGATCGGCCGCTGTGTGAACCGCCGACTGCTGCCTGCAAAGCGGCATAGAATGGCATGCGCAAAGCAGCGCTCGCATGCTCGGGTGCGCGTGGCAGCAGCCATGCCGCCAGCAGCGGCAGAGGCAGGGCGGCAAACACCCAGGGCCAGACAAGCTCAATGCTCATGCGCAGCCCCCATATTCTTTTTTATCCACGACTGCGCCAGCGCCAGTACACGATCTGCAGGCACGTCCTGCGGGTGTGGGACATAGGGGCCACAGGCCAATACCTGTCCCGCACCCGTTGTGAATTCACCGCCGCCACCGGTTTCATCGAGAAAGCGTAACCACGCTGTACCGCTCAGCGGGGCAACCCGTCGGCGTGCGTAGCGCATCAGTGCCACACGCCGCAGCAGCGTGGAAACAGCGGTAGTGAATTCGGCAGCCTGCCGACTTGCATCCAGTGCTTTCAGTTGCTCAAGTTCAGCCAGTACCCGCTGCCGTTGACGGTACAGCCGGTAACGCCGATACAACCAGACTGTAGTAATCGTGAGCACAGCAATGACCAGCACGCCCAGCAGCCACCAACCCGGTGCCGGTGGCCAGAACTCCGGTGGTGGTGCGCTGTGAATGTCGCGCAGGTCAAGCGCGGGCAGTGCGTTGTTCATGCCGCTCCCCTATGGCCAGCTGGCTGGCCCGCTCCTACGGGAAGGGTATTTGTCATGTTACGCAGGCGCTCGGCAACGTCATCACTGGTAGTAAGGCGTAACAGCGGAACAGCACATTTCATCATCAGTTCACGAACTGCGTGGTGGTGTTCGCTAAAGTAATGTTCCCACGCCCGTCGGCGTGCCGCTGTGCGGGTATCGAGCGTACCGGTGTGGATCCCGTCGCTGATGGCATAGCGGCCAGCTGGTGGCGGTGTCATTTCCAGGGCGTCGATGATCTGGCAGGCTACGACATCGTTGTGGCGGCGCAATTGTTGCAGGTGGCGTCGCGTATCAGTGTCGATGGCATAGAAGTCACTGAGTATAAATACCAGACTGCCCGGCCGGGCGACTCTGCGCAGACGCACCAGTGCATCATTCAGGTGGTTGCTGTCGGTGTGCGTCCGTGCACCGTTGGCCGGATCGGTGGCGGAAACCAGCTCGCGGATCAATTTCAATACGCCACGCTGACCACCCAGTGGCCGCAGTTCATGGTGTCCGCCGTTGAATAACAGTGCGCCGATACGGTCACCGTTGCGCACTGCCGCCCAGCCAATCAGGGCCGCGGCACGTGCTGCTATAACGGATTTGAAAGCCCCCTGCGTCGCGAAAAACATGCCCGGACCGAGATCAATCATGACCACCACGGGACGCTCGCGTTCTTCCTGGTAGACCTTGACGTGCGCATGACCGGAGCGCGCAGTTACGCGCCAGTCCATGTTGCGTATATCGTCACCCGGTTGATAGCCGCGTGATTCCAGGTAGTCCATGCCACGCCCGCGAAAACGCGAGCTGTGTGCGCCGGAAATCACACTGCGCGCTGCTTGCCGCCTGTCCAGACGCAGTTCACGCGCCTGCAGGCGCAGCCTGATCAGCTCCTCACTGCTTACGCAAACCGCCGAGGTGGAGCGGGTGTCGCGTGTCGCTGCTTTATCAGGCGCAGCCCTTCGCCAGCTGAAAAGGTCGCGCAAAGCCATGGTTCAGGAAACCGGTACCCGCTGGATCAGTTCACGAATGACGTCATCGCTGCTAACGCCTTCGGCCTCTGCCTCGAACGACAGCAGGATACGGTGCCGCAGGGTATCGTAAGCGACAGCCTGTACGTCCTCGGGCGAAACATAATCGCGGCCCTGCAGCCAGGCATTGGCACGCGCACAGCGATCCAGCGCAATGGTGCCGCGCGGACTGGCGCCATAACTGACCCAGCGCGCGAGGTCTTCACCGTAGGGTGCCGGCTTACGCGACGCAAGCAGTAGTTGAATTACATACTCTTCGACCGCCGGCGCCATGTGCAGGGACAGCACCTCCTTCTGCGCATCGAATACCTGCTGCTGGGTCAGTGACTGTATGGCTTCCGATTCGCTGCCTGCGTTCAGTGCCTGCTGGCGCGCCAGTGCCAGAATCTGTTTTTCCGCGCTTGCATCCGGATAGGCGATACGCACGTGCATCAGGAAACGATCAAGCTGTGCCTCCGGTAACGGATAGGTGCCCTCGTGCTCGATCGGGTTCTGGGTGGCCATCACCAGGAACAGCCGGGGCAGGGCATAGGTCACCTGTCCGACTGTGATCTGCCGTTCACCCATGGCTTCCAGCAGTGCCGATTGCACCTTGGCGGGCGCGCGGTTGATTTCGTCAGCCAGTACCAGGTTGTGAAAAATGGGACCACGCTGAAATTCAAAGCTGCCGCTCTGTGGCCGGTAAATATCGGTTCCGGTCAGGTCGCCGGGCAGCAGGTCGGGTGTGAACTGCAGGCGATGGAAATCACCTTCGATACGCCGCGCCAGTTCCTTGATGGCGGTCGTCTTGGCCAGACCCGGCGCGCCTTCCACCAGCAGGTGGCCATCGGCAAGCAGTGCTATCAGCAGGTGTTCAACCAGGATCGGCTGGCCGATGATGCAAGTCTCCAGCTCGCGGCGCAGCCGGTCGAAAGCCGCCTGGGCAGCAGTGTCGTGGGTGCGTTGTTCCTGTAATCCAGTGTGTGTCGTCATATTATCTTCTCTAATTAATCTGTCATTGCTGCTATATAAAGCCTGCTCAGACAATTTTTTCCAGCAACTGTTCAATCAACGCCCGGTGTTCGCCATGCACCGGAAACACGGCATAGGCCTTGAGCGATATTTCCGGTGCGTCTGCGACCCGGTACAGATTTTCCTGTTCCAGTTTTTCTGCCACCAGTGATGCGGGCAGGTAAGCAGCGCCGCCGCAATTCTCGACCAGGCTTAGCGCGATGCCACCAACATTGGCGCGCACCGCGGCAATCGGGCGTTGCGGGAAGTGGCTCTGGTGCAGGCTGCTGAATGAGGTGCTCCAGTCCACCCGCACGTAGTCTTCGGCCAGTGCGTCCGTTACCAGCTGGTCTTTCTGGTTCGAAACCATGATCAGCGATATATCCATGACTTCCTGAGTGGCCATGTCCCTGAGTTGGGGGGGCTCGTACAGAAATCCAAGGTCGATGATGCCTTGTTCCAGTTTTTGTGCGATGCGCTTGGCGGTACTGGCTTCAGCATGCAGCCCGATCAACGGGGCACTGCAATGGATACCGTTCAGCCAGTTCTGCAGGAAGATCTCCCACAGACTGGCTACCCCGGCTATCACCAGTCGTTTGTCCACCTGGTCACTGAGCGCGACTTCTTCGTGGGCGCGCTCCCAGGCGCCGAGTATAAACCGTGCATGTCGTTCGAAGCGTTCTCCGGCGGGTGTCAGGCTGACTTTCTGACGGTCACGGCGAAACAGGGACAGGCCCAGTACCTGTTCCAGTTGCCGGACTCGTGCGCTGACCGCTGATGGCGAAATGTACAGATTCTCCGCAGCCTTGCGGAAATTGCGCATACGTCCGACTTCGAGAAAGGTTTTCAGTTGTTCAATATCCATGAATGCTGTGCTAAATAACTGTTCAAAGCGGCCTGTTTATTTCGCTTCTCAGTATACTCAGGGTTGGTTAGGATTGCGCGCTCGGAATTTCAGTACTTAACGAAATATTAACACTACACCCCTCAAACAGGTTCGGTAAGGAATTGTAATGGTTGAAAATAGAGCCTCATTCAGCATGCGGCAGGGTATTGCTGCTGTCGTTTTTCTGGGCCTGGCGCTGGGCCTTGCCACGGTTACCCCGAGTATCGAGATCGCCTGGGTTACCGGATTGCTGATGCTGACGATCTATCTGTTCGCTTTTGAGGTGGTCGGTGTGGATGTGGCAGCGCTGACCATCATGGTGCTGCTGGGGCTGACCACGCTGTTTGCTCCCTACATGGGACTGGAGCAGGGTCTGGTGGACACCCAGAAAATCTTCGACGGCTTCGCCAGCAACGCGGTGATGTCCATTATCGCAGTCATGATCATCGGCGCCGGGCTGGACAAGACCGGTATCATGACCAAGGTGGCGGCTTTTATTCTCAAGGTCGGCGGCACTACCGAGACCCGTATCATTCCCATCATTTCCAGCACCGTGGGTTTTATTTCCTCGTTCATGCAGAACGTTGGCGCCGCCGCACTGTTCCTGCCGGTTGTCAGTCGTATCTCGGCACGTTCCGGGCTGCCGATGTCACGTCTGCTCATGCCCATGGGTTTCTGTGCCATTCTGGGCGGCACCGTCACCATGGTGGGTTCATCACCATTGATCCTGCTTAATGATCTGATTGCCACCTCTAATCACGCCATGCCGGCCGACCAGCAGATGCATGCCTGGTCGCTGTTCTCGGTAACACCGATCGGTGTTGCGCTGGTGATAAGCGGTATTCTCTATTTTGTCATCGCCGGTCGCTTTGTCCTGCCCACCAGCGCCAAGGACAAGGGCGCAACCGCGGCCAACACAATGGATTATTTTCAGGATATTTATGGTATCGACTACAACCTGTTTGAGGTCGTGGTGCCCGAGGGCAGCGAACTGGTTGGAAAACACCTGGATGACGTAGAATCTTCCTACCGTATTCGCGTGATTGCCAACAAGCGCTCCGGGCAGGAAACACGTATAGGGCCCAACACACTGGCGCGTGACACCGGCATTGAGGCAGGGATGGTGCTGGGCATAGTGGCGGCCCCAAAAAACCTGAAAACCCTTGTCGAAAAATATGGTCTGAAGCAACGCAGCGTGTTGCGCTCCTTCTCGGAATCCCTTTCCGCCAGCAAGGCGGGTATCGGTGAAGTAGTCATTCCACCCGGCTCCCAGCTTATCGGTAAAAGCGCCCGCGATGTCTGGATGCGCAAAACCTACGGCATCGCGCTGATCGCCTTGCACCGCAACGGCGAAACCATCCGTGAAGGCGATCACATACGCGACATGCCACTGGCGGCCGGCGATACCCTGGTGGTGCACACTGCATGGGACGCACTGACGCGACTGGAGCATGATCGTAACTTTGTCGTCGTAACGACCGAATACCCGCACGAAGAGGTGCGCCCGCACAAGGTTGGGTGGGCCGGAGTTTTCTTTGCCATTGCGCTGTCGCTGGTATTGTTCACCGATTTGCGTCTGTCGATAGCGTTGTTGACCGGTGCAATCGGCATGATCCTGTCCGGCGTGCTAAAGATCGAGGAGGCCTATGAGGCTGTTTCCTGGAAGACTGTCTTCCTCCTCGCCAGCCTGATCCCGCTGGGACTGGCAGTGGAGACTTCCGGTACCGCGAAATGGATTGCCGAACAGACCCTGTATGTAGTGGGTGATATGCCAGTCTGGGTTATCCAGTCGGCAGTTGCCGTGCTGGCGACCTTCTTTACCCTGGTGATGTCGAACGTCGGCGCAACCGTGCTGCTGGTACCGCTTGCGGTCAACATTGCTATCGGTGTGGGCGCCGACCCGGCGTTGTTTGCCCTGACCGTTGCCATTGCAACATCCAACTCCTTCCTTATCCCCACTCACCAGGTGAACGCATTGATCATGGGCCCGGGCGGTTACCGGGTGCCGGACTTCATGAAAGCCGGCGGCATCATGACGATATTGTTCCTGGTGGTCTCCATGATCATGATGAATCTCGTTTTCTAAAGGATCTTCCATGCCACGACTACTTAACCCGGGATTACTGTTCACGCTGTTCGTTGCCGCACTGTTACCCGGTCTGGCACTGGCGGCAGGAGAGGGGACTGAACACACCCGACTGAACCTGACTCAGAGTGGCATCGGCTATGCCGCGATCGCCATTTTCGTATTCGCCTATCTGCTGGTAATCGGCGAAGAGTTCACCCACCTGCGCAAATCGAAACCGGTAATTATCGGCGCCGGACTTATCTGGGGGTTAATCGGCTGGGTCTACGCAAGCCACGGCATGCCGGAACTGGCAGAGCATGCAGTACGCCACAACCTGCTTGAATATGCCGAGCTGATGCTGTTCCTGCTGGTGGCGATGACCTACATCAACGCCATGGAAGAACGTCGCGTGTTCGATGCACTGCGCGCCTGGCTTATCCGCAAGGGCTTCGGCTTCCGTCAGCTGTTCTGGATGACCGGTATCCTGGCGTTCTTTATTTCGCCGGTTGCGGACAACCTGACCACCGCGCTGCTGATGTGTGCGGTGGTGCTCGCCGTGGGTGGTGACAACATGCGTTTTGTTCCCCTGGCCTGTATCAATATTGTCGTCGCGGCGAATGCCGGCGGCGCTTTCAGTCCGTTTGGTGATATCACTACGCTGATGGTCTGGCAGAAGGGCATGGTGAATTTCTGGACATTCTTTGCGTTGTTCATACCGTCCGTCGTCAACTTCGTGGTGCCTGCAGCCATCATGCACTTCGCCATTCCGAACGAACAACCTGCTGCATCTGACGAAATGATCAGCATGTTTCGTGGCGCCCGGAGAATCATCGGGCTGTTTCTGCTTACCATTGCAACGGCCGTCAGCTTCCATAACTTTCTGGGATTACCACCTGTCGTCGGTATGCTGACCGGTCTCGGATACCTGCAATTCTTTGGCTTCTATCTGAAGAAAACTCACCATAAATGCCTGGCGAGACTAGCCGGCGATCCCAAGCATGACGAGCAGATCGGTGACGTCGTACCCTTTGATATTTTCAGAAAGGTGGCGCGGGCCGAATGGGACACGCTGCTGTTTTTCTATGGTGTCGTACTGTGCGTTGGTGGTCTGGGTTTTCTTGGCTACCTGGCGATGGCATCGGAACTGATGTACAACCAGTGGGGTGCAACCAGCGCCAACATTGCCGTAGGCGTACTCTCGGCTATCGTCGATAACATTCCCGTGATGTTCGCCGTACTTACCATGAATCCCGATATGTCTACCGGACAGTGGCTGCTGGTAACCATGACGGCGGGCGTCGGTGGCTCATTGCTTTCCATCGGTTCCGCTGCAGGCGTTGCGCTGATGGGGCAGGCGCGCGGCAAGTACACTTTCTTCGGCCATCTGAAATGGACCCCCGTCATCGCCATCGGCTACGCCGCCAGTATCGCGGTACACATGTGGATTAACGCCAGCTATTTCTGATACTGCGACATAGACTACGGAGTTCGCTGACCAGTCAGGAGTAACGTTAAAATTATCACAGCAGATTTGGTATCTAATGCTTCTTCTTGCGGCGTGGCTAGAGCCTCTGCAATGGATATACTGGATTCCTACCATAGGTACGTGGGCACAGATAATTGCACCATGGCGCGCCGTGTTTCACTATTACTCTGGAATCGTTGCGACCTGCCGTTAGTTGGTCGCCCGTGAAGGGCAGGAGTTGAACGAACCCGGCCACCTGACTAAAATTGTGGCTCGTCTGGCACCACTTAAATACGCTTGATTCTGATAGCCGGCGGTGCAACCATCTGTTAACCATCACCCCGGACAGACATATGCCCCAGACCTACAACACACCTCAGGAAGCTGAGGACGACTTTTACGATGCGCTGGAAGAATGTGACCTGAACCGGATGCTATCGGTCTGGGCGGACACTGATGACATCTGTTGTTTGTTACCCATGTACCCCTTGATCCAGGGTCGCAAGGATATAGAGGACGTCTTTTCGCACCTGTTCTCTCAAGGTCAGGGAGTGGAACTATCAGTCGCCCACTTGAGCTGGATTCAAACCGATGACATCGCCATCCATCAGGTCGAAGAAACCATCCAGAAAGTGCCACCGAACACGCCACCACCGCCGCCATTTTACGGCACAAATATCTACAGGAAAGACAACCATGGCTGGCGCCTGATCGTTCATCAGAATGCACCGACACCACAACCTCCGCCGCCGGAGTTGGAGATGCCTGAGTAAATGATAAGAAGCAAAAGTAGCGTAAATCTGGATGAAGCGCCTATCCAAGCCCTTGTATGTCTTAAAAGTACTGGAAGTTGCCGTTTAGCGGCTTCTTATATTTACAGCTGCGCAACAACGGGTTCCAAAAAAACTACTTCTGCGTTTGAATTGTTTAGGCTGGGGATTTGGCGTTGTACCAGGTTAAGCGTACAGGCAAAAATAAGGCAGTGATAAAAGCGTAGCAAGACTATCATACTAACCTTGGTATCCATCTCTCATTTGTTTCCGTAAAAATCTTGGCTGAGTACTGCAGCTCACGGCTAGGACTTGCCCTTCCCAGACGATCAGCGAGGGGCAACTATGCAGCAAAAGTTGCCATTCCCGTCCATCTAT
>Ga0316192_10001924_pt1 | contig 15328 bp, 16 predicted proteins | sample MerIslwburrow_MG_FD_204931 | JGI IMG/M metagenome (GOLD analysis project Ga0316192, IMG submission 204931) | Coastal sediment microbial communities from Maine, United States - Merrow Island worm burrow | ecosystem: Environmental > Aquatic > Marine > Coastal > Sediment | place: USA: Maine...
ACGAGGAACTCCCGCGGGCGACCGTAGACCTGTTCGACGTAAGCTGCCGCAGTGTTGAACGCGGAGTTACCGGTGACGAGGTAGGTCTCGTCGAGCAGGTTTCTCGTCGCAACGGTGAACTGCCAGCGGCCGTTTTGCGGCACGAACGCGAGCGATGCGTTGACGAGATGAAACGGGGACTGGCGGATCTCCTCGCTGTTGACCGCGTCGTGGTATTCGGAGTCCTGCCACGACCAGTCCAGGCGCGCCGTCAACTCGCCCAGGCGTCCCAGGGCCAGCCGGTACGCCGTATCGGCGGCCACGCTCCACGCCGGTGAGTTTGCGAGCTCGTTGTCGAGGCGGACGCCGGAGTCCTGTGCGGGCTGGTTCAGGCGTCGGTAATTCGTCTCGAGGCGGCCGGCCGAAAAGCCGATGTCCCAGTCAGCCGACGCCAGCCAGTCCAGCTCGAATTCGCCGCCCCGGACACGCGCGGCACCGGCATTCACGGTCAGCGGATTGAAGGACTCGCGCACGATGATCTGCAGGTCCTCGTAGTCGGCGTCGAACACGGCGAAATTCACTCGCAGGCGGCCGTCGAAATACGACCCTTTCAGGCCGAGTTCCAGGCTGTCGACCGTTTCCGGGCGGTACGAACTGGGTGCGCGGTCGGGGGTCGGCCCGACGAAGCGCTGGTCGAATCCGCCGCTCTTGTAACCCGTCGCGAACGTGGCGTAGCCGAGCACGTCGTCCGAAAACCGGTAGCTCAGATCGACGGTCGTGTCGGTTGCGTCGAAGTCCAGCTCGCTGCGGCGAAAGTCGAGGATGCGTTCGCCCGCCGCGAGCGGACCGGTCGGCGCGAGATAGAATCCCTGGAATGCCGGCCAGGTCGGTGGGAAGAATCCGGGTGCCGACCCTGCCGACGAATCGCCGAGCGACAGCTGGTCGGGCAGGTAGGCCTTGCGGTCTTCCGTGTGCCGCGCGCCGACCGATAACGCCAGCTTGTCCGTGAGATCCAGCGTGCCGTGGGCGAAAGCCGCGTAGGACTGGTTGTCGTAGAAGCCGCCGCTCTGGATCGCGCCGGTCGGCACCGTGACGTCGACCAGGTTGAAACCGGACTCGTCGTAGTAGAAGAGGCCGAGCACCGCGGACAGGCCGCGTTCGATGCTCGCGAACTGCAGCTGCAATTCCTGGCTGAACTGTTCGTGTTCGTAATCGTCGCGCGTGGCGAAAATATTGGCGGGCGTGTTGTCACCGTCGCGGGACGAGAGCATCTCCATCTCACGGTAGCCGGTGGTCGACCTGAGGAGCCAGCCTTCGTTGATGGTCCAGTCGATCGTCAGAGCGGCGCCGCCGCTGTCGAGTTCGGACGCGACCGGGAAGGTGCCTTCGGAAACGAACGGTCCCGACCGCGAATCGGCGCCGTAGCAGCCGGGCGCGCTGCCCGTTGCCGCGCCCGGCGGTGGAAACGTAGGCGGCCCGCCCGCTGGCGTACCGTCAAAAGCCGGATTCACCGCCACGGCGTCGCAGCTCTCGAGGACGGCGTTGCCGAAGGTCGCAAACGGCTGCCGGTCGTTGACGCCGCCGGACACCACCGGCGCGCCGTTCTCGTCGATCATCGTGTAGTCGACGACGAGCGTGGCCGCGATCGCGTCGGTTGGCTCCCAGCGCACGGCGCCGCGCGCGGACCAGCGGTCGCGGTCGCCGGTGCGTATGCCGTCGAATTGCCGCTCGACATAGCCGTCACGCCGCAGGTGGCTGATGGCGACACCCGTCGCAAGTGACTCGGCCACAGGCAGGTTGCCGCGAAAGGTCAGCGCCTGCAGGTCGTCATTGCCGAGTCTCAGCTCGATGCGCCCTTCGGCTTCGGTAAAGCTCGGCAGGCGGCTGTGGACCTTGATTGCACCGCCGATGGAATTGCGGCCGAACAGGGTCCCCTGCGGTCCACGCAGGACCTCGACTCGCTCGATGTCGACGAGGTCGAGGACGTTGCCGGGCGAGCGGCCGATATAGATGCCGTCCACGTACATTGCGACGCCGGGATCGGTAACCGGCGTGTAGTCGGCCTGCCCGATGCCGCGAATGAAGATCTGGCCGACGGAGCTGGAGCCGGACGACGGCGCCGCCTTGTCGAACTGCAGGTTGGGGACCACGGCGCCGAGTTGATCCATGGCGTAGAGCTGCCGCGCCTCGAGCTCGGTGCCGCTCATTGCGGTAATCGAGATCGGAACCTGCTGCAGGTTCTCTTCGCGGCGCCGCGAGGTGACGACGATCTCTTCGATCGACCGGGCGCCGGGGTCTTCCCGATCGGCATCAGCCGCCTCGACCGCGACAGGCGCCAGCTGGAAGATTGCAATCGCAATCGCTGCGCGACACGGCGCTGACGTCATCGGCTGAATTCCCACGGCTCGAAACCGGCAATACTAACCTTGTGTTGGGGGCATGTCAGTGCCGGCTGCTGTCGGTGTTTGCCGAATCCCGGCTGTCACTCCAGGACGTGATTTCCGATCTCGGAGATCTTCCTGCAGCCGGTCAGGGCCATCGCGACCAGCATTTCCTTGTGAATCAGTTCCAGGACGTGTTCCACGCCGGCCTGGCCCCGTGCAGCCAGCCCGTAAACCCAGCTTCTGCCAATCAGCACGCCATTGGCGCCGAGTGCCAGCATGCGGACGACGTCGAGTCCGGAATAGATTCCTCCGTCGGCAAGGATGACCAGCCGGCCGCCTACAGCCTCGGTGATTGCCGGAAGCGCTGCAGCGGCGGAAACGACACCGTCGAGCTGGCGGCCGCCGTGGTTTGAAACGATGATGCCGTCGACCTCTGCTGCGGCGGCCTCCCGCGCGTCGCCCGGGTCCAGTATTCCTTTAATAACAATGGGCCCGTCCCAGTTGTCGCGGATGAATGCCAGGTCCTGCCAGGATACCGACGCGTCGAAGTTCTTTTGCATCCAGGCCATGAAGTCCTCGAGCCCGCTTTTTTCACCGAGCACCGGTGCGATATTGCCCAGTTGGTGCGGTTTGCCGAGCAGGCCGACATCCCATGCCCAGCGCGGCCGCAGCATTGCCTGGGTCACTCGCCGCAGGTTCCCCGACAACCAGCTCTCACCCGCAAGGCCCGACCGGTAGTCGCGATACCGCGACCCGGGCACGGGCATGTCGACGGTGAACACGAGCGCCGAACAACCGGCTTCGCGCGCCAGCGCCAGCATATCGCGCATGAATGCGCGATCCCGGATCATGTACAGCTGGAACCAGAACGGCCGGGTTGCAACCTCCGCGACCTCGCCGATGGGACATACGCCGACCGTGGACAGCGTGAAGGGTACGCCCGCGGCCTCGGCGGCTCGCACTGCCTGCAGTTCGCCGCGTCGTGCGTACATTCCGGCCAGTCCGACCGGCGCCAGCCCGACGGGCATCTGGTATTCATGGCCAAACAACCCGATCGTCGTGTCGATCTCGGACACGTCGCGCAATATCCGCTGCCTCAAAGCGAGCGATTCGAGGTCGGCCCTGTTTCGATTCTTGGTTACTTCCGAGTAGGAACCGCCGTCGAGGTACTCGAACAGGAAATGCGGAACACGCTTCCTGGCCAGGCGTCGATAGTCGTATACAGAGGCTGCTTTCATTTTTCTTGTCCCTCCAATGTCGTGGATTCTAGCCCATTGGTCGATTAAATGACGCGGGCAGGCCTCACCCGCGGACGTTTCGATGCCCGGTTGCCACGCGGTGCGGCCAGGATTGCCCAAATACCATAGGTACACGCCGGCGGAAGCGGTATGCTATCCCGGGCAGCCAAAAATGGAGGTAAACAGGTCATGTTCAACAAAAAGAAGGACGAGCAGATGGAATACGAAAGCTCCGAGCCGGTTATTTCGACAAGTTCGGATGTCCGGCGGCGCAAGACCTCCGTGATAGGCCCGACGCTGAAATTCAAGGGTGAATTGTCCGCGAACGAAGACCTGATCATCGAGGGCGAGATCGAGGGCACGATTGCGCACCAGGACAAGAATCTCACGGTGGGCAAGGAGGGCCGCGTCAAGGCGGACATCAACGCGCGAACGGTCGAGATTTACGGCAAGGTGGAAGGCGATATCCACGGCGAGGACATCGTGAAACTCGCCAAGTCGGCGGACGTGAAAGGCAATATCCGCTGCGCACGGATCGTCATGGAGGATGGCGCGCAGTTTTCCGGCAGGATCGACATGAGCCAGAAGGCTAAACCGGCGAGCAAGCCGGCGGGCAAGCCCACGAGTTTGCCGGTCGGGGATTCGGCCAAGCAAGCCGAATCAACTGGGTAGGCGTCCGTTGCCGTCGCTCATTGGCAGCACGGTCGTGATGAAGGGCGAACTGATCGTCGGGGAAGACCTGGAGATCGAAGGTACGTTCGACGGTACGATCACCGGCAACGGCCCGGACACCGTCACCGTTCGCCGGATTGCGCGACTCACCGGCGAAGTATCGGTGAACATGGTCAAAGTCGAGGATGGCACGAACCTGGAAAACACCATCCTGTCGGGCCGCATTCGGCTGGCAGACTAGCCGGGATTCTGCAGAGAGCATCTTTGTCGAGCACGTGAACCAGGCTGAAATATCGAAAACCGCGTGTACCGCGTCCCTGGCGGCGATGTTGCGCGAGATCGTCGACGACCACCACGTCGTATCCGCCGCCGAATCCAAGCGGCCGTTCGAATGCGACGGCCTGCCGGTGTACAGGCAGATGCCCGGCCTGGTCGTGATGCCGTCGTCGACGGAAGAGGTCCGGCAGGTCATGCGCTTGTGTCATCAGCGCAAGGTGCCGGTCGTCGTCCGTGGTGCCGGCACGGGTCTCTCGGGCGGTGCCCTGCCGCATCCGGATGGCGTACTGCTCTCCCTGACACGCCTGGCGAAGATCCTCGAAATCGATCCCGGCGCTGGCCTTGCCCGGGTACAGCCCGGCGTGACAAACCTCGCGATCGGCGAGGCCTGCGCCCCGCACGGGCTGTTCTATGCGCCGGACCCGTCATCGCAGATCGCCTGCACGATCGGCGGCAACGTTGCGGAAAATGCGGGCGGCGTGCATTGCCTGAAATACGGGCTCACCGTTCACAATGTGCTGCAGCTGACGGTCGTTACCGTCGACGGCGAGATCGTTACCGTCGGTTGCGATGGAATGGCGAGCTTCGGGCCGGACCTGGTGGCGCTGATGACCGGTTCCGAAGGCATGCTGGGCGTCGTAACGGAAGTTACGGTCAGGCTGCTGCCGCAGCCGCCGCATTGCCAGGTGGTCCTGGCGTCGTTCGACGAACTCGAACACGCCGGCGATGCCGTAACCGCGGTCATCGCGGAGGGGATCGTCCCGGCGGGTTTCGAGATGATGGACAGTCACGCGATCCGGGCCGCCGAGGACTACGTGGGTGCCGGTTACGACACGGACGCCGCGGCGCTGCTTCTGTGCGAGCTGGACGGCACGGAAGAGGAGGTGCGCTACGGCATCGAGCAGGTCACGGCGGTCTTCCGGCGGCACAGCGCGCGATCGATGCGTGTGTCGCAGGACGAAGCCGAGCGCCTTCTTTTCTGGAAAGGACGAAAATCCGCGTTCCCCGCCGTCGGGCGGATTTCGCCGGATTACTATTGCATGGATGGCACGATTCCACGGCGGATGCTGTCGCGCGTTCTGACGGACATCTCCCGGCTCTCGGGCGAATACGGGTTGCGGGTTGCGAACGTATTCCATGCCGGCGACGGCAACATGCATCCGCTGATCCTGTTCGATCAGAGCGTGCCCGGGGAGCTGCAGAAGGCGGAAGCATTCGGCGCCGAGATCCTCAGGCTGTGTGTCGCGGCCGGCGGCTGCATCACCGGAGAGCACGGTGTGGGCGTCGAGAAACTGGAACAGATGCTCGACCAGTTCAGCGACGCCGAACTCGCCCAGTTGAACGCGATAAAGGATGCCCTCGATCCCGGCGCGCTCCTTAACCCGGGCAAGGGTGTGCCGACGCTGAAGCGCTGCCAGGAGTACCGGTCCGTATGAATGCGCCTGCCGAACTGCTGGAACAGGTCCGCGCTGCGGTCGCGAAGCAGCGGCCGCTCTGCGTCATTGGCGGCAACAGCAAGAAACATATTGGCCGCGAACAGGCAGGCGACCCGGTCGACATGAGTTCCTGGGCAGGTGTCGTCGACTATCAGCCCGAAGAGCTCGTAATAACGGTGCGCGCGGGCACGACGGTATCGGGGCTGCAGAAAGTACTCGCAGAAGAGAACCAGGTGCTGGCGAGTGAGCCGCCGGAGTTCGGCGGCAAAGCCACGGTCGGCGGCACGCTGGCCTGCAACCTGTCGGGACCGTCGCGGCCGTGGCAGGGGTCGATACGGGACCATGTTCTCGGCGTGCGCATCATCAACGGCAATGCCGAGCACCTGCGGTTCGGCGGCGAGGTCATGAAAAACGTGGCCGGCTACGATGTGTCGCGATTGATGGCCGGCGCGATGGGGACGCTGGGAATCCTGACCGAAGTCACGCTCAAGGTCGCGCCAAGGCCGGAAGCGACGGTGACCGTCCGCCGGCCGGTCGGCGCGAGCGAGGCCTTGCGCGCGATGAACGACCTGTGCCGGACACCTTTGCCGGTGTCCGGCGCGTGCTGGCACGATGGCGACATGTACGTTCGCCTTGCCGGGCCGGCGTCCGCCGTCGCCGCGGCGGCCAACCGGATCGATGGCAGCTCACTACCTGACGATCGGGAATTGTGGTCCGGGTTGCGGGAAATGAGCCTGCCGTTCTTCGCGGACGCCGGGGACCTCTGGTGTGTCTCGCTCCGATCCACCCGCGACCACTTCATGCCGGATGCGAACTGGCTGTTCGACTGGCGCGGCGCCCGCCGCTGGCTGGCGGCGGGCGGCGATCGCGATACGCTGGATCGCCACGTACAAGAGGCCGGCGGCGAACTCTGGCACGTGCGCGGGGCGAAGAACGGTGCCGAGGTCTTTCCGGGCCGGAGCGAGGCTTATCGAACGATGCTGCTGCGGCTCAAGCAGGCCCTCGACCCCGACGGGATATTCAATCCCGGCCGCCTTTACTCCTGGATGTAGTGGCCGCATGTACCTGAAACTGCACAGCGACTTTGCCGGTAACGCAATGGCACGCGAGGCCGCGGATATCATCAAGAATTGCGTGCATTGCGGCTTCTGCAATGCGACCTGCCCGACCTATCAGGAGTTTTTTGATGAACGCGATGGCCCGCGGGGCCGGATCTACCTCGTCAAGCATATGCTGGAGAGCGGGGAGGCGGGCGAGGCGACCCGCCTGCACCTGGATCGCTGCCTGACCTGCCGTGCATGCGAAACGACGTGCCCGTCCGGCGTGCGATATGGCCGGGCCGCCGACATCGGGCGCGAGATTATTGAGCAGAAAATGCAACGTCCGGTCGCCGACAGGTTGAAGCGGGTTTTCGCGAGGACGGTTTTTCCATACCCGGACCGCATGAAACCGCTGCTCGCCATCGGCCGCCTCACGCGATGGTTGTTGCCCGCGTCATTGCGGCAGCAGATTCCTCCGCGGCAGAAGCTGCCTCCGCCGGTCGCCCGGCAATCGGCAGCGCAGCGAAAAATGATCGTACTCGGAGGTTGCGTGCAGTCAGCGGCGACGCCCGCGACCAATCATGCGGCGCAACGCGTGTTCCGGCGTATCGGCATCGACCTGGTCGACGTGGCTTCGGCGGGTTGCTGCGGTGCCGTCAGTTATCACCTGTCGGCTCGCGAAGAGGCGCTCCGCTTCGTGCGGCACAACATCGATGCCTGGTGGCCGCACGTCGAGGCCGGCGCCGAGGCGATCGTGTCTACGGCATCCGGATGTGGCGTGATGATCAAGGATTACGGCGAACTCCTGGAAGACGACCCGGCGTACGCCGCAAAGGCACGACGCATCAGCGAACTGGCGAGGGACGTGTCCGAAGTACTGGAGATAGAGGATCTGAGCGCGTTTCGCGACTCAACGGCAAAGCGTGCGACTGCGGTGCACTGCCCGTGCACGTTGTCGCACGGCCAGAAACGCGAAGGTGCCGTCGAACGTATTCTCGAACGGATCGGCCTGCCGCTGGTGCCGACGTCCGAGAAACACCTTTGCTGCGGATCCGCCGGCACATACTCGTTGTTTCAGCCCGAGATCAGCAAACGGCTGCTGGAGCGCAAACTGGCCGCTTTGTCTCTCGGTAAGCCGGAGCAGATCGTGACGGCGAACATCGGCTGCCAGCTGCACCTGGCGTCACGATCAGAGGTGCCTGTCAGACACTGGATCGAATTACTGGACGACCAAAAGGGGGGCAGTGACCGTGGTTACCAGCGTTAGGGTCATTCTTCCCGGGATCGGGTGAGCTGGCTGATTACCGCAGCGATGCCCAGGCTCGCGCCTCCTCCGGCGTCATGTCTGTCATGCTCGACCAGGTATCGACAATGACGGTTTCCGCCTCGCTGTAGACCACGCTGAGTTCCGTCTCCATCGTGGTCGCGTTGTCGAGGTAGCGCAAAGCGTTGTAAACGGCGACGTCGAGCTGCTCCGACGTCAGGTTGCGCGGCCGCATGATATCCGCGAGGCCCTCGCGCGTCGTCTGCTGGTAGCGGTTTTGAAGGCCATAGGTGAGCGAGAGCGCGGTCACCAGGTGGTAATCCATGATCGTGACCGAGCCTGTCGCAAGGGCGGTTTCCCAGGCGGTCGACTGAAGAACGGCTGTGTTGTAACTCTCAACGATATCGATGAGATCGGAGGTCGAGTCAATGTCGCCGTCACGGTGACGCTGGCCAAGAACTTCGCGCAATCCGCGATTAAAGGGCGCCGAGTCGTCGACGCGAGCCTTGTTCTGCCGAATTTCGCGCAGGAAGTTGGATATCGCGATCTCGATCGTCTCCTCAGCCTGCCGATCCTCTCGCCATTCATCCAGGCCGAGCGCGAGCAGGATACTCACCGTAATCAGTGCGGATTCGAACATGACTCTGGGTAGCCAGACTGAGAAAGCACTCGTGGGCATGGAGCGTCCGGGCGATGGTGATATCGCGCGAGTATAACAAGCGGCCAATTACCCGTGTCACTTGCTAAAAAAATCGATACTATGGTCGCAACGTCGCGCGATGAGACGACGGGTCCAATAACAAAACGTGCACAGCAATTCCCTCAGACAGACACTGCTCTTGTGCGCTGCAATATGCAGCTGCGGTGCAGTTGTCGCGAGCGACGGCGAAATAACCTCGTCGGCAATGCACTCTGGGCCGGAATTCAGCGCTATCGGCTTCGCAGACGTCAACTACATTTCCGCGGACGGTACAGAGCCGGACGGGTTCGTACTCGGCCAGGCCGTAGCGCATCTCGTAGCGTCGCTCGACGAATCTTTGACCGTATTCGGCGAATTTTCGGCGACAGCGAGGGATTCGGAATATTCGTTCGAGGTAGAGCGCCTCATCGTCAAATACGACTTTTCAGACCGCTTCAAGCTCTCGGCGGGACGCTACCACACGCCAATCGGCTACTGGAACTCGGCATTCCATCATGGCGCGTGGTTGCAGACCACGACCTCCCGGCCGGAAATGGTCAAGTTCGGCTCGAAGATTCTGCCGATCCACTTCGTGGGCGTCCTGCTGGAAGGCAATCTGCCTTCCGGAGATCTCGGCCTCGAGTACAAGGCGGGCCTTGGCAACGGGCGTCACGCCAATATCGCGCGCGCAGGAGACGCGGGAGACATCAACGGTGACAAGGCGTGGATGATGCAGTTGCTTGCCAAGCCCCGCAACGTGACCGGTCTCAACGCGGGCATTGGCTTTTACAGCGACGAGGTAACTTTGCCAGATAGCCCGAACGTCCGGGAAAGTACATTTTCCGCGTACGCGGTATGGGGCAATGACTCACCCGAATTCATTTTTGAGTACATACATTCGATGCATGAGCTGGTTACCGACAGTAGTATTGAAGGTGACGTCGACGCCTGGTACGCGCAATTTGCGTATCGGCTGAAAGGCAAGCAACGAGCCTGGAAACCGTACGTGCGGCTTGAGCAGACTCGCGTCGACGATAACGATCCGCTGCTTGGGGCCGAGGGTCTCGACTACGATGGCGGCATCCTCGGCGTGCGATGGGATTTCAATCCCTATGCGGCGCTCAAGGCGGAATATCGTAATGAGGAGTTCGACAACGGCGGCCGAGAGAACAACTTTCGCGTGCAGGTTGCGATCGTGCTAACGAATCTGTAATGACGAGGCGAACGACAATCGGGCAACTACCTGGACGGCTACGCTGTCTCCTGTACTGCGTAGTAGCTTCCACATTACCGCTACTCGCGATCGCGGAGGAAATCGTTACGTCGAGCCCGCTTGCCATCGTCGTGCACAAAGACACGGCAGTCGACGACCTGACCATGACTGAGCTGCGGAGTATTTTTCTTGCCGACCGGCAGTTCTGGGAAGATCGCGCGCGAATCATTCTTCTCGTTCGTGCACCAAAATCCGATGAGCGCGATTTCGTCCTCAACCGTATTTACGATATGTCGGAAGCCGAATTTCGCCAGTACTGGGTGGCCAAAATGTTTCGTGCGGAAGTGCCGCGCGGCCCGAAGATCGTCTTCAGTAACGACATGACGCTGGATCTGGTAGTCGCAATCCCGGGTTCCATTTCCTTCATACCTGCGGACAAGGTAACGGACGAAGTCAAGGTCGTGCGAGTCGACGGTGCGTTGCCGACGGACGAGGGTTACCCGTTGAAGTAGATTTGCTCAGGCCGCGTCGGGCCCCTGACCGGTTTTCGTCTCGAGGTTCCTGCGACGCTTTTCGAAATACATTTCAATCAGCTCGCGCGCGGTAAGCATTCCCGCGATCAGGATAAATATCGTCACTACCATGCCCCAATAAAGCAGCGTCTGGTCGCGCATCTGTCAGCGTTTCCCGCGCAGCAGCTTGAAGTAGATCCCAAAGGCGAGAACTGCAGGCACCCAGGTCGCGACAAAGATGCCCTGGTCTCGATGGCCCGAGAAGAACAGGACCACGCCGAGCACGAATGCAATTGCGACGGCGACGAGGATGAAGATGTCCGATTTGCTGACCACCGTTCCAACCTCTCGTGAATTACTCGAGTATTGGCGATTGACAAGCCAATGTCGAGAGGGCGGTTCGTCGCGCCGCCGTCCCCTCTGACCGACGGCCGACCCTGCGGACAGCCCGAATATCTTTTTGTCTTGCGCCGTGTTTCCATAAACGGTGTGTGCGGCGGCGACCCGAGGATACCCGGGCATGGGCGATCGGCAACTGAACAGACAGGCAGCGGAGATCTTCCGTGAATGTGCCGGGATTCTGCAGCACCAGGCCGCGAATCCGTTTCGCGTTAATGCTTACGTCCGCGCCGCAAACGTCCTCGATGCCCTGCAGGACGACGTGCGTGAGTTGCTGGACAGGGAAGGGACCGATGGCCTGGTCAAGCTGCCGGGCATTGGCGAGGGGCTCGCAGCCGCGATCGACGAGATTGCACGCACGGGCCGCCTGTCGCAACTGGACCGCCTGCGCGGCGAAGCCTCTCCGGAGGCCCTGTTCCAGACGCTGCCGGGGGTCGGACGAAAACTCGCCGAGGACATCCACGAGACCCTGCACGTCGACTCGCTCGAGGCGCTCGAAAATGCGGCTCACGACGGTTCACTAATGACGGTTCCCGGCATCGGCGAGCGACGCGCGGCGGCTATTCGCGCCGGGCTGGCGGCCGTGCTCGGGCGCGGACGGCCCCGCCGCCGCAGGCATGGACGGCTGCCCGCGGTGCGGCTCCTGCTCGAGATCGATGCCGAGTACCGGAAGCAGGCGGCTGCCGGGAAATTGTCCAGGATCGCTCCGAAGCGCTTCAACCCCGAGGGCAAGGCATGGTTGCCGATCCTGCACGCGGAGCGGGAGGGATGGCATTTTACGGCGCTGTTCTCCAATACCGCCCGCGCGCATCAACTGGGCCGGACGGATGACTGGGTCGTTATTTACTTCTACGATGACGATCATCAGGAAGGCCAGTGCACGGTCGTCACGGAGACTCACGGGTCCAGGGAAGGTGAACGGGTCGTGCGTGGCCGGGAGGATGAATGAGCACCATCGCTATAATGACGACGACGGACAGCCTCGACGAGGCGCGTTCGATTTCCGCCGCGCTGGTCGAGCGAAAACTCGCGGCCTGTGCACAGGTTTCATCAATCCAGAGCTATTACACGTGGCAGGGCGCCGTCCAGAACGACGCCGAATTTCGAATTCTCATAAAGACCACCGGGGAACGCTACGCGGACGTCGAGGCCGCAATCCTCGAGCTGCATTCCTACGATCTGCCCGCGATCGTCGCGGTCGATTTCACGCAGGTATACGGGCCGTATGCCGATTGGGTGGCCGACAGCGTGTCGGCCGGCGGAAGCTGACGATGGCGCGCGACACTCGTCATCGAATCCTCGTCGCCAGTCTTCTCCTGTTCAACGAACACGGGGTGCCCCGAACGACGATCAACGACATCGCGGACGAAATCGATATCAGCCCGGGCAACCTGCATTATCACTTTCGCAAGAAGGAGGACATCGTCGACGCGCTGACGGCCGAGTTCCAGGCCGATGCGCGCAAGGTCCTGCATCCGCCGGAGAGCGACAATTTGGCGCTCGACGATTTCTGGTGGTTCCTGCATCAACTGCTGGAACTGAAGGGCGCCTACGGCTTCATGCTGACGGATACGGAGGTTCTTGCCGACGATTATCCGAAGGTTGCACGGGCGCTGCGGCATTTTGCCAGAGCGGTCAACGCCGCTTTCGAACTGTATCTGCTCGGCCTGGTGCGGAACGGATACCTGAATACGGATATGGCGGGCGTGAAGAGTGCCGCCAGGAATCTCGCCATCATCGCGCTGATGTCGGAGCGCTTTGATGAGCTGATCGAATCGAGTCCGGGGCCGGACGACGCGGCGATTGGCGTCGCGCGATCGATCCTTGGCCTGTTGAAACCGCTCGCGACGCCGGAGACGGCGGCCGAGCTGGAAGAACTGGCCACTCACTACGCAGAGTGAGTGGCCAGCAAGTCGCTAACTATCAGGCGGCTTTCGATTCAGACTGGGTCGCCGGTTTCGTGGCGGCGGTCTTCTTCGTCGTTGTCTTCTTGCTTGCGGTCTTTTTCTTGGCCGCAGGCTTCGTCGCCTTCGTCTCGACCGACTTCAGGATCTTGTTCAGCTTCCTGTTGATCAGGTCGATGTCGTTCTTGCTCGGAACGTTCATACGATCCATAGCATCGGCAACGCGCTTGTCGAACGCGCCCTGAAGCTTGTTGAGCTTCGAACGGTCACGGACACGATCGAGCAGGCCTTCAGCCCGTTCCTCGGCATCGTCCCGCATCTCGCGGACGGAGTCCTGAACGTCGTCGATCAGCTTCTCGGTCTTCTTCGAGGCTTGCTTGCGGAACTTCTCGCCGTCCTTTACGAGCGATTCGAAGGTCTCGGAACCCATTTTCTGGGCATTGGCGAACGCACCCAGGCCAGCCAGGAATACATTGTCCAGCTGCTCGGTGAATTCGTTAACTCGTTGTTTTGCTTTGCTTTCTTTCTTAGCCATGGTTTTCTCCTTAGCACGTTTGTTTTCGAATTATGGGAACTGTAGCTCGCAAAATTAGGGCCTTCATACTAAATTGGGCGAATGATTCTCTCGGCAACAAGGCGCCTGCGGCGGGCCATGGACGCCGCCCAAAGCTACGACGAGTGGCGGGAAGCGGCAATCGCGCACGACAAGGCGTCGGGCGTACAGGAATGGGTGGAGTCGGACGAGTCGAAACACTTCGACTACGTATCCATCCGGCGGCGCCTCGAAAGGCTGCGCGCGCTGCGAGCGGACGGTGACTACGAGCGCCTGCTTTACGCGCTGAACGAGGGCATCCACGGCAACATCGACGGTATCGGCCGTCGCGCGCTGTACGGCAAAGCAATGTTCGGCACCAAGCGGCTCATCGTGGAATACGTTGATGAAGTCGTCCGGGCACTCGAGCTGCTCGCGAGCGACGCGGCGGCGGATATTCCCTTCGACGATCGCATAGATTTTTTCCGCCGCGCCCAGCACTGCTTCGGCTGCTCCGCGTTCGTGATGAGCGGCGCCGGTTCGTTGTTGTTCTTTCACATCGGGGCGGTAAAGGCGATGTGGCTAGAGGGCATATTGCCCGACGTCCTGTCCGGCAGCAGCGGTGGGGCGATCGTAGCCAGCCTCGTCGGCACGTACAGGAACAAGGATCTCGGGCGGTTGTTCGAGCCGGAGAACCTGGTGCAGGAAATCGAGCGCGACGCCGGGCTCTGGCGCTACTTCGACATGTTCCGGCCAGAGGTGGCTTCCCTCGAAGACGTCCACGAAGCGATCCAGCGCCTGCTCCCCGACCTGACCTTCCAGGAAGCGTTCGAGCGCACCGGGCGGCACATGAACATTTCCATCGCGGCTGCGGAGAAGCACCAGACATCGCGACTGCTGAACTCGATTACGACACCGAACGTCTGTGTGCGCGAGGCGGTAATGGCGTCCGCTGCCGTGCCCGGCTTCTATCCGGCGGTGCGGCTCATGGCGCGCAACGACAAGGGCGAGAAACAGCCCTACCTGAAATCGCGGCGCTGGGTCGACGGTTCGATCAGCGACGACCTGCCCGCCAAGCGCCTGACCAGGATCTACGGCGTAAACCACTTCATCGTGAGCCAGGTCAATCCGCACGTGTTTCCGTTCGTCACGGACACGCGGCGGGGCACCGATCCGCTCTCGATCATGAAAGCCGCGGGCAGCCGCACGGCCCGCGAGTGGCTGAACGCCGGGGCGACGCTGTTCGAAAAGCCGCTGTCGTGGAACCCGGCGGTCAACAGGCTGGCGAAAGCCGGCTTGAGTATCATCAACCAGGACTACATCGGCGACATCAATATCCTGCCCGACAGGCTGCTCTTCAACCCGCTCAAGCTGCTCGCGCACCGTTCCGTCGACGAAGTCGTCGAGCTGATCGCGCTTGGCGAACGTGCGACCTGGCCGAAGATCGAGATGATCCGCGTACAGTCGAAGATCGGCCGCACGCTGGACCGCATCGTGGGAGAGTTCGACCACGGCGCGCCGAAACTGAGCGGGTCGACGGTGCGGCGCGCGAGCTGACGCCTGCCCGGCTCAGGCAGCCGGTGTTTTCTTGCTCGCTTTCTTCTTTTTGCCGCCGGCCGTCTTCTTTGCGGTCTTCTTCCGGACGGTCTTCTTTTTCGGTGCGGCTGCGGCCATCAGGCTCCCCAGCGACGTTTCGATGCACTCGATGAAGAATTCCATGTCGGGCACGATTTCGCGCGTCGACGTCACATTGAACGTGATCTCGCCGTTGTAACTTGGTGTCGCGATGAACAGTCCCAT
>Ga0316192_10001925_pt1 | contig 15326 bp, 16 predicted proteins | sample MerIslwburrow_MG_FD_204931 | JGI IMG/M metagenome (GOLD analysis project Ga0316192, IMG submission 204931) | Coastal sediment microbial communities from Maine, United States - Merrow Island worm burrow | ecosystem: Environmental > Aquatic > Marine > Coastal > Sediment | place: USA: Maine...
GGGCGTTTCTCGCCTCCGAAAGACCGGTCGCGCTCAACTTCATTTTCACGACCTGCACGACGATCTGTCCTGTCATGACTGTGACATTCGCACAGATGCAGCGCGAACTCGGTGACGCAGCCGATAAAGTGCAGCTGGTCTCTGTCTCTATCGATCCCGAGTATGATCGCCCGGACGTGTTGAAGGCCTATGCCGAGCAGTTTCATGCCGGCGCGAACTGGACCTTCCTGACCGGCGACAGCAATGACATTGCGCAAGTCCTGCGGAGCTTTGACTCCTACACCGGCTCCAAGATGAACCACCAACCACTCACGCTGCTGAAAAAACCCGGCAGCCCGTCCTGGGTCCGGATTGACGGCCTCGCGAACGGCGAGAGCCTGGCACAGGAAGTCACGGCGCGGTTATTGAATTGAGATTCGTGATGGGGTCCACCTGGCCGGGTTGTTTGCTCGCGGCGATCTTGTTTGTCACGAGCGTTGATGTCGCGGCACAGATGTCAGCCGTCGATGCGGGTCAGCGCATGTACCGTGAAGGGATCCTGCTTTCCGGCGACCCCATGACCGCAATCGTCGCCGGTGATGTTCCGATTATTGGCACGCAATTCAGTTGTGAGAGTTGCCATGGTCGCAGCGGCATGGGCGCCGCCGAAGGTGCCTATGTTGTGCCGCCGACTGCGGCACAGTTCCTGTTCGTGGAATCTCCACAGCCGAAGCGACCGGCCTATGACGCAGAGAGCCTCGCCCGCTTGCTTCGCGAGGGCGTGACGCCATCGGGTCGTGTGCTCTCCGAAGAGCTCATGCCGCGCTACCCGCTCGCGGATCGCGACGTGACGGCATTGACCGCTTACCTTGCCACACTGTCCGCCGGCAATTCGCCAGGTGTTGACGACAAGGTCATCCGTTTCGCGACGGTCGTCACCGAAGATGTTGACCCAGGTGGGCGCGAGGCTGTCCTCGCGGTTCTGAACAGATTCGCTGAAGAGGTCAATCGCCAAACCCGCCTGGAAGGCGAGCGCTGGGATCGTGGTTACACGCCGGAGTCGAGGCTGCCGACAGTGTTTCGTGAGTGGGTCATCGAGGAATGGGCATTATCCGGATCGCCAGAGACCTGGGAAAAGCAACTCGACAGCTATTATCAGCAACAACCGGTATTCGCAATGCTGGGCGGCCTTGGGACAGGATCGTGGCGCCCGGTTAGCGATTTCTGCGAGCAGCAGGAAATTCCCTGCCTGTTTCCTGGTACCGATTCGCCACTTGCACGTGATGGCGATTTTTATACCTTGTATTTCTCTCGCGGCCTCCTTCTGGAGGCGGACCTGATAGCTGCTCACCTGTCGGCGCAGCCGACCAAACGGGTGATACAGGTTTATTGCGACCCGGATGTTGCTCTTGCGGTTACAGCGCTGCGCCAATCGCTAGAGCAGGCGGGGACGGAAGAAGAGACGATCGCTCATGACTGCCGCGAGCCATTGCCGCGGCTTGCCGCAAGCGACGAAACGGCGACGGTGTTATGGCTTCGCAACGACCAGTTGACCGGGCTGCCGGCAGGCCGCAATTACCTGTCGTCCACACTGCTCGGATCTGACCTGTCAGCATTACCATTGTCTTCGCAAGGGTCGGTGTTCATGGCACACCCATTCCGGCTACCAGGGTCTATCGACCCGGCAATGCGACGTTTCGAGTTATGGGCCAAGACCCGAGGGATCGACATCACGACGCCCAGGCAACAGGCGCAGGCATTTTTTACCTGCCTGGCACTAAAACATGCGCTCAAGCACATGGGTCGGTTCTTCGTTCGAGATTATGTGCTTGATATGCTGGACCACGCGCAGAACCTGGTCGCCTATTTGCCTTTTTACCCACGTGCCACGCTTGGTCCCGGGCAGCGCTTTCTTAGCAAGGGCGGCTATGTTCTGCCCATCACGGACGGTCGTCTTGAAACAGCAGATGCGGAGTGGATCCTGCCGTAACCGGCGCTCGTCGTGGCGATGGGTCGCTCACTAAGGAGTGAGCGCCCGTTCAGTCGTAAAGATAGCGCAAGAAATCGCGTATGCTCGATTGCGCCCGTTTCTGGTTATCCCAAAGTTCATAGGCATTCGCGTGCAGGCCAGTGCCCTGCAGCCTGATGTCACGGGCTTCCGCAATGACGCGTATTTGATCCAATGTGACGGCGAAGTAAGCGTCGGCAGCCGAGGCGGTAGGCTTGTTGTAAACCTGCTCTGACACGCCAATTGACGCAAGTGTCCATCCCTGCAACTCGAGTTGCAGTGGCTCGCCGTCCGCAAAGATCACAATTGAATCAAAGCCGTCGCGCTCTGCGGAGATGTCCGCATTGTTAATTGAGCTCCAGATCCCCAGCCATAGGAAATGGCTATAGGTTCCCATTCGATTCACTCGCAGCGGGCCGACATAGACAAAGTCACGAGCGTAGGCCGCCTGTGCAGAATTTTCCTTGTAAAGAACCAGTGGCACCGTCGCGCGCGTTACCGTAGCGCCTGTCAAAGGATCCATCCGATCCTTTATCATCGGCGCCGACGAGCCACACGCTGCAAGTAGCGCCGCAACCGACACTCCAAGAACCACTTGTCGAAGATGGGCGTACATCAGAAGAACAACTGGTAGCCCGCGCTGAGATAGTAAGACTCGCGGTCCTCGTTAAGACTACTGGTTAGTTCACGTGTCGAATATTGTTTGCCGGCCATCAGTTCAAACCTGACCTTCCTGCCCAAACGGTACTCGAGACGAAGTCCCGGTGTATAAATCCACTGTTCGCTGCCGTCGGTGCTGAACTTTCGGTAGTCGACGCGTATTCGTGGACTGATGCGCCAGGCGCGACCGATCTGGAATCGGGAATCAATGTTGAGTGTAGTGACATTGGATGACTCGGAGTCGGAATATCTCAGTGCGAATATTGTAACGTCACGCTCGGTGAAAAGGCTGCTCGCGACCAGGTCAAGCGAGTAATAGCTATACGTCGATGCGGGATTGGCCAGGACACCGCCTGATTCCGGCGTTTCTTCGACGCTGGAGCGCGACGCGTTAAATCCCAACTGCAACTTGGGTGTCAAAGGTCGCGACAGGCCGAGTGTTGCCGTGCTGGTGGTCGCGGATCGGTCGATCGCGAACTGGCGAATCTCATCGGCGGTATACAGGATAGTGAGCTCGGAGAAATCTTCGACGAACTGACCGATCATCGCATTGCCGAGGCTCAGGTAGGGGCTTTGCCGCCGGTCAAACAGGCCGGTGATGGTGAAATTCGACGGCATACGCCAGCTGCCTTGTATGAACAGGCTGCCAAGTTCATCAAACTCCGGGTTGTAGTCGATCATGCCCCAGAAACTCTTATTTTCACCGAAATAGCGCAGCTCACCGCCAACGGCCTGTCGGTCCGTCATGCCGCCGATGTCCTGCTGCAGCACAAAGGCGCGAACGTCGAGGTTGTCTCCGATCGGGCCAAAACCCGCACTAAGACCGTAAAAGGTCCGGTCGCTATCGACACCGTTCGCGGTCGAGTACACCGGTTTGCCAAATACCGCTTCGAGTTCCACGCGTTCGGTAAGACCGTAGGTTAAGTTCAGGCCGTCGAAGCGTCCCAGTACACCACCCGAATTGCGTGTTTGTCGCCCGAAGCGACCTCGCAGTCGGGTCTTCGAATCGGCGAGATCGGCGTAGGCATACGACAGGCGTACGTTGTTGTCGTCGCGTTCGGGTTCATCGAGCAAATTGTAGCGATGTCCACCCGTCAGGCGTGCCGAGAAATCGAAGCGCTCACCTCTGCGCCGGGCGTCCACGCTGATGTCCGTGTAGATGGACGACTGGCTGATAACCTCGTCCTGATCGTTCAGCTGGTTGGCGTCACGCCGGTAGAACTGTGACGCGAAGGTGCGCACGTTCCAGTCCGACGCAGACGATCGACGCGGACTGCCACCAGCGGTTGTTGTTTCGACTTGCCGGTCACTGCCGCCAGAGCTGGCCAATAGTGCCGCGAGACGCTGACCAACTCTGTCCGCGCCTTCGCTGTCCGGGTACACGGACAAGTACCTCTGGTACTCCGCCTTGGCGTGCGCAATCTGTCCATTTCTCTCTCTCGCCAGGGCGAGGTATTCCTGCGCGTCCTGCTGGTGCTCGTTCGGTGGTTGCTGCAGCACCTTGGTATATATCTGGATAGCACGGGAAATCTCGCCGGCGATCATTGCTCGGCGGGCGTCTTCCATCAGCTGCACGATTTTCGTGTCCGACTCGATAGTCACGCTTGCATCGCCTTCCTCCAGCGACGCAGACGCGACCGCAGCCTCTGATTCGGGGCGCCGCAGGGGCAGGGCACCATCACTTGCCTGGTCGACCCAGGCGCTCGGATACTGTACCCGAATTTGCCGCAGTACCCTTGCAGCGTCTTCAGCCGATGCAAAGTAGCCGACCCGCAGGCGGTACCAGGTTTGACCGTCGATCATCACTTCTGAAACGAAAATCTCAAAGTCGTCGTCCAAGGCCAGCGAAGGAAGGTCGGCTGTCGCCGGAGGTCGTTGTGACGATTCCAGGTTGATAACGTACTTGGTATCGGCAGGTGCGGTTCGATTGACCTGCCGTGACGTCGAAGTGCTTTCGGCCTGGTTTTTGGGAGGCGCATCGGCATCAAAGGTGATGTGAATCGTAATCGTATTGTCGTTCAGCGACTCGACGAGATCGAAGCGGACGTCTTCGCTGAAATCGAGGCGCAAAATCTTTCCAGCGGGCGAATCGCCGTCGTATTCGAGGCTCAAGAGCCTGGCAGCATCTGCCCCGATGGGTCGGTGTTGTTCTCGGTTGCGGGCAATGCTGGGTGCTGCGCCGGTACAGATTCTTGTCGAATCGAGGCGTATGCGCAGACGATCGCCATGATCGCTTGGCTCATGACCAAGGTACTCAACGCCGCAGCGAAACTGCACAGACATTCTCGCCGTATACTCGTCACCATCAATGAAGCTGCCGGCGATGAACCCCGGTGCAGCAAGCGACACGGACGGCACTGCGTACAACAAGGTACACAAACTCGAAACGCAGAAACTTGACCACGATGTCCTAGAAATCGCCACCGGGAATCCTGTGCTCAAGCTCGTTACGCCTGTCCTTCTTAGTCATCATGGACACGTCCGTGTACAGGCGACACGCGCAGGAACAGTTGTGCGTTTCGACGATCATATCTCACTCAAAATTCGCGATCGGTGATCCGATGGCAACCCTGACCACCGCTGCTGCAGTCCCGATTCTGTGAGACCGTGCCGTTCTCGCCACCGATGTGTTTGTCCTTGCGTTTAAAGTCATTCGCATGACAGCCGGCACAATCCGGCTGGAATGCCGGCGAGCGCCAGTTGACTGTCTCGGTGTTTCCCTGGTGACATTCCGTACAGGCCAGGTTGCCCTGGTGATCAAGTGGCTCATACGGAAGCCCGATGTGGCGGTAAATATGCGGCGTCCACCGGTTGCTTGTATGGCAAAGGTCACATTCCTGCGCGGTGACGAAGTGACCGGCATTCTTGCCCGTCGCAATCGAGCCGTTGTGGCACGAGGAGCACGAGCCAATGACCTGGGAATGGTCCATCGTCGCGACCGGTGAAAATGCAACGGTCGAATGGCAGGCCTCGCAGGTGTTTGTCGTGCTTGCATGCATCGGATGCTTGCCCGTCGCGTCGGTGCCGTTGTGGCAGCTGAAGCAGTTTCCGGTGATGTTCACGTGATCGAAATTCGCCGGTAGCCACGCGACGGTGGTGTGACAGTCGTCGCAATTATTGCCGCTTGCTATGTGCGTCGGATGCTTGCCGGTTGCGGTCGATCCGTCGTGGCAGGAACCGCATGCGCCAATGACCTGTGTGTGATCCACCCTGTCAGCGGGCACGAATGTCACGTTGTTGTGACAATCCTCGCAGACATTGCTGGTCTGGATATGGGTCGGGTTTTTGCCCGTGGCGTCCGTACCGTTGTGACAGCTGAAGCAGTTGTCGACGTAATTTGTGTGATCGAAATTGGCGGGTATCCAACCCATCGTCGTATGGCAGTCATCGCAATTGTCGCCGCTATTGATGTGTGTCGGATTCTTGCCTGTGGCAATTGTGCCGTTGTGACAGGAACCGCACGTGCCTATCACCTGCGTATGGTCCACCCGGTCTGCCGGAGCGAACATCACATTGTTATGGCAGTCCTCGCAAATGCTGCTTGTCTGGATGTGCGTCGGATTTTTGCCGGTAGCATCGACGCCGTTATGGCAGCTGAAGCAGTTGTCGACAATGTTCGTGTGTTCGAAAGTGGCCGGTATCCAGCCAGTGGTTGTGTGACAGTCATCACAGGTGTCGCCACTGACAATATGTGTCGGGTTCTTGCCTGCGGCAATGGTGCCGTTGTGGCAGGAGTTGCAGGTGCCATTGACCTGTGTGTGATCCACCCGGTCAGCGGGTACGAATGTCACGTTGTTGTGACAATCCTCGCAAACATTGCTGGTCTGGATATGGGTCGGGTTTTTGCCCGTGGCGTCCGTACCGTTATGACAGCTGAAGCAGTTACCGACAATATTCGTATGATCGAAGGTGGCGGGTATCCAGCCCATCGTCGTATGGCAGTCATCGCAGTTGTCGCCGCTATTGATGTGCGTCGGATTCTTGCCTGCGGCAACTGTGCCGTTGTGGCAGGAGTTACACGTGCCTATAACCTGCAGGTGATCGACCCGATCTACCGGTGCAAAGATTACATTGTTATGGCAGTCCTCACAGATATTGGTGGTCTGGATATGCGTTGGATTCTTGCCTGTCGCATCCGTGCCATTGTGGCAGCTGAAGCAATCGCCGGTGATGTTGACGTGATCGAAGTTCGCCGGAATCCAGCCCACGGTCGTATGGCAGTCATCGCAGGTGTCGCCACTACTGATATGCGTCGGATTCTTGCCTGCGGCAATCGTGCCGTTATGGCAGGAGTTACAGGTGCCGATAACCTGGGTGTGATCTACCTGGTCTGCCGGCGTGAAAACGGTCGTGTTATGGCAGTCATCGCAAGTATCGCTGGTGTTCAAGTGTTGAGGGTTCTTGCCCGTTGCAATCGAGCCGTTGTGGCATGAGGAGCACGTGCCTATGACCTCGGAATGGTCCATCGTCGCGACCGGTGAAAATGCAACGGTCGAATGGCAGGCCTCGCAGGTGTTTGTCGTGCTTGCATGCAACGGGTGCTTGCCCGTTGCATCAGTGCCGTTATGGCAGCTGAAGCAATTGTCGACAATATTCGTGTGTTCGAAAGAGGCCGGTGTCCAGCCTGTGGTCGAGTGACAGTCATCGCAGGTGTCGCCACTGACAATATGCGTCGGGTTCTTGCCTGCGGCAATCGTGCCGTTGTGGCAGGAGTTGCAGGCACCGATCACGTGGGTGTGATCTACCCGGTCCACCGGTGTGAAGGCCGTAACATTGTGGCAGTCCTCACAAAAATTAGTGGTCTGAATATGCGTCGGAGTCTTGCCGGTCGCGTCCGTACCATTGTGGCAGCTCAGGCAGTCATTGGTGATATTGACATGGTCAACGTTGGCGGGAATCCAGCCCGTCGTCGTATGGCAGTCATCGCAGGTGTCGCCGCTACTAATATGGGTAGGGTCCTTGCCTTCGGCGATCGTACCGTTGTGGCAGGAGTTGCAGGTACCCAACACCTGGGTGTGGTCAACCCGGTCTGCCGGCGCGAAGAACTCACTGTTATGACAGTCTTCACAAATGTTGGTCGTCTGGATGTGTGTCGCATTCTTGCCGGTTGCAGTGACACCGTCATGGCATGAGTTACAGGAACCTATGACCTGCGTGTGATCGACCCGGTCTGCCGGCGCGAAGATAACGTTGTTGTGGCACGCCTGGCAAAGATTGGAGGTCTGGATATGCGTCGGGTTCTTCCCGGTTGCGGTAGTGCCATTGTGGCAGCTGAAGCAGTCAGCGGTGATGTTTGCGTGATCGAAGTTGGCGGGCACCCACCCAGCCGTGGTGTGACAGTCGTCACAGGTGTCAGCGCTGGCGATATGCGTCGGGTCTTTACCCATCGCGACGGAACCGTTGTGACAGCTCGAACAGGCGCCAATGACCTGGGTGTGATCAACGGTATCAGGCGGTGCGAAGAGTGATGTGTTGTGGCAGTCCTCGCAGGCGTTGGTTGTCAGAATGTGAGTAACAGGTTTGCCCGGTGCATCCACACCGTTATGGCAGCCGACGCAATCGCTCGTGAAGCCCGAATGATCAAAGAAAGCGGGTACCCAGCCGTTGGATTGGTGACAGTCTTCGCATCGATCGCTCGAGGCAATATGATCAAGCGGCTTGCCTGTCGCTTGAAGTCCGTTGTGACAAGACGCACAACTGCCGGTTATCGACGTGTGATCCATGAAAGTAACGGGTTGCCATGCGGCAGTCGTGTGGCAATCGATGCAGGCGCCAGTAGTAACGACATGGTCGGCCGGTTTCTGCGTAGCCTGAATCACGCCGTTCGATGAGTGGCAACTCTCGCAATTCGGGCGCGCCGTCTCGAATACGCCACCGGTGTGACAGGCCTCGCAAGCGACGTTCGTGTGTGCTCCGTCCAGAACGAAGCCTGTACTGAAATGATCAAAAATCGCTTGCGCGTTCGATTCATTGCCCGGCAGCAGTACGAACAATGCCGCTGCAGCGAGTATCAGGGTCGACCTCAGATTCATTTTATTCATCATTGTATCGACCTCACGTCGCGGAAGTTCTCGGCAGAATGGCAACGCCCGCAATCCGGGCCGAACTCTCCGTCATGAATATCATCTGCGCGATGACAGTCGCCGCAGCGGCCGCCGAGGCGCGACATCGCGGTAAGCGACTGGCGATGGCAGCTATCGCAACTGACAACGTTGTGCGCGCCGTCCAGCGGGAATTGCGTCTGCAGATCGTGATCGAACTGCCACTGCAGCCAGTCAACCGGGTTGTGGCAAGAGGCGCACTCGTCCTGGAAGCGACCGTCGTGAGGATCGTCTTCGCGGTGACAATCCACACATTGTTCTGGCGCATCCTCGAATACGTGCGATTCGTGACATGCATCGCATTCCTGGCTGCCGTGCTTCCCGAGCAGTGGGAAACGTGTCAGATCGTGATCAAAAAACACGTTTTCCGGCCACGCTATATCATTGTGGCAGTCCTGGCACTCGATGCCCTGCGTGCCGAGATGCGGGTCGTCTTCCTGGTGACAGGAATTGCATCCCGACGACAGTGTTACTTCGAAAACAGGTTCAACATGGCACGCTTCGCACGCGAGTTCTTCATGCGCGCCATGAATTTCATGGTCGGTATCGACATTGTGATCAAAAATGACGCGAGACCAGTCAGCGGTAATGTGGCAGGTCTCACAGACATCACCGAAGTTTCCATCGTGATTGTCGTCTTCGAGATGACATGAAACGCACGTAGTTTCCAGTTCATCCGAAAACGGGTCTTCGCTATGACAGTTTTCGCAGCTCAACTCACCGTGGTGGCCATCCAGCGCGAACTGTGTATCTCGCGCGTGATCGAAACTCGTGTCGTCCCATCCGGTCGGGCTGTGGCAGTTCTGGCAGTCCTGGCCGCTCTTACCGTCGTGCGCGTCGTCTTCAGCGTGACAGCTGTAACAGGTCGTAGGTGTGTTCTGGAACGTCTGATCTTCGTGGCACGCAAGGCACTCTGCTTCCCGGTGCAAACCGATCAGCGGGAAGCCCGTCACGTCATGATCGAACTCTACGTCGAGCCAGCCCGTGGGAGAGTGACAATCGCCACATTCGGTTCCCATGGATTCATCGTGAACATTATCTTCAACGTGGCATGAGTAGCACTCGGTTTCTGCATCGCGAAACTTCGTCTCGGGCTCATGGCAACTGCCGCAATCCACATCGGCATGGTTGCCCTTCAAAGCAAAGTTCGTGTACTCGTGATTGAACACTTGCCGGTCCAGTACAATGATGACGGCATCCCGTCCCTCATGGTCTGTGTGGCAGTCCGCGCAATCATCCAGCCGCGCATCCTCGAACAAGCCGTGAAAACCGACGACGTTGCTGATATCAAGGGCAACGTCCTCATGGCAGTCCAGGCACAGCGCGCGTTGCTTTTCACGATCGAATGCTTCATGGCAAGAATCGCAATCCGCCTCGTATTCGGCATGCGCTGCAATGACCTCGCCAGGCATGATCAGGGTTTTCACCTGAGCGAATGCGTGCGTGGGTATGAGGGCTAATGCGAACATCGCAGATCCAATAATGCAAAGGCGCCGTGTCATGCTTGGCCGTGACCGATGGCTAGTACATGTGTACCGCAAGCACATGCACCAGGGCGGACAGGACCATCATGAAGAAGATGGGCAGGTGCAAGACGTGCCAAAGCGCGAAAAGTCGCTCGTAGAATGAGAATTGTGCAACGCGACCGGTGAGGTTCGTGTAATCACGAATATATTTTGACGCTGTGCGCCGCAGACGCTTGTAGTCCTTTGCGATGGTTTCCGATGCGGCTGCAGCGGCGCGCAGCTCGCGACGAGCTGTCAGTAGTAATGACAGGCGCATGAACGAATGTGTAAATGTCCATTGCATGCTGCGACCGACACCAAGTGACTGTGTGACCTGGCAGCCCTGCAGTTCGGACGACAATTCATCCAGTCGCTTAACCAGCTCCGGCATGAGTTTCACGAGGCCGTGGCTCTTTTGAACGGATGCTGCAAGGTCGGCCTGCAGTTCCTGCAGCGTCGTCTTCCGTCCGTACAGGCCGCGATGAATCCGGGCATAAAAATGTCGACCGACGATACCGCTTCCCGCGACAAGCAGCATGCAGTAAAGAGCAACCTGGCTATTAAATGAGCCAAGCTGAAAATTGCAGTGGTACAAAATAAGAAGTGGGCCAACCAGGCCAAAGACCATGTGCAGGCGAAACCAGACCTTGGTGGGGCCGATCGCGTGCAGAAGCCGAATGCGCTTGCGTAGCGGATACAACAAGAGGACAGCCATCAACGACCCACCGACGATGCCCAACCAGTACCCAACGCCGGCCTCAGGATCAATGAACCCGTAGTCACGCAAAAGCCAGCCGAGCGTGATCAGTGCAGAGAGCAGCACGTACCAATGCAGCTCGCTTGTCCGTGGCCGCTTCTGCGCAACCGTCGCGGTTGAGGTTCGTGGTACAGAAAACTGGTTATCTACTACCGTTTCATTCATTGCGACACCTCCATGTCCTGGAGTCCATAGAGTTGCGCTGCGACTGTTGCGTCGCCATTGCCGAGTGCCTCGGCATTCTTGTACGCATCACGGGCATCATCCATGCGCCCGAGGTGTCGGTAAGATTTGGCCAGTAGCAACCAGCCTTTGCCGTCATCTGGTTGTTGCTGCAGTCGTTGTTCCAGACCGCTGAGCATGCTCTCGACGGGTGCGAGTTGTGTGTTGCCGGAAGGCATAGTTGATGTAGTGCTGCTTGCCTGGCTCGTCGAGTGCAGTGCAGTCACGTCAGATTGGTCAGATGGGTCGACAACGAAGTACAAGCTCAGTGCGACCACAAGCGTTGTTATTGTTATTGCGAGTGCCAAAGGTTTCATTAGTTTTGCCCTGCCTACATAATCCTTAACTACACGATCTGCGAGGGCATAAGGTTCCATCAAAACTGTCGCTCTCGGCCGACAATTCCTATGTCAGTTACTATCACTTGCTGCCCAGGCGAATGATACGTAGTTCATTGTTTCTCGACCTGCCGTGAACTAAGGTTCGACGGTAGGTACAGACAACCATCTTAGGTGGCCGTCAAGTAATTACCGTCTACTGTCTCCCAAAAATACGGCAAGATCTAGATGTCGCGAAACGGCTACAAGAAAACGGATACTATTTCGGCAGAAACTAGGGTGTTTACCTACCCTTCTTGTGTGTTCATTCGAATGGTGAGCCCGTAGCCTCAATGTCCATGAATCCTGTTTTACTTATTCTGTACCTGGTACCTGTACTCGGCATTTTCGCGTGGTATTTGCGTGGCCGCCGGCGCAGGGAAAACGAGAGCATCAGGGCAGCCGAAGAGGCACTTGCTCAAAGCATGACGGAGCCACCGTCATTGCATCCAGTTATTGACCCGGTCAAATGCATTGGTTGTCGCTCCTGTGTTGCGGCGTGCCCGGAACAATACGCACATCCGGTGCTTGGCATGATTCGTGGAAAAGCTCGCCTGGTTGGTCCGTCGAATTGCATAGGCCACGGCGCTTGTGAAAAAGCCTGCCCCGCTGATGCCATCACGCTCGTATTCGGCACTGAGTCTCGCGGCGTGGATATTCCGCAGGTTAATTCGAACTTCGAAACGAACGTACCCGGCATTTTTATTGCTGGTGAACTCGGGGGTATGGGACTCATCCGCAATGCCATCGAGCAAGGACGGCAGGCTATAGATTCGGTCAGGAAAGTGCCGGGAGTAGGCCAGGGGGATGGTTATGACGTTGTCATTGTCGGCTCCGGTCCCGCCGGATTTGCTGCTTCGTTGGGCGCGATGAAGGCAGGGCTTCGTTTTATTACAGTAGAGCAGGACTCATTGGGTGGAACGGTATCGCATTTCCCGCGCGGCAAACTTGTCATGACGCGACCAGCCGAATTGCCGATCGTCGGACTGATGAAATTCACTGAAACGACCAAGGAAAAATTGCTGGAATTCTGGCAGGGCGTAGAAAACAAGACCGGCCTGAAAATCAATTACAACGAAAGAGTCGTCGGCATCGTGCCGCGAAGCGCTGGCGGCGGCTTCGAAGTACAGACCAATCAGTCGAGTTACGTCACCCGAGCCGTACTTTTGACGATTGGCAGGCGCGGTACACCGCGTACGCTCGGTGTTCCGGGTGAGGAGCTGGCAAAGGTTGTGTATCGACTCATAGACCCGGAGCAATACAAGGGTCAGCATGTTCTTGTCGTGGGCGGTGGTGACAGCGCGCTGGAAGCGGCGCACAGCATCGCGGAGCAGCCTGGCACGACGGTGACCTTATCGTATCGCTCCGATGCGTTTTCGAGAGCCAAGGCGAAAAACCGTGACAAGGTTGCCGAGATGCAGGCCAACGGGCAAATGAAAGTACTGATGAGTTCCAACGTCAAGGAAATTCGCGAAGACTCCGTGATTCTCGAAAAGAACGGAAAAACCGGCCGCTTGCCGAATAACGGCATCATCGTCTGTGCTGGCGGCATTTTGCCGACGGGATTTCTCAGGGAAGTTGGCGTCGAGGTCGAAACCAAGCACGGGACGACCTGAATCAGGTTTCGGAGAGTATACGATCCGTTATTGTCCGACCCGCTGGCGTTGGGATCACCCGGTCAGATGAATCTGCGGTTTCAGCAACGAGTTGATATCGAGCGAGACCTGCCGTCTGCAGGCGCCCTACGCAACCGACCACCGTTGATCGGCTAAGCCCAAGAGCGCGAGTCAGTTGCTCAATGGCCATGTCATTTTGATCGCAGACGAACGACAAGACCATGAAGTCGCGGACTTCAATGTGGTTATCTTCAATCAAATTTGCAAGCGAGTCGTCGGATTGACTAAAACCCTCCAAAGCCTCCTCGCAAATCGATCGCGTCAGTTCAATAGGCGTGCGGCTTTTGCTCAACGCCTGTCCTCAGGTAGCGGAATCCAGCAACGCCTAGTGTTGACAGGGCGGTAAATAAAGTAAATGGGGTGACGCCCTACCTGGAATAAGTGTTTACCCGGCAACCCGGAGTAAACTCGACGCGGGCATTAGGATCGTCAATACACCCAGCGCAATGATCAACAGCCCCATACCGAGTCGCGTCTCGCGCCGGCGCATGAAGGCCGAAACTTTTGCCGCACCGAGTCCGGTGAGCAGCATGGCTGGTACGGTGCCAAGCCCGAAGACGATCATGACAAGAGCGCCATGTATGGGCTGTGCGCTCGTTGCCGCAATCAGCAGCACGCTATAGACGAGGCCGCAGGGTAGCCAACCCCAGACCAGACCGAGCCCGAATGCTTTGGGCACGCTCGTTACGGGGACCAGCTTCTGGGCGACGGGGGAAATGCGCGACCACAAGGTCGTCCCCATTTTCTCGACGATGTTCAATATTCGGATATCGAAGGCGACCTTGAGCCCGACGAGAATGATGATGGCGCCGCTCAGCAGCCGTATGGCACCGGCCATGCCTGGCGACGCTTTCACGATGACACTGCCGAACGTGGCGACAATAATGCCGAGAAACGCGTAGCTGCAAACCCGGCCCAGGTTGTAAGCCAGGCCGAACGGCAGCTGCGCGCGAAACGACGCAATCTCTGAATTTACAGCGAACAAGCCCGATATTCCGGCGCACATTCCCAGGCAGTGAGCACTGCCAAGCAGGCCGGCGAGCAACGCTGCTGAAAGGAGTGGCAGGAGTTCGGTCATGTGTCGGGCGACTCAGGTGGTTTCGTATCGTCGTCCATGATGATGCGCATCGCCGGTGTTTCGAGATCATCGAACTGGCCGCTTCCGACCGCCCAGAAAAATGCCCATACCGCGCCCGCGAGTAGCAGCAGGGCGAGCGGAATCAGGAAATAGAGGACGTTCATGGTGCTCCGAAGCGATTAATGCGCAGCGCGTTAAGTACGACGATCAGTGAGCTGGCACTCATTCCGATGGCAGCTGCCCAGGGTGGTACATAGCCGAGCGCAGCCAGCGGCAATGCTGCTGCATTGTATATGATTGCCCAAGCCAGGTTCTGCCTCACAATCTTTAATGTCTGGCGCGAAAGCTCGATCGCAGTAGCTACCGGAGACAGCTCGTGGCCAACCAGAATAATATCCGCACTGGTCTGCGCCAGCAGTGCGCCATGTGCCGGGGCGATCGACGCATCGGCACCTGCCAGAACTGGTGCATCGTTAATACCATCACCAACCATGATGACGATTTCACCATTTTCTTGTGCTGTGCGAATGATTTCGAGCTTGTCCTCGGGTGAACAGTTCGCATTGTAGTCGGCGATGCCGAGTTTCCCGGCAGTATGTTCTACGGCCGTCTCACTATCGCCGCTGATCAACCCGGCTCGCAAACCGAGTTCGGCAAGATGCGATATTGTGTCGGCGGCATCATCGCGAAGTTCATCACTAATGCTGAAACGAGCGACAAGCTTGCCCTCTACGCCGAGAAAGACTCCCTTCGAGTCCGGATTGGCTGCCACAAAGCCAGCCCGACCCAGCCGCCAGACCTGGTTCTCGATAGTTCCAGATACACCATTACCCACAGCAACGCTCTGCTCGCTGATGGCGACGTCGTTGTCTTTGGTGCGAAATGCACTTGCGATTGGATGGGTTGATACCGTTTCGAGCGCGGCGGCAATTCGAAGGCATTGTTTTTCGTCAAAGTTGTTAT
>Ga0316192_10001926_pt1 | contig 15323 bp, 8 predicted proteins | sample MerIslwburrow_MG_FD_204931 | JGI IMG/M metagenome (GOLD analysis project Ga0316192, IMG submission 204931) | Coastal sediment microbial communities from Maine, United States - Merrow Island worm burrow | ecosystem: Environmental > Aquatic > Marine > Coastal > Sediment | place: USA: Maine...
CTGCCGGGTTCAGAAGTGGACAGAATCTCTTCTTCCTGTTGCAGTCCCTGACGATTCCGGTGGCTGACGTCGAGGACTTCGACCAACTATCGATTCCATTTCGGGCTGTGGCGACGGATCTTGGTAGTGGAGAGATGGTGGTCCTCGACCGTGGTTACCTGGCCACCGCGATGCGGGCCAGTATGGCCATCCCCGGTTTCTTCAGCCCGGTCGAGCTCGAGGGCAGGCTGCTCGTCGATGGTGGCATGGTCAACAATCTCCCGGTCGATGTCGCCTTCGACATGGGTGCAGACATCGTCATCGCGGTTGATCTGGGGGCCGCTCTTTCCGCTCGTGCTGTGGGCGCGTCGGTCGTGCAGATCTATCAGCAGACGATTCGTATGCTGACGCGACCCAACGTCGATTCCCGCCTCGAGATCTCGGATCTGGTCATCAACCCCGGAGTCTCCGACTACGGCACCATGGCCTTCAACCAGATCGTCGAGATCATGGAGAAGGGCTATGAATCCGCTCAAGGCATGACGGACGAAATCGCCCGCTACTCCGTTGCGCCAGAGGTGTACGAAGCTCATCGGGCGAAGCAGATCATGCCGCCACCCGAACCCATCCGCATCGATTTTGTCGATTTCGTCGGCAACAAGCGGGTAGACGACAGGGTCATCAGGAGGCATATTCGCCTCGAAGCCGGCAGCAAACTCACTCTCCGGATGTTCGGAGACGATCTCTCTGAGCTGCTGGGTGGTGGCAGCCGCCGGGAAGAACGTCGGGTGAAGCAGCTGACAGGTGAGGTGCCACTCGATCTGAGGGCTCTCTTCGAAGACCTCCGGAGGATTTATGGACTTGGCGAGTTCGAGCAGGTCGACTTCGGCTTCGAGGAGCGAGGCGAGGAGCGAGGAGTGGTCATCCGCATTCGCGAAAAGCCATGGGGCCCCAACTATCTCCACTTCGGGCTCGAAATCGCTACCCAGGGCAATGGAGAGACCCTCCTCCAATTCCTCGTCAACCTGACGAAGACCACGATCAACGCCCGCGGAGCGGAATGGCGGACGGACCTGTTGGTCGGCAACAACCGTGGCGTCTTCACCGAGTTCTATCAGCCGCTGGATTTCGGCGGCCGATTCTTCGTGGCCCCGAGGGTCGATTTTGATGCTGGCCGAGTCCGGGTTTTCGAAGACGGCGATTCTCTTGCCGAGTTCAACACCGAAGACACCACCTTCGGCCTCGATTTTGGATACCAGGCCGGAACCTATGCCGAAGTGCGTCTCGGTGCCATGACTGGATTTGGTGGGACAAGTCTCGAGACGGGGTCTCTACCGCCCGATCTCGTGGAGGACATCCGGGATATCGATTTTGGGGCTGCCCGCCTGCTTGTGCGGGCCGATCGCTTGGACAGCGTGACAATTCCGAGGAAGGGTTGGTTATCGCGTTTTAGCGCCGTGCAGTCGCTAGAAGGCCTGGGAGCGGACGACGAGTACACCAAGCTCTTGTGGTCCGGTCAGAAGTTCGGCAGCCGGGGGAAGCACACCGGCTTTGGTGGCGCCAGCGCGGGTTGGAGCACCGGGGACCTGCCGATCTACGACGAGTTCACTCTGGGTGGCTTCGGGTCGCTGTCGGGTTACGAGGAGTTGGAGCTGCGAGGGCAGTATCTGGGGCTCGGACGTCTAGGCTACTACTACCAGATCCTGAACAGTTGGTACGTGGGTGGTTGGGCAGAAGCGGGCAACACGTGGCGGCTCGGCGAACCCATCCAGTTAGACACTCTGCGCTATTCGGGCACCCTGATTTTGGCAAAAGACACCCTCATCGGCCCCCTCTACGTGGCCTGGGCCATGGCGGAAGAGGGTAGGAACAAGTTCTACTTCATCCTCGGCCGGACGCTAACTGACAGAACCCTGTTGGATTGACACCACTCTTTGGACTCCCTTAGACTGCCAGGCTCCAACGGGGCGTGGCGCAGCCTGGTAGCGCATCTGCTTTGGGAGCAGAGGGTCCCCAGTTCAAATCTGGGCGCCCCGATATTAAAAGGCGAGTTTCTTGATCATTACCAGGGGGTCCGGATACCCGTCCACTGACTGCCAGTAGCTCAGCTGGATAGAGCGGCGGCCTTCTAAGCCGCGGGTCGGGGGTTCGAATCCCTCCTGGCAGGCCAAGTTCTCTGAAGCAGGTTTATGGTGAGCGTAGCTCAATCGGTAGAGCGCTGGATTGTGGTTCCAGTGGTTGGGGGTTCAAGTCCCCTCGCTCACCCCATACTTGTCTGTTCGATCAGGCGCCCTTAGCTCAGCTGGATAGAGCGACGGCCTCCGGAGCCGTAGGTCAGAGGTTCGAATCCTCTAGGGCGCACCATCAATACCGAGGGACACAATACTCATTTCGGTCGGCTAGCGGCTTTCGAAACAGGGCTGGCTCGATCAAGTTCTTGGCTTCCTGCCAACCTTCTGTGGCCGGAGGCAACGCCCTAGCAACGTTTCGAGATCACCTACAAACTGGTCGTCGCCCATTGGTCGACCCGTCCGTTCGTGACGATGGAACTGCTCGAGGTCTAGTTGGCTGCCCTCTGGTCGGAGGAGGTCATCCCATTCGGTGATCCGGTCGCCCAGTGGGACAGGATCTACGAGCCGGTCCCTACTGCCCACAAGGTGCGCCCGGGCGCTCGAGTGCTGCCAGTCGGTGGCCTTCCGGGCCAGACCCGCCCGCACAGGATTCAGAAGGACATAGCGAACCGCATTCATCAAGTGTGCTGGGTCCATCGGGAAGGATGCGAATCTACCCTGCCAGAGGTACCCTCTCCAGCCCTCCCGCGTGTTGACGGTCAGCGTGTAGCGGCGGTGGGCTTCGCCGACAGTTCTTGCTAGTCCCTTGGGGTCTTTGGGCGTCAGGATGAGATGCACGTGATTCGGCATCAGGCAGTACGCCCATACGGCCACCTGGCGCCGCGAACACCATGCCGCCATCAGGTGCTTGTACAGATCGTAGTCTGAGTCCTGGAAGAACGTCCGTTGCCTTCGATTGCCACGTTGTGTCACGTGGTGTGGGACGTTGGGTACTACTACACGCGCCAGCCTTGGCATCATGTCTACAAAGACGAGATCTCGGGCTGGATCCTTACGAAACGGTTGAAATCAGTATTGTGTCCCCGGAACTTGCGCCACTTCGAAGGTGCCGTCGGCAGCGAAGACGACATCGAAGATGGGCAGGCCCTTAGCCAGATAGCCAACGGTGATAGCGAGCTGACGAGCGGAGAGCTCGTCGATGGCCTCCTGTAGTTTGACTTCCTGGTGGCTCTCCACGGCGAGCGGGTCCTGCCCACGAACGAGATACTGCACGGTCTTGCGCCTCAGGTAGGCAGAAACATCCGGATGATTGATGAACATCTGCCGTCCATCGCAAGCGGGAGATATCAGCGGTATGCGGCTCAGACTCCATACCCCTGCGTCGAGGCGGACGTTGACAACGGCGCCCTCTCGGTGGTGGCCAGGGAGCACCGTCAGAGTGACCTCGGATGCCCCTTCCCACCAGAGGCGATGGAGAGCGCGCAGGTAAGCGACGACGAGCTCCTTGCGAATTCCATACTCATCGCTTTGCTGCAGCATGAGACGGATGTGTCCGCAGCCGATATGCGCCGGTTCCACCAGGTGTTCCAGTAGACAGGCCCGCATCTCTTGCGGGGGATTGCGCAGGAATTCGAACCAGTCCTCGAACCCCATGCTGTCGAGTGCAGCTGTCTGCAATTGAGGATCCGCCTTCAGAGCTTCTATGAGAGCGTCGAGCGCGTGTGCGTCGGTGTGCATGTAGAAGTGGCCGAAGGTGTCGAGGTGGGAGAGTAGCCCTCTCGCGATCTCCTCCTCGTCCAGTTGTCTGCCTGTCGACTGCTCGATTGCGGCCAGGGTCAGGAGGAACTTGCCGCTGTCGCCTCCCGGAGAGCCGATGATGCCGCGTTCGTCTCGGCCATCGATACAGGACAAGCGTCCGTGAGCGATCATCGAGGATAGCTTGATCCAGAGGACGGCACGGGGATCCCCGATGTGTTGACGTACCCGCTCCACGGTCAGTGACTCCCGTTTGGCAACCGCCTCGGGAACGTCGTGGAGCAAGTCCTGCACACCCGCGGGGTCCCGTGATGTGGAGAAGCCAAGGGCACGCCAGGCGGCGAGTCCGCCCGCCATCGCCGCGACATGCTCGAGCCCCAACTCTTCGAGTCGGAGGGCGACGTTCGCGGCGGTTCGGCCGGTGGCGCTCACCAGGACGAGAGGGGAAGAGCTGACGGCACCAGCGAGCTGTTCCAGCCGCACGATTCCGGGAAATGAGCTACCCGGAATGTAGCCGAGCACACCCCCGGACTCCTCGCGCGGGCGGATGTCCGCGATCTGCACGGCCGTCCCCTGCTCGGCCACAAACAATGGGGAAATCAGTGGTTCTTTGTTGGCGCCGCGAGTGAGGCCGGAGCTCCAGCGCGGCAGAAGAAGGGGGGGGACAACAACCATGAGATGGAGTCTATGGCAAGGGTAGATTTGCCTGTCAACGGCTCGAGGCCTCTAGGGCCCACCGTCCGACTTCTCGGTCTTCTTGCCCTGGGAACCCTGCCAAAGGGCTCGCTGTCGCAGGGGCTTGTAGTCGACTCGGGGTATTAATCGGCCCCGCACAAGGTAGTCGAGGATGGTGTCAGCCGCGATCCGGTGGCCCAACTCGTTCGGATGGGCGTCCGTATAGGGAGCCACAGCGAGTCTGTAGACATCGACCCCGCGGTAGGCCGCCAGGAGATCGAGCACGGGGATTCCCAACGATTGGCCGGTCTTCCGCATCTTGTCGTGCAGAGCCCCGTAGGAATAGGAGTCGTCCATTGGACTATCGAAGATGGGGAACACGAGCAGGACCATGGGGATGGATCTCTCATGGGTCAGATCGCGGAACTTCTCCAGAGCGCGAAGGCAGTTGTTCCAGTCCGGCCCTTCGAAGAGCGAGAGGTAGTAGGCGGTATAGGCACGGCGAATGCGGGTGTTCTCGAGTCGTTCCGAAACCAGGGCATAAAGCCGACTGTGCTGGTGCAGGTAGGCACTCAGCCGGCCCTGGGGCCCTCGGCGCTGAAGCCCCCTGCGCAGCTTGGCCACTTTTTGCGGGTTGAACGGCTCGGGGTCGTTCAGGACGAAGGTCAGAAGTAGCAGGTCAGGGGAGATCTCGTCGATGTTGGCTTCTACCGAACGATACTCCTTTACGGTATTCCAACCCGGGCGGCTCCAGTTGATGACGTGGAAGTCCCTGCCTCGCGAGACCACATCGAGGCGAGTCTCCAACCGGTGCGCAAACGTGTCCTCGAGATGAACACCGTCTCCCCAGGCGAAGGAATCACCGACCACCAGGATTCGAAATGAGTCACCCTTTGAGGAGGATAAAGACGTAGGACCCCGGAAATTGGGTATGTCCATCGGGGCCCTGGCCCTGGCCTCGACCTTGGTGGAGCGGGGCTGAGGGTTGGCGAAGACGCCTCGCCGAACAGCGAATTCGAGGATCCCCAGGGTCAGGAGAAAAGAGCACGCTGATAGGGCCAGTCCGATGAACAGCCGCCTGATCATGGCAGATACAAGTTATTCCATGGACGATCGAAACGCCAGCCCAACAAAGGTGTCACACACTTCTGTGAGATTGAGAGAGCGAACTGCGTCTGAGTATGATGATGGGCCGACGACTACGATTCATTCCCGAAGGAAGCCTGGTAGAAGTGACCTGCAGGACGCTTCAAGGGCGCTTTCTACTCCAACCCACCTGCGGACTGCCTCGCATCATCATCGGCATTCTGGCTCGCGCAAAAGAACGCTACCCATTGCGTCTCCATGCCTTCGCCTTCTTGTCCAATCACTTCCATCTGCTGGTCTCTCCGGAGAATGCCCAGCAGCTCGCAGAGTTCATGCGATACCTCAACACAAATCTGTCCAAGGAGGCTGGGAGAGTGCACAACTGGCACGGGCCGCTCTTTGTGCGCCGCTATCAGGCCATCCCGGTAAGCGATGAGGAGCTGACACAAGTTTCACGGCTCCGCTATGTTCTGTCGCAAGGGTGTAAAGAAGGTTTGGTTTCTCGCCCCACGGATTGGCCAGGCGCTCACTGTGCGAGGGCGTTGCGAGAAGGTACCGCCGTAGAGGGGATCTGGTTCGATCGAACTCAGGAGTGGATGGCTCGTAATCGGGGTGAGACCTATCGCCCCCAGGACTTTGCGACTGACTATTTACTTGAGCTCGAGCCCCTGCCGTGCTGGCAAGAGATGTCCCCAGATCTCTACCGGGAACTGGTGGGTGAGTTGATCGAGCAGATTGAGTCTGAGGCTGAAAGGCTCTGTCGAGACAGAGGCATGCAGCCATTGGGGGTGACCGCCATTCTGAGCCAGCATCCACACAATCGCCCCAAAAAGGTGGCGAAGTCCCCAGCCCCGTTGATTCATGCGGCAACGGGAAAGGCGCGCCGGGAGTTTCGGCGCGCCTACGGGGTCTTCGTCGCTGCATTCAGGAAAGCAGCTCAGCGAATGCGAAGAGGTGATCACGGAGCGGCCTTCCCTGCTGGGGCATTTCCACCGCCGAGGCCCTTCGTTCTGCTCGATATCAGGGGCGCGCCGGGCTGCTGAGACGTCACCTCCTAAGCGGATTTCTAGGCTTCGCAGATACAAGTCGGCAGGGCCTCGCCTCGAGTGCCCGATTGAGGTCAAGAAATAGGTGAGCGGCAGTGATTCGAGCGTCAAGCCGACCCCGCTTGAGCATCGAAGACCCACATAAAGCCTCATCAGCTGAGGCCAGCCGGTCATGGAGCCCGGCAGAGCGGCAGAGCGGAGAAGTGACTGACACCTAGTCGACGTAGCCGGCGCGGGTTCGGATATCGATGCCGGGCTCGCTCACCTCGACCTGTACCGGTCTCCAAGTTCCATCCCCTTTCGGGGCCGTTGGGTAGTAGCCCACCACATACTGTTGCCTGAGCTCTTGCAAGATATCGTCGAGGGCCTGCTCGAGATCCTCGAGGCGGGCCAGGGCTGTCACTCGTCCTCCGCTGTCGGCTACGGCTGCCTCGAGCCCCCCGACTTCGTCCGCATGGGACTCCGTTGAGCGCCAGGATGTGGCCAGAGGTACGCTGCGAATGCCGCTCGGATGAAGGTGGATCCGGTAGATCACCGCGTTGCTGCGATGCGCCTTCCAGAGGACTTCCTCCATCGTCAGAAAGCTCAAGGTGTCAGCCCCGTCCGACAGCACGATGATCACGGGCCGTCCTTGTCGACGATCCAAGAGACGCAAAGCCAGATAAAGGTTATCGTTCAACGACGTTCCGCCTCCCGACTGGAGATTCTCCAAGGCGGCCGCCAGGCCCCCGATCTCCGAGGAGGAAGTCGTAACTCGATGCGTCCGGTCCGAGAAGGTCATGACGAGGGCCTCGTCCAGGGGTGTCAGGCGGGAGAGAAATCCCCGGGCTGCGTCGAGGGCGACCTGCAGTTGCTCGCCCCTCATGCTTTCGCTCACATCCACCAGCATCGCGATCGTCATCGGTACATCACCGTGCTCGAAGGTGACGATCTCCTGCTCCACACCGTTGTCGAAGACCTGGAAGTCCGTGCGGCCGAGGTCGAGGACTGGTCGATCCTCCCGGCTTGCAGTGACGTAGAGCTGCTGGAGAGGGGCGTCGACTACGAGGTCGATCTCCACCGCGGGTGTCGAGACGGCTGCCCCGACCCTGGTGCCCGAGCTCCCGATGGCGATGACGGTGAAGTGGCGCGGGAGATTTTCCTCACCTACATCGACCCAGACGCTGTATGGAGGTTGCGTCGCGGTAGCGAATCGCCTCCCGTTCAGAAAGAACTCCACCCTCTCGAGAGGTTCATCGGCGAGGATATCGGCCGCGACCTCAACCCTGTCGAAGACGGCGTGATCTCCTGTCGGCGAGGTGATGGTCACCGCGATCGACCCCGCCGACACGGGGCCCGCAGCCAGCGACGCTAGACACACGATCCAATAGGCTGCTCTCATCGCTCAGAATCCGCCAGACTGGAGAGCGCGCGAGCAAGGTCGGGGAGGCTTTGGAGCGCCACCTCGAGCAACCGCTCTCGAGTCGCTTCGATGTAGTGGTGCCCAGGCCTGGCATAGCGATATCGCGCAGAGAAACCGGCGACCGCGGCTTCTCGGGTTGGGATACGGGTCGCGAGAGGCTGCGCCGGCTCCAGGCCGAGGCGTTCCTCCACATAGGACAGGCCGACAGCGAGACCGAAATCTTCCGGGAATCGAGTCAGGCCTCGAACCAGATAGGTGTGAGCCGTTTCGAACCTCTCCTGGTCCATCCGAATGCGAGCCAGCTGCTGGAAAGCCAGGATCAATACCCAATCATCGGCCGGCTCGGAGGTGAGCCTTTCCAAGATCCTCTCGGCTTCTCCTCCCTCGCCGAGGCGTTCCAGGTTGATGGCCAACCGGAGCCAGGCCTCTGCGTCGGCAGCGCCGGTCTCGACGAGGCGCTCCAGCAGGGTCAGCGCATTGCGATACCGCCCCGTCTGCTCTCGGGCCGTCGCCAGTCCCAGAAGCGCGGCTGCGTTTGCTGGATCGAATTGCAGCGCCCGAGTGTAGAGACCAACGGCCCCCGGCCCTGGCGATCCCTCCTGGAAGTACCCGGCCAGACTCACGAACAGATCGCTGGCGACCCCGCGCTCGCCTGTCGTCGCCATTTGTTCTGAATAGAGCTGGGCCTGGAGGTAGACCGTGGTGCGGGCATGGTACGGGTTGGCGTCGAGGGCCTGCCGTCGATACTCGAGATGGGTCCGCTCGTGAAGAGCGATCAGGGGCAGCAGGAGATTGGCCTCGGTCTGCACCAACTCGCTAGCCACCCCGAGCTCCAGTTCGCGCAGCTGGTCCAACCCGTCGGTTCCGTGCTGCTGAGCGACCGTTGTTTCGAGCTCGAACAGAGCTCCGGTAGCCACTTCGATTCCGTCCGAGGTGAGGAGTCGAAGCGTTTCGAGATAGCGCTCGCGAAAGCCGGCAGCTTCTTCGGTCGTGAGGGCCGAGGCCGGCAGGCACCAACAAGCACACAGAGAAATGATCAGCCACGGTGGCCTGGAGATCAGAGGTTTCGATCGCTTCATGGCAGTCGGTGCTTCCCCAGTCTTTACAATAGCGCCAGAGTATTACGGTCCGGGCCGCGAGGCGAGCTGGAATCTCGACGTTGGTTCCCATGCGCTCACCGCCTGGGCTGGGTTCGACTTGGGAGTGACGCCGCGGTCGAAAAGGAGGCGCCATGAGTGACGGAAAAGCAAGTTTAGCCAAGCGGTATCCATTGCATCTGACGATCGCCTTCGCCTTCACGGCACTGCTGCTGGTGATCGGACTGACCCTCATCTCCTTCAATTACCTCGAGACCCGCAAGATTGCGCTCCTCGGTGCCGATGACCTGCTCGAACGCACCAGCCTGCATCTTCAGAACAGCATTGCTGAGCTCTACGTGCCGGCCCAGAACTTGGTCGACGTGCTCTCCAAGGCGCTGACGGCGGAGCAGACCGAGCTCGAAGACCGGCTCGCTCAGATGCCCCTCCTCGCCGAACCCTTGCGTCGCAACCCGACGATTTCGGCAGTCTTCGTCGGATACGAGAACGGCGACTTCTTCCTGGTGACCTCCGCTCATGGCCACGGCCGCGATCGATGGGAGTGGGACGTCCCTGCTGAGGCTGCCATCGTCGCTCAGAGCATCGACGACGCAAGGGGTGGGGCCGCCAACTACGAGCTGTACTTCTTTGACGAAGATGTCGAGCTCGTGGGTCGCGGCAAGATGGACAGAGAGGGTTTCGATCCCCGCCAACGGGAGTGGTACAAAGCTGCAATCGGAACGGATCAGTTGACCCCATCTGCCTTCTATCGGTTCTTTACGACACGGGAAGTGGGGATCAGCATGGCCCGGCGCCTGCCGGATGGCGGAGCGGTCGTCGGAGCCGACCTCGCACTCGGCGACCTGGAGGACGGCCTGGCCCGATTGAGAGTCACGCCATCGAGTCGGCTCGCGATTCTGGATAGCCAGGGTGGCGTGATTGCCCTGTCGGATCCAGAGGAAGGGATGCTCCGTGTCGATCAAGGAGAAGCGGAGCTGGTCGCGATGCCCCGCCTCTCGGGCCTGGAGGACCCGGTCTACAGCCGTCTAGGGCAGGAGGTCGAGATGGGAATCGGAGCCGGGCGCCATGAGCTCGACATCGCCGGAGAGACCTGGATGATATCTCTGTCCCCACTGCCGACTCGCTCCGGCGAGGGGGTCTCCCTAGCAGTCCTCATACCGCGCGACGAGTTGCTTGCTGACGTCATCAGGGTTCGGAACCAGAGCACCCTGATCTCGCTCGGCCTTCTGCTGGCTGCGGTGGCACTGGTGATAGGGGTCTCCCGCCACATCGCTCGATCTCTCAACGCCTTGGCGCAAGAGGCGGAGGACGTGCGGAAGTTCAAATTGGATACCCCTATCACCGTTCGCTCGCGAATCCAGGAGGTCGACGATCTCGCGGCGACCATGGGGGTGATGAAGTCTTCTATTCAGCAATTCCTGACGATCTCGCAGGCGCTCTCGGCCGAGAAGGACTATCGTCGTTTGCTCGAGATGATCCTGTCCGAGGCGAGAAACGTGGCACAAGCCGAAGGCGGCGCCATTCTCCTCGAGACCGAGGACGAGAAGTCTCTGGAGATCGCGATTTTGGAAAACGAGATTACTGGAGCCGACTACGGAGGTACCGCCGCCGAGGAGCCTCCTTTCGCCCCAGTACCCCTGCACCCGGAGACGGACGAAGGCGATCCCCCCAGCGTCGATCTTTCGACAGTCCGCGGAGCGTCGGCGATCCGGGTCGATGACATTTCGGCCGATCGGGGTTACGACTTCCGGGACCTCGAAGCGCGCTTCGCCGGAAACGGCTTTCAGGCCCGTTCTCTGCTCAGCGTGCCTCTGAAGAACCAACTCGACGAGGTGATCGGCGTCCTGCAGCTGGTCAACGCGAGAGGGCAGGATGGAACCGTCACCAGCTTCAGTCCCGAGATCGTGCCGTACATCGAGGCCCTGTCCTCTGACGCTGCGGTGGCCCTCGACATCCGTCGGCTCCTGAAAGTGCAACGCGATCTCCTGGATGCGCTGATCCACATGATCGCTGGGGCCATCGATGCCAAGTCGCCCTACACCCACGGCCACTGTCAGCGGGTACCCGTTCTGGCTCGCATGCTGGCCGAAGTCGCCCACGACGCCGAGGACGGCCAGTTCGCAGACTTCAGTCTGTCCGAGGACGAGTGGTACGAGCTTCACTTGGCGAGCTGGCTACATGACTGCGGCAAGGTGACGACGCCTGAGTACGTCGTGGACAAAGCCACCAAGCTCGAGACCATCTACAATCGCATTCACGAGATTCGAATGCGGTTCGAGGTGTTGTGGCGGGATGCCGAGATCGAGCACCTTCGGGGTCTACTGTCGGGCAACGAGGTCGAGGCGATTATGAAGGAGCGCCTCGACCAACGCCTCGATGAGCTCCGCCGCGACTTCGAGTTCGTTGCCGAGTGCAACCTCGGCGGTGAGTTCATGTCAGAAGAGAGAATCGAGAGATTGCAGTCCATCGCCAACCAGACCTGGATGCGCCACCTGGACGACCGGTTGGGACTGTCGCACCTAGAGCTCGAGCCCAGGCAGGGAGAGCCGGAGTCGCCTCTCCCGGTCGAGGAGTATCTGCTGGCCGACAAGCCCGATCACATCATTCACCGCAGTGAGTCGGGCAACCCGTTCGGCGAGGCGCCGCATGACTTCCGAATGACCATTCCGGAGCACCAGTACAACCGGGGCGAGCTCCACAATCTGTCCATCGGTCGCGGCACCCTGACCGACGAAGAGCGATTCAAGATCAACGAGCACGTGGTCCAGACGATTCTCATGTTGCGGCGGCTACCGTTGCCCAGGGAGCTGCGCCGGGTTCCAGATTGGGCGGGTACCCATCACGAAAAGCTGGATGGCTCCGGTTACCCTCGCCGGCTGTCTGCCGCTGAGCTTTCCGTGCCGGAGCGCATCATGGCCATCGCCGACATCTTCGAAGCTTTGACGGCGGCAGACCGCCCCTACCATGCGCCGAAAACCCTGAGCAAGGCAATCGGGATCATGAGCTTCATGTGTACGGAAGGACACCTCTGTCCGGATCTGTTCGAGCTCTTCCTGAGATCGGGGCTACATCTGGAGTATGCCGAGCAGTACCTTCAGGCTCAGCAGATCGACGAGGTAGACATCGACTCCGTGATCTAGTCGGCCGCTTTCCGCCAGGTGCTCTGATAGGCTCTGGCACCCGCGGCATCTGACCGCGAAGAGTTGTCTATCTACCCCCGAGGCGAGGCACGCGTGATGGCCAAGTTCCCACCAGCAGTTCAATGGGTTCTCATAGCAGCAGTCCTAGCTGCGGGACTGCTCCTGCCCAGATGGCTGAAATCCCGATCGGAAGAGGCTGCTCCCCAAGACAGCGTCCAGGTAGATCTCCGAATACCGGTGCGTGTCGAGACACTGACCGCGGCCAGGCTCGAGGAACGTCTCACCGCCACGGGTAGCGTACTTGCCAACGAGTGGGTGGAGATCGTCAGCGAGATCGCTGGCAAGGTGGAGGCGATTCTGTTTCAGGAGGGGGCTCCCGTCAGCGCCGGCACGGTCCTGGTGCGTCTCGACACCTCCACTCTGCAGGCCGAACGCGACCGGGCACGTTACCGATTCGAGCGTCTCGAGCGCCAGGAGGCCCGTCGGCGCAAGCTGCTCGAGGACGGTCTGCTCAGCCAGGAAGAGTACGACTTCACGGTCGGAGAGCTGAATGTGCTGGGCGCCGAGTTGCAGCTGCGTGAAGCGTTGTTCGACAAGGCAACCATTCGAGCTCCCTTTCAGGGCGTCGTCGGCTTGCGCTCGGTGAGCCTCGGCAATTACGTGTCGAGCGACACGCGGGTCACTACCCTACAGGACATCGATCCGGTCAAGGTGGAGTTCTCGGTACCGGAAGCCTACGCTAGAGAGTTGGCAACCGGGAGCCCTATCCGATTCCGAGTCCAGGGCATCGACGAGCCCTTCGCAGGCACCGTCTATGCTCTCGAGCCATCCATCGATCCCCAGACCCGCAGCCTGACGCTTCGGGCCCGGGCCGACAACCCCGACGGCCTCTTGCTGCCTGGCGCCTTTACCGAAGTGGAGTTGGCCGTCCGACAAGTCGAAGATGCGTTGTCGGTTCCCAGCCTTGCCATCGTGCCCGAGTTGGGTGGCAAGAAGGTCTATGTGCTGGAAGAGGGGCGGGCCGAACCGAGAGTCGTCGAGACCGGAATCCGCACCAAGACACGGGTGCAGATTACCCGTGGCCTCGAGCCCGGGGAACGGGTGATCGTCTCCAACATCCAGAGACTGGCGAGTGGGGTGGAAGTAGCAGTAGTGGATGAGGGGTCGGGGGCGCCAGGTTCATGAGCCTCTCGTCGATCAGCATTCGCCGGCCTGTGCTGGCCATCGTCCTGTCGCTGGCAATTCTCTTGTTTGGTGGCATCGGACTCTCCAACCTCGGGGTTCGGGAGTACCCCTCCGTAGACCCACCGGTCATCAGTGTTTCGACCAACTACCGGGGCGCCAGCGCCGAGGTGGTCGAGTCCCAGATCACCGAGCCCCTGGAGGCCGCAGTCAACAGCGTCGAAGGGATTCGAACCCTGACTTCCGTGAGTCGGGACGGGCGCAGCACGCTTCAGGTCGAGTTCCAGCTGGGCGAGGACCTCGAACGGGCCGCCAACGACGTGCGGGACCGTGTCTTCCGTACCCTCGGGCAGCTACCTCCAGATGTCGATCCGCCGTCGGTGGCCAAAGCAGACTCGGACTCACCGCCGATCGTCATGCTCACAGTACGCTCGGATCAGCGCTCGCTACTGGAGCTCTCTCGCCTGGCCGACGAGATCTTCGTGGAGCGGCTGCAGACGATCCCCGGTGTCAGTCGGATCGACGTCTGGGGCGACAAGAGCTATGCCATGCGCCTCTGGATCGATCCGATGAAGCTGGCCTCCTACCGTCTTTCGCCGGTGGATGTGAGGGACGCGGTGCGCCGGGAGAACGTCGAGCTGCCGGCCGGCAGGATTGAAGGACAGGATGTCGAGCTGGCGGTTCGCACCATGAGTCGCCTGCAAACGCCGGAGGAGTTCGGAGACCTGATCCTCAAGTCCGAGGGCGGTCGAATCGTTCGCTTGCGCGATGTCGGCAGGGCCGAGATCGGCGCCCAGAACGAGCGCACGGTACTGAAGAAGAACGGCATCCCTATGGTGGCCGTAGTGGCCCGGCCGCAACCGGGGGCCAACTTCGTCGAAATCGTCGATGCATTTCGGCGTCGTGTCGAGCTCATCCGGCCGAACCTGCCCTCCGACCTGACGCTCGACTACGGTTTCGATGCTTCCGACTACATCCGCGACTCCGTCAGGGAGGTGCGTCAGACCCTGGTTCTGGCCCTTGGCCTCGTGGTCCTGGTGATCTTCTTCTTCTTGCGTGACTGGCGCACCACCCTGGTGCCGGTCGTGGTGATTCCCGTTTCCCTGATCGGCACCTTCTTCGTCCTTTACCTGGCGGGCTTCTCCGTCAACATCCTCACACTCTTAGGGTTGGTTCTGGCCATCGGCCTGGTCGTAGACGACGCCATCGTCGTGCTGGAGAACATCTACGCCAAGATCGAGCGCGGCATGGATCCCATCCAGGCGGGTCTCAAAGGCACGCAGGAGATCTTCTTCGCGGTCATCGCCACGACTCTGGCCCTGGTGGCGGTGCTGCTTCCGATCTTCTTTCTGGGCGGGTTGACCGGTTTGCTGTTTCGGGAATTCGGCCTCACCCTGGCCGCGGCGGTCATCATCTCCTCGTTCGTTGCCCTGACCCTGACCCCCGTGATTGCCACTCGCCTGCTCAAGAAACGAGACAGGCACTCCTGGCTCTACGAGAGAACGGAGCCTTTCTTCGAGGCCATGGTCGACGGCTATCGGGCGGTGCTGGACCTGGTGCTACAGCGCCGTTGGCTCGCCTGGCCCGTGTTGGCTCTCTGTCTTGGAATTGTGGTGCTCTTCTTCCAGATTCTTCCCCAGGAGCTGGCTCCCATGGAGGATCGCAGCACCCTGAGGATCAGCAGCCGCGGACAGGAGGGTGCCACCTTCGCCTATATGGACGCCTACATGGACGATCAGATCGCCCTGGCGCGGCAGGTCATACCCGAGGCATCGGCGATCATCACGGTGACCTCGCCGGGTTTCGGCGCCTCGAGCGCCGTGAACAACGGCTATATGAGGATCCGGCTGGTGCAAACGGAGGAGCGTGAACGGTCGCAGTTGGAGATC
>Ga0316192_10001927_pt1 | contig 15323 bp, 13 predicted proteins | sample MerIslwburrow_MG_FD_204931 | JGI IMG/M metagenome (GOLD analysis project Ga0316192, IMG submission 204931) | Coastal sediment microbial communities from Maine, United States - Merrow Island worm burrow | ecosystem: Environmental > Aquatic > Marine > Coastal > Sediment | place: USA: Maine...
GAGCATTGGGGGTGGCACTTGAAATTTGTGATCAAAAGATTGAAACCTCTGATTTTAGAGGTCTTAACCTGTATAAAGAATCAATACCCATCCGGAGTGAAATTTGCGAGTTATGTACAAATCATTGTAAACTTAAAATAGCAGAAGTTGAGAATCAATATGAGGCTTATGGGTTCTTATGTGGACGTGATTATGAGTCTGAAAAATATGTAAAAAATGAATCTCAGAAGTTCCAGCTAATCCGCAGAAGAAAGGAACTATTCCGTTTTAAAAAAAGAACCCATAAACCTACTCCTACTATTGGTATTCCGGCAGGATTACACCTGTTTGAAGAACTACTTTTCTGGCAAAAATTCTTTGATTTACTTTCAATCAATACAATTACCAGCGAGAAATATGCCAATGCAGCGAAAATAGGAAAAAAATTAAGTGCTGCAGAGTTTTGCGCCCCTATGGCTGCCTTACATGGACATGTGAATTATTTATTGGATAAAGTGGATTACATTTTTATTCCTGTATATTTAAAAGATTCCCCGGGAAATAAAATGAATAAGCAATATTGCTATTATACTCAGTTTGCTTCCCCGGTAATTTCTGTACAGCCTAATTTTAAGCCTCGCGAGAAATTTCTTACCCCGCTATTAAAATTTTCTCAGAATGAGCTTTCTATTCGTCTGGAGCTCTACAATATGCTGACCTCAGCGGACTTCGACCATATTGATTTCAATGATTTGTCATTGGCTTATCAGGAGGCCGAACATTATGTTCAGTCCGTTAATAATAAATGGAAATCTGAATATAAAAATGAAATTATTGGCAATAATGATATTCACATCATGTTATTGGGCCGTCCATATACTGTTCTATCTCCGATTATGAACAAAAACATTCCTGAAATTATTGAGAAAATGGGGGTGAAGACTTTTTATATGGACATGTTATCTTTAAAGCCTAATGAAATATCGAAGGCTGAAGATTTATTTAAGGTATTAAAATGGAAGTTTGGATCAAAAATTTTAGAGATGGCAGAATGGGTTGCAAAAACAAAAAATTGTTATCCCGTTTTGCTCACGTCTTTCAAATGTTCTCCTGACTCTTTTGTCATTGAATATTTTAAAGAAATTCTTGATGCTTATCAGAAACCCTATTTGATATTGCAATTAGACGAACATGATTCAACTGTGGGATATGAAACCCGGATCGAGGCAGGAATTAGAGCCTTTAGAAATCACCAATCAAGAATAAAATCTATTCATTCAGCAGACATTCCTCTAATGATCGAAGACATTCAAAATGATGATCAGGGTAAGGCTGGATCGAACAATACATTGAATCAACATGTCAAATCCCTGGTAAATGAGGCTTCACAGATACTTAGTACTCACTCCATTGATTTTAAACTATTCAGCAACAAAATTCAGCAACTTGAAGCCGGGACAAATTACGTATCTCATTCCATATTAAAGGGTTCAAACAATTTAAAGAATAAAACATTATTGCTTCCTTGCTGGGATCATTATATTGGCCCTTTGCTCGAAGCTGTCCTGAGAAACAGTGGTATCAATACGTTTTTAGTAGCCCCTAACAATGAATCGATGCAACGCAGCCTAAGCTATAATACCGGTCAATGTTTGCCACTTAATATAATTGTTCAGAATGCAATCGATTTTATTACCTCAAAAAATCTGAATCCTGCAGATACAGCACTGTGGATTTCGAAATCGAAACTTTCCTGCAACTATATTATGTTTCCATATTATATGAAGAAATTACTTGATGATTATGGGAAAGGGATGGAACAGGCATCGGTATATGTGGGAGATGTAGTTTTCTATGATTTTTCCTTAAACACAGCTATCAATGCCTATCTGGCATACTTGTTTGGTGGTTATATACGAAAGATTGGTTGTAGCATTCGGCCGTATGAAAAAAATATTGGCAGTACTGAGAAAGTCATTAAAAAAGCACTAGGCATATCATATGATGCCTTCCTTAATGGCAACCCTAAGGAGAAAGTTCTCGAAAAAATAATTGCCGAGTTTGAAGCAATTGAGATTGAGCGGACAGATCGGCCGAAGGTGGCTATTTTTGGAGATTTATATGCTCGTGACAATGATCTATTTAACCAGGGCTTGATTGATATTATTGAAGAAAATGGAGGCGAGGTAATTACTACTCCTTATAGTGAATTTATAAAAATCGTTGTCGATCCACATACTGAAAGAAGCCTGAAAGAAAGGAATTATATGGATTACATAAAAATTAAATTTCTTAGATCCTTGATTCCACTTGTAGAAGATAAATATCAAAGATTCATTCAGCCTTATAAGGGAAAAATAATATCTGCCAACTCAAGAGAAATTGATGATTGGTTAAACAAGTTTGGATTAAATGTGCTGCATCGGGGGGAATCGATGGAAAACATACTTAAAATCCACAGTTTAATAAAGCAATATCCTGACCTGGACCTTTTTATACAAACGAATCCATCCTATTGCTGTCCATCACTGATTACTGAGGCTATGACCTCGAGGATAGAAGAAGTAACAGGTGTGCCGGTGGTTTCTATTGAATATGATGGAACGATAGGATATAAAAATGAAGATGTGATACCTTATTTAAAGTATAAGAAAAAGAGATCCTTGTTAGAAGAATCTTCACCCTGAGGTGACGAAACACCCTCTGAAAGGAATTTATATAAATTGAAATCCTATTCCATTCATTCAAGTTTCCTCCAGAATGACATCGTGGGAAAATGAGTGTGAAAAGTATTGAGAAAATCCTTTAGCACGAAGGTTTCCATCCATTAATTCAGGAAGTCTCCGCTTATTTTTAAATTCGATCGAAACTGGTCTGGATTTTCTTCTTTTAATCCTGTAAAAAGTTCGAACCACATTTTATTTTAGTTGCTTTTAACTACAGTTCACCCTTATGTGGCCTAGTTTTTAGCTTTTTCTCTTTTTATACGAAATCTCCTTCTGAAATATAAGATATTTATGTTAATACCAATTATTCCAATCATAATATAGACTTTGAAATTACTTGTAGAATATTCCAATTTAAGAAGTTTATCTAAAGAAGAAACGGTCATCCATACAGAATCAAAATTCTTTTTACCATAAAGGAGTCCATTTACATTAGTTAAAATAATATATCCTGATTTTCCAGACTTATTAAACCTCCATAAAATCTGATATCCAATAGTTGAACCTCCATGATCTAACAAATTATCCGCATAGTGGATAATTCCTAATCCATATCCGGCAAATTCTCATCTACTTGATAAATGAAACAGGTCTTTGCCATAAGAATGTTTTTTGTGTATCAACTCAATTGTTTCAGGTTCTATTAAGGAAATAACATTATAATGACCATTATTCATATGAGCAATCATAAATTTTGCGAAGAGACTTGTTCTATAATATAATGCAGAATGAAATATCCCTGATTAACTTTTCACTCGATTTTCTTTGTTTCATTCTTAACTGGATAACCTATAGGAATAAATAATTGAATTGATTCCTCTGAAAAATGAGCATTCCAGCATGATAAAAAATAAAAAGAGGCTGCCCTGTACGGGTCAGCCTCTTCTCTATCATTACTCTTTTCTTTATCTAACTTTGATCCTTGTAAAGTCAAAATAATCTCCTGCGTAAAAAGCAAATATATAATCGCCTGAAGTTGTAAAATTACTATTCGGTACAATGATTGTATGGTCTCCTTTTAGTTTATATTCAATCACTGAAGTTATGAAAAGGCCATTACTATCATAAATTTTGTACGTAACATGTAAGTCCTTCGGTATTGTATAATCTATCTCAGGTGATGTTCCTCCAATCCTGATTGGATTAGGTGAAGGATTTTCAAGTACGTAACCCTCTTTTTTAAATTGTCCAGCCTTTCTGGGCATATCACCTACATAAAATGGTCGCATCATTTCATGGTCTTCATGTGACAGGATATGGCAGTGCCATACATACCTGCCCGGTCGGTCAAATTTGGCAACCACCCGACCGACTTTTCCCGGAGGTACTATGAAGGTATCCTTCCATCCGTTCTCATGTGTTTCAGGTCCAACGGCATCATTTCCCAAAGTGATTGTTGATGCATTAAGTTTGCCCCCTTCTCCTAAAGATCCATCATGTTGAGGTTGATCTTTAGGATCCGTAAGTCCTAAATATGATTCCCTGTTAATGATTTGAAAAGATACCAGATGGAGGTGAATGGGATGTGCATCAGCTGTAGCATTATAAACTTCCCATACCTCAACAGCTCCAAGCATCGGATTTTCAGTAATTGGTTCAAACCAGGCCAGAGAACCTTCATTCATGGTCCCCAGAAGTGGTTGAAGACGTCCGAATTCGTCGGTTCCTTCAAAAAGAACCAATTGTCGGGTGGGGACACCGGTTGTGTTGTGGAGTACAATATCATCTCGGAGCCTTGTCCCATTAATTACACCTGCATTTAGAACGGCCTGATCCAGTGGTTGGTTTACACTAAAACGCATGACCTGCCCGGTCGTAGCTGGATTAGCTGGGGGAACTACTCCACCTTCACCATCACTGATAGATCCGTCATCGTTAAATCCTTTGAACGGTTCATCAGGTCCAAAATTTTGCATGATGATTTGGCTACCCTCTACTCTTCCTGTAAAATCTACTACAACATCATATCGTTCTCCAGGTGCAATAACTAATTGTTCAAGTTCAGTGGCGCTTGCAATGAGGCCATCGTCCGTCCCGATCTGCAGGAATGGGGTGTCATCATCGAATTTCAGGACATAAAACCGAGAATCAGATCCGTTCAGTAACCTGAATCTATATTTTCTAGGTTCCACATCCAGGTTGGGCCAGGGAGCCCCATTGACAAGAATAAAATCGCCAAAAAATTCAGCGAGTGCTGTAGGGCCACCATTGTCTGGGAATTCATCGGAGGGCAAGGTGACATCTTCACCGGTAATGAAATCATCATATGCCGGATCCCCATTGAACGCGGGCCAGAAAAAATCACCCTCCTGGGTAAACATACGGTCCTGGATCACAATCTCAATCTCATATGGGCCTGATGGCAATACGTCATTGGTATTTAACATATCTTCAACAGGATCCCTCAGCAAATAAAATCCAGCCAGCCCGGCATTCACATTTAATCGGGTAATGCCCAAGGCATGGTCATGATACCACAAGGTAGCCGCTTCCTGGTCATTATGGTAGGTATACTTCTGTTTTTTGAATTGCGCACCCATTTTATTGAAACCCTGGGTAAACCAAGCTTCAGGGAGTCCGTCACTTGCTGATTCCGTATGGCCTCCATGTAAATGAACTACGGTTGGAATATTATTGAGATCATTATACCAATGTCTTACCCATTCAAGATTACTCATGTAGGTAGGATCCGGATTTGGTTGATGAGCGATATGCAGGGTCGGATCAACTGGCAATAGATGCGGGAGATTATTTCCAGATGCATCTACCAACTCATTATTCCAGGTAGCTGTGATTTTCACATCTTTTTGTGCCACAAAAGTTGGCCCCGGATAAGTGACAGCACCATTTACAGGACCATATCCCCAGATTTCAGTACTTAAAGGACTTCCTGAAGAATTAGTTAAACCCAAATACTGAGTTCTTTGCTGCATGGTCATTTCAAAATTTCCACCCGCCCGGGCATCTATCCTGGCCGGAATGGGTAGTGGATTACTGAACTTTAATTGTGTTGTTGGATCAAGTAACTGACCAAATGCATGGTCAATACCAGAAAATAGAATAAGGGGCATTATCATAAGGAATTGTAACTTTCCCCATGATAATGAAGGGTAGTGTTTCATCATGGTTTTATAATTTTAATGTGAAAAGATATTATTATTCGAATTACAAATAAAAAATATATATTCCAAATAATTCGGATAAGAAAAAGCAATTATTCACATAAAAATTGAGATTTATCTTATATTTCACTGCCACGGTCTATTTGACAAATATTATCTAATTTAATAAGATGTATTTTTCTTTTAATGAATCAACTTTTGTGTGGATGTTTACTCCAATGATGAAGTAGCTATTTCTGATGAAGAGAGGTTCGATAGATTGATGAAAAATGGGAGATTTCCAGAATGGCATACAATCAAATCACGAGTAGATCAATGTTATTTATTTTGATATTTTTCAGTAAGGTCTCAAACAACTAAATCATTATCCTTATAAATAGATTCTTTATGGAAATATTGTTTCCCTTCAACATAAAGTGGCCTGCCTTAGGACTGAGGTTAAGAGATAGTTTATTACCTTTAGACCTCGGTTGAAAGGTAAATTTGAAAACCTTAAAATCAGTTTAAAATGACAAAAAAAATCAAGTGAACGGTTAATTCAAGACATCAATCATAATATTCCTAGGAAGTACTCATCAGAAGAGAACCTGCCTGCGGCTGGCAGGAATCAGAATAGTAATTGAAGGGATGCAAGGAGAGACCAACATCACAGATTTATGTCGTAGAGAAAGGATAGTCCAGAACCTTAGATTTTTTATAGACGGATCTAACCTGTTGAACTGGGTCATATAAGACTTATTATTGTGATTAAATTAAAGATGGCTTTCAATTATAATCCTATATACATTCATTGTTTTACTTCGGCCTTTTAACTGAATATTTCCAATCAAATCAAATCCTCTTTCTATATTTCCATTAAATTGGTCCTTTAATCTTTCTGATAATAATATGTTAGATTGATATTGATTGCACATCCCCTGGATTCGTGAGGCCGAGTTCAGTACGTCTCCATGATAAGCCAATTCCTTTTTTATTTCCCCCACTTCCGCTACTGTAATCAAGCCTGAATCTAAGCCAGCTTTAAATTCCGGAACTAATCCATATTTATCCATATAGTATTTCTTCTTGCGCTTCAGTACCTGATCGTAATCAAAATATGTATTTATGCAGTTTCGATTTTTCAAACCCTGTTCTAATTTCCAGGTTAGCACAATCTCGTCTCCAACATATTGATAAATTTGAGCCTGACGTTTTGAAACCACATCTGTTAGATCATAAAAACAATCCTGTATCAACAGACTGTATCGAATGTGCCCAAGTTTTTCCGCAAGCCTTGTTGAGGATTTCAGATCTAGAAACATAAATATCCTTACTTCTTCTCGTGGTCTATGATATTTACCAAGTAAATAATTCACAAGCACTCCCTGGCCTAGTTTTTCACTAATTTGAAGAATAAATAGGGCAATAATCACCGTAAAACCCCAAAATATCCATGATGATAATAATCTTGGGGAGAACAGATATGTCATATACATTTGTATTATATCACTATGAAAAATGGACTTTTCATAATGTAAGCCGAATCCAATGATAGTACTTAGGGAGGTAAAGAAAATAATGTTTACCATATAGAAAGCTGTCTTAATTATTAGCGATACGCCAAATGGTTTTTTTCGGAGTAATTTACTAAAATAAAAGACTTCGATAGATGCAATGAAAATTCCTCCAATAATTGTGGCAATCAAAGATGAAATAAGAATGCTTGATAAATCGTAATCCTTGAGTTGGTCAACGTTATTTACCCCGAATTCAAAAATAATCGCCCAATCATAGAAAATAAAAAAAAGAGATACTAGTATCCAAAACGACACGAGAAAAATTATTTTATTTAGGTTTTCCTTACTCATTTTTCTGAAATGGATTATACATGAAGGATATCAGAAACATGCGAATGTCTATTTGGTAAACATAATCTCTTCTAGTCGTCGGTCTTCGGATATAATTTAAAAGATTAATTGCTATTAATAAATCCTCTACGACTCAGCGCTTTCTTTCCTATAGAAAGTTAAGGTTAAAAGATATTTTTCACAACAACAAATATGTTAATATAGAGTTACGAGCTAATCTAAGAAATTAGAAATAGTTATTCGTAAATTACAAAATCAGTAATTTATTTACATATAAGATTTAAATATCCCTTCGCCAGCATTCCTCTATAATCGAATTTGAATATAAGTACTCCTGAAATTTATTTAATTATATAATTTCATTTTATTAACTTAGTATAGGCAATTGTATTTTACACTAAATGGAATTTAAAGAAATATATAAGGAATTCTATCCTAAAATTGTTAGGTACTTAAGCAAACTAACCGATAATAAAGAAGAAGCTGAAGATATGGCCCAAGATGTCTTCATTAAGGTGAATTCCGGGTTAGAAACATTTGAAGGCAGGTCAAAACTCTCCACATGGATATATAAAATCGCAACTAATTTAGCAAACGACCGATTTAGAAGTGCTTCATTTCAAAAAGGAACTAAACAAACTTTGTCTGGCGAGTTTTTAGAAGAGAATAAAGAAGATAAAAACGTATGGACCGGGGAAAAAGCAAGCACCTCTGATAAAATTCTCGAGAAAAAAGAGATGAATGATTGCATTAAAAGATATGTTGAAGATGTCAATGAAAACTATAAAATTGTCTTCGCTTTAAGTGAGTATGAAGGATTAAAAAACCAGGAGATTGCAGAAATTCTTGGTTTAAGTCTCGATACAGTAAAAATTAGAATTTTCCGTGCAAGAACACAATTAAAGAAAAAAATGGAAAAGGGGTGCGAAATATCTAACGAAGAGAATGGCATTGCCTGTGATGAAATCTAATCTTCACAATTATCTGCTTATTCACAAGTTCCTTTTCCTGTAAGTACCTCACTAAACTGCTCCCTTATCCTTCCGGCCGATACTGCCATAACAATTGACTCTACAGCACTTATTTCTTCGTCAGTAACACCCTCCTTGTCAACCTGTCCCATATAATATTTCATGCATGGATAACATCCTACAGCCATTGCTGCCCCGAGATGTACAAGTAATGATGATTTATCAGATAAAACACCATTATGCCTTGCAGAGCTGTAAAAATCATCGAATGCTTTTTTTTGATTTGGTAACATAATATTAAGATTTGGTTTATTCAAAAATATGAAAATTATTGTCGGTTTAATATCATGCTAGCTATAATCTGCTGGTAATCTAATTAAAATTGAATTCAAGGTGTATCCTTTTTTTTTATCTCCCGTCTACACAGACGCAAAACATTTTATTAACAAAAAAAATAGATAATGAAAAAAGATGAAACAAACAAATTCGATAACTGTCCATGTATGGATACGCAAAATGAAGATAAAAGCTCTGTAAAACAGGGTATGATGAAATGTATGAAAGGTGCAAGATGGTTCCTTTTAGTACCTGGTATTTTTATTACCATAGCATTCATTCTTGGATATTTTCTTGATCCTGTAACTATAAGGGTACTCTGGTTGATAGTAACAGGTATCTTATTAACATTGGGAATAACCTTCTATATCTTAATGAATTTTTGGATTAGTGGCATGCATAAAAAGTCTCGAGTTTGCTCAATTTAAAATCAGAATGCTTCTAATTAATCTCCTTCTATATGTTACAAGTTAGATATTCATAACTATTAAATTATTAATCATGGAAACAATCAATACTGAATTAAAAGAAAAAAAAGCTTTCAGAAAAGCAAGATTAAAAGCTAAGAAACTTCGGGATTTTTACGCTCATCTAAGAACTTATCTTATTGTTAATTCTTTATTCTTCATTATCAATTGGTTTAGTAGCCCTGGAGAGTGGTGGGTGCTTTACCCGGTAATTGGATGGGGATTTTGTTTAACAATTCAAGCGATTGATGCATTAAGTCCTTTTGAAAATTTTGACGATGATTGGGAAGAAAGAAAAACAAGGGAATTAGTTGAAAAATACGGTGATAGTTGATATGGAAAAGGAAGACATACTTAATAAAAAGGAGAGGCAAATAGTATATTTAAGTGCATCAATTGCATCGTGATGCCTGCCTTGCACTAAATTTCATTTAAGAAGAAGCTCAGAAGCTGGATTAACTGATGCTGAAGTAAACAAAGTTTTGGCTCTTGCAATATCAGTTAAGGACAATGCTACACGTAGCATGGAATCATTTATCCATAATCATAAAACAGGTGATAATATAAAAGAAAATAGACAAGAAGATATAAACAGAAATATCATGTTAGTCGGTATTGCTGCTTCATATTCTGTTAATTTCCCTTCTAGCTTAGAAAAGTATATGAGCATTGGTAGAATTAATGGAATAAGTGATAGGGAATTGAGCGAAATTATAAAAATATCAAGATTGGTAATTGATATGGCCAGGGCGCATGTAGATATGATCACTGATAAAATTGGAATTGAACCACAAGGAGAACATAAAAATAAAAAGGATTGTTGCCACAGTTGTGATTGTTAATTCATAGCCATTGTACCATTTATTTAGAGTTATATACATTAACTATTGATGAAAAATTTAAAGGCATTTATAACCGGGTTGGAAACAACTTTTAGAAAATGGGATTTTAATAGAAGATGGTTTATGATACCTGTCATGATTTTGCTGGTGATGATTGTTGGCAGGGGAATAAAAGATATAGAATTCAGCAGAACCACTAAAAGCATCTTATAATATTATAAAAATAAAGCTCAAGGTGTATCCATTTTTAAAGAGTCACGTCTATACGGTTGAAATAAAAAACTACAGATTATAAACAACTAATACTAAAAATCATGAAAACATCAGAAGACATTTCACAGAAAAAGGAACAGTATGGAATTGGAACCCAAGCTTGGGCAACACTTTGTCATAACTGCGGCATTTGCAAATTTGCAAACAAAAAACCTGATTCAACTTTTAATAAAATTATGGTATGGCATCGTACATGGTGCCCGGGTTGGAATTCTCACACTAAGGTATTTGGTTTAAAACCTCTTTCATAAAACCTTACTTTATTAAATTCGAATTGATTTAGATTAACAGTTACGAGATAGTTTATCGCCTTCCTTTTGAAGTTGATAGGCAAAACATGAAACAATAGATGTGAAACTCTAATTTGCAGATTTAAGATAAGCGAATTATTCTGATTTATTGTGTTCTCTTATTTCCTAAATAATATATTTCTATATTTATTTTTCTTAGAAACATAGCTCTACAATAAAATTGAAAATTATTTTTCATCAAGTTTATAGGCGATTGATACAATATGTATACATTCAAGTCTTTTCCATTTTAGAATTATTAAGTTGAGCCTTTTTGTATTGGCTCAGAAGAGTGAAAAAGATAGCTAGTACAAAATATATCAATGCTTTGGTACCAAAACTGTAATAGTAAGGTAAGGCGTTTTGCTCTATAACCCTTTCTGGAAAATAAAGGCCAGAGAAAGGGTTCCCAAGAATCGTGCACATCAACAAAGCAATTAGAAAGAAAAATATATAGCCTATTAATTCATATACTGAAGCAACTTTAGCTGGTTTATTTAGGTTTCTATGGTTCTGTGCCCAATACCATAGAAGAGTAAAAAAGAATAATAAAATTAAAAGTCCCCCAATACCAAATATTAATGGATAATAACCAATTGTTGGTGGAAATAAAAAACTCAAAATCACTAGAAAAATTCCTATTGAATAGGTCCAGATATGCGATTTTATGGCTTCTCCTAATAGAATTGTGCCAATAGAAATCATTAAGATACCTGCAGGTGTTAAAAAAGACATAGCCATAAAAATAGGTCCAAAAGCCTCCCAAACTGTCCCATCAAAATGTTCGGGTGGCGCACTGCTCCATACAGGAGATGTATACCAAGGCATAATCCAACCAACACCAAAAATGAACAATGAACCTAAAAGGAATAATATCAAGCCAGCTTTTTTCATATTCATTTTAGATTTGGATTTAATCAGGTTTCAATCAATTGAGTTATAAACATATAATATTTATGCCCTTAATCAGCAGCTATACAAAAATAACAATCAAGTGGGTTGTACTGGATTCGAACCAGCGACCTCTTGCCTGTCAAGCAAGCGCTCTAAACCAACTGAGCTAACAACCCGCTTTTGATGAGTAAATAGGAAGCTGCCTCAATAATCTCTAAATGCCATCTCTGCCTACCATCAAGTAGGCTTAAGCTTGATCTGAAGATCACCTGCTTCTGATAACAATTCATTTGGAGATTCCTGTTTTCACAGGAATCTCCAAATGCTTGACTTTCGAAACCACCTCTTTGGCAAATATAGAAATTTATTGTGTTTCTTCAATAAATGAAGCCGTTGGTTATCGCTATTTACTTAATTGTAATATTTGGATTCTGGTATAATATGCTTAATACCTAAGGAAAGCTTTGAATAAGAAGTATCAGAAATTAATTAATAACCGTACCCTTAATATATAAGTATTCAGGACCTCCTTCAACGTTAGCTACAACTTTTACACTTTTACGAAATTTCCCTACAGCAGCCGCATCAAAAATAGCTTTTACTTTTCCTTTCTGGCCCGGCATCACTGGTTCTCTGGTGTATTCTGTAACCGTACACCCACAAGAACCTTCCACTTCGGAGATTACAAGGGGTGCTTGTCCTTTATTGGTGAATTCAAATTCATGGGATACCGGTTCCATCTCCTTTATCTCACCAAAATCGTTTTCAGTTTTATCCCATTTAAACGATGGGTACTGAAATTGTGCTGTGGCAGAAATGCTTACTCCCAATAATAGAGCACAATAAATAAAAACTATCTTCCGCATACCGATTTTTATTTTCTGTTCTTTCTTTAATATGATTAATACATCAATTGTAAACGCTGAATATGTAATTCGTTTCTAATAACACAATAATCAAGCCACCATTTCCTTATTCTTCACAACGTTTTTTTGATAGAAGGATTGTATAACCATTGTCAGTTTTTCCGGCTCCAATAAAAAACCGTCATGACCATATATAGAATCTATTGATACAAACTCACCTCCTTCTACTTTTGAAGTCAGATACTTTTGTTCAGGTATAGGGAACAGGATATCTGAATCAAGTCCGATAAAGAGGCTATTTGCTGTTACTCTTTTCAATGCATTTTCAACTGAACCATATCCTCTTCCAACATTTTGAGAATCCATAGCCTTTGAAAGAAACCAATAACTAAACGCATTGAATCGTTTCGCCAGCTTCTCTCCCTGATACACCTGGTAAGAACTGGCTTTATAACTATCAGTTTTGTTTACATCCTCCTCACTTTGAGTAGCATTATACGTATTGTAGTTCCTGTATGATATCAATGCAATAGCCCTTGCCACTTTCATCCCGCTTAAACCAGCCGAATCAGTACTCAGCTCCCAGGTAAGATCTTGCTGTATTGCCATTCTTTGGGTTTCGTTAAACGCAATTCCCCAGGGTGAATGAAAGGCATTGGCTCCTATAGCAACCAGATGATCAATGATATCAGGATGCGAAACGGACCATTCTAAAGCCTGTTGACCACCTAATGAACATCCTATCACCGTATGAATCCTGGGGATTTCAAGATGTTTCCGTAACAATTCAAAAGTGCCGATGATATCCTTATTGGTTATTTCGGGAAATTTATGATAAAAGGGGATACCTGTAATAGGATTGGTTGTCAGAGGCCCGGTAGAACCATAACAACTACCTGGCATATTAGCGCAGATGATATAATAATCTTCCGGGTCAAATAACAATCCCTCACCAAATAATCCCGGCCACCATTCCTGAAAATTGGAATTACCTGTAAAAGCATGACAAACCCATATAACATTTGATTTTTGGTCGTTTAGCTTTCCATAAGTTGTGTAGTACAACTCCAATTCGGGAAGTTTACCACCTTTCTCGAGATGAACTTCCTGGCTGTATTTATATGTCCTATGTTTTAACATTTTCAAATAATATTGAAGTATTATAAAAAATCCTTTAATTAAGCCTTTTCCAATATCGCATCAAATGCCTGAATGAAATCAGCTTTGATATCATCAATATGCTCAATACCTACAGACACCCTCAGTTGTGATGGATGTACTCCAGCACTCAACTGCTCAGCATCGGTAAGTTGTTGATGTGTAGTGGAGGCCGGGTGAATGATGAGAGTTTTTGAATCTCCTACATTCGCCAGATGGCTAACCAGTTTCAGACTATTTACAAATTTTTCAGCAGCCGCTTTGCCTCCTCTGATCTTAAAAGTCATAACACCACCATAGCCTCTTTTCAAGTACTTTTTTGCAAGTGCATGGTAGGGAGATGAAGTTAACCCCGGATAATTGATGCTTTCTACCAGGTCATGGTTTTCAAACCATTTGGCAAGATCAAGTGCATTGGAAACAGTCCTTTCCAACCTCAATGATAGTGTTTCAAGTCCTTGTAATAAAAGAAACGAATTGAAAGGACTTAATGCAGGACCCAGGTCTCGTAAGCCTTCTACCCTTGCTCTGATGATAAAAGCTATATTGCCAAATGGTCCATCCTCACCAAAAACTTCCCAGAATTTCAGTCCATGATATCCTTCAGAAGGTTCTGAAAATTGAGGGAATTTGCCATTTCCCCAATTAAAATTACCTCCGTCAACGATCACGCCGCCGATACTCGTTCCATGTCCTCCAATCCACTTGGTAGCCGATGCGGTAACAACATTGGCACCGTGTTCCAGAGGACGGAATAAAAATCCTGCAGCTCCAAATGTATTATCAACGATCAATGGAATATTGTTCTTTTTTGCTACTTCCGCAATAGCTTCAAAATCAGGGATGTTAAATTCAGGATTGCCTATGGTTTCCAGATATAACGCTTTTGTTTTCTCATCAATTAGCTTTTCGAAGCTTTTGGGATCATCATTCTCAGTAAATCTGGCCTCTATTCCCAATCGTTTGAAGGTAACTTTAAACTGGTTATAGGTTCCCCCATATAAATAACTGGTAGATACCAGATTGTCTCCTGACTCGAGGATGTTAAGCAAAGCAACTAATTGAGCAGCCTGTCCGGAAGCTACAGCCAAAGCAGCTACCCCACCTTCAAGAGCTGCAATTCTCTTTTCAAAAACATCTGTTGTTGGATTCATTATCCTGGTGTAGATATTGCCAAATTCTTTCAGTGCGAATAAATCGGCACCATGTTGTGCATCTCTGAAAGTATATGAAGATGTCTGGTAAATGGGTACTGCCCGTGATCTTGTAGTTTCGTCTATCTCATGACCTGCATGCAATTGTAACGTTTCGTATTTTAATTGGGTTGACATAATTTCAAGTTTGTTTGGTTAAAATGTAAGATAAATTAGTAAGAATAAGGAATTTCCCTAATGACATAACCTGTCGATTTAATGATAGGATTAACAACAATAGCTGCTACGCATATAGCATGTATTGCAGATTTTTGATGTTAATAGAAAATGTGGAACAAAACCGATTCGTGGTAATAATCCGTAGAGATTGATAATCCTTTTCTGTGTTTTTTTCATCG
>Ga0316192_10001929_pt1 | contig 15320 bp, 11 predicted proteins | sample MerIslwburrow_MG_FD_204931 | JGI IMG/M metagenome (GOLD analysis project Ga0316192, IMG submission 204931) | Coastal sediment microbial communities from Maine, United States - Merrow Island worm burrow | ecosystem: Environmental > Aquatic > Marine > Coastal > Sediment | place: USA: Maine...
GACGGTGGCGATCCACTATCGCGGTTCAGACCAGGCGGCGACCGACCTTCGCGACCAGCTAAACGCCAAACGAGAAAATTCAGCCGAAATCTTTCAGGCTGACCTGAACGATGATGAACATCTCGCGTCCCTTGTTCAAAACGTGACGCAATGGTCAGGTCAACTCGATGTGCTGGTAAACAATGCGTCCAGTTTCTATCCCACGCCGATGGGTACCGTCACCAACGACCAATGGGACGACCTCATTGGCAGCAACCTTAAGGCACCGCTGTTTCTTTCTCAGGCCGCCATGCCGGCACTTGTCAGCTCGCGTGGCTGCATTATCAACATCGTCGATATTCACGCGCAACGACCGCTGCGAGACCATACCGTTTATGGTGCTGCGAAAGCAGGTCTCGCTATGCTGACCCGCTCTCTGGCGAAAGACCTTGCCCCGGAGATACGCGTAAACGGGGTCGCACCGGGCGCAATCCTGTGGCCGGAAGACGAAATGAGCCAGGAAACCAGGGAAAAGATCCTGGACGCTGTGCCGCTGGGCCGCCAGGGCGCACCCGAGGATATCGCGGGTGCCGTCATTTACCTTGCGCGCGATGCGCAATACGTAACGGGACAGATAATCGCCGTTGACGGTGGGCGATCGCTGGGTTGGTGATCGTCTCTTAATCGCGGCGGGGGACGCGATTCCTTAGAACGCCCCGGCAAATTCCCTGTGTGCAGGACCATAATTCTCCGGTTGTCGCCATTCCTCGCGTAACGATCGCGCCGAGTGGCTCTGGTCCGTTTTCAGTTGCTGAGCCAGGACCGGACATGCGCCATTGGCGAAGTATGACAACGCCGCCACCACGTTCGGATCATCGTCTGCGCCGACCGCGCTGGTCAGGTCGTCGGCGGCTGAACAATCGACAGGCAATCCATCGAAGTAACCACCCTCGTCCAGCACGTTGACGGTCTCGAATGACGTCGGCCGAAGAATTTTCTCGCAAAACTCGAGACCCACTTGTCCTACCGGCTTGCCGAACGTCGTGTCGCCAACAATCGTCACTTCAACGTGTGGCTCCATGCTGTTCGTTACCAGTTCGCTGGCGGACGCGGTTCTGCGCGAGCCGACTATGACCAGTCGCGATAAATTCAGTGAGTTGGTGAGTTGCTGAAATCGACGGATGGAGTTGAAACTCGAGTTATTGTCATTGAACAAGGTCTTCGAAAACACCAGGCCATCAGACACGCCGCCGCCCAGAAAATCTCCCAGCATCTCCGCCGTACTTACCAGCCCACCACCGTTGTATCGAAGATCCAATATCAGGTCGGTCACACCCGCTTGCCGTAATTCGCTGAAAATCGTATCGAACACAGGGTCGGCTGTACTGATGAAGGTTGCCAGTTCCATATAACCGACCGGACCCGTTGCGGTATCTATTACCCGCCATTGCGGCAATGGGTCAATAGTGACAATGCCTTTCGCCACGGTAATGCTGAATTCGGAACCATCGAGTCGCCGGATCGTGAACGGCAACGGATCCATATCAAACATGGCGTTGACACCTTCGTTGGCATCGATGTCTGCGATTGTTCGGCCGTTGAGCGCGATGATCCGATCACCGCGCGAAAACCCGGACTGCGCGGCCGGGCTGGATGAAAACACCCGCGTAAATCGCACATCGTCGGCTGCTTCATAACGCCAGCTGAAACCAAAACCTTCGAACTTCCCTTCGCCGAAGAAAGCAGAATCAGCGGCTGCTGAATTAATGAAGCTAAACCGATCGATCGGTTCGTTCGTCGTCGGGTTGGTTGGCGAAAATGTCTTCAGGTACTCCAGCACCGCTTCCGGCGTAGCGTGCGCGCCGAGATCAATGGATGCCGGCAAGCCGGTATTCCATAGATAAATATCCTGCATGGCATCAAAAACGAATTGCTTCTGGCCGTTATTGGAACAGGCGGCATCTCCCGCGGAACCCGAGCAGCCAGCAAGGGCCGCTACCAGCAGAAGAGTCGCAATCCATCGTATTTGGGACGTCATTTCAATCGGGTCGTGTTTGTTGACATGCCCACATTTTATTACAGGGCCAGTGCCACTTTTGTGAGCCGATGGGCGCTTTTATCAAATTCTGCAAGATGATCCGATATTTTGCGCCCGGTCTGCGGGTGTACATAATCTGCAGCAATCTCCGCGAGCGGCACCAGTACGAAACTGTATTCCAGGACATCGCTTCGCGGTACCCGCGCGGGTGGACTCTGGTCGATCAGCCGGTCATATAGAAGCAAATCGATGTCGAGTGGTCGAGCAACGAATTTCGCGCAGCCGCGCTCACGGCCCGACAGGTCGTGAATTTCCTCCAGCACCTCAACAACCTCCACCGGCTGCAAGTCTGTCTCGATCTGCGCCACCAGGTTCAGGAAATCATCACCGTCGAAACCAAGCGCTTTGTTTCGATAAACACTGGACAACACAATATCGCCAAATCGGGTTCGCAGATTATTCGCGGCCATTTTCAGGTTTTGCTCGGGCCGCATATTGCTGCCCAGTCCCAGGTAGACGATAGCCATTTGGCGAGTGCTCAGTCCTTGCTACGGTAAATCTTGACGCCAACATCGCGGGCACCGCGAATTGCGCCCGGCTTGTTGACTTTGACTTGCACCCACGGCACATCGAACTCCGTCAACACCAGCTCGGCGATTCGTTCAGCCATCGTCTCAACGAGCCGGAACGCTGAATCTCCTACAAACGACTGGACGCGTTTCGAGACACCCTTGTAGTTCAGTGTGTGCTCAATGTCGTCATGCGCCGCTGCTTCGCGAACATCCGCGCCCATTTCAAGATCGATGCTCACGGTCTGGCGAATTTTTCGCTCCCAGTCCCAGATGCCGACGACCGTGTCGATCCGCAGGTCGTGGAGGAATATCGTATCTGCTTTGTTCGGGTCGGTCATTGTTCGTCCTTTGCGCTACAGGTGGTGAGCTCTTGCAATGGCCAGCGAGCTCTCGCTTCGATCTCATCCGGAACGTCGGCCTCGCTAATGCGCGCGGCGCCGGCAATCGCAATCATCGCACCATTGTCCGTGCAATATTCAATGCGTGGATAAAAAACGCGGCCATCGAAGCGGCTACGCAATTCTTCGCGTAGTGCCTGATTGGCACCGACACCACCCGCTATGATGAGTCGATCGGCCTTGATATGGGCGGCCGCTTTCAGAGTTCTGGCCACCAGGGTATCAACCACCGCCTTCTGGAATGACGCGGCGATGTCGGCCCGCGACGACTGGATGGTGCCGGCCTCCGTCGCCTCCTTCACCTTCAGCATCACTGCAGTTTTGAGCCCACTGAAACTGAAGTCGAACCCCGGCCGTGAAATCATCGGCCGAGGCAAATCAAAAGCGCCGGGGTCGCCCTGTTCGGCAAGCTTTGCCAGCGCCGGCCCGCCCGGATAGTCGAGACCGAGCAGTTTCGCGGTCTTGTCGAAGGCCTCGCCTGCTGCGTCGTCGAGCGTACTGCCCATGACATCGTAGCTGCCAACGGCGCCGACAGACACCAGCATCGTATGACCACCGGAAACCAGCAACGCCAGGAACGGGTATTTGGGCGCATCCTCTTCGAGCATAGGCGCGAGCAGATGGCCCTCCATATGATGGACAGGAATGACCGGGCAACCCCAGGCCAGGCCCAGCCCGTTTGCCAGTCCACTACCCACCATCAGCGCGCCAACCAGTCCCGGGCCGGCGGTGTAGGCTATAGCGTCCGGGCGGCTGACGCCGGCGTCAGCCAGCACCTGTCGAACCAACGGCAACAGACGGCGAATATGGTCCCTGGAGGCTATCTCGGGAACAACTCCGCCGTAGACTGCGTGCAGGTCGATCTGGGAATGCAGCGCATCGGCCACAAGGCCGCGCTCGGTGTCATACAAGGCAACACCGGTCTCATCGCAGCTCGTTTCAAGGCCCAGGACCATCATAGGCGGCGGATCATACCTCAAGTCCGGCGCAGGGCACCGTATGAGCGACATCGGCAGTCCGGCCGGGCCGGCAACTTTCGACTAAAATAGCTTTGCAAATTGCAGATCCAGCCCTTAAAATGTGTGGTTCAGTCCTGGACTCGCGTGCGAGCCGGGTTTCTTTGTGTCCGAACAGAAAGACAGAAATCTTATGCCGAGTGTCCGCATTAAAGAAAATGAGTATTTCGATGCAGCGTTGCGTCGATTCAAGCGTGCCTGCGAAAAAGCCGGAGTTCTTACCGAACTGCGCCGTCGCGAGTTTTACGAGAAGCCCACCCAGGAACGTAAGCGCAAGAAAGCTGCTGCGGTTAAACGTCACCTGAAACGCATCTCGCGTGAAGTGTCACGTCGTAAACGATTGTACTGATTTCCAGTATCAGGTTGTTCGGTAATTCGTCCGGTCAACCTCAAGAACGAACGCCAAAACCGACCCCGTCCAGGGGTCGCTTTTTTTAACCCCGGCCCGGCCGTGAAGGCGACAGCCCGGAATTCGAATGAGCAGATCAACCATGACGCTTAAAGCCCAGATTACCGACGACATGAAGTCCGCAATGAAGGCCGGAGACAAAGATCGGCTCAAAGTCATTCGCCTGATCCTGGCGGCTGTAAAGCAGGTGGAAGTGGATACCCGGACGGAAATGGACGACCCGGCGGTGCTGGCAGTGCTCAACAAAATGGTCAAGCAACGACGTGACTCTGTCAGCCAGTTTCAGGCTGGCAACCGTAACGATCTTGCTGACATCGAGCTTGCCGAGATTGTTGTGCTTGAGGACTATTTGCCGGAGCAATTATCCGACGGAGAGCTCGACCAGTTGGTCGACAAAGCTATCGCGGATACCGGTGCCGAATCCATTCGCGACATGGGCAAGGTCATGGGGCAGATCAAGAAACAAGCGGAAGGTCGAGCCGATATGGCGGCGGTCGGCGCCAAGGTAAAAAGCCGGTTGGCCTGAGTAGCCTTCGAGGGCCAATTGGGGTCCGGACAGAACGACGTCAGAAATAGGTGGCACTCGCGGTGTCATTCGCTATGCTTGGTACAGGCTCCCGCGCCGGGACTAACAATAAAAATACGACCAGGGGCCAACCCTGGAGATTCAGGAGTTTCGTTTACGTCTGTATGCGCTACGATTTCGATCTCAAACTGCCGCCTGGGGCATCACGATGGGCGGCCTGATACCCCAGCATTTCGTCGATGACCTGATATCGCGAGCCGATATCGTCGAAGTTCTCGGCCGCCGAATTCAGTTGAAAAAAGCTGGCCGGGAATTCAAAGCCTGCTGCCCGTTTCACGATGAAAAAACGCCCTCGTTTACCGTCAGTCCGTCGAAAGGTTTTTATCATTGCTTCGGCTGCGGAGCGCACGGCACAGCGCTGGGCTTCTTGATGGATCACGATCATATGACGTTCGTCGAAGCGGTCGAGAGCCTGGCTGGAAGCATGGGAATCGAGGTGCCACGCGAGGAAGGCCAGCGCCCTGCTCGCCGATACGATGAGCTATTCACCCTGATGGGTGAGATCGAACGCTATTACCAGCAGGAACTTCGCGACCACCAACCCGCCGTAGACTACCTCAAGAAAAGAGGCATCGATGGTGCCACGGCAAAACGCTTTGGCATCGGTTATGCGCCAGCTGGATGGGATGGCGTCCTTAAGAAATTCGGCACCTCCAAGGAAGCAGAGGATCGTCTGCTGGCTGTTGGCCAGATCATTCGTAAGGACTCCGGCAAACACTACGATCGATTTCGCGACCGCATCATGTTTCCAATTCGGGATTCCCGTGGTCGCTGCATTGGTTTTGGCGGTCGGGTGATGGGCGACGAACAGCCAAAATACCTGAACACCAGCGACACGGTACTGTTTCACAAACGGCAGGAATTGTACGGTCTGTATGAGGCGCGACAGGCACTGCGAAACATCGAGCGAATGGTGGTCGTGGAAGGCTATATGGACGTCGTTGGTCTGGCGCGGCACGGCATCGAATATGCCGTTGCAACATTGGGCACGGCCACGACAGACGAGCACCTGAATCGGCTGTTGCGAATTTCCGATGAAGTCGTATTTTGTTTTGATGGAGATCGCGCGGGACGGGACGCCGCCTGGAAAGCGCTCGAGATCTCCCTGCCCCATTTGCGCGAAGGGAGGCAGTTGCGCTTTGTATTTCTGCCGGACGGCCAGGATCCGGATTCATTTGTACAAACCAGTGGCGCCAGCGCTTTCGAAGATGCGCTGGTCGGCGGTCTGGCCCTGTCCAATTTCCTGATCGACGAATTGAGCGCCAGGGTTGATCTGAAGTCGGTCGATGGTCGTGCGCGCCTGGCAGAGCTTGCGCGGCCGTTGCTTGCCAACATTCCGCCGGGCGTTTACAAGGAATTGCTCATGGGAGAACTGGCTGAATCCGTCGGCCTGTCGGCGGGAAAACTGGACGCCATACTCTCGGACGGCCAGTCAAAATCTGATCACAAATCCAGGCGAAGTCCATCCGGTTCAAGGTCCGCTTCACATCGACCGCAGCCAAACCGGCCATCAGTCGTGCGACGTGGCCTGACCTTGTTGTTGCACGACCCGAAAGCCGCCGCGAATCTCAATGTCGAGGACCTGGCCGGCGTGGAGAGGCCCGGCATTGATCTGCTGCGTGACATTATTGAAACCATTCAGGCGGAACCCACACTGACTACTGCGGGTCTACTGGAACGGTGGCGAAATCATGACGAAGGGCGTCACCTGGGCAAGCTGGCTGCTGTGGAGCTGCCAGATGACGAAGAATTCAACCCTGCCTCGGAGCTCGCCGACTGCCTGCGTCAGCTGGCGGCCGCCGGTGCCCGCGACAGAATTGATTTTCTTATTGAAAAAGAAAGGCTTAGCTCATTGTCGGATAGCGAAAAGGACGAACTCAGGTCGCTCGGTCGCCGAGCGGCTACGGGTGGATAAATATGGATTAGACTCTCTGGAGGGAGTATAATTGGTCGTTTGCATTTTTTACTTAGAGGTCGAATCGTCTTGAGCGAGAAACCAGTTACCAGTGCGCCGGTCACAAGCGGCAACAAACAAGCGCAACAGCTTAAAGAACTCATTGCCCGCGGCAAGGAGCAAGGCTACCTGACGTACGCCGAGGTGAATGACCACCTGCCGAGTGGCATCGTCGATCCGGAACAGATTGAAGATATCGTCAACATGATTAATGACATGGGCATCGCCGTGCACGAGAAAGCACCGGATGCCGAGTCGTTGATCCTGAACGAAAACACCGGTTCAAATGACGATGAAGATGCCGCCGAAGAGGCAGAAGCTGCATTGGCAAGTGTCGATGCTGAATTTGGCAGAACAACTGACCCTGTCCGCATGTACATGCGTGAAATGGGCACGGTTGAACTGCTTACCCGCCAGGGTGAAATTGAAATCGCCAAGCGCATCGAAGACGGTCTGAGCCAGGTCAAATATCACATGGCGCATTTTCCGCCGACCATCGAACAGCTGCTGGAAGTCGCGGACCGGGTCGGTGCTGGCGAAACACGCATGCAGGACTTTATCGTTGGCTTCATCGATCCGAACGCGCCGGATGAAATCAAGTCGCCGGTTAACAAAGCGGATGCCTCCAGTAAAAGCAAAGACGAAGAAGAGGAAGAAGAAGTCGATACCGGGCCGGATCCTCTCGAAGTGGCCGCTCGCTCAAAAGTCATCAAACGTATCTATAAGCGCTCGCTGATTGCGCTTGAAAATAACGGCGCGAATGACAAAAAGACCATTAAGGTTCAGGCCGAACTCGCAGATCAGTTGATGGAGCTCAAACTCGCTCCTAAACTTTTCGACAAGCTGGTGCGCAGTCTCCGGGATTCTGTCTCGGTCATTCGCATGCAGGAGCGCCAGGTCATGCAGATCTGTATTCGCGACGCTGGCATGCCGCGTAAAGATTTCCTGGCCAGCTTTCCCAAGAGTGAGACTGATCTGACCTGGATCGAGAAACACATTCGAGCCAAGCGCAAGCACTCATCGACACTCGCCAAGCTAAAAGACGAAATCCTCAGGGCACAGCGCAAACTGCTGGCGGTGGAAACGCTAACGAATCTCAAGATTGCTGAAATCAAAGAAATCAATCGTCAAATGTCGATTGGCGAAGCTCGCGCACGGCGTGCCAAGAAAGAAATGGTCGAGGCAAACCTGCGACTTGTTATTTCAATCGCCAAAAAGTACACCAATCGTGGACTGCAATTCCTGGACTTGATTCAGGAGGGGAATATTGGCCTGATGAAAGCAGTCGACAAATTTGAATACCGTCGCGGTTACAAGTTTTCGACTTACGCCACCTGGTGGATCCGACAGGCAATTACGCGTTCCATCGCCGATCAGGCGCGCACCATTCGTATTCCTGTTCACATGATCGAAACGATCAACAAACTGAATCGCATCTCGCGACAGATGCTGCAGGAAATGGGCCGTGAACCACTACCGGACGAGCTGGCCGAACGTATGGAAATGCCGGAAGACAAGGTACGAAAGGTTCTGAAGATCGCGAAAGAACCAATTTCCATGGAAACGCCTATCGGTGATGACGAAGATTCGCACCTCGGCGATTTCATCGAAGACCAGGTCGTACATTCGCCCGTCGAATCCGCTACCTCCGAAGGACTGAAAGAAACCACTCACTCCGTCCTCGCTGGCCTGACGCCGCGAGAAGCGAAGGTTCTGCGCATGCGCTTCGGCATTGACATGAATACGGATCACACGCTGGAAGAAGTCGGCAAGCAGTTCGACGTAACCCGTGAACGCATTCGTCAGATCGAAGCCAAGGCGTTACGCAAGTTACGCCACCCGACGCGCTCCGATCAGCTCAGGAGCTTTCTGCTCGAAGATTGAAATTTGTGGGCCTTGCTGGTGGGCGCTTTGCGTTTTGCGCAAAGGGCCTACGGCTAAGCCGAGCGGTAATATTAGATAAGCTCCAAAGCTTTACGCCGCTGGGTATGAAAGTCCTGCTTCTCAATGAAAGCCAGGAACTCTTCAGACGGTAACGCCTCGCTGTAGAAAAACCCCTGAACAGAATTGCAGCCATTGGCTTTCAGGAATTCGATTTGCTCCTGGGTTTCGACACCCTCGGCGATGGCTGGCTTGCCCATCTCGTGGGCCATTTTGATGATGGTCCGACATATCATTTCGGAATTGTCACCGGTGCCAATCAGGTCAATGAAGGACTTGTCGATCTTGATCAGGTCGAATGGCAGTTGCTGAAGGTAGCTCAGGGACGAATAGCCGGTGCCAAAATCGTCGATGGCGATCTGGACGCCTTTTTCCCGCAATGCATTCAGGACCTGAATAGCGATATCCCGATTTTGTGCTACAGCGGTTTCGGTAATCTCCAGCTGGATGAATCCGGGGTGAATTCCGTGCTTTTGCAGCGGTGAAAGCACGTCGTCAATAAACTGGGTGTCGCGCAACTGAAGTCCGGACACGTTAATCGAGACAGCGCCCGGGTGAAGTCGAGCGTCGAGTATCGATTTGAGATTTTCACAGGTTTGCTCGAGCACCCATCGACCAATCTCGTTAATCAGGCCGGAGTCTTCCGCCAACGGAACGAACTCGGCTGGCGCTACGAAACCTTTGGTTTCATGTGGCCACCGAAGCAGCGCTTCCGCGCCACATATTACGCCGGATGAAAGGTCGAATTGCGGCTGGTAGTAGACTTCGAGCGTGCCCTTGTGAAAGGAATCACGCAAATCTCTTTCCAGCTCGATCTTTCGACGGCTTTCTGCATTCAGTTTCTCACTGCAGAACTCGAATCGGGATCGACCGGCGTCTTTTGCCCGGTACATGGCGGCATCCGCATTCTTCAATAGTGTTTCTACACTATCGCCGTCGTCCGGAAAAATGGCGATGCCCATGCTCGCGCTGACGAAATGTTCATCGTCGCGCACCGTGAATGCTTCGGACAATCTCGTCAACAATCTGCCCGCAAGGTTTTGCACGGTCGAGTCATCGTGCACCGTTGGTAGAATGACGACAAACTCGTCACCACCCAGTCGCGCTACCGTATCGGTGTCTCTGACCTCGGAAATAATTCGTTCGGCAGCCTGGGTAAGTACGTTGTCACCGGTCGAGTGACCGAAAACGTCGTTGATTTCCTTGAAGCGATCCAGATCAAGGAAAAGTAATGCGCCACTACGTTCGTCGCGACGAGCCTGAACAATATGTTGATGCAGGCGGTCTTTGAGGAGTTGCCTGTTTGGCAGACCGGTCAGGTCGTCGAAATGCGCCTGTCGGTACAATGCCTCTTCTCTTTCAGCGCTGGCGAGGGCGACGGCCAGGCGACCCGCCAGGTCCACGCACCGCTGCATAGCGACCTGCTTCAACTCAAAATCCTTGGCGGCCCCGAGTAGCAGTATTCCTTTCAGGATATCGTCCAGAACAACAGGTATCACCATTACGTGTTTTTGACCATAGGCTTGAAAGCGAGCTTTGTATGGCGCAACTGTGGCGTCTACCATGCCGATCTCAACCTGCCGTGGCTGGCACCACTCATGTCCGGCACCTTGCGGAAGTTCAATTCGTTCGTGCGAAAATTCTTCGTCATGCCACGTAATCATTTTCGCCCATGCGGGCGAGTCGGCGTCACGGGCAATAACGCCGGCTGCATCGCATTGAACAAGGTTAACGAGACTGCTGATGACTTTTTCGCCAACTTCCTCAATTTCAGCACCGGCAAGAATGAGTCGATCAATATCGGACATCGCCTTTAGCGTGTCGATCTGCATATCAAGCTGGCCGGCCATGTGATTGAACGTTTCACCGAGGGTCTGAAACTCATCGCCGGATCGTAATCGAATTCTCGACTTTAGCTCACCGCCAGCAAATTGCCGGGCCAGAATTTTGAGCCGGTTAAGAGGGACCAGGCTCTTGCCGATCAGGTGAAGACTGAATATGCCAACAAGAATCATGACCAATGCGAGAGCAGGCGGGAATATTCGTCGAAAGTCTGCGCTTGACCGCAGTGCATAGGATTCAGGTTGCCCTGCGATGACGTTAATGGGTGGGGCTGAAAACATGCCGTCCAGGAAAAGCTGCCACGAAGCGATAAAATAGGACTCACCTTGTGTCGGGTACGTGGTGATTTCGTCCTTTCCTGCCGCATCGACAAGCGCCGCAGCGGCACCAGAGTCGACAGTCAGCTCGTCCGTACAGAACAGCGGCGTGGACGCTGCTGAAAATATGCAAAATTCAGTCATGTAAGGCAGATTGTCTCGAGGCCCCCATATTCGACGCCCGTCCAAACGAGAAAAGACAATGTCAGTTAACTCGCCATTTGCCTGGCTTTTGACCGGTGTGATCAATACGAGTGATTCGTGGCCGTTCACAGACTGGCGAATCAGCTGGCTTCTTCCGGATCTCAGGTGATCGAGTTTCAACCTGTTGGCGGGCACTGGTAGATCGGCTGTTCCCGCAATGACCGTGGTGACCTGAGAGTTTTCTTGCAACCAAATGGCCTCGAACCCTTCGAGCAGGTAGCCATGATTCTTCACGTCCCCGCTCTTGATTACGTCAGTCAGGATCCGGGCTTTGTCGTCTACCCTGCTTAGTCGAGCTAGTATTTCCACTCCGTAGGACTTGGCATCCTCTTTCAGATCTTTGGCAATTTCCTGCTTGAGTCCACGGTGAACCTCTCCGTAAGACAGGAAGGCGGTAAAAAGAACCGGAAGCAACGCCGCCAGGAGAAACATTCCAAAAATGCGTCGCCCAACGCCTGAGCCGAACGTTTCAGAAAGCTTAGCAGCGGCCATTAGTAGTCTTCGCCTAGACCGATATACGCGCCATTGTTCGCGCGGACGATGTCATCCCGGCTCGACTTCGCCGAAAGCGGACCGGATGTGGCGCCGTCTGCACCAATGCTGTACAGGTCGTAATCGGTATTCAGCGGATTTAGTTTGCCGTCTTTTCGCAGACCACCGTTGCCGCCCCCCGCTGCCACAATATTCAAATACCGGTACGGCTGGTCCCAGGGATCCAAACCAACGTCAATGCCGAGATCGTTGAGACTCGCTGGGAGCTGATGACCGTTCTTGATCTGATATTCTTCGATCTTGATGTGAATCGAACCGATATCACCGACAGCCCTTTCAACTCGCGCTTTATGGATCAATCCGTTGTAAGCGGGAATGGCAAGCGTGGTCAACAGGCCGGCGACAACCAGTACGACCATCAATTCCAACAAGCCGAAGCCTTTGGCAACTTGCGGGCGCAATCCTTGCATATTTGTTCCCTGGCGCCCGTATTTAGACTTATTGCGCCGTCTCGGTCAGATTTTGACAAGCCTAACTTATTGATCTACAAGATGAAGTGATGCAACTCACAGGACCGGTAATTAATCGAATCGAGTGTCGATTCGTGCCCGATTATTCTGCTAGAATTCGCGGCCGTTGAGGCCGCTGCGTAGTGCTTCGCAAACGTTGATTGTTTTTCGCGGTTTTTTTCATGTTGGGCCTGTAGCTCAGTTGGTTAGAGCAGGAGACTCATAATCTCTTGGTCCCAGGTTCGAGTCCTGGCGGGCCCACCAAATCCGCCCAATGTGCCAAAACAAACCCCGGTGGCAGGTGCGGATTTATCTTTAGTGACAAAAAGAGTCGTCCGTACCACAAGATCAAAAATAGAGATCAATGCGCGCCAAAAATTAAGAACTTGAAACGCATACCGGAGAGCAGGTGCGGATTTATCTTTAGTGACAAAAAGAGTCGTCCGTACCACAAGATCAAAAATAGAGATCAATGCCCACCAAATATTAAGAACTTGAAACGCATACCGGAGAGCAGGTGCGGATTTATCTTTAGTGACGAAAAGAGTCGTCCGTACCACAACCAATAACAAGGGCCCTTTCAGCCCCGGATCACCCAACCAATGACAACAAAAATCATCTACACCCTGACAGACGAAGCGCCGGCCCTGGCTACCTACTCCTTCCTCCCAATCGTCCAGGCCTTCACCAAAGCTGCAGGTGTTGAAGTCGAAACTCGCGACATTTCATTGGCCAGCCGTATCATCGCGAATTTTCCGGACCAGCTGACTGACGAACAAAAACAGGAAGACGCCTTGTCAGAACTGGGTGAGCTGGCGAAGTCGCCCAATGCGAACATCATCAAACTGCCGAACATCAGCGCGTCGGTTCCACAGTTACACGCAGCGATCACCGAACTGCAATCCAACGGATTCGACATCCCGGATTACCCGGACGAGCCCGAAACCGATGCAGAAAAGGACATCAGAAACCGCTACGCAAGAGTTCTCGGTAGCGCCGTTAACCCCGTACTGCGCGAAGGTAATTCGGATCGACGCGTTGCCGCACCGGTCAAGCAATACGCGAAGAATAATCCGCACTCGATGGGAGAGTGGAGCTCAGACTCTGCCACGCATGTTGCGCACATGCCGGATGGCGATTTTTATGGCAGTGAGCAGTCCTCCGTGATCGAATCAGAGGGCAGCGTTTCCGTCGAGTTTACGGACACCGATGGCAACGTCTCCGTACTTAAAGAGAAAACGCCGGTCCTGGCCGGCGAAGTAATCGATGCGTCCGTTATGAACGTTGCCGCCTTACGTGCTTACTACGCTCGCGAAATTGTTGCTGCAAAAAATGATGGTGTACTGCTGTCACTTCATCTCAAAGCAACGATGATGAAAGTATCTGACCCGATCATGTTCGGCCATGCGGTCACCGTCTATTACAAGGATGTCTTTGAAAAGTATGCCGATTTATTCGACGAGTTGGGGGTGGACGCGAACAACGGCGTTGGCGACGTTTACTCGAAAATCAGAGACTTGCCAGATGCGGAACGCGAAGCGATTAAAGCGGATATCGCAGCGGTTTACGGCGATAGCGCGGAACTTGCCATGGTCGATTCCGACAAGGGCATAACAAATTTGCACGTGCCAAGTAACGTGATTATTGACGCATCGATGCCGGCAGCCATTCGCACCTCCGGAAAAATGTGGGGGCCGGACGGCCAGTTACACGATACGCGGGCGATGATCCCTGATCGATGCTATGCCGGTATTTACGAAGAAGTGATTCTCTTTTGCAAAGAACACGGCGCGTTCGACGTAACGACAATGGGCAATGTGCCGAATGTCGGCCTGATGGCGCAAAAGGCAGAGGAGTACGGGTCTCATGACAAGACTTTTGAGATGGCGGCCGATGGAACGGTCCGGGTATTCGACGAATCCAGAGCCGTGCTGATGGAGCACGCGGTCGAACGCGGCGATATCTGGCGTATGTGCCAGGCAAAGGATTTGCCGATCCGTGACTGGGTCAGACTGGCCGTTACGAGAGCACGAGCGACTGCCAGCCCGGCGATATTCTGGCTGGACAAGCAACGCGCTCACGACGCAAACCTGATCGAAAAAGTTGATCGCTACCTGGCGGATCACGACCTGACCGGTCTGGATATTCGCATCATGTCGCCAATTGACGCCATGCGCTTCACACTGGAACGCGTGATGGCCGGCGAAGATACGATATCGGTCACCGGCAACGTATTACGCGACTACCTGACCGACCTGTTCCCGATCCTTGAGCTGGGTACAAGCGCCAAAATGCTCTCAATCGTGCCCTTGCTTGCCGGCGGCGGTTTGTATGAAACCGGGGCCGGCGGATCGGCACCCAAACACGTGCAACAATTCCAATCCGAAGGCCACCTGCGCTGGGATTCGCTGGGCGAATTCCTGGCGCTGGCGGTTTCCATAGATGATCTCGCGCACAAAACCCGCAATCGAAAAGCCCAGGTGCTGGCTGAATCTCTCGATGAGGCAAACGGCCTGTTCCTCGGAAATAACAAATCACCTTCGCGCAAAGTAGGCGAACTCGATAATCGGGGTAGCCACTTTTATCTCGCAATGTACTGGGCCCGCGCGCTTGCACAGCAGAGCACGAATACCGAGCTGCAATCCCGATTTACGGAGACTGCAAACGATCTCGAGCGCAACGAATCGAAGATTATTGCCGAGCTGAATGCAGCTCAAGGGACAGCTGTCGACCTTGGCGGCTATTACCAGCCGGATCCGGTCCTGACATCCAATGCCATGCGGCCGAGCGCCACGTTGAACGCAATCATCGCAGCTATCGCGTAAAACACCCTCCGCCCGATCCACCATCTTATGTCTATTCAAAGACATAGGGGATCATGCGTATTGACTTTTGCGAATAAGAATCATTATCATTTACATTAACAATTGCAACTCCGGATCGACCACTGATGAACCCCCCATTCCGTCTGGGATTTCTCATAACTGCCCTGCCGCTTTGCGTGCTGAGCAGCCCCGGGCGTGCGGACGATGCCCCGGAAACGCCGGTGGATGTCGCTAAATC
>Ga0316192_10001931_pt1 | contig 15316 bp, 13 predicted proteins | sample MerIslwburrow_MG_FD_204931 | JGI IMG/M metagenome (GOLD analysis project Ga0316192, IMG submission 204931) | Coastal sediment microbial communities from Maine, United States - Merrow Island worm burrow | ecosystem: Environmental > Aquatic > Marine > Coastal > Sediment | place: USA: Maine...
TTTTTTTTTTTTTTTTTTTTTTGCTACATTTTGCTACACTAAGCTACATTTTGCTACTACGCCCATTAAACTTTAAAGACAATTCGTAGCCACTAAACTTTAAAGACAATTCGTGAACACTTGAAAAGGGTCTTAACTTGGAGAACAAAATAAGAACATAAACATCACACAACAGCAGCACAGGCACAGGCACAGGCACAAAGAGCAAACACAACCTTCTCCTCCTCCTCCTGCTTACAAAAAAAAAAGAGATGTCTACTACTACTATTCTGCATGTTCGACGTTCAATCGGTACGTCTGATGGACCGAGCGTGTCATGGACTGCTTTTGCCGATGATACGCGTAAGAAAAGGATAGGGTCGGCGACCATTTTCCTGAAAAATGGTTTTATTATGAAGGCGTGGAGTCCTGATGCCAAAACACGTGTTCTCCTTCTCCAAAAATGCGAAAGCGCACTGCGTCAGTTTGGATTCAAAGAATGTACAACACTCGCTCGTCCTCCGAAAAGTGATGTGCATCCAGCGGAACTCGCCGCGGAGAAGAAGTTCTTTGCTGATAACGGCTACGTCTCGTGTGCAAGTTGGTGGAGACCATGGGAGTGGGGAGTTAACAACTACATGAGAAAAGTGTTAACAACAACTGAGGGTGGTGCACAAAACAACGACGCCACCTTCGCCGCCGCCGCAAGTCAGTCAAAGGTCAAGAGATTTAATTTCTCTCATGCGGTAGGTACAGCCACACTTTTTGTAGCATTGGCCGCACTTTTCGTCATTCGAGGTGAACATGATAAGATCGATATCCGTGTGCTTCATGATTACTCTGAGTTTCTGTGAGAGGTTGAATTTTTCCAGTTTGGTTTCGCATGTCTTGCGGATAGATGAGTAGTTGTCCACGATGAGGAGGTTGCACTCAGAGATGAAACTCAGTGCATCGTCGTTGAAATCCTTTCCGAGTATAAAGTGGACAAACACCTTGTCTTCGGGAGTGTGTAGATAAACTGTGTTGGTTGTCTCTTTGTAGACCTTGATTTCTGGGTCGACAACCCGGAGATACGACACGAAGAGAGCTCTCATGCGCTCAAGAGAGCGCTTTGTGTTGACTGCGACGACGACCGATCTCCTGCGGTATGCCGAAAAGAAGATGGACAGGAGAATGGTCTGGTAGGACTTCCCTCCTTTGTCCCTTTGTTCCATCATCACGTGATAGGGATCGTTGTATAGGTCATAGACATGGAACAGCTGATCGAATACATGCACTATTTCTTTTGTGGTGCGTGTCCATAGCCTAATTTTACATGCGTGGAGAAATAGGAACGGATCCATTTGTGTGCGAGTGCGAGTGCGAGAGAGAGAGAGAGAGAAAAAAACACGGGCGTGGGGTTGGAGGTTGGAAGAGAGAGAGAGAGAGAGAGAGAGAGAGAGAAAAAAAAATCCGTTTTTCCCAAAATCACAAAAATCACAAATTTCACACACGCACACACGAGTGAACGGAAAACGAACGAACACGCGCACACGCACACGCACACGCACACGCACAAAACGGGAATGTGCACAGAGTATGTTGTCGACGACGATGACACCGAGGAGAAGGCAGTGGTTGTACTTGACAACAGCAAACTTTCCAACGGGCACTACACCCACGTACGATTCAAGAACAGTGGATTGTCTGTCGAGATCTCCGAGTTTGCCGAGCTGGGCGCTGCATTCATCGACCGCGGACGGCGATGCACCGGCACACTTGTCAATCGCGCCTATCCACTGTGGATGGTCCCCATTTCCAAGTGGAGACGGAGCAGACCGAAATCTGCTGCTGCTGCTGCTTTGCCGCGAAGCGCGAGCGATAGCGCGTCCGCGGACAGCAGTGTGATTGAGATGCTACTCTCGTGGAGCCGGCAGCAGCAGCAGCCTGCCGCAGCCGCAGCCGCGGCCGAGGAGGACGACGACGTTTACATGATGTTGATTGACGTGGTTGCTCTTGTCCACCGCTGTCCGAAACTCTCGAGCCAGACTGGAACCTACGCAGCGGTGATGGAGGTGTTCAACGAGGCGCCGACGGCACTCTTCTGGCCAATTGTCTACTGGATGAGTACGCGACTCTTGAAGAATTACGCTCGCCGTGTGCTCCTCTGGTTTTGCGGTGCGATCGCCGGCATCGTTCTACAGAGCGTATTTGAGTTTTCGTGCGGAGACGCCGACCGCCGATTCCGCGAGGCGTTTGCGAAACTGGACGCGTGCCTCGGCTGTGTGGTCGACATCCAGATAGGTTCCAGAGCCAGAGCCAGTGTTGGGACAGAGGGCTGGAGGTTGCTTGTGTTTTCGCTTCTCGAACACCTCCTCGTGTCTGGACTCCACCGCGAGTGTGCGGACTTTAGTGCGCAGGAGGCGGCACAGCTCTTTTTTAAGGGGGATATGGATCGCGAGGTTGTCGTCGGCGAGGAGATTCGACTCCTCCTCCTCCAATCGTATCTCGAGTCGTCCGGCAGCGCCAGCGCCAGCGGCAGCGGCAGCGGCAGCGGCAGCGGCAGCGGCAGCGGCAGCGGCACTAACTATGGCGACGAGTTTGTTGTTGAGAACGCAAATCGCATCGACACCCGCATGCTGCCTCCGTGTATCTCAGGCGGTATTCGCTCGTTTGGCACGCCGCGCTCTTCGCACAAGTATCACTTTGAGAACCAGGACCGGCTACACGTCTTTGGTGCACTGGCGCGTGCCGGATTCACTAACCGGGCGATTCTCTCGTGGGCCGGGTCTGTCTTTACAGATGTGAGCAGCCGTGATTTCCGCGACAACTACAGCCGGTCGATCGAGGACATTGCCAATCGCTCAAGACGCAAGGAAAAGTTGTGGGGTCGTTGGTGTTCGTCGATGCAGTACACAAAGACGTGTCACTGTCCGTTCACCGAGAAGGCGGCGGCGGCGGCGGCAACTGACATCGAGGACATTGCAGGCGTGGATCGCACAAAGGAGATACGCTTCCGCGCACAGCGGATGTGTGCCTCGGAATCTGGATTCGCCGCCGGCGCCGGCGCTGCCACCGCCACACGAATAATTTCGCCGGCGCACTGGATCCACACAAAGGAAAAACAATGCTCATCACGTAAAGGAGGGTGAATGAATGATAAATTTATTACACACGTGACGCGACGCGACGCGACGCGACTATGAGCACCAAGCGGCCTCGCTACAGCGAGGAGGAGAGGGAGTCGTTGGTGATAAACAAAAAACTGGCGCTCATCCAGATCATCACCGAGGCAATCTCTGGATTCGACACTGGCAATTGGAGGGAGCTCGTCTCTGATAAACTCTACACCGACCCCAAGAAAGTCAAATGGTTTCTGAAAAGAATTGCAGAGGCGAGCACCGAGAAGGAGGTCGAGGACATATGCTGGAATGTAATGCAGCGCTCGTGTCCAGACGACCATCTCTTTGCGCGAATCGCAACACAGCAATTCACGTTCATGGTCCACCCGTTGAACACGCGGTCGGCCATCGGCTACTGGATCATGAACATGAGAGACACGCTGTACGCGAGAGACGACAACGTGACTCCCGACGTGGTGCTGTTTGCGAGACACCTCTACGAATTCATGACGAGCGAACGCAACCGCTCGATGATCGGCGTGTCCTCTCCGTGGAAGGAGGAGATTGAGCGCGAGTACACGGAGTTTGTCGACTCGATGGCAGAGTACGGCAGCGGCAGCGGCAGCACAAAGCAGAAGATGCGCGTGCTGTTCGCCATAGCGAGGCTCGCCGCCACAAAGAAACTCCCGCTCGACCGATTCTACGAGAACGGATTTCTGACGAGCCGAAAGATCGCGGACGAGGCTGTCTTCTACGGCGCCTCGGTGTTTGAGCGGATTCGCAGTGTTGGCGGTGCCGCCAACACCAACGCCGGTGTGGGTGTCGTCAACTCGCAGGGCAGCGCGATGCGGGCATTGCTCTCTGTGCTGTCGTCGTCGTCGGTCGACCCGGCAATTGTTCTGGAGGAGGACGCTCTTCGAAAGTTCCTCTTTCTGGAGACGCGTCTCAGTGTGGTGCGCGCCATTGTGCGCTCTGGCGTCAGGAGGCCCGATCCACAGAGACACTACCCGTTCCCGATTCACACCTCTGACGACATCAAGCTCGCGCTTCTCAACAGCGAGTACTCGACCGCCTACCACAAGACAACACAGTACGCCAGAGGATTCGATGCAATCGCCTACTTTACGAATAACCGCGGGGAGTCTACGGCAGACGTGTTCGGGAACTCGCCGCTGCAAGGGGCAATTGACAGTGGCCGATGGAAACTGGCCGAACTCCTCATCTCGAATGGAGCCGACCCCCTCGTGCCGGACATCGAGACGGGAGAGACCGCTGTGCACCGAATCCTCGCGAATCCACGCTCACTCTCGCAGATTGCGCTCATCTCTGCAATTGGCAGGCACCACGACAAGAGAATCACCGACTACCGCCGCGTGAATCGCTACGGGACGTTCCTCTCGATGGCAGTGGCCAACTTCTGGAACGATCGCACTCTCCTCGACTCTGCGCCGAACAACGACGCACTCGCGCACGCACTCGTCTCGGCGTTCTCCGGAGAGGCGGCGGAGACGGTCATCGATCATCTGACGCGGTCGGCAGTGACCTGCAAAGACGCAGAGGGCAACACAAAGAGATTCCAGCGCGGGATGTCGGCGCTCGGCATTGCGCTCTCGGTCGGATTTCCGCTCGGTGCGCTCGGTCACCTGCTAGAGATCGTGGACCGCGCGCCTCTGCACACAAAGCGAAAGGCGCTCGGTCCGGTTCTCGTGTCGATGATTGGAGATCTCTCCATTGGAGATGCGCGTCTCGCCGCACAGATCAATGCGATGTGCAGAGCAGTCAACCCGGTGCACTGGGGCGGCGGCGCTAAACAAGCGGCCGTGTTGGCTGTGGAGATGCACAGGCCTCTCGCGTTGAATGCACTCCTCGCCAATCGTGTGTCGTCAATCACCAGCTCGCTCATCGTGAAGGCGGCGCGGCGAAACCTCCTCTATGTGATTGCTGCACACGAGATACCGAAAGGCGTTCGTGTGAAACAGGCGCACGCTGCGGAGATTCAGGCGGAGCGATCGGCTACTGGACACCGTGGCCGAATCAACCAGCAGATCAGTGATCTTGTCGAAGACCTGGCGGCGGCGGCGACGGCGACGGCTCCGGTCACTGGGCGCTTCATCCCGTTTGACAAAAAGCGCCTCGTTGTCGTGATGATCGAGCGAGGCCTGCAAGACAGTGTCGTCGAGTTGATTAGGCGCGGGGAGGATCTCGACGATAGGCTGACCGGCGACTACAGGTCGCCGCTTATCCGCATTGCAGTGAGACACCGATGCGAGAAAGTGGTTCAAGCGATACTCGAACGTGAACCCCGGGCAGCGGCGCTGGCGTCGTCGCCGCCGTTGCTGAACACGGCGCTTGAAAACATCACAAAGGCCGAATGGCCCAAGGAGCGCGACGAGAATAGAGCCGCCTACCAGATTGTCGAAGACCTACTGGGGCGCGGCAGAGAAGATCCGCTGCGTGGCGACGGCGAGGCGTTCGAGACCATTATGCAGCTCGGCGACCCCAAGCTGCTCGAAACGGTGTTTCGCTTTCCGTTTATTGGTACTTTGCTGCAACGCTACCGCTCGTCCAGTGGAGAGACTCTCCTGCACAAGACGCTTCCCTATTACTCCGAGGAGGAGAACGGAGCTCTCCTCTTCTCTGAGAGGTTCCTCGGAAACAGCGAGTTCCTGGACGCCATTATGCGCGAGCGGCTTCTCGAGGTGAGAGGCGGCGGCGGCGGCTCCAAGAAAACCGTGCTCGAGTTGATGGTCGCCAGGAAAACGCCATTCCCCGTGGAGCGACTCAAGAGGGCCCGATTGCCTCGGAGGCGCTACTCACTGTTTGACGCATTCTCGGAGAGCGCTGTGGTCAATGCAGTGGACTGGAAAACACTGTTCACCGGTGACGGCGCAGTGGACGATGCGCTCGTGAAGAGCTACCTTGCGCTGAACTTCCAGATCACCACGGACGTGCTGCACAAGTCTCTCTACCCGGGCTCCCACGTGATGACGCTGGCGGCCATCGCCTCTGCAGAGGAGCTCGCCAAGTACGACAACGCAGGGAACACGGCACTTCATCACCTCGCCGAGTTTCCGAGCGCCGCTCGCTATCTCGACACTGGACTGCATCCGCTCGAGTGGGTGCTCCGCCGCCGCGACGACGACAACCTGATGCAATGTGCGAGGAGATGCAGAGACCACACACAGGACGAGGCGAGTGTCGGAGACCTCCTCGTCAAGACATTGCTCTCCGAGAAGATGGCCGACCGTAACTACGAGACACTGCGGCGCCTCGTCGGGAACGAGGTGATTCGCGACAGGACACAGAGACTCGAGCTGACCGCGGAGCACGGCTGGACGGATATGCTGACTGACGACAAGAAGCTGCTCAGTGCGGACAACGAGTCTGAGATGAGCGAGTTTGCGAGATCGCTCCTCGACAAAGGGATTGTGCCGAGATGGTTCGAGTTGACAAAGAGGGAGGCGGAGACAATCGGCTACACGTTGATCAAACACGCGATGCGCACGCGAAACGCCAACGACGTATCGCAATACTTTGCGAGGAACAACAACAAAAACATGATTCTATTCACCATATTTCCGCACGAGTACAAAGCGCTCCTCGGCAAGAAGCGCACCGAACTTGTCGACACGCTTATTGCACTGGTCAGCACTCCTCGCGTGACCGTGGAGAATGCAGAACGCGTAACAACTATGGCGCGCCTCATGAGAGCTCGGATGGGCGGTAGGCGGTAGGCGGTAGTTTATACAATTTGCTTTGCAAGCATTTCAAAGTGTTGCTTTGCTTCTTTTGCTCCTGCGTTTCCCGGTCTGTAGCGTATCTCCTCCAACAGCCTCTTGAATCGCGCAACGATAATAGCTTTGCGGTATGCGCGCTGTGTTGCTCTACCGGCGTGCCTCTTGAGGGCCTCGCGTATTTCTTTTTGAGCCCACTCTTGGAGGCGTGGGTTAGCGAGTGATGTGCTCAGGTCAATCGCAGCACCGTTATCCAGTGAATAATCAAGCAGTGCGCAATACGTTGGAGAAGAGCAAAATCTACAATAAGTCGCTGCTAACACAGCAGGTGCCAAAGCCCACGTTCTCTGGCTCACATCTTCGTACAAATACTTGATCGCCTCGATATTAATCCACGTTCCCGCGTGGGGAAGAAGGTGCGGGTCGTTGAGCGGCATCATATTCGCATGAATGTATTTCAAAATCTCCACGTTTCCCGCCTGTGCCGCGACCCAAGGGAGGGTTGTTGTGTTGTACGGGGCATTGGTCTTGTGTAGGCACTCCACCACCCTTAAATTGCTGGCTAATACTGCATATCTCATGTCATCCGTGTTATTAGACTGTGCATGCATTTCATTAAAGAGATACTCCACCATCTCCGTAGTGGAGGTATAATCAAGGCGGCCGACCGCAGTGTGTACGTGATGGGGGCAAAGCCAATGCTCAGCTCCCTTAGCGGCGAGTAGCCGTAACTCTTTCAGATCACCCTCTAATATCAAGTGTTGAAGTGTTTCCCACATCCTGGTTCGGTGGTCGCATTTTTTTATCATTTTTTCAGTGTGTGTGTGTGTGTGTGTGTGTGCTTCTTCTTCTTCTTCTTCGTGCTTTTTTATAGCGCAAATAAATAAATCAAAAAAGTGGGAAATTTCTCAGTTTGTTTTGCAAAAAAAAATATTATTAAAGTCAAAGTCGCGCGCGCACAAAGAGAGAGAGACGATTCCGCGAACAGTCGGACAACATGCCGTTAAACATTGATGAAAAGGGTCTCCGGCTCATCGATGAGATGCTCAAGTTAACTGAATACGCCTCTCAGACTCTACATGGTTTAGTTGCATCAGCGCAGTTTGTTGAAGGGTATCCCGCCGACAAGCTGCAAAGGCTAAATTACGAGTTGGATCAAGTGAAGAATCAATTGCGCAGAGTCGATTTCTTCATGGTTGTAGCAGTTGGGAATCATCCGACGAAGGACAAGCTGTCCTTCAATGCATCCATTGAAGAGAGGCGTGCACGTCTCGTTCGGATCAAGAAGGTTGTATCTATGACACAGGAGAAGCTGGATGCGATAAACGAATAAATACGCCGTTTTATCCACACACACACACACCCGGCAGAATGCATTTCATATTAGTAAAGAATTTTCGTTTTTCGGTTTTTTTGATTTTTCGCCCTCGGGTCTCGCTCAACGAAAACGAAAACCGCACACACACACACACACACACACACACACACACAGAGAGAGAGAGAAATGAATCCAGATGCCGAAGAGGAAATTTGCAACTTTCTGAAGGAGGTGGACGGGAATAAGTCGCCAATGGGATTTGCAGCAAATCGAGGATTTCTCGCTATGGTGAAGTATCTGTACGAGAAGCTGGGGATGACGTGCACGGATACGGAGTTGGCTGAGGCAGCGTGGGATGGACACACCGATGTGGTGAAGTACCTGCACGGGACGATGGGGGTAAAGTGCACACAGGAAGCGTTGGAGTTGGCAGCAGAGTGTGGGTGCCTCGATCTGGTGAGATACATGATTGAGGAGGCGGGGGTGGAGTACACGGAGGAAGTGATGAAATACGCAGAATGGCGCATACATTTCGAGATGATGGCGTATTTATTCGAAAAGGGGCTCACCTCGAAACCATACGCCGAGTTACCAGAGACAGTACACGAACTATTACGCAAGAGCGCAAAGGAGGCGTTTAGAAGAGCGGTGCGCAAGGCCAGATGCGTAGCTGTATTCAACAGATTACTGGTGCGCGTGAGATTCAGACCGGGAGGAGACGGAGCCGAAAAAGCGAAACGGCATTTCGAGCAGTGCTCTGCACACGAGGAGGAGAAGACGAAGAGAGCACGCATTTCATATTAGTAAAGAATTTTCGTTTTTCGGTTTTTTTGATTTTTCGCCCTCGGGTCTCGCTCAACGAAAACGAAAACCGCACACACACGTGCACACACACACACAGAGAGAGAAATGAATCCAGATGCCGAAGAGGAAATTTGCAACTTTCTGAAGGAGGTGGACGGGAATGAGACGCCAGTGGATTGGGCAGCAGTTCGAGGACATCTCGCTATGGTGAAGTACCTGTACGAGAAGCTGGGGATGAAATGCACGGATTGGGATTTGGCTTTGGCAGCGTGGGATGGACACACCGATGTGGTGAAGTACCTGCACGGGACGATGAAGTTAAAGTGCACAAAGGATGCGTTGGAGTTCGCAGCAAGGCGCGGGTGCCTCGAACTGGTGAGATACATGATTGAGGTGGCGGAGGTGGAGTTCACGGAGTACGCAATGGAATACGCAGAATCGCGTAGACATTTCGAGGTGATGGCGTATTTATTCGAAAGGGGATTCACCTTGAAAACAACATACGCCGAGTTACCAGAGAGAGTACACGAACTATTACGCAAGAGCGCAAAGGAGGCGTTTAGAAGAGCGGTGCGCAAGGCCAGATACGTATCTGTATTCAACAGATTACTGGTGCGCGTGAGATTCAGACCGGGAGGAGACGGAGCCGAAAAAGCGAAACGGCATTTCGAGCAACTCGCTACACACGAGGAGAAGAATAAGAAGAGAGCACGCATTTCATATTAGTAAAGAATTTTCGTTTCGTTTCGGGTTTTTTGATTTTTTGATTTTTTCCGAGGGCAGCGAGAAAAACAAAACGCGAAAAGCACACACACACAGCGAACAACACGAAGGAGGCAGGCGGTCTCACCAAGGTGATGAACCGGGCAGCATATAATGGGCATTTAGAGGTGGTGAAGCACCTGCATGAGGTGGTGGGGGCAACGTGTACAGCCGATGCGATGGACATGGCAGCAAGTGGTGGACATCGCGAGACGGTGAAGTACCTGCATGAGGTGGTCAGGGCAACGTGTACCGAAATGGCGATGTATTTGGCAGCATGTAAAGGACATCTCGAGACGGTGAAATACCTACATGAGGTGGTAAAGGCACCGTGTACCACAGATGTGATGGATCGGGCAGCACAGGAAGGACATCTCGAGGTGGTGAAGTATCTGCACACGGTGGTGAAAACAACGTGTACCAACCAGGCGATGGTTTGGGCAGCACAGGAAGGACATCTCGAGGTGGTGAAGTACCTGCACAAGGTGGCAAAGGCAACGTGTACAACCGATGCGATGAATCGGGCAGCAAGCAGAGGACATATCGACACGGTAAAGTATCTGCACGAGACGGTGAAGGCACCGTGTGGATTCTGGACGATGAATTGGACAGCACAGAAAGGGCATCTCGCGGTGGTGAGGTACCTACATGAGATGGTGAAGATAGAGTGCTCATATGACTCGATGATTGGGGCAGCGTGGGGAGGACATCTCGAGGTGTTTAAGTACGTGTATAAGGTGGCGAATGCGCCGTGTCCGCAGTTGGCTTTCCAATATGCATCAGACAAGGGGCATCTCGATGTGTTGGAGTATTTGGCGGTGAACGTGCTCACCGAACAAATTCTAGAGGACAGCACATTAGAAATGAAATCGCAGATACGCGAGATCACCAAGAAGAGAATGCGTCGCGCCGTCCGCAAAGCCATTCTCGCTGTGCGATTCAAGAGAAGATCGGTGGAGAGACACTATAGACCGGGAGCACGAGGAGCCAAGAGCGCGCAACGGCATTTCGAGCAGAGCTCTGCACAAGAGGAGGAGAAGAAGAAGAAGAAGAGAGCACGCGTGGCTCCTCCTCCCCAATTGAGGTATATTAAATAGAGGCGAAACGCATAATCCACTGCATTTAAGTGAGCGACCGATCATGGAGACGGGACTCGACTACGGAGGCGAGGTGCACGAGGTGACCACGCTCGACAGTGTGATTGACACGTTCAATAACCACCGCGGGAAAGGAGGCGAACGAATGCGCGCAGATGGCACAATCGACAAAATCACCGAATTCAACGATGAGTACATGGATCAGATGAAGAAGAGGCTCCAGGCCATGGGCAACGACCCCATGACGCGATTCCTCCGCGCAGTGGCTGGGATGTCCGGGAGGAACTTTGACGAGATCACGATCGAAGACAGCGACCTCAGCAGGAAATCCATCATCAAGCAGCGCGAGGACGAGAATCGTGCTGTGCTCATCAAGGAGAAAGTGAAGAAACTGCAAGAGGACACTGAAAAAAAGGAGAAAGCACACAAGGAGGCGCAGGCGAAGAAAGCGCGAATCGCGGGCAACATACAAACCGCCAGAGGGTGGCTCGAGCGCCGACGCAGAGATGAGCACCTCGAGAACACGAGCAACGAAGTCAGGGATCTCTTTATCCGTGTCGTGGCACTGGGCTCCCCGGCGTGGATCGAGGGGGACGCCGCTGCTGACGTGGAGTGGTACAAGGTGGCAGAGACCCTGGTGAAGCTCTCCCGTCTACGACAGAATAGACAGATTGACAGCGAGCGAAATCTCCTCGGCGCCGTCCCGGAGATGGTGCTGCGCGAGTCGTCGATCGACGACGACACCGAGACAAAGATCGCCGTCTTCAAGGAGGTGACTTTGTTTGGAAAGGAGCTGTTCGCTCGCCTCGTGACGACGTTCCTCCATGTGCCGAGGAGTATGCTACGCGACGCGCTCATCACGCACGACGAGCTGACTGGCTTCTCGGGCAGCGGCCCGCTGATTGACGCGGAGCGGCTCGCCAGTCTGCGTGGAGCGGTCGACGCCTCCTACATCCTTAAGCAACGCAGGCTAATCGCCGACATCGCGGCGAGCGCTCGGGATTCCCGCGAGTACAAAAGGAGTCGTATCTTTGAGTTGCTTCGCAATCTCTACCCCCAGAGGACAATAGACTCTCAGACGGTTGACACTCTCATCAACGTTCAGGAGAGCGACCCCACTGCGCCCGGTCCCTCTAGGATGGAGGTGGAGGAGGGGACGGACGAGAGAACAGGCAAACTATATCGCTTTATCAATGAAGACACGCTGAACCGGCTGTACACAGATGCAGGTGCAGAGAAGCCGTGGCTGAACGAAGAGGGCGTCCAACTCTTCGACATCGGGGAGCAGGTGAAGACACTCATGAGTATGAGAGACGCCAGAAACAGACTCAGCGTGAAACTGAAGAACTTCCTCACCGGCTACACCGAATACAAAAGCACTGGAAGTGTTGACGATTTCCGTCTCGTGCTCATGAATATCCTGACGTTTGGAAGCACCGAGGTGGAGTTCCCTGGAACAGGCGGCAGACACCTCTTCGAGTACACGAAAGATTCACAGGGCACGCTGAACGAGCTGGCAGCGCGTACACCAAGCAAGGACAAAACGCACGCAACCCAGCGCGTCAGCAGTTTGCTGCGATTCATGGGTCGGACGATGTTTGTGCCCGACGCGAACATCGTCACAGACACAGAGAACCGAAAGCGACTCTTCGACCTCAGCGAGGCACTCGCATCTCGTTCCCCGAACGGCATCCTTGTCGCGTGGATCTCGCTTCTCGAGGGATATGTGCTTCGTAGGTCACAGACCAAACTGAACGACGCGGTGGCCGAGTTCAACAAGAGTACAATGGATCTGAGTAAGGCGGTGCAGGAGAATATAGAAAAGGCGATCACGGTCGGCGACAAATACGTGAATCCAGGCCGGTGGGCAGAGAATCCACTCAACTCTGGCTTCTTCCGCGTCGAGGATACGACGAGTGCTTCACTGACAGACGCAGTCGAGAAACTTTCCCAGATGCCGCCGTTCAGTAGAGTGCTGAGAGAGATTGAGATGAGAGGCGGCGATCATATCAGAATAGGCGAGCGCACTGTTGAAAACACAGAGGAGAACCGACTCACTCTACTGCAAGAATCGCTGATTGTCGGCAATCGCACCTACATTGTATTCGCAAAGGTGGTCGCTTCGTTGGTGGGCCTTGCGCAGGACGTCTTTCCAGAAAAGTGGAAGAGGGCGTCGACAATGAGATCACTGCAGACACGCCTGAGAGAAGCAGTGAAGAGACTCAGAATGTGTATTGCTCGATATCCTGCCGAGGACAGGGGCAAACACATTGAGTTCACTCCGATGAACCAGAGACAGAAAGACACCTTCCTCCGTGATATCAAAATGAAGAAAAGCGCGAGAATGGCCACGCAGTCGATCTGTGCAGGCGGCGGTGCCAGCTCTCGGTACGTGATGCCAACAAAGCGAGACCATCGCTACATCACAGTCATACCTGAATACTGAGAGAGAGAGAGAGAGAGAGAGATTTATTTCAATACAATGTCGTCATCGTCGTCGTTAGTAGGTACACGTTTCGAGCGTGGTGATGTTTCCCGTGAAGTTCAAAAACACCGCTCCGTCCACACACGCATTCGTCGTATTCGCCACTGCTGAGCAGTTACAAGGCTGTGACACCAGGGTTCCGTCAATCGTCTCAAGAGCGGTCACGTCGGTCTGGAGAGTGGATACGTCGCTCTTGCACGTGTCAATGCGGTCCGAGTGGCGGTTGCCCATCAAGCCAAACACAGTGAAGCTCGCAGCGACGCCGAGAAGAGCAACAATAGCGATGCCCAAGGCAAATTTGGCGATAAGTGATCCGTCGCCGTCGCCACCACCGCCATATTTGCGTCCTCGTTGGGCAGGGGATGAGTTGTAATCCAGGATAGGAGCGTCATCTCCGGTAGTAGCTTGGGGTCCTCTGAATCGGGCGGCCATCTTGGTGTGCGCACACTGTAGTTAATAGGTAGAGGTGTCGTACAGAGGCCACTATGTTGCACAACCAGAAAATAGGACACCGGCTCTGGCGTTCGCCTCTACCTACCTATTAGAGTTGGCGCCCGATCGATTATTGGAACAGCGGCGGCGGCGGCGGCGGCGTCATGGTGATAGTCGGCACGCTATGCGCTCCGGCGAGCTTCGCCTGGAACATCTCAATTGTGACGGGAATCATCGCGTTCTCCGGCTACCTAATCAAGGTGCTTGCGATGCTTTTCTTTGACGCGAACTACTCTGCACAAGAGTTTTGGTACTGGGGCTTTGACCACTGGACATTTGGCATGATCAGTGTATTCATCTGGTACACTGGAGTGAGACTCGTGCAGTACAGCTACGCGAGAGGGACGTCGTTCTTCAACTCGTGCTTCTGCGGCGACGAGCACACAGTATACGTCACCGTGACGGAAGACCAGCTGGAGGACAATCCCAAGTTGGCGGCGGTCGTGGGGGCGGACGAGAGACACAAGTTGAAGAAAGAAATCTTGGGCACCAGACGGCGGGAAGCTAGCTCTGAAGTGTAGTAGCACACGCACGCACGCACACGCACACGCACACGCACACACACACCATGAAATCCTCCTCCTCCTCCTCCTCCTCCAGATTCTCCTGGAGGCATCTGTACTCGGAGCTGGATGATCTGATGAACGACCCCAAAAATGACGTGCTTCTCCACTACAATGTCATGAATCAGGGCCTCCTCGACAGAGACGACGATGCCGTATGCAGATTTCCTCTACACGCCAAAAGACACCTCTCCGTTGCCGGCGGCGCCCTTCACAAGAGGGGAAGGGGCCGCATCACCGCCGTGGCGACTGAACTCCTGAAGCGAGCGAAAGAGAGGAATCTGCCGTTCAGCGTATCGATCGACAACACAGATAGTAATCTATTTATTATGTGCGACACAAAGAACACCATCGATAATTACGGCAAGAATGCGTCCTTTCTTCGGTCACTCCGAGCTTCGCTGTGGAGGACAAGTCGTTGTAAATCAGTGCTGGCGGTGGCGAGTCTCGTGTTGTTTCTCCTTGCTCTCTACGAGCTGATGATGCACACCAGTGGCTACCATGACCCGTGGTCTCCGATACTCCCGTGTGCTGCCGATATGATAAGGAGGAGAGAGGTTGGCGCCTCTGAAATGTACCAGAGTCTCAGCGGCGGCGGCGGCGAGCCATAAAAATCTGAAAATCTGAAAATCTGAAAATCTGAAATGAATTATTTTTTTTCCGCTGCGCGCACACACACGCACACACACGCACACACGTGCACGGCCAAATATTTGTGTGTGTGTGTGTGTGTGTGCGTGTGTGTAGTGGTGACAGTCGAGGTGAGACCGCGCATGCGCGGATGGAACACATTACGGAAGATAGACTTTACGCAGTGGTCATCAAGCATAATTTCATGGAGGGGATCGACGGCGTGGTGTTTCTTCCATTTCTCTTCTGTGAAGCCGAACACGCCGCTGCCCTGTTTGAGAAGACGTACAATCTCATTACAGAGACTTTAGGGGAGTTTGGACAGAGGAGCATGACGGTCGTCATTGCCAA
>Ga0316192_10001932_pt1 | contig 15312 bp, 8 predicted proteins | sample MerIslwburrow_MG_FD_204931 | JGI IMG/M metagenome (GOLD analysis project Ga0316192, IMG submission 204931) | Coastal sediment microbial communities from Maine, United States - Merrow Island worm burrow | ecosystem: Environmental > Aquatic > Marine > Coastal > Sediment | place: USA: Maine...
TTCAACTACTTCACGTGGCCCGACCCCGGGGACTCTCGAGCTTTTGTGAGGCCAAATTAAGTTCATCTTCGAATGCAACAGCTCTTTTTGTGGCCGCTCGCATGATAAAAAAGCTCGCTGTAAAAAATAAACATATAGCAATTGTTAAGGAGATACCTTGATTTGTGGTGAATGGTGCCTTTGACGACATCAACCAGCCAACGGTGGCGAGAACCACAATTATATAAAAATTCCAATACGCGTTAATCCTCTTTTCGATACTTTCGATTATCTCAATTATGTTTTTAATATGTTCGTCCATCTCAATAATTGTAAGGCCTAACGCCTTGAGCTAACCTGCCGGCCACCGGGCTTTCGAGCTTACATAGGCCTTTAAGTAAACCGCATAATTTTGCCGGTCAGGTTCAGGGATTTGTGGGGAGTTGCATCCTCATTTCGTATCGAAACACCGTGAAACCAAGCTTTTTGTATAGCCCCTTGGCGTGGCGGTTATTTACAAGGACGTTTAGATCCGCCTCCTGGCATCCCTGCTCTGTAGCCCAGCGCAGAGCCTTTTGAAATAGGGAGGTTGCAATGCCTTGATTCCTTGCTTCTGGTACAACATAAATGGCATTGAGATGAAAGTGTCTGGTTGGTGCGAATACCTCATGGAGAGCACTCGATTTTCCCTCCAAATATCCAACAACAGCATTTCCAGTTTGGGCGAGCAAATGCAACCGGTCATTTTGCTGGATGGTTTTGATAACCTTTTCGGTAAAATCTTGCCAGAACATTTCATCAGAATTGACGCCATGGCCACCAGCAGCCTCCATGTCCTGCAGCGCCGCCCGTAAGAAGTGGACGATCAACTCACAGTCTCGATCATTAGCATTTCGAATCTGTATGTTGGTCATCTTTTTCTTGCTCCCAACAATTGAGTAGTGCAAAAAAAATCGCAATATTAACAACGAAAACCCAATTGAAAAAATAAATGTATAATTAAAACGATAAGGTCAAAAGAGGTGCGCAACATCCTGAAGGATCTGCTTGAGTTCCTCCCCGATGCTTTCTATTGTTTCAGGTGTTATTTTGAGAATTTGGGCGGACCGAAGCTCGGCGAAATCCACTTCACCATCAAAAAGGCTAAAACCGAGTGTGCGGGTGAGCATATTGGCCAAATGAACGACCAGTATTTCCTGAGCAGCATCCTCGCTGAATTCAGTATCCTCATGGTGGGCGATGACGTCCATAAATTTATTGTCGAATCCCCAGCGTTTGACAAGCAAGCTGCCAAGACTTTTGTGGGCTTCTTGAATATTGGCCTGGATCGCCTGCATGTTTAATCTTTTTTGATTGGAAACCTCGGTAAACGCCTTCAACAATAAGATTTTTCCTATATCATGGGTCAGGCCCATTAAAAAAAAGGTTTCCGGATCCTCAAGTTTTAAATTCTGAGCGATCAGTTTGGCGCCAAAAGCACTGGCCAGTGAATGTCCCCACAATTTATCCATTAAAATTTTGTATTGAACCTTATCGGTTTCATAAAGGCTTTTATTGGCAATGGCAGTGACAATGTTGAGGGTTTCCTTCAGGCCCAGACGCGGTATCGCACTTTTTACATTACGAATCTCTGTAACCCCGCGATAGATCGGACTGTTTGCGATCGAAATCAACCGCAGGGATATGACCGGATCTATTTCGATGGCTTTCGCCAGGTCATCAGAGCCTGAGGCCGGCTGTTTCATAACCCGTTGCATCTGCCGGGCGACTTGAGGCATTACCGGTGGACTTATTTTCCCGGCCATAAAGTTTTTAAAAATGGCTGTGAAGATTTGCTTCATTGAGGTCGTTTCTTTTTTTAACATAAAATCCGGGGATGCACCGGAGTTGGACTCAATGAACTTAATAAAATCCGGGATTAGACTTTCATCGAACAGCTTACCGGCATTGTTTTTTATGGCTTCCAGGGCATCTTTGATATTCATTGCCTGTTTTGAGGAACGGGGAAATGCGAGATTGTCGAAATGATTGAACAGGCACAGGATCCTGCCACCGAGGGGGATCTCATTGCTTTTCAAACCATCCGGATAGCCGCTTCCATCTATGGCTTCATGGTGGTGGCGAATCATCGGCAAAATGTCTTTCAGATAATTGAGGTTCGACAGAATTTTTTCGCCGCGAACGGGATGTTTTTTTATCCAGATCATTTCCTCGTTGGTAAGCAGGTCGACTTTTTGTAATATCTCTGCCGGCACACCGATAATGCCGATATCGTGCAGCAAACCGGCATAATAAATTGTTTCACTTCCCGCCTCATCAAAGATCTTAAACTCCTCGCAAAAATTGGCACTATTATTGGCGACACGCTCGGAATGCTGTTTTAAAAATGGCTCTTTTTCTTCGATCACTGCAGTCAGAGTTCCAATAACCTCTAAAATAAAATATCTGAATTCCGTTTTGTCTTTAGGGATGTCAATATCTGCCATGATTTTTTTAATCCAGATAGCTTTTGTTAAGTACAGTTTTCAGCTCAGCAAACGTCTTAGAATTTGAAAAGCCTGTAATTTGTCACTTCCTTTTGCTGATATTCCCCCCCGCTTCTATAAACCCAGCATAGCACAAATCCAGTATCCCGGTCAGTATGAGACCTTCAAGGTGTAGCATAAACATAAAAAAAAAAATAGCAATTATAATTTGACAGGCAATCCTTCTTTCCCTATTATCCGTTTTGGATACATTGGGCTGCCTCTGTCTCATGGGGGGCTGTCGGAGGACTTTTTCCGACCTGCATTACTATCTAACAGGTATGACGACCATGGATCTCACGGCCACCTGGAATGCTGACTATATTGATGCTCAGTATAAGCGATGGAAAACGGCGCCTGATACGCTCTCACGGGACTGGCGCTTTTTTTTTGAAGGTTTTGAGCTGGCTGTCTCAGATGAAACGACAGCGGGAAAGACCGTCGATAAAGACCGACTGGAGCGCCAGGCCCGGGTGCAAGCCCTTGTTTATCGATACCGGGATCTCGGCCATCTTATGGCTTGCCTGGATCCATTGGCAGCCTGTCCGCTCGATCATCCGCTTTTAAACCTGGAGACATTCAATCTCACAGCCGAAGATCTTGACCTCGAATTTGTTGCCCCGCGGTTTTCAAAATCCGGCCGGGCCCCGTTGCGAGATATTATTCAAGCCCTCGAGAAAACCTACACTCATTCCATCGGGATCGAATTTATGCATCTGCAGGATCCGGACGAACGCAACTGGCTGCTCGATCGGATGGAACCGGGGCTTAACCAACCCAAATTCGACACCCCGGTCAAACGCCGCATTTTGGACAATCTATTCCAGGCGGCCCTGTTCGAGCAGTTCATCAACAAAAAATACCTCGCTGTAACGCGTTTTTCCCTCGAAGGCGGGGATGCCATTATTCCGGCGTTAAATGGATTGGTCGAGCATGTGACTCAGAAAGGGTGTCGGGAAATCATTCTGGGCATGGCCCACCGTGGACGATTGAATGTACAGGCCCATATTTTAAAAAGGCCTTATGAAGAAATTTTTTCTGAATTTGAAAGCTGCTACGATCCGGATGATTTGTTAGGTGCCGGGGATGTAAAATATCACAACGGTTATTTGACTGATATAAAAATCACTCAAAGTTCAAGCCTGCGGATTTTTTTAATGAACAATCCAAGCCACCTGGAATCCGTGGATCCGGTGGTGGAAGGATTTGTCCGGGCCCGGCAGGATATTCTGTCAGACCAGAGCCGCATCAGGGTGCTGCCTTTGTTGATCCATGGCGATGCCGCTTTTGCCGGGCAGGGAATTGTGGCCGAAACTTTGAACATGTCCCAGCTTGAAGGTTATCGAACCGGCGGAACGATTCATCTGGTGATCAACAACCAGATCGGATACACCACCCTGCCCGAAGATGCCCGTTCCACCCGATATTCCACCGATATCGCCAAAATGCTGATGGTACCGATTTTTCACGTGCACGGGGAGGACCCCGAAGCACTTGTCCATGTATTTCAGCTTGCCGCCGACTACCGCTGGGAATTTGGCAAAGATATTGTGATTGATGTGGTCTGTTATCGCCGCTACGGACACAATGAGGGCGATGAACCCTATTTCACCCAGCCGTTGATGTACGAGCAAATTCGCCAGCGGCCTTCTTTGCACCGCATTTATGCCGAAAAACTGCTGGAAGAACACATTATTCAAAAAGATGAAATCGATAACCTCGAAAAAACAATTAACGCTCGTTTAAATGCCGCTTACGATGCCGTTCACGGAAGCGAATGTCCATTTCCGTTTCCTGTTTTTTATGAAAGCTGGCAAGAGATTGCATCAGATTATACCCATCTTCCTATAGACACCGGTGTAAAAGAGACAACCCTCATCTCTCTGGCGCGCAAGTTGAATAAAGTTCCCGAAAGCTTTGCCTTAAACCCCAAACTTGAAGGACTGCTGCAAAAACGGCTGCAGGCCGTGGAACGCGGTTACGGAATTGATTGGGCCAATGCGGAGGCGCTGGCCTTTGCCTCTGTGCTGACGGAGGGCGCCCCCATCCGCCTCAGCGGCCAGGACAGCGGCCGGGGAACGTTCAGTCAGCGGCACAGCGTCCTATTGGATACCCGCTCCGGCAAGAGGTATATACCGCTCAATGAGCTGGATAAAAACCAGGCGCATTTTCTGGTGTATAACAGCCTGCTGTCGGAGACCGGCGTCCTCGGCTTTGAATACGGCTATTCAATCGCCCAACCCCTTGGGCTGGTTCTCTGGGAGGCCCAGTTTGGTGACTTTGCCAATAATGCGCAATCGATTATTGATCTTTTCATTATCAGCGGGGAATCCAAATGGCAGCGGTTGAGCGGTCTGGTGTTGCTGCTGCCCCATGGATTTGAGGGTCTGGGTCCTGAACACTCCAGTGCTCGCCTGGAGCGCTTTTTACAGTTGTGCGCCGTGGACAATATCCAAATCTGCAATCCCACGACCCCCGGCCAGTATTTTCATCTCCTGCGACGTCAGGCCAAAAGCAAATTCCGCAAACCGCTGGTGATTATGACCCCCAAAAGCCTTTTGCGCCATCCTGCGGCCGTATCGACCCTCGATGAACTTGGCGGTGGTTCATTTCAGACCGTGCTTGACGATCCCAGCGGCGTAAAAAATCCGAAAAAAATCCTTTTTTGCAGCGGTAAGATCTATTATGAACTGTCTGCCCGGCGCAGGGATCTGGAAAAAACAGATCTCGTCATTGTGCGCCTGGAACAGTTTTACCCGTTTCCCGATGATCAATTGAAAAGAGTGGTAAAAAAATATTCCCGTTCAAAAAATTGGTGCTGGGTCCAGGAAGAACCTGAAAATATGGGTGGCTGGCAATTTATCAAACCCCGGCTTGAGAGCCTCATGAAACAAACCCTGATATATATCGGCAGAGAGCCGGCTTCCAGTCCGGCCACGGGTTTTCCGGCCATATTTAAGCAGGAGCAAAGCCGGATTATCGAAACAGCAGTGGGTCGAGCCGCCGGTAAAAAAGAACAGCCGGAGGTGAGCTAGGGCTGCTGTTGCTGGCATCTGGTTGCCGGCCACCTGTCATTTTTTAAGCGATAGCGCAATAGGACAGCAGAGGCCGGAATTGGGAATGTGGAATGCGGCCTCCGGCCCATAGGGGCGGGGCCTACGCCCCGGAGGGAAGTCGGAATGAGGAATGGGGTATTGTTGGCCACGAAAACCACTAAATCAGACGAAAATAAAAACAATGTTTCGGGTAATTTTCACCATCCCAACCCTAAACTAATAAGGGCCATATTGAAGGAATCAAAATGCTAATAGAAATCAAAGTGCCCAGTGTGGGAGAATCCGTAACCGAAGCGCTGCTGGCTCAGTGGTTTAAAACTGATGGCGATCTGGTAAAAAACGACGAGCCGCTGTTTGTCATTGAAACAGATAAGGTCACCCTGGAGGTGGTGGCTGAGGCCGATGGTGTGCTTTCGATTAAAGTACCGGAGGGGGAAACGGTTGCCATCGGCGCCGTGGTCGGTACGCTGGACACTGAGGTGGCTGCAAAAACAGCGGATGAGCCCGTTGCCGACAAAGGTGAAGAAAAGATTAAAGCAAGACCTGCCGCTACAGTACCGGTAGAACCGACAGAGCCCGAATTAGGCACTGAAAGTGCCCCTGCTGCTGCGGTTGCCAAGGTCGCCGAACCGGCGGTGCCGCAGCAGGAACCCGTGGTTGAAGCGCCTGTCCTTGACCGCGCGCAAGGGCTGCAATTTTCACCGTCGGTGAGAAGGCTAATAGCGGCGAAAAATCTGGATCCTGGTCAAATACCGGGAACCGGCCCCGGCGGCCGCCTTACCAAATCAGATGTTGTTTTGTACCTTGAAAGCGGGCGGGCTCCGCTTGCGGTCGGCACCTCCGATCCGGCAACGGTCACCGGGGCCAAGCAGACTTCAGCTGAAATGCCGCCCCCAAAAGCCGTAGCCGTCGAAGAACGAACCAACCGGAAGCCGATGAGTCAGATTCGTCAACGTATCGCAGCCCGGTTGCTGGAGGCCAAGCACAGCACGGCCATGCTCACGACGTTCAATGAAATTGATATGGCCCACGTCATGGCCATTCGTCGGCAGTATAAAGAAATTTTCGAACGAAAATACGGTGTCGGCCTGGGATTCATGTCATTTTTTATCAAAGCCTGCATTGAAGCACTGAAGGAGTTTTCTCAAATCAACGCCTTTGTGGACGGAAAAGATATCATTGAGCACCACTATTATCATATCGGGGTGGCGATAGGGTCCGAGCGCGGCCTGGTGGTCCCGGTGATTCGTTATGCCGATATGCTGAATTTCGCGGGGCTGGAACGGGCCATCGTGGACTATGTAAAAAAGATCAATGAAAATCGTCTCGAACTCTCCGATCTGGAGGGCGGCACCTTTACCATCAGCAACGGTGGCGTTTACGGCTCCCTTTTGAGCACGCCCATTTTGAACACCCCCCAAAGCGCTATCCTGGGAATGCATAAGATCGAAAAACGCCCGGTGGTAATCGATGATGAAGTGGTCATCCGGCCCATGATGTATGTGGCCCTAAGCTACGACCATCGCATTGTCGACGGCAGAGAGGCGGTCACCTTCCTCAAACGCATCAAGGAGTGTGTGGAAAATCCGGAACGAATCATGATGGAGATTTAAAATGGCCAAGGTTGAAAACTACGACGTTGTCATCATTGGAAGTGGTCCCGGCGGATATGTGGCTGCGGTTCGCGCCGCCCAACTCGGTTTGAAAGTCGCCTGTATCGAAAAAGAACCGCGCCTGGGAGGCGTGTGCCTGAATGTCGGGTGCATACCCAGCAAGGCCCTGCTGGATTCCAGTGAATACTATCACCTGGCCAGAGAACAGTTCGCCGCCCACGGCATCAAGACCGGCAGGGTAAGTCTGGACCTGCCCACCATGATGGCCCGCAAGGAAAAAGTTGTTCAGGAGCTGACCGCAAACGTCAAAAGGCTTCTTGAAGGCCACAAAATCGAAATCATCCACGGCAAGGCCAGACTGGCCGGATCGGATCGTGTGGATGTCGAGCAAAACTCCCAGGGGGCTGAAAAAGGCACGCATATAGGTTTACAGGCCAAAGCGATCATCCTGGCCACCGGCAGTAAGGTGTCGTCGCTGCCGGGTCTTGAGTTTGACGGTCAACATATTGTCAGCTCCCGTGAGGCTCTGAATTTTGATGCCGTTCCCAAACACCTCGGCATTGTGGGGGGTGGCTACATCGGATTGGAGTTGGGCTCGGTTTGGCTGCGCCTCGGGGCAAAGGTAAGTGTGATTGAAATGCTGCCTAATATTGCCACCACCTTGGATGGACAGGTGGGACGCAAGCTGCAGCGGGTCCTCAAGCGTCAGGGCATTAATTTCCATATGCAAACCAAAGTGACCGGCGCCAAAATCGCCGGCAAATCCGTACGGGTGGACCTGGAAACCAAAAAGGGCCGGGAAGCGTTATCCTGCAACCGCCTTTTAATCAGCGTCGGGCGCAGCCCCCGCACAACAGGGTTGGGCCTTGAGGAAGTGGGTATAAAAACGGACCCCGACACCGGACACCTGCTGGTGGATGCATCATACCGCACCAATATTCCCACCATTTATGCCATCGGTGATCTAATACCCGGTCCGATGCTGGCCCATAAAGCCTCCGCCGAAGGAATCGCCGCGGCCGAATGTATCGCCGGCAAGCCCGGCGAAGTGAACTATGATGCGATTCCCTCGGTAATTTACACCTGGCCCGAAGTGGCCGCTGTGGGACTCACCGAAGAACAGGCCAAAGAACGTGACATCGACTTTTGTACCGGCACCTATCCTTTTTCCGGCGCCGGCCGGGCCCGCTGCATGGGTGAAACTGAAGGGTTTGTCAAAGTCATCGCCCACAAAAAAACTGACCGGGTCCTTGGGGTGCATATCATCGGACCCCGGGCGGCGGACATGATTGCCGAATGCGTGCTGGCCCTCGAGTTCAATGCCAGCTCCGAAGACATCGCCCGCACGGTTCACGGGCACCCGACCTTTTCCGAAGCCCTGCAGGAAGCGGCCATGGCGGTCCAGAAGTGTTCGATTTATGCATCCTGATTGGGTAAATGATCTGAAATTTAGATCACTTTAAGCACTCGTTCATTCTGCTATATCAATCTGTTAAAAAAAAGGGCCGAAGCAAGGAAAGATTTGGCCTATCAGAGTTAGTAATTTCTTGACAATGATAACGCATTCAAGTAAATATTTAGATATACGCGTGATCGTGCATCCCATATTGCTTCTGAAGCGCACTGCGCAACTGCATCTCAATCTAATTTATTGATCTCTTTCTGCTCTGAACCGTGAGTCGAGTCTAATCCTGGACCAAAATTCATCTGCTGAATTCAAAAAGCAGGCCCTTTAACTCTTAATTTGGTGGAATGAACCATGAAAAAGGGTTTCCAGAAAATGCCGGCAAGAGGCCTCTGAGGGTGTTAATTATCCCCAATGTTGCAAAACAAGGGTTAAAAATGCCTCTGGAGGCCCATTAGATGTAGATGGTTGTTGAAAGCCTTTATTAATCTTTAACTAAAGGAGGTCAGCATGGAAAAGCCCATCATCAATTATGAAAGCCTGATTCGCATCACCAAAGCCATTTCCACGATCCGGGATCCGGAAGAAATCGTGCTGATCACGGTTGAGGGCGTCACCAATGCCCTGAAGGTTAAGGGCTGTACCCTGTTCCTGTTCAGCCGCCAGAGCGACGAACTCAAACTAGCCGGCAGTTTTGGATTAAGTGACGAATATCTGAACAAGGGTCCGGTCAGTTCTCTTCGTTCGATTGCGGCAGCCCTTCAGGACAGACTACCGGTGGCCATTTTCGACGTCGCCGATGATCCCCGGATTCAGTACCCTGATGATGCTATCAGAGAAGGCATCGCTTCGATTCTTTCGGTCCCGATTATTATCGGCGACAATCTGATCGGATGTTTGCGGGTGTACACCGCCGAGCCCTGGGAGTTCACTTTAAACGACGTCAATTTTGTTCAGGCAGTTGCTCAGGTTGTCGGCATGGCCTTAGAGATGTGCCGGGTCAACAAAGGCTTGAAAGACAGTATTGATATTTTGAAGACGATGCGTGATCCGAAGACCCTGCGGTACAACCGACGAACCCCGTACGAAAGCGTCCCCAAAAGCTTTGCCAGTGCGGATCCCCAACCCAGCGCCTGATTATGCAGCATCTCCTCCGTACAGGGGGAGATGCCTAATAAATATGGATAGGCAGTTTACTTGCAACCTTTTTTGAGCGATTGCCGAGGTATTGACAACCTCAATTTAGGTGAAAGAAGGGAGGGTATCATGGCTGTAAAAATTTTAATCAAACGCAAATTTAAAGAGGGAAATTTAAAAATGGCAGCGCGATTATTGATTAACCACCGCAACGGGGCGATGCAGCAGCCCGGCTATATATCTTCAGAAACCATGCAGCGCCTTGAAGACCCATTTCAGATCACGGTGGTATCGATGTGGAAAGATATCGAAGCCTGGGAAACCTGGAAAAACAGTGAGACGCGCCTGGCCAATGAGAATGAAGCGAAAGATTACCTGGTCGGACAGACTGAATACGAACACTATTCATTGGGGCTGCCCCTTGAATAGCTGCAGTTCAGTGCCGTTAGCGTCGGATTGCGAAGTCCCCAATCCTTAAGGCCGGGTTTAATCCTCGTGGGAGCGGCTTCCAGCCGCGAGTAAACGATCAAGACTTCAGAACGAATTCTTTTCGCGGCTGGAAACCACTCGATCGGAAGTTCGCGTCCCTGCTGGGGAGCCAAATTAAATCAAAGACTTAAAAGAATTTACAAGTCCTTTTTTTATTACCAAAAATTCTGTTTCCAACCCCATTTCCAACCATTCCGAGAAATAAATAACCGGCCGAATCTGGTATTCTTATTAATGGATAGTTGTGATTTGGGGTTTTTTGCTTTTGAGATATCCAAAGCTTATCATCACACATTTCGATAATTGTCGAATTAAAGAGATTGGCAAGTTACGCTCTCCGGGAGTCTGTCAAATTAGGGGAAAATTTTGAGGATATCCTTAATTTTGCCGAAGTTCAGAGAATCAATTAATCGCAGATTCAGTGATATTTGGGTTTCAATAGTTGTATCTGCAAAATCCACCTAAATTCCCCACCGCAATATATGGTATATCCTCTAATTTGACACAAAATCATATTTAATGTAATTCAATATCACCATCCCATGTTACTCCAACATCTTTCAAGCTGCTTAAACCTTAAATGGGGGGCACAAAAATGAAATGCCCAAATTGTCAGTTTGAGAATCCAGAAGCATCGAAGTTTTGCGGCGGATGCGGACAAAAATTTTATCTTACCTGTCCAGAATGTGGAGCTAATAATCCGGCTGAAAATAAATTTTGCAATAAATGCGGATCAGATCTTAAACTGGTTAATGAGGTTTCCGATCAAATCGCAGAGACATTAAGCCCGCCTGTTTCCCCCCCTAAAGAGACCATAGGTACAGATACCCCTTCCACAGCCGGTGAACGCAAACATGTGACGGTCCTTTTCTCTGACCTTACCGGATATACGGCCATGTCCGAAAAGCTGGACCCGGAAGAGGTCAAAGAGATCACCAGTCGTATCTTTGGCGAAATATCCAAAATCGTAGCCAATTACGATGGATTCATCGAAAAGTATGCCGGTGATGCGGTGATGGCAATCTTCGGCGTACCCCAGGCCCATGAGGATGATCCGATCAGGGCTATCAAAGCTGCCCGTGAAATCCATCAGCTGGTGGACGCGATCAGCCCAGAGGTCGAAAAGAAGATTGGGCAATCTATTTCGATGCATACCGGCATCAATACCGGCCTGGTAGTGACCGGTGAGGTGAACATGGAGAGAGGCACGCATGGTGTTGCGGGGGATACCATCAACCTGGCTTCACACCTGAGCAACTTGGCGAATCCGGGTGAAATTTTGGTCAATGTGGATACCTGCCGTCAGGTTGAGGGACATTTTGCATGTGAATACATTGAAACTACAACCATCAGGGGCAAGGCAGCTCCCGTCCAGGTTCATAAGGTATTATCTCAAAGAGATAAACCGGTCACCATCCATCGGCTTTCGGGACTGAGAGCAGACCTGGTCGGCAGAAATGTGGAGATGAGCGAACTGTCCGAGGCGATCGGTAATTTACGACAAGGCAAAGGCCGGGTTTTTGCGATCTGCGGTGCTGCCGGTACGGGTAAAAGCAGACTGGTCGAGGAGTTCAAGGCCGGACTAGATCTTGGGCAGATCCAATGGATAGAAGGACATGCCTATGCATATTCTCAAAATATTCCTTATTTTCCGCTGATTGATCTTTTAAATCGCATTTTGTACATTGAAGAAAATGATCCTCCTGAGAAGGTGAGAGAGAAAGTCGAGCGTGGGATTGAAAACCTTGTCGGCAAGCAGGAGGAAATTATCCCTTATGTTGGGGGTCTATATTCGCTCAGTTATCCGGAATCAGAAGAAGTTAGCCCTGAGTTTTGGAAATCCCATCTTCAATCGGCAGTTAAGGCTATCCTTTCCGCCCTTGCCAATAAGGCTCCAACCATTTACTTTTTAGAGGATTTACACTGGGCAGACCCTTCCTTTGTGGAACTGCTCCGACAAGCATGTTTAGAAATCCGAGAACCAGCGATTGTTCTCTGTGTTTACAGGCCGACCTTTAGCCTTTTTACGGGCCATCAGTTAAGCAGTGTTGGTAATTACTATCATGAAATTCAGCTGCAAGATCTGTCACGATCCGAATCACAGGATATGCTGGAATCTTTATTGAAGACCCCCAACATCCCTTCCGATTTGAAGCGATTGGTTCAGAGCAAAGCTGAAGGAAACCCCTTTTATTTAGAAGAACTTGTTAATTCCCTGATCGAATCAGAAACGCTTATTCAAGACAATGGTCATTGGAGAATCACAAGATCTATCTCTGAAGCTGAAATATCCTCTTCGATCCATGGGCTTATATCAGGCAGGCTTGATCGATTGGACAAAGAAACCAAACGAATTCTTCAAGAGGCAGCGGTGATTGGAAGGGCGTTTCTTTATGAAATTCTCATAAAAATAACACAGCTTAAAGATTTCATTGATGGGGGATTAAGCATGTTAGAGCGGATCGATATGATCAGAACCCGTGCGCTTCAACCGGATCTGGAGTATATGTTTAAACACCCCCTCACCCAGGAGGTCGTATACAACAGTGTACTTAAAAAGGAGCGACGGGAAATCCACGAACAGATCGCACTTGTTATGGAGGGCGTATTCAAAGGCAGACTTCCTGAATTTTATGAAACATTGGCTTTTCATTTTAAAAATGGTCAATCAAAACTCAAGGCGGTTGACTACTTGATGAAGTCTGGCGAAAAAAGTCTTAGAAGGTACGCTTTGGAGGAATCTAATCAATATTACAACGATGCTTTTGACTTTCTATCCGATAATACTGAAAGAACAAAAGAAGAAAACACAATACTTATAGACCTACTGATTAAGTGGGCATTTGTTTTCTATTACCTGGGCAACTTCAGGAGGTTAGCCGCTCTGCTCATCAAACATGAGGATTTGGCTAAATCACTGGATGATAAATCAAGATTCGGAATGTTCAAGGCCTGGATAGGATTTGCTATATTTAACAGAGGTAAAATGACTGATTCATACCAGTATCTGACCGAGGCGCTCAAAATTTGCGAAGAAATCAAGGAAGATCAATCGATTGGATATATCTGCAGTTGGCTGACCTGGACATGCAGTGAGATGGGATTGTTGGATGAAGCTATTCAATATGGTGAAAGGGCCCAGGAAATATATAAATCTGATAAATCGGATCCATACATCTATTTTAAATCCCTGCAGGGTCTAGCTGCCGTTTATTGGAACAAAGGCAATAAAAGGAAAGTCCTTGAGGCTGGAAAAGAGCTACTAGATTTCGGCTACAAACACTCTAATATCAGAAGCCTCATGTCTGGTCATGCTTTTATTGGACAAAGCTATGCGTTGGATGGGGATTATGGAACGGCCATTGAAGGCTTAAAAAAAGCAATTCATGTCTCTGCAGATCCTCTTTATTCTCAAGTTGCCAAATACTATCTTGGATTAAACTATATCTCTATCGAACAATATGAAAAGGCTGAAGAGGTTTTGCGCGCTGTCATAAAATTTGATGAACAGTTTGGTTTTGAATTAATTGGGAAAGCCGCAAAGATATATTTAGGAATTGTGTTGTTGGCAAAAGGCCAAATGGGCCAAGGGTTAAAAATCCTAAAAGAGGGGCAAAAAGCGTTCTTGGAAAATCATGAAATGTTCAGCTGTGCTCTCCATGAATACATTGTTGGGAAAATCTATATGCAGCTTGTTGAAAAATCTGCACCAATTAGTTTGATGACAATGGCCAAAAATATTGGTTTTCTGATTAAAAACCTCCCATTTGCTAGCAGGATGGCTGAAGAACACTTCAATAGAGCAGCCGAAATCGCAAAAGAGATTGGAGCAAAGAGTATTCTCGGCCAGACTTATTTTGATTTAGGCCTCTTGCACAAACTAAACAAAAAAACTGAGTATGCTAGAAAATGTATTTCAGAGGCTATTAAGATTTTCGAAGAATGCGAATTAAAAGTATTGTTGAAAAGGGCGAAAGATTCCTTAGCATCGGTATAATGAAAATAAGAGACGCATTAACTTGATACACTATATGTAGTATTTTTTCTATTAGTCCCGAAACCTGAAATATTTATAAAAAACCAAATATCTAAGGCCTTCAATTTTTGTGGATTACTCCAACAAAGCGCGACTTAGCCTAAACTACCGATAGCTGCAATCAATCTTTACATTTGACATCACCTAAAACTTTAAGATATCCATTAGCTATCTGAAATTATTGTATAATTTAGATATCAAGATATCTTCACTTGACCATCATAGAAAAAAATGCCAATTCCCAGCTTGTTGGCAGTCGTAGATTTTGCCATCCATTTCAGTAAAATCCTGCAAAACTGTGATCGGATCTGACAAAGGTATATGATAATATTTTCTCAAATAAAAGAGGAAATATTATGACCTGCGAAAGCGGAGAAAGTTGATGATGTTGACTGCGGAATCTTTTCGACCGGCACCGTATTTGCGAAACGGCCATCTTCAAACCATTTTAGCCAGCAGCTCCTTTCGGGCCTGGGGTAAAAATCCCATGTGTGATGCTGCCTGTGAGATGATTATCACAGTTTCCGGGGACGTCCGGCTCCTTGGATTTTATTCCCCTCAAACATCCAAAAAGAGCAAGGGGCTTGTTGTTTTATTGCACGGCTGGGAGGGCAGCATTGCCTCCACCTACATATTATGCACCGGCAATGCGCTGTACGGGCGAGGGTATGATATCTTTCGACTGAATTTCAGGGACCACGGCGACAGCCACCATTTAAATCAGGGTATCTTTTATGCCGTGCTGCTTGAAGAAGTTTTCCAGGCGGTACACCAGCTTTGCAGGCGCGCAGAACAGAAATCGGTTTTTCTGACGGGATTTTCCCTTGGCGGTAACTTTGCCTTGCGGATTGCCCGCAAAATGCTTCAGACTCCGATTGCAAACCTGTGTCATGTGGCGGCCATCAGCCCGGTCCTGGACCCGGCCAAATCAACTTCCAAAATCGATCAATATCCTTTGATTCGGATATACTTTCTAAAAAAATGGATTCAGTCGCTGAAAAAAAAGCAGAAACTATTTCCCGCAATTTATGATTTTTCAGATTTGTTGTCCTTGAAAACCATTCAGGCGGTT